>Ga0315295_10003141_pt1 | contig 14043 bp, 17 predicted proteins | sample YL17G14_0_MG_FD_204453 | JGI IMG/M metagenome (GOLD analysis project Ga0315295, IMG submission 204453) | Sediment microbial communities from Yellowstone Lake, YNP, Wyoming, USA - YL17G14_0 | ecosystem: Environmental > Aquatic > Freshwater > Lake > Sediment | place: USA: Wyoming | collected...
CGTCGCTGAGGAGCTCCGGGTCTCCGTAGCGGAGGGAGTGGATGACGTTCTGCGTGTCCCAGAGCAGGTTGAGGTACGAGATGAGGGCGTGCTTCATCTCGTAGATTATCGGGGACAGCTTCACCATCGGGGTCTTGGGGTCCGAAAGCAGCTTGCCGACATCGTCGGACTCCTCCTCGATGGTCCGGATGCCGTCGAAGTTGCGCTCGTTGTTCTCGTCGATGATGCGCTCCAGGAGCATGGTAAGCTTGTCCCTCATGGGGATGTTGACCGGTATCTTGCGCATGTAGGTCTCGGCGTAGCGGGCGAACTTGACAAGGCGGACGACCTCCTCGCCGTGGATGGTGAAGACGAGGCTGTCCTTTATCAAGATGAGGAAGTGATAGGCCTTGACCTTGAGCTTGTCGACCCGGATCGCGGGCAGCATGAGGCCAAGCTCGGTCTCCCTGTCCTCATATCCCGAGTGCTTGTTCTTCAGTATCGAATCGACCATGCCCGGGTCGAAGCCCAACGACTTTGCGACGCCGGCGGCGTCCTTGTCCAGGTCCTTGACCCGGAAGTTGATCCAGGCCAGGGTCGTGTCCTTGAGGAACGGTATGAACTCGGTCGGATCGTCGGCCTGGAGCTTGAGAGGTGCCTGGTAGGGCCTGAGGGCGACCATGAACGACCGCAGGGCCGACTCGCAGACCTGGTCCGGATAGTAGGGCCTCACGCGGCTTTCTGCCGTTGGTGGTGCTTCGGCCTCCCCACTGCCCTTCACCTTTTTACCAGAACCGCTTTCCTCGCTGGCCGCCACGGGCGCCTTGGCCGTCCCGTCGGGGGCCTTTTCCTCCTTCTTGAACTCCGTGACCTTGACGAAGGGGTCGCAAGGGGCCTCCCCTTTACCGTTCGCCGGTCCCTTGGGCTGGGTCCCCTCAGTGGTCTTAGTCTCCTCCTTTTTCGAGGACTTCCTTTCTTCCTCATCCATGATTTCGTACCCCCCGTTTAACACGCCCAGGCGCCATGAGCACCATGCGCCTCTGTTCAATGCCTGCAAGGGTCACGTCCCACATCTTCCGAATGATCAGATATGTGACGACCGATGAAAAGGTTGTCACAGCGATGAGTAGCAACGTGTACCACAAAGCATCCCCCGGCCCGAGATTGATGGCCGCGACCGACATAGCTGTGGCTAGGGTGTTCGGCACGAGGAATATCGTCCCCAGGATGCCCAGCCATGTGGTGGCAAACGAGAGCACATTGTTCATCCGGACAAGGCGTATCTGGTAATAGTCCTGCATGGCCTCGGCCCCGGAACCTATGATGTTTGCGAGGTTCTCCCCGAGCTGGATATAGGTCGAGTTCTCTTTCATGATCTTGTTGAAGTGATCTAGGAGCTCGGGCCGCGTCGACAGGAGCATGATGTCTCCCTGTTGGAGGACCCTCATGATGTCGTAGTTCTCCCAGAGGACCGACAGCAGCTTGACCAAGGTGTGCCGCGCGCGTATGATCTTCATGGCCACCTTGGCGATCCCAAGATCCTCGTTCGCGAAGGCCTTCTGAAGGTTGTCCACCACGGAGGTCATTCCCTTGATACTAAGGAAGTTCCGACGGTTGTTCTCGTCAATGAGCCTGAGAAGCACCATCGTCAGCTGGTCGGTCCTCGACCAGTCTGAGTGCATCTTCTTTATGAAGACCTCAGCGTAGCGGATGAACCTGGCGAACCTGGTCACCTGCTGGTCGTGGATCGATAGGATCAGGCCCTCTTTGATGAGGATGAGGACCACATGTACCCTGACCTGCCGGCCCTCCATCCTGACGGTAGGGACCATCATACCGAACTCCGTATCATTGTCGATGGAGGACGAGTACCTTCCGCGCAATAGCGCCTCGACCATTGCGGCCGTGAACCCGAAGGACTGGGCCAGCTCAAAGGCGTCCTTCCGGACGTCTTCGACGGGGCAATTCATCCATGTGAAGGTCGAGCTCGATACGATGTCCTGGAACTCCTTGATATCTTTCGAGAACTTCAAAGAAGGGCTCCGGTGGTCGGTGTAATGGACGCATGAGACGGTCTTCGTAGGTAGGCCGTTCACATCGCCGGGGAGCTGGGCAGTATCATTGGAGCCCGGGGGCTTCGTTCGAACACCTCTAAGCCGTACTGGTCCATGAACCGTTCTAGAAATATATAAATGCGCTATTTCGAGGATGGGCTCTGGGCATGACCCGAGTGCCGTTCGAGGAGCCCTTCCATCGCGGCCTTCAGTTCTTCGACGGTCCCCTCGTTCCGGATCCTCACATCGGCCACCTTCATCATGTCGGCCAGGCCCCAGCTGGCCTCCCTCCGGTCCCTGGCCCTGAGGTCCTTAAGTGTCTTGATATCGTCCACCCTGGCCCTGGCCTTGAGCCTTTTGAACCTTGTCCTCTGCGTGGCCTCGATAACGACCAATAATAGGTCGTCCCCGAACTCCTTCCTAAAGACATCGACCTCGGCCTGGCTGCGGCAACCGTCGATGATGATGAGCTGGGCGGGCCTGCCCTTCCTAACTTGTTCGACGGTGCGCTCCGCCCAGATGCCTGGGCCATGGGTCTTGCGCATCTCGTTGGCGACCTTTCCGACGACCTCGTTCTCGAGCCGGAGGCCGCGGGACCTGACCTCGGCCCAGACAGCATCGCCCATCCGGTAGATGGGGATGCCTCGAGCCCTTGCGATCTCGACGGCAGTGGATTTTCCCGAGCCTGGCATGCCTGTAACGATAAGGACCTTCAAACGGCTCACCAGCGCGGAAGGGCGTTAGTCCTTCTTCTTCCTATCCTTAAGGTTGAAAAGGACCATCTTGTCCCATTCGAGCTTGTGCTTGAGCTTCCTCTGGTTCAATATCTTGGAGACGATCGTGGCCAGCTGGCCGATCTCCTCGCTCTTGGAGCTCCTGTAGATGTAGAATCGGATGACGCCGTCCTTCGATATCGGGAAGATGAGCCGGACGCGGCCCTGCCGGTTGTAGCCCTCGGGCTTTCGGTTGGCCTCGAGGTCCTTGATGTTGGTCTTGACCAGCATCCTGGCATACTCTTCTTCCTCTGGCATCTGGCCGGTCTGCTCGAGGAACTTCTTGAATATCTCCGGGAAGGCCCTAGCGAGGTCCTTGTATTGGACCTTCTTTTCGAAGAGAAAATGCGCGCTCCTGGCGATCATCCGGACACCGGGGCGTGAATTAGGATATCATGATATGAACATTGCTATGGCGTTCAGAGGCCCGTTCTCTTGCAGGACCTTCTCAAGAAACAGGCCTCACACAACGGCCTGGGCCTGCAGGAGGTCTTCGCATGCTCGTCGAACAGTGCGTGTAGCTCTTGGTAGATGTAGAGGTCCTTGGGAAGGTACTCCTGGAAGTAGTTCCTGGCCGTTTCATATTCCGGTTCGAAAGGTAGATTATACCGTCTGGCGAACCTCAAGGTATAGGCATCTATCACGAAGGTCAGGTGGTCCCCCGCATAGAGCATCATGGCGTCCGCGGTCTCTGGCCCTATGCCGTTCAGGGCAAGGAGCTCCTCTCGCAAAGCATTGGTCTCCTGGTCGAACAGATGCTCAAGGCTCCCATTGTGAGACCTCATGATGTGTTCCGTGAAGTCCTTCAAACGCTTGGCCTTCTGATTATAGTAGCCGGACGGTCGGACGAGGGATGCAAGTTCCTCGACTGAAAGACGATGGATGCCCTCAATGCTGAGGACATCCTTGACCTTGAGGTTCCCGATGGCCTTCTCGACATTTGTCCATGCGGTGTTCTGCGTCAGGATGGCCCCGACCATGACCTCCCAATCGGTATCGCCCGGCCACCAGTGCTGTGGGCCATAATGGTCGAGCAGGACCTTGAAGAGCCTCAGGAGCCGTTGCGTCTCGCGCTTGGGCATCGAGGGACAGAAGGGGTTCCAACGATTTATCATTTCTTGCGGAACTCGAACTCCAGCTCGAGGGAGAAGTCGATGGACCGGTAGGAATGCGTGAGGCCGCCGATAGATATCACATCGGCGTTGCGAGCATATAGAAGGATGTTCTCCTCGTTCATACCGCCGGAGACCTCGACGAGGATGTCCTTGTCGATCAACTTCACGGCCTTGTAGGCCTTCGCCGCGTCCTCGGGCTTGAAGTTGTCGAGCATGATGATGTCGGCGCCAGCTTCGGCCGCCTCCTTGGCCCCGGCCAGGTCCTGGACCTCGATCTCTATCTTGCGATAGGCAAAGGAATCCTTTGCGAAGTCCGGTGCATCCGTGCTCCTTTCGAGGAGCTCGGCAGCTTTGGCCTTGGCCCTGGCCAATGCCTCCTTCACGCTCCCGAGGACCTTGAGGTGGTTGTCCTTTATCAGTATGGCGTCATCGAGGCCGTAGCGGTGGGGGTCACCGCCGCCGAGGACCACTGCCTTCTTCTCGAAATATCTGAAGCCCGGGGTCGTCTTCCGCGTGCAAGCAATGATTATCCTCGGGTTCACAGGCCGGCATTTTTCGACGAGCGCCCTGGTCTTCGTGGCCACACCGCTCATCCTCATGATGATATTGAGCGCCGTCCTTTCGGCCTTCAGGATCGCATGGGCCTTGCCCTTGACCTTGAGGACGGGCCCGGGTTTTTTCAGATAATACCCATCGGCCGCCAGAAGTTCGACCTTAAGGCCGAACTGGTCGAAGACCATGCGGGCCTCCTCTAGGCCGGCAAGGACGCAGGGCTCCTTGGCGATTATCACCCCGGTGGCCTCCTCGTCGCCCAGGAGGGGCTCGGTGGTAATGTCGCCCGAACCTATGTCTTCCTCGAGGAACTTAGAGATGTTCATCGGTCAGTGGATGGCCCTGTTCGATAAAAAACCTTTCCTGGCCCTGGATGTGAGGCCAGGCTCACTTGTAGAAGAAGACGAACAAGGGGCTTGCGACCATGAGGAAGATAATGAATATCGCTATGGTCCATTTTAAGTAGGTCTTGATCTTCTCCTTCGTTTTCTTGTTCATCCGGCTTACCTCGTCGGTGGGTTGTCCTTCAGCGAGTAGTATGTCTGGCCGTCCGTGAACGTGATAGCGATCCTCTGGTCGAGAAGGGCGGCCCTCATGTTCCCTACGAAATTGGAATCGGTCTTGGCAGCATCCGGGCCTATTTTATCTTTTGTGAAATCGCAGAGCTCGGCCAAGGTGTATGCCTCGTCCTTATGCTCCATGAGGAGCTCGAGTATGAGACCGCGATAGAGCGTGTCCTTCGGCCCGTAGTCCTTCCATTGGACGTCCTTCTTGCGTATCGGCATGGGCTACCCTCTGGACCTATAATAGGGTGTTCCAAATAAAGATATCTGTCGATGGAGCATGGAATGGAAAGAACGAAAGGGAGGTTCTTTGATTTAGAGGATCTTTTGCTCTTCCGGAGTCTCGGGCTCCATCTTGATGGCGACACGGCCCGGGAAGAACCTCAGGATGACGATGTCCCCTATGGACTGGATCCACCGGAAGGGGACGCTGACGTTCTTGCTGTCCTCGACGAGGAGCGGGTTCGTCTCGCTTATGAACATCCCTTCGACCTTGGCGCCGCTGATGTCGATGATGATGTTGTTCACGTTCCCCAGATAGATGCCTTTGCTCGTATAGACCTGAAGACCGATGAGCTCAGAAATCTCCTCAAGCATTTCTTATCCCTCCATAGGTGTGGACCCGTGGGCTCCTTATTTCCTGGTATGGCCAATTCGAATTATAAAGGTTTCTGGGTTCCTCTGAAATGCGAACGAGGGCCCAACGGACCCGTTAAAGCCTTAGGTGGCGGCCGTTCAAATGATAGGAATATCGTATCTTGACCCCCTTTTCTACCGACGATAAGCAGACCCCTTTTCCTTTCATGGCCTTGATCAGTCCCTTTGTCCCGGCCTCGGTTTCATTTGTAACGATGGATGTCTTGATGGTGACCTCCTGGAGGCCTGGGTCGATGATCGGGCCTTCCGCGTCGTCGACCGAGAAGTATCCTCGAAGATCTAGCGTCCCAGTGACCTTGACCTTGATATCGTCGATGGCGATGCCCATCGCCTCGGCATATATCTGCAATGTTATAGCCTGGCAGTGGGCCAGCGAGGCCAGCAGGAGCTGCGTTGGCGTTGGTGCCTTGTCTGTACCGCCGAAGCCTTCGGGCTCATCGCATTCGACGATGAATTTGCCGGTCCTAGCATAGGAATGGAGGCCATCCATCCGCTCGACGTCCGCGAACAATGACCTTAATGCGGTGCCCGGGTCCTTTTTAAAATGCTCACGAAGGCGCAGGAAGCGCCCTTTGAAGACCGGGCCTTGGCCATCGCGTTTCGGCTTGTTACTGCGTTGGCCTTTCTTTGCCTTTGGCATGGGACCTCTCATCATTTCGACGGGTGATGCTCCTTCGGCGGTTCCTTGACCGGCGCTGGCGCCGGCGTGGATATCTCCCCCGGCGGGCGGAGCAGGTGAATCTCTATGAAGGAGACATTGCTCTTGCCGCCCCGGTGGCTATCCAGAAGCTCGGTGCCGATCTTCACTTCCTCGATGACCGCGTTCCTGACATACCGCCTTCGGACGATCTCGGCAACGTCCACCGCCATGCTTATGGCCGCACCTCTGGCCTTGATGGTGACCTCGGCCAGGTCGCTGTTGAGGTTCATGACGGTCGCTAGGACATAGTTCAACAATTCCTTCTTGCCGATGAACACAGTTGAGAGGTCCTTCTTCGACATTGTCCTCGCCACCTTATAGCTTGACCGAGATGAGGGTCTCTGTCCCTTGGATGCCCGATATCTTGCGTATCTCCTTGACGACCACGCTCAGGGCGTCCGTGATGAACTCGCCGTCGATACGGACTATGATGTCATAGGCCCCGGTGACCGGAGAGGCCTCCTTGACGCCCTCCAGTTTCCTGATGGCCTTCAGTATCTCCTCGAGCATTCCTGGGTCCGTCTTGAGCAATACGTACACCGTCTCCAAGGGTCCAACCCCCGTTCACCGATTCCTGGTACCTAATCCGCCAATGGGGTTATATTTTTTATCTTTAGGGCTCAAGGCCGAGGGACTTGTAAATGCGCTCGGCCGTTGCCTTGGCCTTGGCCTCATCGTCCGTCTTTATCATCAGGCGGCCTGTTGGATATATCGTCGACTCGCTGATGTCCGACCGTTTGACGACCAGCAGCGGTCCAGCATCGAGGACCTCGTAGCCCTCGGTCCCCAGGGACCTCGCTATGGCCTTGAAGTCCAATCTACGTTCCTGGTCCCATTTCCCAGTATCCTTATCGACTGGCAAGGCCTCGTAACCGGCCTTGGTCTTGCACTGGCGGATCATGATGGGCATCAGAACTCGACCTCCTTGATGCCATCGAGCTCCATCTTGACCAGCGTCACCATGTCGAGCCCCTCTTCAGCCTTGAGAACGTCACTGACCTTGGCCCTGGTCGCCGGTCTCTCGGGGACGATTGTGCAGCAGAGGCTTGGAACGATAGAGCGGTCAAAGGTACCGATGCGCCTGGCGATGTCTATTATCTCGACCTTGTCGAAACCGATGAGGGGCCGGAGGACGGGGACCTTGGCCGCAGCCTCCTCGGCACGGATGTTCATCAACGTCTGGGAGGCCACCTGTCCCAGCGATTCCCCCGTGACGAGGGCATCATAGCCATCTCGCTCGGCAAGGGCCGAGGCCACATGGAACATCATCCTACGGCAAAGCACGCATCCCAGGCGCCTCTGGGCCCCGCGGGCGATCTGGACTTGGACCTTGCCATGGGGAGAAACGAGCAGGTGTGGCCGTCGTGCATTTCCGACCAGATGTGCGATCAGCGCGGCCAGGGCCTTGACCTTTTCCAATTGTTTGTCGTCGGTGAACGGCCGGTTGTCGTAATGCAACAGGTCGAGCTGGTGGCCCTTTGCCAGCATCAAATGGGCGGCCACGGGCGAGTCTATCCCTCCGGAAATGAGGCCAAGCAGACGCATCGGACGATAGGAACGGCTTCGAGGTTAAAAAGATTAGTGGGGTCCACTCCATGCCCCTTTGCAAACCTTTATCAAATCCATTGAGGTTCAGAGTGGTGCTATTCTAGAACTAAACACGGAGGCATCCCTATGGACTTGACATTCCTTGGAGCTGCGCGGACGGTCACCGGAAGTTGCCACCTCTTGAGGTTCAATGACAAGCAGGTCCTCATCGACTGCGGACTGTTCCAGGGCGGGCAGGAGATGGAGGAGATGAACTATCTGGGCTTCCACTTCGCCCCCAGGGATATCGACTATGTCCTGCTCAGCCACGCGCACATCGACCACGCTGGGCTGTTACCTCGACTTTACAAGCTGGGCTTTAATGGGAAGATCATTTGCACGCACGCGACGAAGGACCTCTGCAGCATAATGCTCCCGGACTCGGGCTACCTACAAGAAGAGGCCTCGCTACAGGTTTCCAGGCGAAGGCAGCAGCACGGCCAGCCGCCGAGGCTGCCGCTGTATACAAGGCAGGATGCCGAGGTCTGCTTGAAGGTCTTCAGGTCCTACGACTACGACAAGGTCATCGACCTGGACCGGGACCTGAGAATAAGGTTCAGGGACGCGGGCCACATACTTGGCTCGGCCTATATCGAAGTGCATGTACAGGAAGGGAAGGACGAGACCATCGTTCTTTTCTCGGGGGACCAGGGCCAGACCGAACAGCCGATAATAAAGGACCCGACCATGCCGACGGACTGCGCCCCGGATTACATGCTCATCGAGTCGACCTACGGTGCCCAGAGCCACGAGGCCCCGGGGGACCGGGAACAGCAGCTCATCAACGCCGTGAAGGAGACGCAGCAGAAGGGGGGCAAGCTCATCATACCCGCGTTCTCCGTCGGGAGGACCCAGAACATATTGTATTACCTCAACGAGGCCATCGTCAAGGGTGACCTCGACCATATCAAGGTCTATGTCGACAGTCCTTTGGCCATCGGGGCCCTTGAAATATACGCAAAGCACAAGGAATGCTTCGACCCGGAGACCCTGGAGATGATCAAGAACGACCCACTACCGTTGGACTTCCCAGGCCTCGTCCTGACCAAGTCCTCGGATGATTCGAAGAAGATAAACGAGGACCAGGGCCCGGCGATAATAATCGCGGCCTCGGGCATGTGCGAGGGCGGCCGCATAAGACATCACCTCAAGCACAACATCTGGAAGAAGGAGGCCACGATACTCTTCGTCTCCTTCCAGGCCGAGGGGACGCTCGGACGCAGCATCCTCGACGGGAACAAGGATGTCAGGATATTCGGTGACCAGTACCATGTCTCGGCCAAGGTCATGCAGATAACGGGCTTCTCGGCCCACGCCGACAAGGAGGGGCTTGTGGCCTATGCGAAGAACCTGAAGGCCAAGCCGAAGACCACCTTCATCGTCCATGGCGACCTTGACAATGCGGGGGCCCTCTCCGAGGAGCTCGTGCACCAGCTCGACCATAATGTCCGCATACCGGAGATGGGCGAGCGCGTGATGCTGACCAAGCGATAGGCCCATGGTCGGACCTGAAGGTCTCAGTAAGGGAGCTATATGAGGTACTTCGAGGACATCTATTCAGCGACCCCACGGCCCTTTGGCGACGGGCCCAGCGAGGCGGCGAAGGCGCTGGCCGGACATCTGGCCAGGACGAAACAAGGTACAAGGCCGACGGTCATCGACCTCGGTTGCGGATACGGACGGGACTGCATACATCTCGCCAAGAACGATTGTACAGTGACCGGCATCGACACGAGCCGCCGGGGCATCCTGACGGCCCAGCTCTGGGCCAAGCAGGAGGGCCTCGATGTGAGGTTCATGACCAAGGACATCCTCGAGACGGGCCTTCCGGACAAGTCCTTCGACGGTATATTATGTGTTGGCGTGCTGGAGTACATCGACGTGCGCAGGAGGCCAAAGGTCGGGCACGAGATCTACCGCCTCGCGGCACCAGGCGGCACGCTCGGCCTGTTGGCACTGGCCACCGACGATCCGGACCTCGGGACCGGCAAGGACCTCGGGGAGAACACATGGGAGGTCAAGCTTGGCCTACCGGTGCATTTCTTCACCGAGAGGGAGATACGGCAGTTCTTCCCGGACTTCGAGAGGCTCAGGCTGGAGGTCATCACGGTCCACGAGGACATCCAGGGACCGAAGGACAGGCGTTACTGGCTCCTCCTTGGCCAGAGGCCATGAGCTGGATGAACATAATATTTTAAATCCAAGGCGCACTTATCCGCCCCCGTGGTCCTGTGGCGATGACGAGTCGGGCTTTCCGTAACCTTTGCATCATCGAGGCCATGCTGGCCTTCGCGACGACCCTGGCCAGCCCCTTCATCTCGATATATCTTTTCAGGTCCGACCTGGGCATCATTTCCATAGCTAACTATTATGGCCTGTGCTTCGCGTATACCGTCCTTTTCTGCGTCATGTTCGTGTACCTCCCGGTCATGAACGCCCGGCGGGCCATCTCATTGTCCATGGCGGTCCTCATGCTCAATTACCTTGGCGTGTGGTTGCTCCCACCGCTGTGGATGTACATCATATGCCCTGTGCTATACGGGCTGTATGTGATGTGGTTCTGGCTCCCGTTCAACTTCCTCTTCTGCGAGCTTACGTCAAAGGGCGACAGGGGGACCACCATCGGGATCACATTCCTCATATTCCCGATAATCCAACTGGTGATGCCGATCATTGCTGGCCTCGTGGTTACCACCAGAGGCTACAATCCGCTATTCATAGCGTCAGCTATCCTTTTAGGCATCACCGTCTTCTTGCCATACTTCCTGTTGAAGGGCGAGCTGGGCGAGGTCCAAGAAAGGGCCAAGATAGACTTCCGTCCGTTCGGTGGCAGGCTTTCTGCGGGGCTCGTGCTCCAGGGCATGCAGGACGGCACATTCTTCTTCCTCATTCCGCTGGTGTCCCTCACGACGACGGGAGGCGAACTTGGTGTAGGTCTGGCGATATCCGTCTTCGCCGTCGGCGGAGCGGGGGGGGCACTCGTTGTCGCCCGCGTGTCCGATCGTACCGGCGACCGAGCCACATGGTTGAGGATCGGGGCCATCGCGTCCGTGCCGCTATTCCTCCTCGTCTGGGCCTTCCCGACGTTATATGTGTTCATGGTGTGCATAGGAATAGCACAATTCACGACATACATTGTCTCCATCTTCGTCATGACCATGGCCGTTGACAAGAACGAGCTACATAAGCCAACGGCCCTGCTCTCGAGGGAGCTGCTGCTAGAGCTCGGACGCGCGCTCGGTGTCGTTGCTCTGGTCCTCACATGGATGGTGTGGCATGACATCTTCCTTGGTTTCGTCGTGGCAGCAATCACGATCGGGGCTAGTGCGATAGCTAAATAGATTTTGATTTCAGATTTTCAAATCCAAAATGTTAATTAGTATATTCGGCATGCCCTCCTCAACGGACATCACGGTAAGAGCATGAAATGCGAGCGGCCTTGATGTCGAACGGACCAAACAAAAGGAAGATTGGTGAAGAAGATGAAGACGACAACGCGAATGATATCGATAATATTAGTAATGTTGATGATATTCGGCGGCATGGTACCACGGATTTTTGTGATGGGTGCTACCGAAGTGGAACCGAACAATGATTTCGATCACGCCACTGTGTTGGTCAAGGACGTCAAGACAAACGGGTCGGTGGGCCCAGCGGATACGGCGGATTATTATCAATTCACCGTAGTGTCAGCCCAGCTCATCTCGATAAAGTTCGAGGCGAGCACGGACCATCTTTGGGGCAATCTCGTCTATCCAGATAAAACCGACGCCGATTCTAACACGGGCTCGACCGTTGCTGGGGGAACAGTATGGGTCAACTGGACGACCACCTCGGCCAAGACGGGCCAGTATTACTTCATCGTCAAGACCAATGGTGCTGGGTTCTACAACCTGACCCTGACGGTGACGAACCAGAACGATGCGGGGAAGGGTATAGACGCTGGTGATGCCGACACGAACCCGCTTCCGATCACGAACGGGTCATACACGGGGAGAATCGCGGACGACGATCAGGTCGATTATTACAGTTTCGTCGTCGTGAACGCTCAGATCATACAAGTCCAGTTTATGACCGGGACGACCAAGACTGGAAGTCTCTATGCCCAGGTATACGACCCGAAGAAGGACAGTATCAGCGAACTAAGTACAAACCGTCTGAACCCCGGGGTCAGTCAGACCAATAATTTCACGACGGTCCTTACCACCGCTGGGACCTATTATCTTAAGGTCACCGGTGGGGACAATGATTATTCGTTCAAGGTACAGGTCTTCAACCAGTTCGATGCCGGGATTAGCCATGACGCATCGGACCTGGATACTGCGCCCACGATAATAACGCCTGGGACCTTGATGAGCGGTTGGATCGCCAACGATGACGAACTCGACATCTACGGTTTCAATGTGGTGAACGCTCAGAAGATATCCTTGTATTTCCTGACGGGAACGAACACGACCGGAAGCCTCTATGCAGAGGTCTTTGACCCGTCCAAGAGCAGCATCACGTCCACAGGTAGGCTCAACCCGGGTGTAGCGGACACCAAGAACTATACGACATCCTCGGCGGACAAGGGCATCTATTATGTCAAGATCACTGGCGGGGACAACGGCTACAAGTTCAAGGTGACCATAACGAACCAGAACGACGCGAAAAAGGGCATCGATGCGATGGACGACTTCCCGGGCATACCGGTCACCGTCGGTAAGGACTATCCAGGTTGGCTCTACGACGGGGACAATAAGGACTACTTTAATGTGAACCTGACGAACGGGCAGATGTTGACAGTGAACCTGACCGTCGGGAACACTAACACCGGAGGGAAGCTGTACATAGACCTATACAGCCCAACAAAGGACAAGCTCATCGCGACCGATTGGATCAACGCGGTCACGACCGGTAGCCTGGCATACACGACGAACTTTGAAACGTCAGGTCTATACTATGTCCTGGTAACCGGTGGCGAGAACGATTACAAGTTCTCCGTGGACATCAAGAACCAGACCGACGCCGGCACCCTCATCGACGCGCCAACGGCCTTCGAGAAGGCCATCAACCTGAAGACAGGTACCTATTCCGGCTGGCTCGCTGACGCGGACAATGAGGACACGTACAACATCTCGGTGAAGTCCAACCATGTGTTCACAGTGAACTTCACAGCAGGCCCCGGTGGCACGAGCGATATGAACCTTGACATATACGACGGGGCCAAGAACAAGGTCAAGTCCATCCAGTCGGCCCCGGATGTCAAGGCGACCTACTCGCTCCCGGCAGCGAGCGCCCCATTGGTCAACACGGTCTACTACCTGAAGGTCTCGCAAGGGGAGAAGAAGACTTACCAGCTGCAGGTCTACCTGCCGGAACTCCCACCGGACACCACGGCCCCGACGGTGGCTATAACCTCGGCCACCACGGCTGTGAATGTCCAGAACGCGTCCCTGACGGGCACGGCCACGGACCCGGACAGCATTGTATCGAAGGTCCAGTGGTCCCTTGACAATGCCACATGGAACGACTGCACGGGAACGGGCGCCTGGGCCTGCACCGTCGTCCTTGCGACGGGCGCGAACCTGGTGACCATCAAGGCCACGGACCCCACGGGGAACAAAGGCTACAAGTCCATCACGCTGAGCTTCGACAATGTGAAACCTATCCTGACGCTGACGAAGGGTGCCTCAGGGACGGTCAGCAGTTCCAAGATGTCACTGGCCGGAACGGCCACCGACAATGTGGCGGTCCTGAGGGTCGAGGTCCAGGTGAACGGTGGCGGCTATGTGCTAGCATCGGGAACTGGTTCCTGGACAAAGGATGTCGCCTTAAAGGAAGGTAAGAACACCATCGATATCAGGGTGTCAGACTCGGCGGGCAACACGGATACGAAGACCTTGAACGTCGAGTACAAGAAGGCGACCAAGGGATTCGCTCCCGGCTTCGAGGGCGTCGTCTTCATGGTCGCGGTCCTCGTGGCTGTACTGGCCCTGGTCCGAAGAAGGAACAAGTAGGGAAGGAACGACAGGTCTAACGGGGGGCCGCTGAGCCCCCCCCCCCGATTTTTCCGTTTTATTC
>Ga0315295_10003143_pt1 | contig 14042 bp, 11 predicted proteins | sample YL17G14_0_MG_FD_204453 | JGI IMG/M metagenome (GOLD analysis project Ga0315295, IMG submission 204453) | Sediment microbial communities from Yellowstone Lake, YNP, Wyoming, USA - YL17G14_0 | ecosystem: Environmental > Aquatic > Freshwater > Lake > Sediment | place: USA: Wyoming | collected...
AGGGTTTTGCCACATGGTCTCCCGACAGTAAATTCATTGTCTATCAATATACTGACATGAATGATACACTCGGTAAAAACGGATTGTGGAAGGTCTCATCTGAAGGAGCAGAAGCAAAACAGATATTAAAAGGCATTGCTGAACACCCAAAATGGTCGCCGGACGGAAAATATATTGTCTTTGATGCCGACACCGGTAACAGCATAAGAATGATCCCTGCTCAAGGAGGGGATGAAATTAAGTTTCTGCCAGATTCAGTGCAAATCCAGAACGGAGGTCTCCCCTGCTGGTCTCCGGATGGTTCTCAGATAGCCTTCCTTGAAAGGAAAGGATTATCGCTCTGCACATGGAACTTCAAGACAGGTGAACTGAAAAGCCTGTTCCGTGAGGAAGGCAGGCTGCCTTTGCCTGGCGGATGGTGGAATGATGGTAAAAGCATACTGGTGGCAAATATGGACAGGAAGACAAGAAAATGCACAATGCTAAAAGTATCTGCAGAGAATGGGGAAAGCTCACCAATTAGGGGTTATAATGACAACTTTTACCGGCACATTGCACTTTCACCAGATGGAATACTGCTGGTATATGGAGTTCTTGAAGGCAAATTCCTGGGGCTGTACATAATGCTTGCAGAAGGAGGAAGATCATTACCCCTGGCCGTTATTAATGAAGGCCATTCAGAAGGAGCAGCCTGGTCGCCTGATGGTAAAAAGATCGCATTTACAAGGACGCAAGGAAGGAATTTTGATATCTGGATAATGGATGTTAATATAAAAAAGATAAAAAGAGACTTACAAAAACCAGTCAGGCCGTGATCTGGCAGAAAATTACCGGAATGTCATGAATACCATGATAAAAAACTTATCTGCCATTGTTCTGATCGCAATCGCTTCTGCTGCCTGCGAGAAGACATATCAGGATGTATATGATTATCATCAGCCATCTCAGCTGAATGACGGATGGGAAACAGCTTCACTGACAAGCGTGGGAATGGATTCATTGCTTGTTGAGCAGCTGGTAAACAGGGTATATGGTAAACGATATAAAAACATTCATAGCATTGTTATCATCAAAGACGGGAAACTGGTGTTTGAGGAGTATTGGCCGGGCAACGATTTTGGAATGAACAGCAAGGATTATCTCGGAAAATATATTGAATTCGACAGAGACACACGTCATAATACTCACTCTGCAACAAAAAGTATTACTTCCATGGTCGTGGGAATAGCTGCGGACAAGGGTTATATAAGCAGTGAGGATGATTGTATATTTGATTATCTCCCTGATCATTCTTCACTATGCACAGGCGGCAGGGAAAAAATTACTATCAGACATATGCTTACGATGTCGGGCGGTTTGCAATGGAACGAATGGGATGTATCTGTTTCAGAGTCAAATCATGATATCATTCGCTTTAACCAGTCTGCAAATCCGGTATTATATCTTCTATCGAAGCCGCTTTTATCAGAACCCGGTACAACGTTCTATTACAATGGCGGAGGGGTTGATCTTCTGGGTCAGATAGTTAAAAACGCTGTTGGCGAGGATATAAAAGCTTTTTCAAAAACAAATCTGTTCACTCCTCTTGGCATAACTAACTATTACTGGCAGACTTTATCTCCCTCCGGTATAACATGCTGCCATGGTGATATTTATATTACCCCTCGTGATATGGCCAAACTTGGATATTTGTTTTTAAACGACGGTATGTGGAACGGAACACGTATCATTTCCGGCGAGTGGATAAGCAAGTCGGTTCAGAATCATATTTCACCGGGAGTATCCTGGGCAGACGGGTACGGATACCTGTGGTGGCTCAGGAATTACCATTCAGGGGGAATTACATACAGTTCATACCGTGCCGAAGGCTGGGGAGGGCAAATGATTATTGTAATTCCCGATGAAAATATGGTGATTGTCTTTACCGGAGCCAATTATGTACAAAGTACTCCCTGTGAAGAAATTATCACTACGTATATATTGCCGTCAATAAAATAGAAAATAGTTTTATCGTCATGAAGAAACTAGTATACCTGATTTTGGTAGTGTCAATAGTGTACTGCCCTGCTGTTATCCCGCAGGAAAATAAAGTTCCTGTTGAACCGGGCGAATCGTGGCTGAACAGTCAGCACCAGCCTGAAAAGCTAATGGATGCCATCGGCCTGAAAGAAGGGATGACCATAGCTGATATAGGTGCCGGAAGAGGGCGTATGACCGTATTTTTCTCACTCAGGGTTGGTATAAAGGGTAATGTGTATGCAAATGATATTGATAAAGATGCCCTTAAATATCTTGAGAACAGGTGCAAAAGCAACAACATGACCAATGTAAGAACTTATCCTGGAAAAGTTGATGATCCGTTGCTTCCTGAAGGGAAGGCTGACATTGCATTCATGGTCAGTACATACCATCATCTTGAGAAACCGGTCGAGATGATGAGGAATACCATTCCCTGCGTGAAGAAAGATGGTGTTCTTGTTATTGTTGAACGAGACCCTGTTAAGACCGGCCAGACAGGAAGCGAAAGCACCTCGCAGGAAAAGCTGAAAAGCGATGCTCAAAAAGCAGACTTCGAAATTATTAAGATAAATTCTGAGCTTCTTGAAAGAGACAATATTTATTTTTTGAAACCGAAGAAGTTCACCACGGATGTCACGGATTAGCACGGACTTATATTAGTAACTCCGTGTAAATCCGTGCAGTCCGTGGTAAAAATTCTTATTGGGGTTTTATCCCTACTAAGGGTCTTATAATATGTAATATCTATGATCCATGAAGAAACCAGGATATTATTTTCTTTTTCTGTCAGTAGTTTTTATTAGTACACTCTTTACTTCATGTAGAAAAGAGGAGCTGGTTAACCTCTTTCCCCTAGCAGGCCAGTACAACATCGACGGTGTTCAGCTTACAGAAGCTTTTAATGAGTATAAAAACGTTGAAGGTGCTCTCAGCCTTATTGTTTGTCGTGAAGGAACAATTGTTGCTGACGAATATACAAATTATAAAACATACAGCGATGACAGCATTAAAAATATAATGTCAGTAACTAAAACCTTTACCGGTGTGCTTGTGGGGCTGGCTATTGATAAGGGATTCATTGAAAGCGTGAATGATCCAATCAGCAAAAACCTGACCGGTATTGTGACTTTCCATGATGTCGTAAAGCCTGCCGTAACCATCAACCAGCTTCTTAAAATGTCCTTCGGCCACTCCTGGAACGGAACCACTGAGGCAAGCCTGTTTGAGGAGTGTTTCTTCGATTCAGAAGACAACCTTCAATATATCATTGACCTTCCCCTTGTAAGCACCCCGGGTACTCTATTTAACTACAGTGATGGAGCCTCTCACCTGCTTTCAGCAATAATTACTGAAGCCACTGGAATGAATACAGCTGATTTTGCAAAGGAATATCTCCTTGATCCTCTTGGAATAAAAAAATTCACCTGGGCGACTGACAACCGGGGCTATCCCCTGGGTGCAGCTTACCTGAGGATAAAGCCCGCCGATATGGTTACATTCGGTAACCTGATACTCAACAGGGGAGAATATAATGGAAATCAGGTTGTACCTGCAGAGTGGATCGACACTATGACCACAACAATGATCTTGACAAACAACGCAGTTCCCTATGGACCTGAATACGGGTACCAGATCTGGCTCGGGACTGAATCGGGCCACAGGCACTATATGGCAATGGGATGGGGAGGACAATTTATAATTATAGTCCCTGATCAGCACCTTGTTATCACGGCTACCTGCTGGACAAGCGATTTAACCGACCAGCAGGCCGGCGAACACTGGATGAGCATAAATCAGATAATTTTCGAGAAGATATTACCTTGCGTAAATTAAATGCAACAAATTATGAAAAGACAAATTTCTTTATTTTTCCTGGCATTGTTAAGCTTTGCAATGGCAGGTCAGGAGGTTAAATCACAAAATCCGGATCTCCCTTACCTGGGTCAGAAACCTCCCGGCATGACTCCGGTATTATTCGCTCCGGAAATTATCGCCACAGGTTACTATGAACGCGACATAACCATTTCTCCCGACGGAACTGAGATATTTTATGGAATACTCACAGGCCGACATGTAACTATCTTATATACAAGGTTTGAAGATGGCAAGTGGTTAGAACCCGAAATCCCTCAGTTTGCCTGCAATAGCCAGTATTTCTTCCTGGAACCATGCTTTTCCCCTGATGGAAAAACAGTATATTTTCTCTCAACAAAGCCACTTGAAGGGAAAGAACCAAAACCGGGATGGGCGTACCAGAATATCTGGGCTTCCAATAAGAAGAGTGATGGAACATGGGGTGAAATATATAATCCCGATACTGCCTTTAACAGGCCAAACTCGCAATTTTATCCCTCACTGACAAAAACAGGAACGCTTTATTTTACCAGAAGCGATGAGAAGACTGGAAAATCTGAGATACTCAGGGCCAGAAAAAACGGAAATGGGTATGACACTCCGGAACTGCTTCCGACTGTTGTAAATGGTAATGGGAACATATTCAATGCCTTTATTTCACCCCATGAGAGCTTCCTTATCGGATGTGTTGAAAACAAGAACAATGAAATTAATCCTGGCTTTTCAAATTATTACATTTTTTTCAGGGATAGTAATGATAACTGGATCGACGGTATCTCGTTCGGACCAGAAATCAATATTAAAGGAAGCAATGCTATTTCTGCTTCAGTTTCACCTGACGGGAAATATCTGTTCTTCTCAGCAAGGACAACAAGTGAAAGGATGAAGGAAATATCATTAAAAAATACTCTTGGGTCGATAAAGGAGTACCTTAACAATCCACAGAACGGTAATTATGACATATACTGGGTATCAACGGGAGTAATTGAAGCTTTACGTCCCAAAAAATGAGAAAGTCATTATTATTATCAGTTTTAATTGCATCGATAATTTTATCATGTAACAAATCCGATGACCGTTACGATTTTGAGTGGCCTGTCTCAACTCCTGGTGCAGAAGGACTGGATCAGCAGAAAATAGACTCTGCATATATAAAAGCTAAGGAAATCGGATTTGTGGATGCTCTGCTTATAATCAGGAACGGAAAGCTTGTTGCCGAAAACTATTATAACGGATATGACGCAGGTAAAGGCCATCAGATATGGTCATGTACAAAAAGCTTTATGTCAGCTCTGGTGGGTATTGCCGTTGATATCGGCCTGATAGAGAGTGTTGACAAAAAGATCATGGATTATTTTCCTGAATATGCCTATTCAGGGATGGATAGCAGGTTCTATGATATTACAATTGAACACCTGCTGAAAATGAGCATGGGGATTGACAATGAAGAAAATAACCTTATTCCGGTTGTCCAGACAAATGACTGGATATACCAGACTTTCAGGCTTCCGCTGATGTTTGATCCGGGACAGAAATTTCGTTACAACTCGCTTGAAACTCACCTGTTGTCAGCCATAATAACAAAAGTCAGCAGTAAAAGTGCACGTGAATTTGCAGAAGAAAACCTCACCACACCTATGGGCATAAAAATAGTTGACTGGAAACCTGACCCGAAAGGTAATAGCACAGGAGGTTATGACATCTATATGAAACCACGTGATATGGCTGTGCTCGGGTATATGTACCAAAATGGTGGAAGGATAAATAATACCCGGATCGTTTCAGAAGAATGGGTTGATAAATCGCTAACCAGGACCTGGACCAGCAATGGGATACAATGGGGACCGCTGACTGATTATAATTACGGTTATCTCTGGTGGCTCGGTAAAATTAATGGTTACGACATGTTTATGGCAATGGGAATGGGTGGCCAGTTTATAATTAATTTCCCCGATCTTGACCTTATTGTTGTAACTACAACCAAGAAAGATATTTCCTGGGACAACGACCATGAGATACCGACACTGGAAATAGTCTCAGATTTTATACTTAAAGCTCTTTGACCCGATTATTATTAAAATCGCTTATCAATGGAAACTAAAAGTGAAATAACAAACGAGGGCAGGTCAGCTCTTATAAGGAAAATGATATTAAGGTTTTCTTTTGTGCCACTGTTTATAGGAGTATTCACCCTGCTTCCTGCAGGTACATTCAAATACTGGCAGGTATACCTCTATTTTTCCGTAATTGTTATCCCTATGATATTCGTATTTTTCTACTTTCTTAAAAGAGATCCGAAATTCCTTGAACGGCGGACAAAAGGAACTGAAAAGGTGAAAGAACAAAAGCTTATCCAGCTAATTAACCTGCCGGTATTTATGGCAGCTTTTATTATTCCCGGGTTTGACAGGCGTTTCGGCTGGTCGGATGTACCCGTTGAGATTATCATAATTACAAACATAGTAATTCTCGGAGGATATCTGATAATATTCAATGTCTTCAGGCAGAACAGCTACGCCTCACGAATAGTTGAGACCGATAAGGAACAGAAAGTTATCACAACCGGTTTATACAGTACTGTAAGACACCCCATGTACATCGGAGTGCTGATAATGTACATGCCGACTCCACTGGCTCTGGGCTCTTACTGGGGACTTATCCCAATGGCTCTGCTGCCTGTTGCACTTGTATTAAGGATCATAAATGAGGAGAAGGTCCTGAAGGAAAATCTGGAAGGGTATAAGGAGTATTGCCTCAAAACAAAGTACAGACTCATACCATATATCTGGTAATTAATGGGTTAAGGTTTAAGGTTTGCTGGCGCGGATTTGCAATAGGTGCCTTTTTGTAATGAAGCACTGATTTCAAATTTGCGCTATCCTGAAGGTTTTACCGTTGCGCCATAGAAGGGGTATCCATCTGAAGAACATAAAGCATATCTTTTGATTCACCTCCATATCGTAGTCAGTAAACCGGAGCAGCATATCGGCGAATCTGAACCCGTATTTTTCAGTTTAAACCGGCGTTAGGTAGTTAAGTTGTCCGTTTTTTGCAAGTAAGTTTAAAGTTTCAAAGAATTATAAGAAATATTCTTTGAAGAAATATAACTTCAGGATTTATATGAAATAAAAAAGAAAATTTGTACTACTTTTTGTACTACTAATGAAAATGGCCTTGTAAAAACCTGATTTACAAGGCCATTTGATTTACTCAGTCGGGGTGAGAAGATAAACACAAATTTTAATTATATGGCTATCATTATAGTATTAATGATTGCATTTTATTATTCCAAAACTCTGATTTCTATACTCTTATCTATTAGATTTATAAATCTATCCACATTACTTTTTTCTTTAATTTCATAATGCATAGGTACACAAATTTTGGGTTTAATTTGATTGACCAGCCTGGCTGCATCTTCCACATTCATTGTGAGATTATCACCGCCGATTGGGACCAGAATTAAGTTTATATTCCTGATATTTTCCATTTCAGGTATATAGTCAGTATCTCCTGTATGGTAGATGCGGATACTATCTATATTTAAAACATATCCAACGTTTTGCTTTGATTTTGGATGAGCCTCAAGCCATAATAAGGCCGGTTTGAGATTATAAGCAGCCACAATTTCAACTTTTAATTGAATATCCAAATAGAAAGAATCACCTGGTTTAACCTCTCTGATTTTATATTTGAAATCACTAAATTTCTTCGCAACTCTTTTTTGACATATAATTACCGTTCCCGGTTTTGATATTTTCTTTATATCCTTTATAGAAAAATGATCAAGATGTGTATGAGTTATGAATATATAATCAGCTAAATCCGGATTATTTAATGCCAGAGGATCGATATAAATAAGCTTGCCATTTTCTTTAATTCTGAAACCGGAAGGGAAAAAGTCAGATTTCGAAATCCTTGTTATTCCTGTAGGTGATACTTCAATATGCTTATTCAAAAGTATGATCTGGGGAGTCGGATTCCTTTTATCACTGATATCTATATCAATAAATTTACAACTCGAAATAAGAGTGCCTGCTAAACAGAACAGTATGATTGCCTTCTTATGCATTTTGAATATTATTTTACAAATTGATTTACAATTCTGAAGGTAGCTAGGTGGTTTCTATTACTCCAAATTCTATCAAGACATTTACGATGTCAATTATTTCCGGGATGTTGGTACTATCTGTCTGGGCTTTTCTTAGTATTTCCTTGATACTCAGATAATCTGCATTTGGGAAAGGAAGATGAAACAGAAATCCGCCCTGAGGTATCGACAGGTTTATTTTCCTTTCCGTACGGTTGCGTCCTTCACCCGTCCAGATCGTTACACTGCTTATATAATCATTACTTCTCGAAGTGGTAAATATAACTCCTGCATTTCTTTTCTCCCTTATTTTCAGTTTTAATCTTATATCATTTACTTCTTCATCTTGAGAAAATATTGTCAGATCAATTGACATGGTAATATGGTTTGCTTTCAGCCAATACCTGAAATAGGGTCTTTTACCTTCATAAACTTCTTCTCTGTAAAGTATTTTAAGGTTATTCATTTCCTCCAGAAAATCCTGGACTGTTTTAATATGAAGGTTCAGCCGTGATGCTGCCTCAGATGCAGAGATGCTTTCATATGTAGCTAAAAGCCTGAAAAGATCTTCAGCATAATCTTTTGATAAACATGAACCCAGTTTTGCTGCCTCTTTAAAATCCACTGCAATTCCGATATTAATATGTTAAACCCAATCCCAATTCATTTAATTTAAATACAATTCTGTCTGCTTCGTCTTTACGGTAATACCTCATAAATTCAATAAACAATCTCCCGAGATTCTCGCAAAGTTGATCAAAGGATAGCTCTTCCTTATAGCCGATATAGTCCTTTTTTGATACGTTCACAGTTACATTTCCCTGGAAGTCGAAGGCAATCCAGCTTCTGTTCTGCCTGAACTTTTCCGGATTAAACATATAGCCAAATTCATCTTCCATTTTTACCGGAACAAAAACAATACGATTTTCTTCAAAGTATGGCATTGCAATAAGGTGTTTACGCAGGAATTCGGCAAAGCCAATTAAATCATTCTTTGTATATTCGGATCTCCCCGCTGGGCGAGGGCGTTCAGTGAATCCGTCTGGCTGAGGCGCAATCGACATGGATGCGAGCTCAAATACTTCTCTTCCCTTCCATTTTGCTCTCCTTGTAAAAACCAGGTAAAAAAACCAGACGGTTGAAGCCAGGAAGAGAAAAAAGATTAATCCTGTAACTTTTGCATTAATCCCAGGAATTAAAGAAAAAGTGGAATTTGAAGCAATCCAGCTACCTGACAGCATCTGCCATACTGAGGCAGCAAGATAGCTGAGGTTCATTGTCCTGGAATATATCCATATTGAAAAAAAGGCATACAGGACAAAAAAAATGGCAATGGAAAACAGTCCCTCTTTCTTCCCTATAAAAATCCAGATAAGGGTGCTTATTGAAAGACACATTATGGCAGGTATGAAACCTGTAATACTAAAATCCTGTTTTAGTTTACGTGTGAAATACATTTTCTTATCATTTATATTTTAATTCTTCAATCATTTTTATGCCATAATCATAATCGGGATTTAGCTTTACTGCTGCCTTGAAATACTTAAGAGCCAGCTTGTCTTCTCCCTTCTTAAGATAAGTTTCTGCAAGGACATCATTAGCCATAAATGAATCCGGATACTCCTGAACATTTTTCAAAAAAATCTTTATCGCTTCATCAATCCTGTTCTCTTTTAACAGACTGTGCCCGAGCTGATGTAGCATATTCTCCGAAAAGAGGTATTCGCTTTTGCCTGAATTCTTTATTTCATCATATTTTTTCAGCCCTGCCTCAATATTTGAGTCCTTTATAACCGACTCGACAGCATTTGTTACCGGTTCACCCCTCCGGAATTCAGTTTTAACTGTGAAGGTCATATGGGTAATTTCATTTTCATTGTTCGATATAAATCCGATCTCATAAGTACCGGTTTCATCAATCCATGTATCTCCTGTTTTCGAATAGCTTATTCTATTTTTTGATTTACCGAGTGGCTCCTGTGTATTCAAAGAACCGTCAGAAAACAACACATCAAGAGATAGTTTTGCGGGTGCAAACTGATAGTTGCCGGCAAATTTCCTGAATTCTGAAGGTATTTGATACAGGCTTGAATCGGGCGATGACATTTTTCTTAACCGGAAATATTGATGTATGATCATTCTATCAGCATTCCCTTCAATAATAGCTCCTGGAGTTATACTTATTTCTCGTGTCATTTTAGGGAACCATTTTCCATGGTCATCAGGCTGATTCAGTTCCAGCATAATTCGACCCGGAATATCTATGGCAAGGCTGCCATCCTTATAAATGATCTTAAACATCCTGTATTGTTCAATATTCATATAGCTGCCCAGAAGAGGTCTGAAGTGATCAGGGATGACGGTTTCAGTAGTCTTTGATCCGGATCTGGAATCAAGAACTTCCATGCTGACCGGTCGGAAGGTTGCGTTTTCACCCAGTTTTATATGACCTGCATCAATAAAATCGGCCTCATTAATAGTGGCATCGACTGGTATCCAGCCGGCATCACCCATATATACTTCTGTCCAGGCATGCTGGCCAAAACCTCCGGAATAATAATTTGTATACATACAACCCACTGACAGCCTGGCAGGGATTCCAACTGCCCTGCAGAATGCAGCCAGCAACCTCGAATGGCCACCGCATTCAGCCTCTTGCATTTTAAGAGTATTTATTGCTGAAATGCCTCCCGGTATTGCACCAGCAATATTTTCTGCAACCCATTTGCTAAGTTTCTTTGCGGCCTCCCATGAATCTTTTGAACCGGAAGTGATCCTGACAGCTTCCGAATTAATAGCAGGGTCATCTGATTCAATCATCAATTCAGACTCAAGATATTTCTTCAGTTCAGAAGATTTGCTGAAATCCGGAGGGAAAGGAGGGGCTTTTCTCCCCGAATACCTGGCAGGTTCAACCTCAAAAATCCCGTCAATTAGACTTCCTTTTACAGTGCCTTCAAATTTCTGTCCGGGGAAATTAAGGGATTGAGCTGTTAATTCTTCACCATATGAATTAATCTGAGCCTTCACCCTGAGCCATGAAAGGTTCATTATATCAGGGATTTTTCTGTCGACTCTTGCGAAAAGCTCATTATCTATATTTGCAAAGGTTATCCTGCTGGTAACAGATTTATCAGCAAAATAGATTGTTCTCCTGCCTGCCACAAGGGCTTTGACGTTGTACCCATCTGCCTTATTGAGCCACAAGGTGGTTTTAATACCTGTTGTATAATCGGTCTCCTCAAGCACCAGGGTCTGAAAAGCAGAATCGCTCAACACGATATTCTCCTCTGACTTTCTTATGTATCCCTTTTCCATGATTTCACCTCTGAACATATCAAACACTTTATACTTCTTTTCCGGAATATTTTTTTTAATAAAGTCATCATAAAGGTGTGGATACCATGTCTGTGAACCAAATATTACATCCCTGCCAACAGGGATAGCACTCGATACTCCTGAGGTAGGACTGCTGAAATAAGCAGTATCGCTCGTGATCCGTGTTACAGTCTTAACGACTGATTCTCCGTTTATTACGCTTGCCTCAATTTTTACGGCTCTCCGGGTAACCGGATCAGAAGCATACAATACCCTGAATCCGGCATCTACATCTGCTCCCAATGCAGACATTTTAAGAATTACATCTGAGAACTCAAAGCGGACTTCTTTACCATCAAGAGTTCCGTTGCAATAAGTTTCTGCGGAATATCCGCAAAGGACATCATTCATTTCAATCCCGAAATAACAGGTCTGTCCTCCTGTTTTGCAGGGATTTGGTTCCTGAGCACCTGCAGATCCTGCAAGTAGGACTGTGCAGATGAGAGGAACGAGTTTGATTAAAATCTCTTTCTTTTTCATGGCTGTTAATATTAAATCGTTGCTAGTTGCCGGGCGCTGGTTGCTAGTTCTCTATTAACCAGCAACCAGAAACAAGCAACCAGCAACAAGGTTTTCATTTTGCTGACTTCAATTCAGTTATTATTCTTGATTCCAATCCTTCCTTATAGTAACCAAGAAACCTGGTGAAGATACCTGCCAGAGAAGCACATAGCTGGTCAAAGCTCAGTCGTTCGCGGTAATCCCTGTAATCCTTATCTGATACTTTAACCGTTATCCTGCCATCAAATCCGATGATCACATGACTCACCTCCCTCCCTTCATTTATGACAAGAAGGCTTGTGTTCATAGAAAATGAAAGACACACATAACTATCATAGTAGAAGGGTCTTACAATATAGTTTCCGTGAAGGATCCTCACAAACCCCAGCAATTCGTCCTTGGTGCACTCTACTTTCCCTCCTGAGTATGGCCGCTCGGTAAAGCCATTGTCAGTCTTGTAAATTCTCTCGGAAGCAAGGCGGAAAAGCCTCCTTGAGTTTATTTCAAATCTCTCATGACTGTAAAAAGAGTTCCAGTTGATTAGGATAAACAGAATGATTAAGACAAAGCAAATGAAATAGGTCAGTTTAAATATCCCGGGGTCATCATAATTCGGAAAAATGAATGAAACCTGCGCTGTGGTTATACCAATTAGAAATCCAAGCGCCGGGTAGATCCAGTTCCTGTATCTGTACCATTGTATAATACCCAGAACAATGAACATCAATGCAACCAGTATGATTGTGATGTATGGAACACCCCAGACTTCATTTCCCGATTGTCTTAGAATCTGCCGCAGCTCGAATTCAAGGAATAACAGTATATAGGATGAAAATATACCAATTGGATATATCCATCCTATCGACATTCTGATTTTTGATTTGTATTTCATGATTATCAATATATTATATACTTCATAATTATTAAACTTTACAAAGATATAACTTTTAAATAATACAAGTCAAGTTTTTTTGAATATTTTTTATACGACTTGCATTTTTTTAGTACAAAATTCTAAAGCATTACAGTTTGCTTATATTAAAATCATGACTTGAATAAAAATGGATTTATCTAACTATTGGGATTTTTGTACTACTTTTTTTACCTATAATGATAATGGCCCCGTAAATATCTAATTTACAAAGCCATTTGCTTTGATGAGTTGGGGAGACAAACCATGTATCATCATATATGACTGATCATCAATATAATATTTTTCAACAAGTTTATTATAGTTTCCCGGTTTTGTGTACTTCGATATTTTATTTGCAATCCAACATCAATATAACATGGACATTTCTTATCAGCATGTCCATTTTTATTAAAATATTGGACATGTGCTATTATTTTTATTAAATATATGACAGAAACGGAAGAATTTAAAGATTACAAATTTAATACTGGCCATACCAGTCATAATTTTAGAGATACTTTAATTTCCACGACTTTCACAACTTTCAGAATATATAATTACAGCTTTTAATTGATAACAATTTACACTTTTCAATTTTGTTCATTAATCCAGGTAATATCAACTTTTCTTTCAGGAATGCTGTGGAGAGAAACAGAAGGATAACCTATTGTCATGGCTGCATAACACTTATTTTCACCGGGGATCTGAAGAAATTCAGCGAGCTTCGTAAATCCTTTCAGATGATCACCAGAAGCAGCTCCCTGGATCAAGCCATTCCAACATGTTGCCAGACCAAACGACTCGGCGTAAAGCTGCACCAATTGTAATGCGGTATCACAATCTGTCTGAGGAGTTGAAGAGAATTTAGGGGCATGTAAAAAGATTGCAGCAGGAGCATTGTATATTATTAAGTCTTTTCCATTCCTGTATTCGTCAAATCTCATTGTCAAATCAGGAACTACCCCTATTCCGGCCTTTGCCAGTTCTGAAAAATTAGCCATTGCTTTGAGATACCAGCTATTCAGGAGCCTGATTGTTTTCTGTATATATTCTGCAGTCATATCCCTGATGATTTTCATATTATCCTCTCCTGTCACGATTGTCATTTCCCTTACCCAGCCAACCCTGTGATGAGGGCTTCCGGGAGCAAATCCTGCTATTTCAACTATTTTTTTCAGCAATTCTGTTGATGGAGTTACTTCCTTATAGTTCCTTACAGATCTTCGCTGAGATAAGAATTCAAATGCGTTTTCAGATGTTACCGGTCTCTTGCTTTTGATACGTTTA
>Ga0315295_10003144_pt1 | contig 14041 bp, 15 predicted proteins | sample YL17G14_0_MG_FD_204453 | JGI IMG/M metagenome (GOLD analysis project Ga0315295, IMG submission 204453) | Sediment microbial communities from Yellowstone Lake, YNP, Wyoming, USA - YL17G14_0 | ecosystem: Environmental > Aquatic > Freshwater > Lake > Sediment | place: USA: Wyoming | collected...
AAGGAGCACGAGCACAACACGGCGGTGCAGAAGGCGATATCCGACATCTTCGGCTGGACATTCCCTCTGGTCATAAACTTCGGCATGATCCGCTTCCCCGGCGGCGCGGGCCACACGAGGGACATAAAGGTAATGATAGCGAACGGCGAGGTCTCGGGATGGGACGACCCGAAACTCCCAACAGTCCGCGCGCTGCTAAGGAGGGGATTCCAGCCCGAAGCGATAAAGAGCCTCGCGCTCCAGTGCGGGCTGAGCAAGAACGACATCGAGCTGAGCTGGGACAACCTCGACGCGCACAACCGCAAGCTCATCGACCCGCTCGCGAACCGCTACATGGTCGTGCTCGATCCTGTCAATCTGCATGCGGAAGGCGTGCCGGATAGGCGCGAGGTTTTCGAAGCGCTGCATCCGGATTTCCCGGAGCGCGGCAAGAAGAAGGTCCCGCTCGACCCTAGGAACATTTGCATCTCGAAAGACGATTTTGATAAGTTCAGGGGCAGCGTCGTCCGCCTAAAGGGGCTGTGCAACGTCTCGCTGGTCAGGAAGCCGAAATGCGTCGGAGACGAGGTCATGAAGGACATGCAGAAGCTGCAGTGGGTCAGCGAGCCGAACGTGAAAGTCGCAATAGTCACCAAGGACGGCGTGCTGCGCGGCATCGGCGAGCCGGAGATGGCGAATCTCAAGGTCGGCGACGTCATCCAGATGGAGCGCATTGGTTTCGGGCGCATCGATTCCAACAGCAAGAAAGAAGTAGTTGTATATTTCGCCCACAGGTAAGTTATAAAAATAGAATTCATTTATTTTTATGAAAACCAAAAAAATAAACATATTAAAGAAAATATCAAAATTTTTTGAAGAAGAAAAACCAGAAAGTAAAATTCAAAAGCTTATAGATAAAGCCCGTGAGGAATATCCAGAAATTTTTATGAATGATCGATATAGAGATATTCTTACATTATATCGTCAATTAAAACATATGGAGAGGGAGAAATGGTATTTCGTTGCAATTTGTATATTAACTTTGTCAACAGTTTTTATTGCGTGGCAGAACTTGCAGTTACAAAAACCAAATTTTGTTAGAATAGTAGGTCAAAATTGTCCAGATGAATTTTATGGCTATGTCTCATATAGTTTTTCGTTTGCTAATATTGGAAAATCTTCAGGTAATATCATTGTAGGCTATAAAAACAACAACTCTGCGACAATAGACTTTAATTTATATAATACTCCAAATGAAGATGAAAATCCAATATCTTTGTTCGTGAGAGATGGTGATAGTGTAACATATAATATAATGGCAAATCCATTTCAGGATAAAGAATTTTTTAATTTTACAATACACGCAGAAACTTTAGACTGGTGTAAAGAAAGAACATGTAGTTATAAAAGATATGATAACAATCCCAGTCATTTTGAAAAAATTGGAAAAGACCAATGGGTAGATTGTGCCAAATAGTTGGGCATTTTCATTTTAATTAAATTATCCAATATCACCTATATTCTTTCTAATTTTGTTCCAAAATAATTGTATTTTAGGTATTTTATACTATTGTTTTCTTATTTAATTGAATAAAATGTTAAAAGTATGAAAATATGCATAAATAAGCCAATAACGGAACTTTGGAACCTAAAAATAAACGAATTTTTATTTGGTGGCGCTTATTTTCGGTTCTATTCCAGTTTCCAGTTCTTCTTCCGCAGCTTTCAGCAGACCATACAGCCTTGATATCGCATTCGTGAGAACTGGGGTGCCTGTATACCTAGCATCGTCAAAAAGGACGTCCATCTTACCGATTTCAGCTTTAATGTCATTTTCTACACTAAGCCATCTATTTTTTTCCGCGTCATGATGTGGGCCGCCGTCGATACGCCTTATCTTTTCCATTGTATCTTTGGCGCATTCCATCAAAGTCCTGTAAATATCAAGCACCGTATTGACGTCTGATTTGTGCTGCCCGAAGAATCCTCTTACATCCCCTTCGACTTCCATTGCCCTGCTTGTAATCTGTCCGTAACTTTTCATACTTGATTTTACTTTTGAAGTTTTTAAAAAATTATGTGTTCCAGAATCAGCAGCATCAGCCGAGCATGCCCAGAAGCTCAAAGAGGCTCATACCCTTCTTCTCAAACGAGACCGAGTCCCATATTCTACCGGTGATTGCTGAGTGAACTTGGTTATATTATATAACCAAAAGGTTTAAATATATGTTATTGGTTATATCATATAACATGGACGAAAAGGAGAAATTTCTGATCGAGAATGCAAAAGAGTTTTTAACGAAAGCGAAGGAAGCAGACAACGACAAAGCACATAACTCAGCAGTCACCCTATACTTCAAGGCAATAGCGGTTCTTGTCGATCTGTTTATTTTCAGGAAGGACGGTTTTATCCCTTCCAACCACAGTGAAAGATTCAGAATTCTGGACAGAAAATATCCGCATCTTTACCGCATAATGGACAAGGATTTCCCCATTTACCAGCAGAGCTACCAGCTGAGGCTGGGGAAAGAATACTCGGAGGTTCTGAGAAAGGATGTTGAAAAGGTTATCAGATTTACGGGAATTGAAGCCGGTCTTTAAGGAATTCGGCAAAAGACACCCAGACATCTGGGATCTGTGCATTTACGGTTCATTCGTCAGGGGCAAGTCCGAAATCAGGGACATCGATATAGCAATAATCATGAAAAAGCCGGCAGCGCTCGAAAACAAGCTTGGCATTTCACAGGAGCTGAGAAGCCGACTGAAGGAAATTTACAAGCACGACTTCGACGTAAGATGCGTGGATATCAAAGATTTTCTGGACCCCTCATTCATGGCAAGGACCGGGATATTGGGAGAGGGGATTCTGTTAACAAGCGGAAAGCCGTTATCTGAAACACTGGGATTCAGGACTCATGCGGTGTTCGTGTATGCTCTGCAAAACCTGACGAACACGGAAAAGGTGAAATTCAACTACTCCCTTAACGGCAGGAGAGGGGAAAGTGGCCTCATAAAACTTAAGAATTGCGAACATCTGGGCAGCGGCGTTTTGAAAGTTCCTGTAGAGCATTCCGAAGAGTTCATAGAATTCTTTGAAAAGCACAAGGTAAATTACAAAATCTCAAAGGCCTTGTTTTACTAACCCAGCATCCCGAGCAGCTCGAAAAGGTTCATGCCCCTTTTCTCGAGGGAGACGAACTCCGCTTCTTCCACGCCGGCGATTTCTTTCGCCTTCTCCTTCGCGTCCCTTAACGTCCCGGTCGCGTCGATCAGGCCAAGCGCCACCGCGTCCTTTCCCAGGAAAATGTCGCCTGTTTTTATCTGGTCGATCTGGGCCTGCGTCAGATTCCTTTTCTGCCTGACGTCGTTCAGGAAGTAGGTGAAAATCTCGTTCGTTATGTATTCGAGCTTTTTTCTTTCGTCGTCAGTCAGGTTACGGAAGGGCGAGCCCATGTCCTTGTTTTCGCCGGACGTGATCTGCTCGTAGGTGATGCCGTATTTTTCGAAAAGTTTCGAGAACTCGAGATACGATGCCGTCACGCCCACCGAGCCCGTCAGCGAAAGAGGGTCGGCCATTATGTAATCGCAGGACGAGGCGATCCAGTACGCGCCGCTCGCGGCGACGTCGCCCATCCAGCAGACGGTCGGCTTCTTCATCGCAGCGACCTCGTAGGCGATTTCCCTCGAAGCGACGACAGAGCCGCCGGGCGAGTCTATCTGGAACAGAACCGCCTTTATGCTCGGGTCTTCCTCCGCCCTTTTGATCAGCGCAAAGGCCTCGTCTGGCGTGAACGTTTCCGTCAGCAGCTCCGCGCCAGGCGCTATCGTGCCGCGGATGCTTACGACCGCTATCCTGTTGCCGAACGGCAGATTGGCGCTCATCATGGAGGCCGCAGCAATTATCACTATGATTCCGATGCCGACTACAATGCCGAGAAAAAACTTCCAGCTTTCTTTTCTCTTCGCAGTTTTCATAATAATCAGATAGGACTCTGTTACTTAAAAATTCGCTGAAAATTTTGAGAATTGTCCTAGAGCACGTCCACGCCGTTCACTAAGATTTTACGCACCTGCGTGACCTTGCCTATCACGCTGTGCGGCATCTTGTATTTCTTAAGAACGTCAGCGACGCGCTCGTAATCCTCCGGCTCCTCGCCCGGCACGACGATGACAAAGCCAACCCCCATGTTAAACGTTCGGAACATCTCCCTGTCGCTGAGCAGGCCGAATTTCTGTATGAGCTTGAAAACCGGCTTCGTTGGCTTGGGAAGCTTTATGTCGAAACCCACGTTTGCTTTATTGCCTATTCGCGCGAGTTTCGAGAACGCGCCGCCCGTGATGTGCGCGAGGCCGTGGACCTTGCAGTTCTGCAGCACTTCGAGCACAGGCTTTACATAAATCCTCGTCGGCTTCAGCAGTTCCTCGCCGACGGTGCAGTCGAGCTCCTTTACATAAGTTCCTATATCAAACCTGCCGAGCAGCAGTTTCCTGGCAAGCGAAAGGCCGTTCGAATGCACGCCGGAGCTCTCGAGCCCGATGACAATATCGCCAGGCACCATCTTCTCGCCTGTCACAATCTTGTCCCTGTAAACCACGCCGAGCGACATCGCGGCCAAGTCGAACCCTTTCACCACGTCGGGCATTACCGCGGTCTCGCCGCCGACAATCGCGACCCCCGCCTCCCTCGCCCCTTTCGCGAGGCCTTTGGCTATCTCGCTTATCACGTGCTCGTCCATCTTCTCAAGAGCAATATAATCAACCAGAGTCGTCGGCTCCGCGCCCATGCAGATGAGGTCGTTGACGTTCATCGCAACGCAGTCTATCCCGACCGTGTCATATTTCCTCATTGCCTGCGCAATGAGCGTCTTCGTGCCGACGCCGTCGACGTGGACAGCGAGAACGCGGCCGCCTCCTATGTCTATCATGCCCGCGTAATGCCCGATATCAGTAAGAACGCGTCCGAACTTGTCGAGCCTGTGGGAAAACGTCTGCCTGAAAATCTCGGCTATGTTCGAATGCGATTGCTTGACCTTCTCGATGTCAACGCCAGCATTGGCGTAGGTGAATTCCTTTTGCCCTTTAGAATTATCCGGCTTTTTGCTTTCCCCGTATTCCTTGAACTCTTCAGCCATGTAAATAATATGTAGCAGGTGATTTTTAAGTTTGGACGAAAATCAGAAAATTATTTTTTGCCAATCGCCTTAAGCACGTCGTCGACCTGTTCCCTGGCGGTGCCTATGTAATTGCGCGGGTCAAGCAGGCGTTCCAGTTCCTTTGCGTTAAAGCGCTTCTTTACCTGTGGGTTTTTCAGAAGGATTTCCTTGAGTGATGCGCCTTTCGCATACGACTCCATCGCGGACGTCCGCATTATCTCGTGCGCGTCCTGGCGGCCAATCCCTTTTTTCACCAGCGCGATCATTATCTTCTCGCTCATGACCAGGCCCTTGGTGAGGTCGAGGTTCTCCTGTATCCTGCCGTGCTGCAGCTCGAGGCTTATCAGGATGTCGTTGATGCGCCTGAGCATGAAGTCGAGCAGCACGAAGCTCTCCGCGAAGATGATGCGTTCATTCGCCGAATTTGTGAGATCGCGCTCATGCTCGAGCGGGTTGTTGTCTAAAGCGACCATCACGTGCGACTTGAGCACGCGCGCGAGAGAGCAGATGTTCTCCGATTTCCACGGGTTTCGTTTATGAGGCATGGTCGAGCTGCCGACCTGCTTGTCCCCGAAGCTTTCCAGCACCTCGCCGATTTCCGTGCGCTGGAGATTTCGAAGTTCTTTCGCGATTTTCTCCAGCGTCGAGCCGATCAGTGCGAGCACGAAAACGAGTTCAGCATGCCTGTCGCGCTGGATGACCTGCGTCGAGACCATGACCGGAGTGAGGCCGAGATCCTTCATGACGAGCGTCTGCAGGCGGCGTGCGTTCTCGCCGAACGTCGCCTGCGTCCCGACCGCGCCTGTCATCTTGCCCACCAGGATGCGCTTCTTCGCCTGGTCGAGGCGGTCGATGTCGCGCTGGATCTCGCAGAGCCAGTTTGCAAATTTCAGGCCATAAGTTGTCGGCACGGCGTGCTGGCCGTGCGTCCTGCCTATGCACACCACATCCCTGTTTCTTTTGGTGAGCGCGGCGAGCGTCGACTTCAACGTGTCAATGTCTTTCTCTATGATGCTGATCGCATCCCTTAGCTGGAGGGCGAGCGCCGTGTCTTCAATATCGTAGGATGTCGCTCCGTAATGCACGTATTTGCCCGCGTCGCCAGCGACTTCCGTAAGGGCGCGGACCATAGCCATCAGATCATGATGTATCTCATTATCGATTTCATGCACGCGCTCGACGGTCACGAACTGCGTGTCGGCCTTCTTCGCGATTTCAGCAGCGGCGGCTTTCGGGATGTTGCCGAGCTGCGCGTGCGCTTTCGCCAGCGATGCTTCGACGTCGAGCCACGTCTGCAGTTTAGCCTCCTCCTCGAACACTTCGCGCATCTCGTCTGAACAATAACGGTATTCGATGGGATGTATTGCCATAAACTCACCTCAATTTCATATTATACTGACAATGACGTCAGTCATTGTCCCTCGATGGTCACATGTAACCCCTTTTCCTGAGGTTATTTATTATCCTCTGCAGGACGTTGCCTCCGACGACTTTGAAATTCTTACCGGTTATTTTTTCATACGCTTCTATATACCTTTTCGCGGCTTCAGTCACAACCTCGGGCGCGAGTTTTGGAGGAACGCCGTCGCCAAGATAGCCCTGCGCGGCGAGCCACGTTCTTACGTATTCCTTGTCGAGCTTCCTCTGCTCCTCGCCTTTCGCGAAAAGTTCATCGTACGTCTCCTTGAACCAGAACCTTGAGGAGTCCGGCGTATGTATCTCGTCCATGAGCACGAGTTGGCCGTCCAGCAAACCAAATTCGTACTTTGTGTCCACAAGTATGAGCTCGCGCTTCGCGACGAAGCGCGAGCCGAAATCGAAAAGCTTCAGGCTCGCTTCGGACATCTTCTCGAAAAGCTCGCGGGAAACCAGGCCTTCCTTTATTGCGTCCTCGCCCGAGATTGGCCTGTCGTGTTCGCCTGCGCCTGCTTTCGTCGTCGGCGTTATTATGGGCTTCTCGAACTTCTGGTCCTTGCGCAGGCCTTCGGGCAGGCGGACGCCGCAGAAATCCCTGACGCCCCGCTGGTAGTTGTACCAGGCCGAAGTCGTCGTCACGCCCGTTATGTAGCCTCTCACAACCATCTCAACAGGAATCGGTTCGCATTCCTTCACGACCATGACGTTGGGGTCGGGAACATCGATTATATGGTTTCTCACGATGTGCTTCGTCTTGCCGAACCAGAAGTCAGCGAGCTGATTCAAAACCTGGCCCTTGAAAGGAATCGTGCCCAGCACGCGGTCGAAGGCGGAAATCCTGTCAGTCGTTATTATGATTCTCCTGTCCGCGAGGATGTAATTGTCCCTCACCTTGCCCTCGTATTTCCTGCCAAGCTTGAACTCTGTTTTTTCAAGGGCATGGGGAATCTGCTTTCTGATGGTTTCTGTGTCCATCATCTTCACACTTTCTTTTTCTTGCCGACCTTGGCTTTCCCCTTGAGCTTAAGGATGCGTATCGCAAGCTCCGCGGCGTTCCTGCCGTTGTCTATCCCCACCGTCGCCACAGGCACGCCTGACGGCATCTGCATCATGGAAAGCAGCGCGTCGAGGCCGTCGAGCTTCACTCCCACAGGCACGCCGATGACCGGCTTGTCCGTAAGCGACGAGACAAAGCCCGGCAGCGCGGCCGACAGGCCGGCAACCGCTATAATTACGTCGGCGTCTGTGCTCCTGACTATGCTCTCGGTGCCTTTCGGGTCGCGGTGCGCCGACGAGACGCGTATATCGAACGCGACCTTGTTCCTCTTCAGAACATCCTCAGCCCTTCGAGCGACTTCCAGGTCGCTCTCGCTCCCGCATATTATCAGAACTTTCATAACTAATCTATCGGCTGTTGTTTTATAAGATTTTGGTTTTTATCCAACTTCGCCCAAAATAATTAATATGCGACGCGGTCACGAACATGCGAAGCATCATAAGATGCACCCCGTGCATCGCATTGCCGTCCACGGCGCGCGCGGCACCAGCGCATGGAAGAGGCTCGTGTTCGTCATCGTCGGCATGGCGCTTTCGGTTTTAGTGTCGTCTTATTTCCTCGGCTTCGGGACGCCGCAGCAAATAGTGTTCGCGATTACAATATCCGCGCTCGTGCTCTGGCTTTCTGAAATCGTCCCTTTGCACGTCACCGCGCTGGCCATACCCTTCGCGCTCGTGGTGCTCGGCGGCTTCAAGCCCGCGGAGGCGTTCGCGCCGTTCTTCGACTCCATCGTCGTTCTCGTCCTCGGCGGCTTCGTCATCGCCTTCGCCCTCAGCAAATACAAGGTCGATGAATATATCGGCCACAAGCTTGTACACCGCGGCTCAAGCCCGCGCCTAGTTCTCCTGAGCATGATGGCGGTGACGGCCTTCATTTCAATGTGGATGGCGAATTCCGCGGCAGCCGCTTTAATGATGCCCATCGGCATCATCATACTGAAGGAAAATAAGATGCTTGCCGGAGAATCGAGATTCGGCAAATCCATGGTCCTTGGCATAGGCTTCGCGGCAACCATCGGCGGGCTCGGCACGCTTGTCGGCAGCACGCCCAACGTCCTTGTCGCGAAATTCCTCACCCAGGCAGGCTATTCATTCGGTTTCATGGACTGGACCTACTACGGTTTTCCCATTATGGTGGCGCTAGTCATTTCGACGTTCGTAATCCTCACGCTGCTCTTCAAGCCCGAAACGAAGAAAATAAACATGAAAGAGAGCAACCGCAAGCTTAACGCCAGCCAGAAAAAGGTCCTTGCCATATTCGTAATAACAGTCCTGCTGTGGATAACGAGCGAGATACACAAGATAGACATAGGCACGATATCGCTCGTGCCCATCTTCCTGCTATACGCCTTCGGCCTGCTTAAAGTCGAGGATTTCAAGAAGATAGAATGGCCGGCGCTCATCCTGATAGGCGGCGGCATCTCGCTTGGCTATTCGATGCATACTTCAGGCTTGGACGTGACTATGGCAAATGCGCTTGGTACCATCATAACCAGCCAGCCTGCCCTGGTCATAGCGCTGGTCATCATAACCTTCGGCGTAGCGCTGACGGCCTTCGCTAGCAACACGGCCGCGGCGTCGGTAATAGTACCGATGATGATTCCGCTCGCAGTCGCGACTGGCATAAACCCGAGAATGCTCGCCCTTCTTGCGGGCGTGGGCGTTTCGCTGGATTTCATAATGCCCAGCGGCACGCCGCCGACGACCATCGCCTATTCCACGCACTACGTAAATCTCAGGGAGCTCATAAAAGCGGGCGTGCTAGTCTCGCTTGCAGCGATAGCGATATCCACGCTTATCGCGATAGCGCTTTAGCTGATTTTTTTGTTTTAGCTAATTTCCTTGTCAGGTGTGGCTTCAGCTAAACCAGTTCACGCATTAATGCCCGGACTTCGAAGCATCCGGGCTAACTACCTGCGCGTCCCCTTCTAAAATCTCTTCCTTTTTGCAAAGCAGTCTCTGCAGAAAACCGGTCTGCCATCTGTGGGCTTGAACGGGACTTCGCACTCTTTTCCGCACTCAGAACAAACAGCTTTGTGCATCTCGCGTGGTCTGAAGTCTCTTCTTTCCGATCTTTCTTCGAAACGCCTTTCTCTAAACGCCATTTTATCTACTCCTGTTTATATTTAATTCAATATTTTGTCGGGCTTATTTAAATACCTGTGTTTTTGCTTAAGAAAAGGCAATTGAACATTTTCGGCTGGTATTTTCAATTTTCTTATTTTGAATTTTACGTATTGGCCATTTCCGTCTTCGTCGACCCTTTCGAAAACGAATTCCATATTATTTCCTCTTGCTGTTATAAGCTTTCTTCTACCTAAATTAACTCTCCCAAGAGCGGTACGTATCTCTTCTTTCAGGAAGCCATAGTCTTCTTCCATTGATTCGAGAGCATATTCCTTCAAGTATCTCCTGATGTTATGAGGTGCAACTAATGCGATTTTCTCACCACAGTCCACGGTCATAAGAGGAGGTTGATCTAAATTCTTGATATAAGATAATGTGCCAAATTTTTCTTTTAGGTAGTCACAAGGTTTTTTTCCGACATGTTTTCTGAAAAGTTTATAAAATGTTATGTAGGGTATTCCCATTCTGACTGCCGCCCTGTAAGTTACCCTCTTTCGACTCTTCCCGTATGAAGTTTCGAGAATTCTTTTGGCATCTTCTATATCAAATTGAGGCATCAAAATCACATTAACTAATTCAGAAATAAACTTTAAAATCGTTTTTCCGCGTATTTGACCGCGTTCCTGAAAATAGCCAGACCGTCGCCTTCCTCTGGCAGGTTCCTGATCCTCGTCCAGTGGGGGTGCGTGTATTTAGAGACGAATTTCTCGGGGTGCGGCATGAGGCCGAACACGTTGCCTTCCGTGTTGCAGATGCCTGCGATGTCGTTGAGCGAGCCGTTCGGGTTGTCGACATACCTGAAAACGACCTGGTCATTCTCTTCTAGTCTGCGGATGATTTCTGGCGAGGCGACGAACTTCCCCTCGCCGTGGTTTACGGGCACGAATATCTCGCTCTTCATGCCGCGCGTGAAAATGCACTTGCCCTTGTTGACGTGTCTCAGGCGGACCCATCTGTCGATGAAATAGCCAGAGTCGTTGCCAGCCAGCGTGGCTTCCTGCCTTCCGAAGCCGCCGAACGCCGGCAACAAGCCGGCCTTGACTATCGCCTGGAAGCCGTTGCATATGCCTATGACAAGCTTCCCGTCTTCTATGAATTTTTTCATGTCATCGCTGATCTTGTATCTGATCAGGTTTGCGAGTATCTTGCCCGCCGCGACATCGTCTCCGTGCGCGAAGCCTCCAGGTATCGCCATTATCTGGAAATCCTCCAGCGCTTTCTTCCCGCGGATTAGCTCGTTTACGTGAACCAGCGAAACTTCCGAGCCCGCGAGGCGGAACGCATGCATCGTTTCCTCGTCGCAGTTCGTCCCGTCCACTCTCAGCACAAGCGTCCTTACCATTTTTTTCACCATGATTCTTTGTTCACATTTACCAATCAAACGTCTTCTGCCATGCCCTTTTCAGGTCGTCGACATTTTCGTTCACGACCTTGCCGCCGTTCAGGCCGGTGACAATGAGATTTTTATCCCTCGTAACCTCGCCGATTCTCGAGGCGCGGCGCTCCATTATTTTCTCGAATTCATGCGCTTTCGCCTTCCCGACCTCGACCAAAAATCTGGAATTGCTCTCGGAAAAGAGCAGCTTGTAGTTTTTTCTGATGCCCTTCTGCTGCATTTTTCTGAGATCGATTTTCATGCCCAGGCCTCCGGCGAAGCACATCTCTGCTGCCGCCACGGCAAGCCCGCCTTCCGAGCAGTCATGGCATGCGCGCACGACGTCCCTGTCGATCGCTGCCGTGACTTTTTCCATAGTCGTTCTCGCCGACGGGAATTCCACGCCAGGAATGCGCCCGCCCTTCCTGCGCTTTATCATGTAAAAATGAGATCCGCCCATTTCATCTTTCGTCTCGCCGACCATGTAGACCGGATTGCCTTCCTCCTTGAGGTCCATGGTGACGGCCTTCCTTATGTCCGGCATTATGCCGACCGCTGTCACGACGAGCGTGTATGGTATCGAAATCGTTTCTGACCCGTTCGCTTTTCTTTGTCTGCCGCCCAGGCTGTATTCGTTGTAAAGAGAATCCTTGCCGGAGATGAAAGGCGCGCGGAAGCCCTTCGCTCCGTCGTAGCATGCCTTCACGGCTTCGACTAACGCTCCAAGCCTGTCTGGCTTCTCAGGGTTGCCCCATGAGAAGTTGTCGAGCAGGGCGATTCTCCGTCCGCCGCAGCACACGTTGTTGCGTATGGCCTCGTCGATCGCTGAGAGCGCCATGTTGTAAGGATTGTCCGAGAACCTTGGGTTGAAGCCGTTCGAGACGACGATGCCTTCGTTTTTTTCATACAGCGGCCTGAGCACGCACGCGTCGCCCGGCCCGCCGTGGCCATGGATCGGCTTCACGACCGTTTTGGCTTGGACCTCGTGGTCGTACTGCCTTATCACCCATTCCTTGCTCGCGACAGTCGGCGAGCCAAGTATCGCCTTCAGGTCGCTGCCGAAATCCTTAGCATCCGGAAGGTCGGGGTCGTGCAGCTCTTTCGTTTCGAATTCCGCCTTCCTCTCGACCTTGGGAAAGCCGTCGTGCAGGAAATCCATGCCGAGCTTTCCTATAACATTCCCCCTGAACATGAGCGTCAGCTTTTTGTCACCCGTGAATTCTCCGATAACAGTCGCATCCGTGTTCTCGCTCCTGAAGATTTCGAGGATTTCATCAACATTCGCCTTAGGGACCGCGAGTATCATCCTTTCCTGCGCCTCCGAGACCCAGATTTCCCAGGGTTCGAGCCCCTCGTATTTCAGCGGGACTTTTTCCAGCCAGACATTTACTCCGATCTTCTTGCCCATCTCCCCGACCGCCGAGCTCAGGCCTCCGCCGCCGCAATCCGTGACCGCCGAATAGAGCGGCTTGCCGCGCCTGTCTCTCGCTGCTAGCAGGCCATCCAATACGCGCTTTTCCTCGATCGCGTTGCCGATCTGGACCGCGCCGCTGGAAGTCTTCTCGGACTCGGTCGAGAGTTCCAGCGAGGCGAAGGTCACGCCGTGTATGCCATCGCGTCCCGTTCGTCCGCCAACAAGCACTATCATTTCTCCCGCCTTCGGGTCGCGCACGTATTTTTCCTTCGGCAACATGCCAAGGCAGCCGGCGTAAACCAGCGGGTTGCCTATGTAGCCTTCATGGAAGCCGAAGCCGCCGTTCGCAGTGGGAATGCCCATCCTGTTGCCGTAGTCGCGTATGCCGGCAACGACGCCTTTCATCAAGCGCTTTGGATGCAGCACGCCCTTCGGCAGTTTGTCATGAGGATAATCGGGTGGCGCGAAAAAGAGAATGTCTGTCGAGAGGATCGGCTTCGCTCCCACGCCCATCACGTCGCGGAACACGCCGCCCGAGCCCGTGCCGGCGCCTCCGTACGGGTCGAGCGCGCTCGGGTGGTTGTGCGTCTCGACTTTAACGGCGATGTTGTGCTTGTCGTCGAACCTGACTATGCCAGCGTTGTCCTCGAAGACGTGCACGCACCAGGGGAGGGCGAGTTCCTTCGTCGCCTTGATGATGTACGTCTTGAGCAGGCTCTCGATTTTCTTACCCTTGTATTCGATATTTCCCCTGAACGTCTTGTGCACGCAGTGCTCGGACCACGTCTGGGCGAATGTCTCGAGTTCTATGTCCGTGGGGTTGCGGCCGAGCTTTTTGAAATAAGCCTGGATCTTCGCCATCTCCTCGGCGTTCAGCGCAAGCATGAACTTCCGCGATATCTCTTCCATCTGCTTCTCGCCCATGCCGAGTATCGCGACTTCCCTCGCAGATCTCTTGCCGCCTTTTTTCATTTTCGCATCCTCTTGCCCCTCACAACTTCCTGTAATCATAAGTCTGTATCAGCTTGTTCGCCAGGCACTTTTCGCAGACGGCTTTGACGTCCTTTTCGCTCATTTTGCCCTCGATGACGTAGGTCGTGCCTGTCCTGACATTCGCTTTCTTCATGCCCATCACTTCTATAGCATTCGCGACCGAAAGCCCGACGACGTCCATCACGCCCGGCCTGAAGAAGACCTCGACCGCCCACACGTCATGCTTTCTCACGTTTTTCACGAGGTCTTTCAGGTGTTTGCCGCTGTCAGAAAATGAGGCGAGGCTGAAATATTGTATGATGTTGTCAGTCAAAAGCCCTTGTCCTATCCTTTCAGCTTCCTGTTTTTTCACGCCTTCGATGACGTAGGTCTGCAGCGTTTTTACGCTGCTGACCCTGCACAGGCCCAGCCCGAGAATGTCAGATTTCGTGTTCTCCCCGAGCGGGTCCCTGTGACCTTCCCTGTAGCCTACGCCAATAACCCACATGCATCCACCTGATAGAATATCTATGGGCTTTGAGCATAAAA
>Ga0315295_10003145_pt1 | contig 14041 bp, 10 predicted proteins | sample YL17G14_0_MG_FD_204453 | JGI IMG/M metagenome (GOLD analysis project Ga0315295, IMG submission 204453) | Sediment microbial communities from Yellowstone Lake, YNP, Wyoming, USA - YL17G14_0 | ecosystem: Environmental > Aquatic > Freshwater > Lake > Sediment | place: USA: Wyoming | collected...
GCCGTTCCGAGGAGGGCGCCGGCCGTGTAGCAGGCGCCGGGGACCCAGTAGAGCCGGGTGCCGGTGCCCTCGAGGTGCCTCATCCTGGCCTCGACCCAGGGCAGGAGCCACCACCTTGCGGTCAGCAGCCCCAGGCGGATCATGAACGCGAAGACCAGGGAGAGTCTGTAGGCCAGGACCAGCCCACCCCAGCTCGGCATGTAGATGAGCGCAAAGAAGACGGCGAAGGGGACGGCCCAGAGGGGCTGACTCCACAAGGCATCGAGCAGGTCACGGGTGAGGCTTCGGCCTGGGCTCACGGGTGCCTCCTTTCACGGGCAGTCTGGCCTGCGCGCCCGGCCGAGGGAATGCTCTTCGGCTGACCGGTCGAATGGACGGGACGGATGGTAGGCTGTGAACGCGGAGGCCTGGGGCCTGCAGACGGGCCGGGATGTAACCCGGCCGAGGCTGAGTCCGTAGGAGGGGAGGTCGGGTACCTCGCCCGCTTTCCTGCGGGGGTCCCGGTGTTCTGGGCTGTGTGAGTCCTGTTTAGGTCAAGAATACTTGACTGTGCCGCAATGGATTGCGTCACGAACCGGCATGCGGGCTCCGCGCCCGTGCTGTCTGGGGTTGACTCCGGACGAGTCCGGCCGTTAGGGTCCGCTTCGAATCGGTGGCCAAAGGATGGGCCGCCGGGGACAGCAGTCGGCTCGTGATGCCGGAGCCGTGCGTCGAGACCAGGGAGGCCGTACATGTCTCGTGTCCATCCCCACCCGGCCGCGACTTCCCATCTTCGCCCCGAGGCACCGTGCCGGGGCGGGACCGCCGGAACCGGCGACGCGCGGGTGGAAGGAACGCTCCCCAGTTGAAAGCCCTGTGCTGATGGCCGGTATGGGCCGTCCGGCCCTTGTGGAGAAGGCCCATGTAGCAGTCGGTACGACGGTGGAAGTCTCTTGGAACGGCGGCGGAGCCCAGGCCGGGGGGCCGGCCCGACCGCACACTCAGACCCCCACGTTTGGAGGAGAACAAGATGCGGAAGCTCGGAGTCATCCTGGCTGCGGTCGCGTGTCTGATGCTCATGGCCTTTGCCGCGCAGGCTGCGACGGCCACGCCCGCCGACGACAACAAGGGCATGATCGCGATCGGCGTCGGCGGCGGGCTGACGATGCCCATGGGCGACTTGGCCAGCGAGGACAGTGAGTTCGGGGCCAAGTTCAAGATGGGTTACGACTTCGGTGGTGGGATCGACTACTTCATCACCAAGGAGATCGCCATCGGTGCCGACGCCTCGATGGGCTCGATGAAGGTGGATGCGGAGACGGGGACCATCGACGTCAAGGCCAAGACGATCCAGTTCGGCCTCCACGGCAAGTACCTGATCCCCACCGGCGGGCCGGTGGCGCCCTACCTGCAGCTCGGCGCCGGCATGTACAGCCGGAAGATCGAGGTTTCCGGGGGCGGCATTTCGATCGACCTCTCGGACTCGAAGCCCGGCATCAACGCGGGCGCGGGCGTCGGCTACAAGGTCAGCGACATGGTCAGCATCGGCGTGAGCGGTGCCTATCACATGACGATCGGCAAGTTCGAGCCCGATGTTGACGGCGAGAAGATCGAGGTGCTGAAGGACTGGAACTACCTGGCCTTCAACGCGGGCGTCACCTTCCACATCAAGCCGGCGGCGAAGTAGTTCGTCTTCCTGTAGCAGGTGACCGGCCCGGGTCATACGACCCGGGCCGGTTCACTTTGTCTCCGGTCCGGGACGACGAGGTCTGCTGCGCCCTGTGATATGGTGCGCACAGGTCGATGGCACGAGGACGAGGCTGCCCGGCCCGACCGCTCGATCGGACCCGCGGACCTGGAGGAGATGAAGATGCGGAAGCTCGTAGTGATCCTGGCTGCGGTGGCGTGTGTGATGCTCATGGCCTTCGCGGCGCAGGCCGCTGCGGCCACGCCCGCCGTGGACATGAAGGGCAGCATCGGCTTCGGCGTCGGCGGCGGTCTGGTCATGCCCGTGGGCACGCTGGCGGCCTCGGCCGACGATGACGGCTTCGACATGAAGAAGGGCTTCGACGTTGCCGGGCAGCTCGACTACTTCCTGACGAAGGACTTCGCCATCGGCGCCGACGCGTCCTTCGGCCAGATGACGAACAAGAAAGTGAGCGGCCTCAAGGCCAAGACGACGCAGTTCGGCATCCACGGCAGGTACCTGATCCCGAGCAGCGGGCCGGTGGTCCCCTACCTGCAGATCGGCGCCGGCATGTACAACCGGAAGCTCGAGTTCAAGCCGAAGGGGTTCGCGGCGTTCGCCATCTCCGACACCAAGCCCGGCGTCAACGGTGGCGTGGGCTTGGGATACAAGGTCGGCGATAGGGTCAGCCTCGACGTGGCCGGCACCTACCACTTCTCCATCGGCAAGATGGAGGAGGGGGGCGAAGAGGTCAGCAAGGACTGGAGCTACGTCGCCTTCAACGCGGGCCTCACGTTCCAGATCAAGCCGGCGGCCAAGTAGTCCATCTTCCCGTAGCAGGGGACCGGCCCGGGTCATCCGACCCGGGCCGGTTTCGCTTGCGGTACCGCCCGCTCATCGGCCCTCCCGCGCGCAGCGGCCTGTCGGAGCGCGGATCGACGGGGCGGTGCCCGGCGACTCGCTGTGGTAGCCTGTGCCCGAGTCTGAAAGTACTTCGGTGTGGCCGCCGCGGCCAGACGCAGGTGTGTCCCTCCGGCGAGAGTCGCGGGCAGCACGGCCCAAGAGTCCCGTCTCTCCGCGATCCGGGTGCCACCAGGTTTTCAGGGGAGGGCGAAGGATGCGACCGACCAGGAGCTCAGTTGCGATCGTGGCCGCGCTGGTGGCGGTCGTCGTGGCCTCGACCGCCCAGGGCGCCCCGACCGTCCGCCCGTGGCTCGCGGGCCACGGCGCGTGGAACACCTACTCCATGCAGGACGTCAACCGGGACGTTGTTGGCGAGTTCAATGACTTCTTCGCCGGCTCGGGACTGAGCATGAACGAGATCCACAACGGGTTCGGCCTCGGCTTCGAAGCCGGGGTCGATCTCGGGGTGGTGGGCTTCGGTGTCGGGTACGAGCGGTTGCGTGCCGACACGAAGACCGCGATGGAGCTCTCGGAGGTGCTCGAAGGCACCCCGGTCGAATTCGACTACAAGGTCCCCGCGACTGCCTTCCGTGCCCTGGTGGAGTACAGGCTCCCGACCCGCGGTCCCCTCGGAGTCAGGCTGGGCGTGGCGGGCGGGATCGTGTCGCTCGCCGGCGGGGTCGGCGCCTCGGCAGCCGGCGTGGGCGTCCAGTCGCTGGACTACACCGGCAAGGGCCGTCTGTTCGAAGCCTATGGATCCGGGGAGTGGTGGGCCGCACCGCGCTTCGCTCTGAGCGCGTCCCTGGGCTACCGCCATGCCAGGGTGACCGAGCCGGAACTCGATGGCGAGAAGTTGACGGGCTTCTCGGTCGACTACAGCGGGGTCGTCGTCCGCGCGGGCTTCAAGCTCGCGCTGGCGAAGTAGCGCCATGGGCCGCGCAGCCGGGCGCCAGCGGACTCTCAGGGGAGGATCAAGGATGCGACGGATCGGGGTCTCGGTCGTGGTGGTGGCGCTGGGGCTCGTCCTGGCGGCTTCGACGGCCCGGGCCGGCTCCCGCACGGGGCTGTGGTTCGAGGGCTTCGGGTCTTGGAACGCCTACTCCATGACGGACGTCAACAAGTTCATCGCCGGCATCAACGAGGCGCTTGCGCTCGCCGAATCGGAGCTGAGGATGGACGAGATCCGCAGCGGGGTGGGCGTCGGCTTCGAGGTCGGCGTGGACCTGCCCCTGACGCTCGGCCTGGGGTACGAGAGGTTCTTCGCCACCAGCGAGGTGAGTGACGAATACGGCGGCATCGAGTTCAAGCTTCCCGCGAACGCCTTCTACGCGCTGGCGGAGTACGGGCTTCCCGCCTCGGGCCTGTTCCGGGCGCGGCTGGGCCTGGCCGGCGGGCTCGTCGTGCTGGCGCCGGTCTCGCGCATCGCGGTGACCGACCCGGACGGCATATCGCTGGTGCTGACCGGCACGGGGCCGCTGTTCAAAGCCTACGCGACGGGCGAGTGCTGGGCCGGGCCGCAGGTCGCCTTCTTCACGTCAGCGGGCTATCGCTTCGCGAAGGTGGACCAGCCCAAGATTCGCAGGGTGGCGATCTCGGACCTCCCGATCGACTACAGCGGCGTCTTCGTGCGCGCGGGCCTCAAGCTGGCGCTGCTGAAGTAGCGCCCCGGGCCGCGCGCCCGCGCGCCGGCCGGGATGCGTGAAGGCCGGGCCGGGATCCCCGCTCCCGGCCCGGCCCGCGTCCGGCCCGCGCTCAGCGGTACGCCGCGATCCCCGTGACGTGTTCGCCCAGCACCAGCGTGTGGATGCTGTGCGTGCCCTCGTAGGTCTTCACCGACTCGAGGTTGCACATGTGCCGGATCACCGGGTACTCGGCGGTGATGCCGTTGGCGCCGAGGATGTCGCGGGCCTCGCGCGCGACGTCCAGCGCGATCTCGCAGTTGTTGCGCTTGGCCAGCGAGATCTGCGCCGGGGTGGCCTGGCCCGCGTCCTTGAGCCGGCCGAGCTGCAGGCAGAGCAGCTGGGCCTTGGTGATCTCGGTGAGCATCACGGCCAGCTTCTCCTGCACCATCTGGAAGGAGCCGATGGGCTTGCCGAACATGACCCGGGTCTTCGCGTACTCCGTGGCCTCGTGGAAGCAGGCCATGGCCGCCCCGATCACGCCCCAGGCGATGCCGTAGCGGGCCTGTGAGAGGCAGGCGAGGGCGGACTTGAGGCCCTGGGCGCCCGGGAGTCGGTTCGCCTCCGGCACGAAGACGTCCTCGAAGACCAGCTCGCTCGTCACCGAGGCGCGCAGCGAGTGCTTGCGCTTCTGCTCGGGGGCCGAGAATCCCTTCATGCCCTTCTCGACCAGGAACCCGTGGACCTCGTCCCGCCCCGTCCGCTCGTTGCGCATCTTCGCCCAGACGATGGCGAGGTCGGCGATGGTCCCGTTGGTGATCCACATCTTGGCGCCGTTGAGCAGGTAGCCGGACCCGGTCGCGCCGGGTGCCCCCTGGGCCACCGCACGCGTGGTCATGCCGCCCGGGTCCGAGCCGTGGTCGGGCTCGGTGAGCCCGAAGCAGCCGATGACCTCGCCCTGGGCCATCCGCGGCAGCCATCTCCGCCTCTGCTCCTCGGAGCCGAAGGCGAAGACCGGGTACATGCACAGGGCGCCCTGCACCGAGACGAAGGAGCGCAGCCCCGAGTCGCCCCGCTCCAGCTCCTGCATGGCGAGCCCGTAGGCCGTGTAGGACACGCCCGCGCAGCCGAACTCCTCCGGCAGCGTGGCCCCGAGCAGGCCCATCCCGGCCAGCTCGGGGACGACCTCCATGGGGAAGCGGGCCTCCTCGTAGGCCTTCTCCACGAGGGGCAGGTAGCGGTCCTCGACCCAGCCGCGCAGATGGTCGCGGATCTGGCGCTCGTCTTCGGTATAGAGCGGGTCGATCTCGTAGAAGTCCACGCCGGTGAAGCGGGCCATGCGCTCACTCCTCTGGGTGCGTGCGGTGCCCTGCGGTCGCAGGAAGAGGGACTATAGGCCAGCGCTCTCGGGCCCGACAACCCGGCCCGACCGTGCGAGACGTGGGCGGGGGGAGTCGCCCGCAGATGCTATAGTCCGCGCCGCGACGGCGAGTCCGCTCCCTCGTCGGGTGTGGGGGGCTCGTGCTCCCTCGCGTGTGCGAGGCGGGGTCCTCGTCCCCGGCCCGCGTGTGTGCCCGCCCGCAGAAGCCAGGGGACCTTGACGCCATGCTCCGACCCTACAAGCGCTACGCCCTCGCCGAGCAGGTCGCCGCCGCCGAGGCCCTGGGGCAACTCCAGGGCTCCGCCGACCTCGAGGACGACATCGCGATGTGCGGGCTCCAGACCATCGAGCCGGTCTTCCGGGCGTGGTTGCGCCGGGGCGAGCGGATCCTCGAGGCCGGTTGCGGCCGCGGCCGGTGGGTCTTCCACCTTCGCCGCCTGGGCTTGGACGTGACCGGCATCGACATCGCCAGGAGCGACGTCGAGGCCGCCAGGCGGCACGACCCGGACGTGCCCATCTTCCTCGACGACGTGGTGAAGACGGCCTTCGCCGACGGCGAGTTCGGCGCGGTCATCTCGCTCGGCGTGATGGAGCACTTCGAGGAAGGTCCGCAGGCGGCCCTGGCCGAGGTCCGGCGCGTGCTGCGCCCCGGCGGGGTCTTCCTGGTGACGGTCCCGACCCAGAACCTGGCCCGTCGGCTCGTCTTCAACCGCATCAAGGACCTGCAGGCGATGGTGCGCCGTGTCCGGGGGCGTGCGCTGGTCTTCGAGGAATATCGCTACACGCGCCGGCAGTTCGCCGGCCTCCTGCGCCAGGCGGGCTTCGAGATCCTCGAGATGCACCCGGACGACTTCCGCCCGCCGAAGAACATGGGGCTCTACACCGACTCCCGGTTCCTCCAGGACCCCGTGCGCCGCTGGGAGCTGAATGGCGTGGGCCGTCTCCTGGACCGCGTCCTCGGGGTGTTCTCGCCGTGGCTCCACTGCTCGGGCACGCTGTGGGTCTGCCGGCGCCCGTGAGGCCGGGCTGAAACCCGGCGAGGCCGCGGCGGTCGGCCTACCCCGTACGCGTGGCCGGCATGCCCCGGCGGGCCGCGGCTCGCGCGCGTTGCCGCGCGGCCCACGGGCCGGTACGCTGCGAGCCATGCCGCACGGCCCATTGACCATCCCGGAGGGACTTCCATGCTCCGCCCCGTCCACGTCCCCGGCGCGCTCGGTGCGCTCTTGCTCGCCATGAGTCTCGTCCATCCCCCGGACGCCGCCGCCGCCCGCGGCACGGCCACCCGCTCGGTCGTCTACGCCCGCCACGGCATGGTGTGCGCCGCGCAACCGCTGGCCGTGCAGGCCGGCATCGACGTGCTCAAGGCCGGTGGCAGCGCCGTGGACGCCGCCATCGCCGTGAATGCCTGCCTCGCGCTCATGGAGCCCACCTCGTGCGGGCTGGGCGGCGACCTGTTCGCCATCGTCTGGGACCCGCGAGTCGGGAAGCTGGTCGGCCTCAACGCCTCCGGGCGCGCCCCGCTGGCCCTGACGATCGAGAAGGTCCCGCCCGAGCCGGACGGCACCATCCCGCTCTACTCGCCTTACGCCTGGACCGTGCCCGGCTGCGCCGACGGGTGGTTCTCCCTGCACCAGCGCTACGGTCGGCTGCCCATGAAGCGCGTGCTCGAGCCGGCCGTCCGCTTCGCGGAGGAGGGGTTCCCGATGTCGCCGGTCATCGCCTCGGACTGGGAGCGCGGCGCCGCCCGGTTCAAGGACAAGCCCGGCTTCGCCGAGGTGTTCATGCCGGGTGGCAGCTCCCCGCGCGAGGGCGAGGTCTTCCGGAATCCGGCGCTGGCGAGGACGCTGCGCCTGCTGGGGGAGAAGGGACGCGGCGCCTACTACGAGGGAGCGATCGCCGAGTCCCTGGTGCGCTACTCGCAGGTGCACGGCGGCTTCTTCGCGATGGAGGACTTCGCCCGCCACCGGTCCACCTGGGACGAGCCCATCTCCACGGACTACCGTGGCTGGACGGTCTGGGAGCTGCCGCCCAACGGGCAGGGCCTGGCGGCGCTGCAGCTGCTGAACCTCCTCGAGGGCTTCGACCTCAAGGCCATGGGCCGCGGCTCGGCCGACTTCTGGCACGTGATGACCGAGGCCAAGAAGCTCGCCTTCGCCGACCGCGCCCGCTACTACGCGGACCCGGCCTTCGCGCAGGTGCCGGTGCGGGAGCTGCTCTCCAGGGACTATGCGAAGCGGCGCGCCGCGCTGATCGAGATGCAGCACGCGGCCCTCGCCGACAGCGCGGGCGACCCGGCGGCGCTCAACCGCAGGGAGACCACCTACCTCTGCACGGCCGACGCGGGCGGGATGATGGTCTCGCTCATCCAGAGCAACTACACCGGCTTCGGCTCCGGCTACGTCGTGCCCGAGCTGGGCTTCGGCATCCAGGACCGCGGCGGGGCCTTCTCGCTGCACCGCGGGCACCCCAACGCGCTCGAGCCGGGCAAGCGGCCCTTCCAGACCATCATCCCCGCGTTCGTGACGAAGGACGGCAGGCCCCTCATGGCCTTCGGACTGATGGGTGGCGACATGCAGCCGCAGGGGCACGCGCAGGTCATCGTGAACCTCGTGGACTTCGGCATGAACCTGCAGGAGGCCGGGGACGCCATCCGCTTCCACCACACCGGCTCGACCGAGCCCACGGGCGCGGTCATGACGGACGGCGGGGAGCTGCACATCGAGGACGGCCTGCCCCAGGCCGTCCTCGACGAGCTGCGGCGCCGGGGCCACGTGCTCACGCCGGAGCCGGTGGGCGCCTACGGCGGCTACCAGGCCATCTGGCGCGATTCGGCCACGGGCATCTACTCCGGCGCCACCGAGAAGCGCAAGGATGGGTGCGCGCAGGGGTACTGAGCGCGGGGGGAGCCGTGCAACCTCGCGCACGCGCGGTGCGCGGCGGTTGAAGGTGGGCCGGCGTCTCGACTAATCTTGGCTGCCGCTGTACGACTCCCATCGATCCGAGGAGACCGATCCTTCATGGCAGCCCTGCGCGCGCCCGCGGCCGGCGGCTCCCGCCATCACGGCCTGAGCCCCGAGGATCTCGTCGGCTTCTACCGCACGATGTTCACCTCGCGCCGCCTCGACGACGAGGAGATTCGGCTCAAGAAGCTCAACCGGACGTACTTCCAGATCTCGGGCGCGGGCCACGAGGCGGTGCTCGTGGCGGCGGGCAGGCTGCTCCGGCCCGGACACGACTGGTTCTATCCCTACTACCGCGACCGGGCGCTCTGCCTCGCCCTGGGCATGACGCCGCGCGAGATGCTGCTCTCCGCGGTCGCGGCGGCCGAGGACCCCAACTCGGGGGGCCGGCAGATGCCGAGCCACTGGGGGCACAAGGCGTTGAACATCGTGTCGCAGAGCAGCCCGACCGGGACGCAGTTCCTGCAGGCGGTGGGGGCGGCCGAGGCCCTCGTCAAGTACGAGGCGCTCGGGAAGGCGCACCCCACGCTGCAGGGCCGCGTGCAGGGTGACGAGGTGGTGCTGGTGAGCTCGGGCGAAGGCACGACCAGCGAAGGCGAGTTCTGGGAGGCCCTGAGCTCGGCCTGCAACCTGCGGCTGCCCGTGCTGTTCCTGATCGAGGACAACGGCTATGCCATCTCGGTGCCGGTGGACGTGCAGACCCCCGGCGGCAACGTGGCCGCGCTGGTGGCCGACTTCCCGAACCTGTACTGGGTGGGGGAGGTGGACGGCAGCGATCCGGTGGAGTCGCATCGCGTGCTCCAGCAGGCCCTCCGGCATTGCCGCGAGCGCCATGGCCCGGCCTTCGTGCGGGCGCTGGTCACGCGGCCCTACTCGCACTCCATGTCGGACGACGAGTCCAAGTACAAGTCGAAGGCGGTGCGCGAGGCCGAGGCGCAGCGCGACTGCCTGGCCACCTTCGCCCGCTTCCTCGTGGAGGAGGGCCTGCTCGACGAGGCGGGGCTGCAGCGCCTGCAGACCGACGTGCAGGCCGAGGTGCGTGAGGCCAGCGCGTACGCCGAGCGCAGCGCGCAGCCCGGGACGGACACGGCCACGCTCTACGTGTACTCGCCGGACCTGGACCCGACCTCGGACCGCTTCGCCGCGACTCCGGCCCCGCCCCAGCCGGAGCAGAGCGAGACCCTGCTGCAGAGCATCAACTACTGCCTGCGCGACGAGATGCGGCGCGACCCGCGCATCCTGCTCTTCGGCGAGGACGTCGCCGACGCCTCGCACGAGGAGGTGCTCTCCGAGACCAGGGGCAAGGGTGGCGTCTTCGGCGTGACCTCGGGGCTCCAGAAGCTGTTCGGCCCCGAGCGTGTCTACAACTCGCCGCTGGCCGAGGCCAACATCGTGGGGCGCGCCATCGGGCTGGCCACCCTCGGCCTGAGGCCCGTGGTGGAGATCCAGTTCTTCGACTACATCTGGCCTGCCATGATGCAGCTGCGCAACGAGCTGGCGATGCTGCGCTGGCGCTCGAACAACGCCTTCGCCGCGCCGGTGATCGTGCGCGCGGCCTACGGCGGCTACCTGCAGGGCGGGGCGCCCTACCACAGCCAGTGCGGGGAGAGCATCTTCGCGCACTGCCCCGGACTGCGTGTCGTGATCCCCAGCACGGCGAGCGACGCGGTCGGGCTGCTGCGCACCGCGCTGCGCTGCGAGGACCCCGTGCTGTTCCTGGAGCACAAGCACCTCTACCGCCAGCCCTACGCCAAGGAGCCCTACCCCGGGCCCGAGTACACCGTGCCGTTCGGGCGGGCGCGGCTGGTGCGCGCAGGCACCGACGTGACCGTGGTGACCTACGGAGCGCTGGTGCAGCGCAGCGTGCTGGCGGCGCGGGAGGCGGCAGAGGAGGGGATCGAGACCGAGATCCTCGATCTGCGCACGGTGCAGCCCTTCGACTTCGAGGCCGTGGCGCGCTCGGTGGCGAAGACGGGGCGCATCGTCGTGGCCCACGAGGACACCCTCACCTGCGGCTTCGGCGCCGAGATCGCCGCCCGCGTGGCCGGGCACTGCTTCACGAGCCTCGACGCCCCGGTGCGGCGCGTGGCGGCGCTGGACACGCCCGTGGCCTACGCCCCGACGCTCGAGGACCACATCCTGCCGCAGAAGGACGACCTGCTGCGCGCCATCCGCGAGGTCGCGGCTTACTGAGTCGCGGGCGGGCGCGCCCGATACGCGGGGAGCCAGGGCCTTGCGGTCCTGGCTCCCGACGTCCGGGCGGGTCCTCTCACTTCCCGAACGGCACCCTCAGGCCGAGCCGCAGGAAGATGCCGCTGTAGTCGACGCTGAACCTCGAGCCGTCGGCGTTCCACAGCACGGCGTGGTCCGCCTTGACCTCCCCGACCCGGGCGTAGCGGCAGCACTGGGAGAAGACCACGGCGAGGTGTGGCGCGGCCTGCCACTCGGTGGTGGCGTAGGCCTCGATCAGTGGTCCGCTGCCGGTGACGTCGAAGCTCTCGTCGCCGATCTCGACCGAGCCGGCCTCCATCACCGTGCCGCCCGCGATGCCGAGACGCCCGCCCAACCGGCCGGCCGACTTGAGCCGGTACTCCACGAAGGCGCGGTAGGCGTTCGCTGCGAGGTCGTACTTCAGGGAGGAGCCGCTCCCGGCCTCGGAGGAGGCGAACAGGCGCTCGTAGCCGACGCCGATGCCGAGGCCGGGCGAGAGGTCGAGGCCGGCGGAGGCGCCCAGGCCGAGGCCGCTGCTGATCTCGTCCATGCCGAGCTCGTCGTCGGGGATGTCGCGGTTCACGTCGGACATGAAGTACCTGGCCCACGAGCCGTCGGCCCCGAGCCAGGGCCTGATTCCCGTGGCCGAGGTGGAGCCGGGGGTGCCGGGCGCGGCGGCCAGAGGGAACCTGAAACCGAGGCGCGCCATCATGCCGCTGTAGTCGAGCGTGAAGTCCGAGCCGTCCGGATTGACGGCGCGCACGCCGCCGATCTTCACCTTCGCGATCCGGGCGCTGCGGTAGCCGACCTGGAGGGAGAGCGCGCAACGCGGCTGCGCCAGCCAGTCGACGCCCAGCCAGGTCTCGAACAGCGGGCCCGTGCCGGTCACCGCCTCCTCGAGGGGGAACACGATGGCGCCGTTCTCCATCACCTTGCCGCCCGCGACCCCGAGTCGCGCGCCCAGGTTGCCCTTGGTGGGGAACGCGTACTCCGCGATCGCCTTCACGGCGTTGGCCGGGAAGCGGAACCGGAGGTAGTGGAGCGGGTCCTCGGCGCCGGATGCCGAGAAGAGCCGGTCGTAGCCGATGCCGAGAGAGAAGCCGCGCCCCAGATCGAGTCCGGCGGACAGGCCGACGGAGGGCCCGGACTTGATCTCCCAGAGCCGGAGCGCCGTCCCGCCGAACTCGGCGTTCAGGCGGCCGATCTCGCGGTTCATGTCGGTCATGGTGCAGTTGCCCCAGGTGCCGTCCATCCCGATCCAGGGCTTGAGGGCCAGGGCCGAGGCGGAGTCCGGGAGCAGCAGCCCGGCGGCCAGCAGGGCGAGAGCGAGTGCGCGCATCGATGACCCTCCCGAAACGATGGTGAGGCAGGGGGGATGAAGACCGTCAGGCCCCGTCGTCCTTGTGATGGCGGCCATCCCGACGGGCCGGGACCAGGTCCGGGACTGGCTTCGCGGCCACGCGCTCGGCGTGACTCTCTTCGAAGCGGGTACCCTAGCACAGACCCGGTCGGGCGCGGCAGTGGGGCCGGACATCCCGCCGAGGGGGCAGGCCGCGGCCGGCGTGCCCCGGAGCCGCCCTCAGCGGGACGCGGGCGCCAGCGTGATCTCGCTCTCCCGGGCCGCCGCGGCGCGCTCCCAGGAGAGGTAGAGCGGCACGTAGCCGTGCCTCGCCCAGCGATCGAGGTGGTCGCGCGCGTGGGGGACGCGCGGGTCCCCGGAGTTGCCGGGTGGCAGCACCACCAGCGATGAGTCGGGGACCGCGAGGTCCGCGAGCAGGCGCACCACGGGACCGTGCGTGACCCACGGGTTCCACGGCAGGCGCGAGGAGCCGACCGCCGGCGTGCCGGCGTCCCCGTCCACCGGCACGGGCGCGGGCTCCCAGCCGGTCACGCGCAGATCGCGCCCGAGGTCGTGCCGGAAGCGCGCCTGGTGGGCCCTCCCGTAGCGCCAGCGGGAGAGGTCGGGGCCGAGGAGCTTCTCGATTTCCGCGAGCCCCATGCGCAGCGCCGCCACGGTCGCCACGGCCGGACGTTCGGGTCCCCCGCGCACGGGGTCGACGAGAGCCTCGGGGGCGCGGCCCTGCAGGGCCGCGTAGGCCAGGCCCGGGAGTCCCTCGAGTCTCGAGCGGCGCAGGAACGCCCCGTACCAGCCACGCCAGAGGGTCGGGGCCACGCGCGAGCGGCGGGCCACGAAATCCCAGCGGCGCAGCGTGTCCACGGCGGCGCGCATGCGCGCGTCGAGGGAGTCGGGCAGCGAGTCGGCACAGGCGAGCAGCAGCGGCACCGTGCGGCGCGCGATGCGCGACAGGACGTCGTTCTGCACGCTGCCGAGGTCGGCGAGCGTCACGCTGCGGTCGCCCGCCAGCCTCTCGGAGATCCGCAGGGCGCGGTCCTGCGGGAACAGGAAGTCCACGAGGGGCTCGAAGTAGGGCGGCCCCACCGGGCGGTTGTTGGCGTTCACCACGAAGCCGTCCGCGGGCACCTCCCAGGCGGGCAGGCGCTCAGGCGGGATGACGCCCTTCCACTCCCAGCGCCCGTCGCCGGGCAGCGGCCCACGGGGCGGCGCGAAGCCCCGCATCGGCACGCGCCCCGCGACCTGGTAGCGCACGTGGCCCTCGTGGTCGGCCGCGACGGCGTTGAGCGTGGGGGTCGCCAGCGCGCGGAAGCCGGCGCACACCTCGGCCGCGCTGGCGGCGCGTCCGACGCGCAGCAGGGAGGCCAGATCGACGCTGTCGGCGGCGCCCGCCCAGCGCACGCTGAGCGCCACCCCGGCCTTCCGATCGAGCGCGATCACCGGGCCGTGCGGCGTGTAGCGGCGCGTGCGGCCGAGGAGGCTCACGGGGACGGGGATCCCGAGCACGCGATAGCCCAGGTCGAAGGGCCGCTCGCGGAGGGGCGCCCAGCCGCCCTGCCGGCGCACGCGCCGGCCGTCGCGCGAGAGGCTGTCGGCGTAGACGTCGGCGACGATGGCGTTGAGCGAGGTGACGCCCCAGGCACAGTGCTCGTTCCGGCCGCTCACCACGGTGGGGAAGCCCGGGATGCAGGCGCCCGCCACGTCCATGACGCCGGGCACCCCGACGTGCACGAGGTGCAGCTCGCCGGGCGTGACCAGGGCGAGGTGCATGTCGTTCGCGAACAGGGGGGCTCCGCCGGCGCTGCGGCGCGCGCCCACCGCGAAGACGTTGCTCGCGCCGAGGTCGAGGTCGCGGTCCGCGGGTGGGCGGGTGGACAGCGCGCGCCGCGCCTCCGCGAGCAGGCGCGCGTCCACCACCTGCTCCGGCGGATCGCGCCGGAGCGCGGA
>Ga0315295_10003147_pt1 | contig 14033 bp, 19 predicted proteins | sample YL17G14_0_MG_FD_204453 | JGI IMG/M metagenome (GOLD analysis project Ga0315295, IMG submission 204453) | Sediment microbial communities from Yellowstone Lake, YNP, Wyoming, USA - YL17G14_0 | ecosystem: Environmental > Aquatic > Freshwater > Lake > Sediment | place: USA: Wyoming | collected...
AGACGAGCGGAGATGTGACCGGGGATAATGACAGCGTAGTAGGGTATGCCGGTATGATCATTTATTAAAACAAGTCGAGGATAAAATGGATGAGAATAAGAAAAGTGTAGACGAGAGCTGGAAGGATGCGGCAGAGAAGGAAAAAGAGACGCTTAAGAGCGAAGGCAAATTCGTTCCTCCCGAGCCAGATTTTAATTTCTTTATCACGACTTTAGCGCTCCAGGCTTCCATCGCATTGGGACAAATTCCGAATCCTGTCACTAACCAGAAGGAAGAAGACCCGGTACAGTCGAAATTCCTCATTGACACGCTGGGGATGCTAAAAGATAAGACCAAGAACAATCTTGATACCACAGAAACCAACCTCCTTGAGACCGTGCTGTATGAATTAAGGATGCAGTATCTTTCGAAGACTCAATCTAAAGGAGAAGCAAAATGATAGACAAAGAATTACTTGAGATCCTTGCCTGCCCTGCATGCAAGGGGGATGTGGAGTTAAAAGGGGAAAAGATCGTCTGCAAGAAATGCGGGAAGAAGTATCCTGTCAGGGATGGCATACCCGTAATGCTTATTGACGAAGCAGAAGATTAATCTCATGAAAAAGATATTAGTTATCCATGGTCCTAATTTACACTTACTTGGCCAGCGCGAGCCGGGCATCTACGGAAAGACCACGCTTGCCAGGATCAACAGCGAGTTAAAGAAGATCGCCAAGAAGAGAAAAGCAAGCCTTACCATTAAGCAATCTAACCACGAAGGCGAAATCGTGGACCTGATCAGCAAGAACAGGGCCAAATTCGACGGCCTGCTCATCAACCCCGCCGCCTACACCCACACAAGCGTTGCCATCAGAGACGCTATTGCCGCTTCAGGGATCATGACCATCGAGGTGCATCTATCCAATATCTATTCCCGCGAGGAGTTCCGGCACAAGTCCCTCATCAGTCCGGTTGCAAAAGGAACTATTTTAGGTTTCGGGCCCAACAGTTATTATCTCGGCCTTGAGGCATTGATCGACTTACTCTAAAAAGTAAATGAACCTTCGCCTTAAAAATATAAGAAAGAGGTTAGAGGAAAGGGATCTTGATTGCCTGATCCTTACTAACCCGGCCAACATATCATATCTGGTCGGCTTTAACAGCAGGGATTCCTACTTTTTGGTTTCTAAGAAGAAGAATATCTATTTTACTGACTTCCGCTACCTCGAAGAAGCCAGGCACAGGCTAAAGGGTAATGCGGCATTATCGAAAATAGACGGCTCTGTTTTTGAGTTATTAGCAGAGGCATGTTCCGCATTAAAGGCAAGAAGGATAGGTTTTGAGGAGAACGTCCTTTCCTTTGCGCAATACAAGAAAATCCGCAAAGCCCTGGGCAAAAAGGCAAGGTTAGTGCCTGCCGTCGGTATTGTCGAAGACTTGCGCCGGATAAAAGACAAGCAAGAGCTTCAAGATATGCGCAAGGCGATAAGGATAACCATTAGGGCACTTAAGTTCATAAAGGCCTTTATCAAGCCGGGCAGGACCGAGCTTGAGATAGTGGCAGAACTTGAGCGTTTTATCAGGCGCCAGGGCGCAACAGGCGCTGCTTTTGATATAATTGTGGCTTCAGGCCTTAATTCAAGCTATCCCCACCATGCCTCAGGGGGCAGGAAAATCAGGAAAAATGAGCCTGTTCTGGTTGATATTGGCGTCGATAACAATGGCTATAAATCCGACTTGACAAGGGTATTCTTTTTGGGTAAAATTAATGTTCTTGCGCAAAAGATCTCTGAGATCGTTCTTGAAGCGCAGAAGAGGGCCATATACAGCATAAAGGCGGGAATCAGGGCAAGCGAGGTTGACGCCGCCAGCCGCAAGTATATAGCTAGCGCAGGGTTCGGTAAATTTTTCGGCCACAGCCTTGGGCACGGGGTAGGATTGGAAGTGCACGAAAAACCCCGCCTGTCCAGCAAAGATAATTCGGTTTTGATGCCGGGAGAGGTCTTTACAATCGAGCCGGCAATCTACCTGCCGGCCAAATTCGGAATAAGAATAGAGGACATGGTCTTAGTGACTAATAAAGGATGCGAGGTCTTAAGTGGCGCTATCAATCAATGAAATCAAGCAGGGAGTGACTGTGCTGGTCGATGGTCAGGTTTTCATAGTAGTCGATACCGAGCATGTTAAGCCGGGCAAGGGAGCTGCTTTCGTCCGGGCAAGACTAAGGAATCCCAAGAACAACACCATCCAGGAGAGGACCTGGAGGGGAGATGAAAAGATAGACCAGGCATTCGTCGAAGAAAGAAAGCTCCAGTATCAATACTCCTCAGGCAACATGTACCATTTCATGGACCGGGATAATTTTGAGGATATCGCGATATCCAAAGATACCCTGGGAGATAAAGCAAAGTTCCTGAAGGATAACCTGGAAGTCCTGGGTTATTTCTATAAAAACGAGACCCTGAACATAAACCTGCCGCTTTTTGTGGAATATACCATCGCCCACTCTGAGCCGGGCATAAAAGGCGACACGGCAAAGAGCGGAACCAAGCCGGCAGAGATTGAGACCGGCGCGACCATCCTGGTGCCGTTGTTCATTAATGCCGGGGACAGGATCAAAGTAGATACGCGCACCGGTTCATACGTAGAAAGGGTCGCTTAACACAGGAGATTCGATGAACCCCGCACTTCCTAAATAAGTGCGGGGCAATGTTAAGAAAGGAAGTGCGGGGTGAACATCAAAGAAATAAAGGAAATGATAAGCCTGATGAATGAAAACGGCCTTATGGAGCTCGAGATCGAAAAGGACGGCATGCGCGTCAAGCTGAAGAAGATAAGCCAATCAGCAGAAGGCTTTACCGGCCCCATTGTGGTCGAGAGGCAGAATGTCGCAGAAACCCCCGTTATACAAAAGTCAGCCGCTGCCGAAGCCACGGCCGTTGCAAAGACAGTGGAAATAAGAGCTCCCATGGTAGGTACATTTTACCGCGCCCCTACCCCGGAAGCGCCACCTTACGTTGAAGTCGGGCAGACGATTGAAACCGGGCAAGTCATCTGCATCATCGAAGCTATGAAGCTGATGAATGAAATAAAATCAGAGATCAGGGGTAAGCTCCTGGAAATACTTGTCGATAACGCTGAGCCCGTAGAATTCGGCCAGCCGCTGTTCTTAATCGAGCCTCTCTAAAATATGTTCTCAAAGATCCTCATCGCCAATCGGGGCGAAATAGCCCTTCGAATAATAAGAGCCTGCCATGAATTAGGCATACGTACTGTCGCAGTCTACTCGGAGGCTGACAGAAGCTCTCTTCACGTGCGCTTCGCCGATGAAGCCATCTGTATCGGCCAGGCCGCCTCTTCAAACAGCTACCTTAATATCCCGGCAATAATCAGCGCCGCAGAGATCACGGATGTCGAAGCGATCCATCCCGGATACGGATTTCTTGCCGAAAATGCGCACTTCGCCGAGATCTGCGAATCATGCCAGATAACTTTTATAGGTCCTACGCCTGAGAACATGAGGCTGATGGGAGACAAGATGGCTGCCCGCTCCACAATGAAAAAAGCCGGGCTGCCTATCATACCCGGCTCGACAGCAATCATTAAGAACAAAGAGGAAGCCCTTAAGACCGCTAAATCCATAGGTTATCCCGTGATCATAAAAGCTGCAGCAGGCGGCGGCGGTAAGGGCATGAGGATATGCCATAATGATCTTACTCTTATCTCAAGCCTCATGACCGCGCAGGCCGAAGCCGAGGCAAATTTCGGCAATCCCAATGTCTATATCGAGAAATATATTGAAGAGCCGCGCCATATCGAGATACAGATCCTCGCGGATAAGTACGGGCACATGCTGCATCTCGGAGAAAGAGACTGCAGTATCCAGAGAAGGCACCAGAAATTACTTGAAGAGTCTCCTTCGCCGGTGGTCGATGCCAAACTGCGCAAGCGCCTCGGAGAGACGGCTTTAAAAGGCATCAAGTCGGTCGGTTATGTCAGCGCCGGGACAATCGAGTTCCTGCTGGATAAGCACCAGAATTTCTATTTCATGGAAATGAACACCAGGATCCAGGTGGAGCATCCTGTCACCGAGATGGTCACAGGAATCGACCTTATAAAAGAACAGCTGCGCATTGCCTCGGGCGAGAGATTAAGGATGCAGCAGGATGACATCCAGTTAAAGGGCTCGGCCATAGAATGCCGCATCAATGCTGAGGATTTTGAAAACAATTTCATGCCTTCACCCGGCAAGATCGAGACGCTTAACCTGCCCGGAGGGCCGGGCGTGCGCGTGGACACGCATATTTACCAGGGATATGAAATCTCCCCATATTATGATTCGCTCGTAGCTAAGCTAATAACCTACGGCAGAAACCGCTACGAAGCGATCAAGGTGATGCAGAGGGCGCTTTCCGAGTTCTGCATCGCGCCCATCAAGACGACAGTCCCTTTTCACATTAAATTGATGGAAAATGCCTTGTTTCGCAAAGGCGAGATCTCCACGCATTTTGTCCAGGAGATGCTCAAGGAAAGCGAAAAAAGGGAGGGTTGATGCAGAGCGAAGAATCACGCACGGATCTGGGCTCGATAAGGATACACAAGAATGTCATTGCCTCTATCTCTTCGCTTGCAATATTGGAGATCGAGGGGGTAAAGCGCGTAGGGGGCGATTTAAAGAGCGGGATAATGGAGTTGGTCGGCAAAAAGGCATTCTCTTCCATAAAAGTAGACATCTCCAAGAATGAAGAAGTCAAGCTTGATATCCCGGTAGTCATAAAGTACGGCTACAACATACCCGAGGTAGCAAACAGGGCCCAGGAAAGCGTGCGCAATGCACTGGAAAAGATGACTAATCTCTCCGTAAAAGATATCAATATCAATGTCCAGAGGATCGAAAGGGGGTAGTTAGATGAGGATACTCGGGATCATATTCTATTCGACAGTAATCACTCTTATCGGCGTCGCATTCATAATATTCGCTTTCCATAGATTACAACCCCAGGAGCTTGTAGACGTACTTGTTTACATCCAGACGAGTTTCAGCTCAAGAATGATCGTGGGCCTTTCAGGCGTGCTATTGATCATCCTGAGTATATCATTTGCCCAGATAATCTTCGGCAGATTCCAGAAGGAAAAGACGATCGCTTTCCCGACTTCTTCGGGCGAGGTGACTATCGCGCTTGCCGCAGTCGAAGACTTGATCAGGCGCTTATCCAGCCTTGTGCCTGAGGTCAAGGAATTAAAACCAAATGTCATTGCAAAGAAGGACAGGATCATCGTCGATCTGAGGGTGGCGTTAAGGTCAGGCTCCAACATGCCTGAATTGACCGCAAGGCTGCAGGAGATGGTAAAATCAGAGATCGAAAGAGTGCTTGGCCTTGAACAGGAGCCGGTGGTAAATATCCATATCACAAAGATAGTTTCGCTGGATGATAGAGACAAGAAGAGAAAAGAAACAGAAAAAACAGAACCTACTGTACCTTACGGAGGTTACGGAAGAGTTTAGAAGGAGGAAAGTTTGATGGAGAAAATCGGCATACTTACAGGTGGCGGTGATTGCCCAGGATTAAACCCGGTGATTAGGGCGGTGGTAAGAGCGGCCCATAATGAAGGGTGGGAGGTCATCGGCATTAAAAACGGCTGGAAGGGAATGATCGAAAACGACACGACAAAGCTCGACCTGAGAGCGGTGTCAGGTATATTGCCTAAAGGAGGGACAATGTTAGGCACGAGCAGGACCAACCCTTACAAAAATCCCGAAGATCTAAAAAAATTAAAAGAAAATTTCAAGGCGCTGGAACTTCATGCGCTGATCGCAGTCGGCGGCGAAGATACCCTGGGAGTCGCTAATAAATTGATCAAAGACGGATTAAGCAATATTGTAGGGGTCCCCAAGACAATAGACAACGACCTTTCCGGGACAGATTATACATTCGGGTTTGACACTGCGATCAATATAGCCATGGAATGCATCGACAGGTTGCATACTACGGCGGAAAGCCACCACCGTATCATTGTCGCGGAGGTAATGGGAAGGCACGCGGGATGGATCGCGGTCGAGGCAGGGATCGCCGGGGGAGCGGATGTGATTTTGATCCCTGAGACTCCCGTTGATGTTGAGGAAGTCTGCAAAATGCTGAAGAAGAGACACGGCAGAGGAAAAAATTTCAGTATTGTTGTGGTCGCTGAAGGAGCTGTCTTCAAAGAAGGGACAATGGTCCTGCAGGAGAAGAAACTCGATTCATTCGGCCATGTAAGGTTGGGAGGTATCGGTGAAGTGTTGGCTCACGAAATAGAACAGAGGACAGGATACGAAACAAGGGTAAGCGTGCTGGGACATATACAAAGAGGAGGTTCCCCCACTGCTTTTGACAGGGTATTAGGTACAAGGTTTGGCGTGAAAGCAGTGGAACTAATAAAAAATAAAAAATTCGGCAGGATGGTTTCGCTTACCGGAAATAAAATCATTGATGTCCCTATTGAAGTGGCGGTCAGCACCTTAAAGACCGTGGACATGGAGCTTTACGATATAGCCAAAGTGTTCTTTGGTTAAAAACTAAAGGAAAAAAACATGAGAGATAGGATCAAGGAAATATTACTTGAGAGTATCCAGGTAAAAGAGGAGCTTTTGCGTTCAAGCATTGTCCAGATACTTGACATCGCGGAATTGGCCATTGAGAGCCTCAAGAAAAACGGCAAGGTGATCCTTTTCGGAAACGGCGGCTCAGCGGCAGACAGCCAGCATATTGCCGCGGAACTCGTCGGAAGATTCAAGAAGGACAGGGGGGCCATAGCGGCGGTCGCGCTTACAACCAACACTTCGATTCTGACGTCTCTGGCTAACGATTATGGATATGAAATAGTCTTTGCAAAGCAGATTGAAGCCCTGGGCCAGAAGAATGATATTGCCATAGGCATATCCACTAGCGGCAAGGCAAAGAATGTCGCTGCCGGAATCAAACAGGCCAAGAAAATGGGCATAAAGACAGTGGCGCTCACCGGCGGAGACGGAGGAGACCTGGCAAAGCTTGCCGATGTCTCATTACTCGTTCCTTCCGCGATCACGGCAAGGATCCAGGAAGCGCACATTACCATCGGACACATCATATGCGAACTAATAGAGCAGGCCCTCAGCTGAAGAGAAAAATAAAAAGCCTTGCTTCTTTAGCAAGGATTGCAAGCCGCCTCAAAAGACAGGGCAAAAGTGTCGTCTTTACTAACGGTTGTTTTGACCTCTTGCATTTCGGGCACGCAAAGTATCTCGAGGATGCAAGGAGAAAAGGCGATATACTTGTCGTTGCGGTGAACAGCGATTCTTCGATGAGGAAAATTAAAGGCCCAAAAAGGCCTTTGGTGAGCCAGGATTTCCGCCTGGGATTACTGGCGGCCCTGGAAAGCGTGGATTACGTTGTTTTATTCAATGAAGAAACTCCCCTTGCTGCCATAAAGAAGTTAAAGCCCGACATATTGGTCAAGGGTGCGGATTGGACCAAAAACAATATCGTCGGCTCTCAATTTGTCAGAAGTCTGGGCGGTAAGGTCAGCACGGTAAGATTAGTAAGAGGGCTTTCAACCACTAATTTAATCAAGAAAATTGCGAGGACCTACTAAAATAGACCCGGTCAATCGGATCATTGATGCAAACATAAACCGCGCAAAAGAAGGCCTGCGCGTCTGCGAAGAGATAGCAAGATTCATACTGAACAGCCGCCAGCTTACCGGTGAATTTAAAAAGATCAGGCATGGTATCGACATCCTGATCAAGCGCCTGCCTCCGGGAGAAGAGCTGCTTGCGACAAGAAAGAGTTCCGAGGATGTCGGCAGGACCATCAATGCTGGCGAATTCACAAGAAGGAATTTCCGGGATATTTTCTCAGCTAATATCCAAAGGGTAAAGGAATCAATAAGGGTGCTGGAGGAGTTTACTAAGCTGTCGAAAAAAAGCCTATCCCTTAGCTTCAAGAAGATCAGATACGAAGTCTATGAAATCGAGAAAAAAGCTTCTAAGAGGATCTCGGCTTTACGTCTTAATAGATAAAGTGATTTCCGGAAAGAAGAGCGTGATAGAATCCGCAAAGAAGATCAGGGGTAACGGCGCTGACATAGTCCAACTCAGAGATAAAATCTCAAAAAAAGAGCGCATCCTGCAGGACGCCTTCCTTATGCAGGGCCTGTTTTCGAATACCGATACCCTGTTTGTCATCAATGATCACCTTGATATTGCAAAGATCGCTGATTGCGACGGCTTGCATATAGGACAAGACGATATCCCGATAGAAATAGCCAGGCGGGTATTAGGCAAGGATAAGATAATCGGAGTTTCCTGCCGCAGCATAAAGCAGGCGTTGGAAGCGCAAGACAGGGGCGCGGATTACGTCGGAATAGGCCCGATATTTCCCACGCCTGCCAAGCCCGGCTACAAGGCGATAGGCCTGGATTCGATAGGGGTTCTCAGTAAGAAAATGAGGATCCCTTTTTTTGTTATAGGTGATGTTAATCTAAAGAATATCGACAGGGTAAAGAAAGCCGGCGCGAACAGAGTTGCTGTTTGCAGGGCGGTCCTGCAGGCAAAAGATATTGCCAGATCTACAAGGGGATTTTCCCGGATATTGAACTGATATGACTCAATTAGAATACGCAAAAGATGGTAGGCTTACGCCCCTGATGAAGAGGATAGCCAGAGACGAGGGGGTTTCTCCTGCCCAGGTATTAACGGGGATCAGGCAAGGCAGGATCGTAATTCCTCTTAATAAGAAGCATAAGATAAAGAAGCCCTGCGGCATAGGACAGGGGCTGGCTACAAAAATAAATGCAAATATAGGCACCTCTACTGACAAATCGGAAATTGGCGATGAGTTAAAAAAACTGGTTGTCGCTCTGCGTTACGGCGCTGATACGGTGATGGATCTAAGCGTGGGAGGAAACCTCAGGAAGATCAGAAGAGAGATCCTCAGGCGTTCGTCTGTCCCGGTAGGAACAGTCCCGGTTTACGAAATAGCGGTAAACGCGCAAAGGGAAAGAAAGAATTTCCTGAAATTCACTATCCAGGATATCCTGAGAGTCCTGGAGCAGCAGGCAAAGGATGGAGTGGATTTCTTCACTATCCATGCAGGCGTTACCAGGAAAAGCCTCGCTGTTTTAAAGAAAAACAGGAGGATACTTGATATTGTCTCCAGGGGTGGGGCGATGTTGGCGGCCTGGATGAGCTACCACAAGAAAGAAAATCCCTTTTTTGAATATTTTGACAAGATCCTTGACATAGCTTACGAGTACGATATCACGATAAGCCTTGGTGACGGGTTAAGGCCAGGCTCAGTCCTGGATGCGACTGATAAGGCGCAGCTCTCAGAGCTTAAAATCTTAGGGGATCTGGCCGAAGAAGCAATGGCTGATGATGTGCAGGTAATGATTGAGGGGCCGGGGCATGTGCCATTACATCAGATCGAGGAGAACGTAAATTTAGAGAAAAAAATATGCCACGGGGCACCTTTTTATGTTCTCGGCCCTCTCGTTACGGATGTAGCCGCCGGCTACGACCATATAAGTTCAGCGATAGGCGGTGCGTTAGCCGCAAGTTACGGCGCAGATTTTCTTTGTTATGTCACGCCTTCGGAGCATCTGCGTCATCCTTCTGTCGATGACGTAAAGGAAGGCGTCATAGCTTCGAGGATTGCAGCGCATGCAGCAGATATCGTAAAGAAGGGGAAACTTGCGCTTAAATGGGATAAAGAAATGTCTGTGGCCAGGAAAGAGCGCGACTGGAAAAAACAGATTAAGCTTTCCATGGACCCTGAAAAGGCTAAGGCTTTCAGGTTATCTTCGAAGCCTAAACTTTTTGATGTCTGTACCATGTGCGGCAAATACTGTTCCATTAAGATGATGGAGGAGTGCCTGCCTGCCGGCAGGTGAGATTTGCGGGCGTAGTTCATCGGTAGAACACCAGCTTCCCAAGCTGGATAGGAGGGTTCAATTCCCTTCGCCCGCTTAATTATGATAATTTAGTGGCGGTTCCCTGCCTGCCGGCAGGCAGGGAACCGCTCACCCGCTCCAAGAAATATGCTTAGAAATTTTATTATAGTTTTAATCTTTGGGTTCTTGATCGTGAATTTTATCGGTTGCGCAACTGCGCCGTATGTTTCTCCGACAGGGCCGCTGATCCCGCCTGCCATGCCCGGGACATACCACCGAGTAGAGCGCGGCCAGACACTTTGGAAAATATCCAAGATGTATAATGTGGAGCTCGACGATGTGGCAAGGATAAACCGCATCCTCGATGCATCCGCAATAGAGGCGGGGCAACTTGTATTTATCCCTACGACCAGCAAGCCCGTAGCAATACCGACGGATGGATTATCCGATGATTTCGGCTGGCCTATACGCGGCAGGGTCATCAGTTCATTCGGCCAGAACTACAATAACATGATAAATAAGGGCATAAACATTTTACCTGCTGCTACCGACGACATAATCTTTGCTTCGCGAGGCGGAAGAGTAGTGTTTTATTCAGAAGATTTCGCAGGCTATGGCAGTACCATCATCATCGACCACGGGGACGGGCTATCCTCGGTTTACGCGCGCAATGCAGAAGTCTTTATCAAGGCCGGAGATAATGTGCAGAAGGGGGCCAGGATCGCCAGGGTAGGAAGCGCCGGGCGTGATAAGAATAAATACTTGCACTTTGAGATAAGAAAAAAACATGTTCCGCAGAATCCTTATTACTACCTGCCATGATAAAAGATAGATTTTTCGATAGAGAATATTATATCAGCGTCCTGGAAAAACGCGTAAGCGGCCTGCTTGAAGGCTACCGCCAGAATATCGCCATTATCGGAGATGAGCTTGTCGGAAAGACTTCTATAATCTGCAAGTTCCTGAATAGATTCTATGAGCCGCGCGTGGTAACTCTATATTTGGAGCTGAGGCTTGAATCTCTGGATTCCTTTGCGAGAAGATTTTCCGGCACTCTGCTTTACAATTTCCTCGCTAAAAGCGATTACGCCATAAAGGAAGACCTCGATTTCCTTATGAAAAAATCCGAGAGGTTTATTCCCAAGACTGTCGAAAAGATCAGGCAGATCCTGGCAGACACAGAGCGCCGGAAGAGGAATAATGTCTTTACCGAGCTTTTCTCACTTTGCGAAAGCATCCACCAGGAAACCGGAAAGTACTGCCTGGTGATACTCGATGAATTCCACAACCTGGAAGAGATGGGTTCAAAAAGCCTTTACCGGGAGTGGTCGAAGCTCCTGCTCTCCCAGAAGAGCACGATGTACGTCATAATAAGCTCGATGAAGTTCAAGGCAAGGACTATACTTTCAAAGAACCTTTCATTGCTGTTCGGTAATTTTGAGGTGATAAATGTCGAGCCTTTTGATATAAAGACGTCCGAAGAGTATCTTGACAAAAAACTGCAGAGCTCAGGCCTTGAGTCAGCATTCAAAGACTTCCTGGTCCATTTTACAGGGGGGTTCCCGTTTTACCTTGAGGTTGTTTCTGAAAGCCTGCTTAAGCATAGCCAGAATAAATTGGCGGAAATCCTGGAGAACCTGCTTTTTGATTCCTCCGGCATACTCAACCAGAGATTTTCCAATTATCTCAAGCGTTTCCAGGGCGCCTCTCACAGCAATGACTATATCTCGATCCTCCACCTTGTAGCAAGCGGAAGGAACAAAGTAAAAGATATAGCTCACATGCTCAAGAAACAAATGAGCGAGCTTAACTTGAGGATAAATAAATTGCTGGAACTTGATACTCTGGCGCGCACGGGTGATTTCCTCAAGATCAATGACAGGGTCTTCGGCTTCTGGCTTAAATTCGTGTATCAGGAAAGACTCCATTCACTGACATTTGACGCCAAGAACCAGAAGGAAAGGTTCCGCAGGAAACTTGAAGAGATGATGGATGAATTTTACAGGAGCGCGCAGCGGCCGGTGATCGACAGGACTACAGAGATCCTGCGTTTGTTCGAGAACGAAGTCATCCAGGTCGAGAAGAAGAAGATAAGACTGAGCCATTTCAGGGAGATAAAGCCGCTGGAATTCCGTAACCGCAGGTTAAAGGCAGGAATAATCGGGCGTTCCAGCGAGAGCCTCTGGATAATGGGATTCAAGGACGAGCAGCTTAATGAGGAAGACATAGCGGAATTCGCAAGGGAATGCAGGAAATACCGCCACAAGCTCCAGCGCAAGATCATCGTGACGCTAAAAGACATAGACGCAAATACCAGGTTGCGCGCGATGGAGGAGAAGATCTGGACCTGGGACGTGAACAGCCTTAATCAGATGATGGACCTGTATTCTAAACCGTGGGTCGTGGTATGAGCCCCGCACCTTCTGTATATTTAATAATCTTGAGACTTAAAAGTGCAAGGACAAATCCATTTTATGAACTGAAAGAAGGTGCGGGGTGAGGATCGGCGTAATCTCAGACACTCACATACCCGACAGGGCAAAACAGATCCCGCAGCAGATCCTGGATGATTTCAGGAATGTGGATATGATAGTCCATGCCGGAGACCTCGTTGATTTAGAGGTGCTGGAGAAACTAAAGTCAGTTTGTAAGAATGTGAAAGCTGTTTGGGGCAACATGGATCCCTATGATGTGAAGAAAAAACTTCCGGAGAAGGAAATCGTGGAAATCGGCAGGCATCGCATAGGCATAACACACGGTTACGGGCCCCCGGGAAAGCTGATAGATTTCCTTACTGATTTTTTCAAGAGCGATAAGGTGGATATGATCATCTTCGGCCACGCGCATGCCGGATTCAACGAAAAGAGAGGCGGCGTCCTGTTTTTTAACCCGGGAAGCGCCACCGATAAGGCATTCTCGCCGTATAATTCTTATGGTATAATCGAGATCAACGATGAAATTGAAGCAAAGATAATTAAGATATGATAATGGATAAACTCTGGGCTCCCTGGAGATTAAAATATGTACAATCAAGAAAAACAAAAGGCTGCATCTTTTGCATGGCCGTCAAAAACAAAGCAAAAAGCTACAGATTTCTTAAGACAAAATACTCCATTGCCATGCTCAATATTTTTCCTTACAACAACGGGCATGTGATGGTGGCTCCTATAAGGCATGCGGGTGATATATCAGATTTAAAAGAGGCTGAGTTAGTCGATCTGTTCCGGACGCTAAAGAAGACAAGGCAGCTCCTGAATAAGGTCCTGAAGCCGCAGGGTTACAACGTAGGCATAAACTTAGGTAAGAGCGCAGGGGCAGGCATTACAGCGCACCTGCACATACACGTAGTGCCGCGCTGGGTGGGCGATACGAATTTCATGCCGACCATATTTGGCGCCAAGGTCATTTCACAATCACTCGAAGAATTATATAAAAAGCTCACAAGATGATAGACCAGAAAAAAATCAAACACATTGAAGATGTCACTCTTGCTCCTTACGCCATGAAAAGCTACAAAAGCAGGGGCAGGGTCTACAAGGAAAAGGAACATCCCTACAGGTCTGCTTACCAGAGAGACCGCGACAGGATCGTGCATTCCGCGGCATTCAGGAGGCTCGAGTACAAGACGCAGGTCTTTGTGAATCATGAAGGTGATTACTTCCGTACGAGGCTGACGCATACTCTGGAAGTCGCGCAGATAGCCCGCACAATCGCAGCTGCCCTTAGATTGAATTCAGACCTGACAGAGGCGGTGGCACTGGCGCATGACCTTGGGCACACTCCTTTCGGCCATTCTGGTGAAGAGGCCCTGGATGAATTGATGGCGGAGTTCGGAGGATTCAACCATAACCTTCAGGGGTTAAGGGTCGTTGATTACCTTGAGGAGAGGTACCCGGAATTCCCCGGCTTAAATTTGACCTGGGAAGTCAGGGAAGGCATAATAAAACACTCTTCATCCTTTGACAGGGCAGTGGATATCAAGGAATTTGACAGGGAAGAATTGCCTACTCTGGAAACACAGGTAGTTGACATTGCGGACGAAATAGCTTATGATAATCATGACCTTGATGACGGCCTGACCTCGGGCCTTATCAGGGAGTCGGATCTCAGGGGCCTTGCGATCTGGAACCGGATAAATAAAGAAAT
>Ga0315295_10003148_pt1 | contig 14027 bp, 13 predicted proteins | sample YL17G14_0_MG_FD_204453 | JGI IMG/M metagenome (GOLD analysis project Ga0315295, IMG submission 204453) | Sediment microbial communities from Yellowstone Lake, YNP, Wyoming, USA - YL17G14_0 | ecosystem: Environmental > Aquatic > Freshwater > Lake > Sediment | place: USA: Wyoming | collected...
ACTATTTTGAGACCGTTAATAACTTGTGACGCCTATGCTGCAATAATCTCGATGTTCGATATCTGAGGCCTGGGCATCTTCATAGTGACAACAAATACAGGAATACCCTTTCCCCTGTTCTCCTCCAGAATTCTGTAATTCTCTTCATAGAGTTCCTTATCGTCCTCTGGAAGTATCACGAGCACCGCGCCTTTCGGAATCCTGTCAAGAACATCCGGGTTCTCGAAGGTGTACTTCATCCACTCTGCGTGAAGATCCAGATTTCTTTTCATCACTTCATTGCTTGTCATTTCATCAACTCCTTTTCGACGCTTTCTCTATATTGCCTCCAATTCATCTTCAAATCAAGGGTGGCAAAGGTGAAAGCCATGTTATAAGTTTCAAAAAAAAGTGGCTGCTTTACCACTTTGCCATTTGCTCTGATGACATCCTTATGGGCGAAGCCATGAGCAGTGTCATAACGTACCACGGGCCTCCATTCGCCTGAGATCACTGCTTCATATTGAACAACAACCTCGAGGATTTCTCCTTTATCTTTTCTGGCAGAAACCCTCAACCTGTCAGTTGTCTTGGCAGTCAAATAAAAAAGATATTCTATCTCATGCATTCGTGTATGCTTATTCTATCGTTTCCTGACGACTGCCGCATTACACTTTTCTTTCAGGGGAGGGATTGGGGCGTACCTCAAGGGCAAAGGTGTTGACTTGAGAAATTAAAGCGCCGGCAATCAAGAGAATTGGGATGCACGCAGAGCATCTCCGGAGGAGGAAACGTGAGAAGTGAGCAACCGGCATTGGTGATCGGGGAGAACAAAGTCACGGAATCTGCACCAAGGCCAAGGCTGCAGGCAATCAACCGGCAGCAAATGATCCTGCGTGCGATGGATGTAGAGCAACTCATACCGGAAGACCATGAGGCGAGAGCAATCTGGGAGTTTGTTGGGCAATTGAATTTGAGCCGTTATTATCAAGATATTCGAGCGGCAGAGGGAATCGCTGGCCGTGAACCTGTGGATCCCCGGTTGCTCATCAGTCTCTGGATATATTCGTATAAGGAAGGAGTAAGTGCAGCACGTGAGATTTCGAGGTTGTGCGAGTATCATCCTGCCTATCAATGGCTGACAGGGATGAAGCCGATAAATTATCACACCTTATCGGATTTTCGAGTACGAAACAAGGAGGCATTGGATGAGCTGTTCACAGAGATATTGGGATTACTGAGCGCAGAAGGGTTGATCTGGGCCTGTCTGACTTACAATATTCAACAATGGATCCGTCTCCGCTGGAGGGTACAATGGATGGAAAATTAAATGAGTGGATAAGAGAATAACAAAAAAGGATGCTCCCTTGTGTCGATGCTCTAAGCAATAGCCCTGATGAAGGGTTTATCATCGAACTCAATGCATCATTTGGGTGATTTCGTGTAGAACAATAGCCGACCATCACCCGTACGATGGGCAACGGATTAAATGGAAATCAATTTTTTCACACCTTCTTCAGTGAAGAGTGGACGCCGACCTAAATCCCCTCCTTGGCAAGGAGGGGAAAGGGGAGGTGACGGCTATTTTACCAATACCTCTCCTAACCTCCCCTTGGAAAGGGGAGGCGTGCAATGTGCAACTTACTGAATAACTATCTCCACTGATGGATTACAAGGTTTGAAGCCTGGCACGGTAACCTTATAATCAGAATATGAAAACCAGTATGTGGGTTGATGTGTTCATTGACATGCCAGGGAAGAAAGAAAAATCGTATTAGTTCAGCCCCCCTCCCCTCCCGCGTTGAGGGGGAGGGGAGGGTAAGGTGGGGGTGCACTATTACCTTAATTTCTTTGTTGTTGAAACTGCCACAATCATAAGGACTCGATCCGGTGCAGATCAATCCTTCATCTCTTCTGTGCACGTTACGAATCTGATATAATCATGCGCAAGATGCAAACTATCAAAGGGAGGTGCCGATGGAGAACCGCAAAGAGACAATCGCTAAAATCCTTGGCTGGCTGAACAACGAGGAGGAGTACGGAGGCTTATGGCTACCGGCCATACAGCGTCCCTTCGTCTGGGGCACGGAGCAGATAGAACTGCTTTTCGATTCGATCATGCGCTCCTACCCCATCAATACATTTCTTATCTGGAAGACGAAGGAGCTGCTGAGACTCAGACGTTTTGTGACACACTACGTCGATGATCTGCCCGTAACTAATCTTTGCCTGACCGCTCACGAGCGCAGGAAGTCAGTTCTCCTTGATGGCCAACAGCGTGTGCAGAGTATCTTCATCGGATTGAAGGGGAGCTATAACGGTAAAGAACTCTACTTCAATGTGCTCTCCGGAAACATCGAAGAGAGTGCGGTGCGATTTCTCTTCAAATTCCTGCCGCAGCACCGTGCTGCGGGTTTTGACGGATGGGTGAAGGTGAAAGATGTGCTGGCAGGGAAAAAAGGATACTATGCCGCTACCGAGGAAATCATTGAGAAAGCGGGAGGACAGAACCTTCCCTATAACAAAAAGGAGCAGATCAGGAAGAACATCGATATTCTTTTTAGGGAATTCAGGGACCGCGAGAACATCGTGTTCCAGGAGCTTGATAGTATCTACCAGCCTGATTTGTATCATCTCGATGATGTGGCAGAGATATTTATACGAACCAATTCGGGAGGAACGATACTGAGCAAGTCCGATCTCATTTTTTCGCTCCTTCGTGCGGGATGGGAGGAACTCGACGAGAAGGTGTCCCAAGTTGCTGAGGATTTGGCTGACAGAGGGGTTGGGGTCACACGGGATCACATTGTGAAGACCTCCCTCGCACTGATCGGTGAGGGTGCAACAATGAGTGTCGAGAAGCTGCGGAAAAAGAGCACTCTCAAAAAGATCGTGTCCCGTTTTGCAGAGATTGCAGCTGCGATCCAGGATGCCGCCGGTCTCCTCCGTGGTTTGGTGCGGGGTGTTACTGTTGCACCCTTTCCTGCGCTGATACCAATCGCTTATTTCCGCTTCTCCTGCCCACAGGCATGGGCTCTACGAGACAGCAATACACTGCGATTGTGGCTTCTCAAGGCCCTCACCACGGGAGCATTCTCCGGCGCCTCCGATGTGCTCATCGATGCGCTGGTACGTGATATTGATGAGAGGAATGATTTTGACACTGCATCAGCCGGAGCGCTCATCACCGGCAAGGGGCGAAGCTTCTCTCTATCCCATGAAGAGCTCCTAGATACGACACAAAAGCATAGGAATGCACCGCTCTTGCTTGCCCTCCTCCGTCACGGGCGAAGCGCTACCACAACCTCCGAAGGAAGCAATCCGTCAATGGTACTAATTTTCCCAAGCCAGGCGCTGAAGCAACTGAAGCGGAGAAATAACAGGACTGGCAGGAAGGTGCTCGCCTATAGCCGGCAAGAGCGGGACCAGATCACCAATATAATGCTCGCTGAGAGCGACGAAGAGGCGAGGGTGAAAGAGGGATCTTTACCGGATACATGGTTTGCGGGTAAGTCGTCTGACTACCTTGATGCCCACCTCATTCCGAAAGACCCCACGTTATGGAAGGTTGAGAACTTCGAACGTTTTATTGCTGAGAGGAAACAATTGTTGCTTAACGCCTTCATTGAAGCAGGGATTACGAACTGAGATGAGATGGAATGATATAGGTACACGATGTAGGGAACCAGCAGAGCGCGGTGCAGAGAAGAGAACGAACCCGGACTCAATAGAAACATATAATTTACTTATAGTTCCATAAATCATTTTAAGGTCTCTGCATGAAAAAAAAGCTTTACTTTCATTAAGAGATATGTTATCTTCTTCCGGTTAACAAAATTCCCTTCGCTCTGTGTGAAGGGTTCTTCATACCCTCTGTTAAGGAGCTCGTAATAAGTACTCACATAGTACGAGACTCAGATTCTGATTAAAGAGGGGGAAAAAGGTTTTCTGTATCTCTTATCCATGAGTATCTGCAAACGAAGAGAAAGCGCATGTATCACCAGATAGAGACATCTTTAATGAAAGGAGCCACTGAACTATGCTTATCATCGGTGAGAAGCTGAGTATCATAGCGAAAAGGGTCCGGGAAGCTATGATGAAGTTGGACAAAGGACCTATCCAGGAGATCGCGACTACCCAGTGGAAGCAGGGCTCAGGGATGATCGATGCGAACATAGGCCCTGCAGAGGACGGCGGTGAGGCATTGATGGAGTGGATGGTCACCACCATCCAGGAGGTCGTTCCCCTTCCTGTCTGTCTCGACACAACGAATCAACAGGCAATTGAGGCAGGTCTCAAGGTGCATAACAATCAATGGGGCAGGCCGTTGATCAATTCTACCTCGAATGACCCCGAGAGGTTTGGCATCCTTGAACTTGCCGCAAAGTACAATTCCCAGGTGATTGGTCTCACCGTCGGTAAGGGTAGTCTCCCTGCCGATGCAGAGGAGAGATCGGGGATTGCCGCCGAGATAATGGCAAGGGCAATGGAATATGGTCTCCCGCTTGAGGATCTCTATCTCGATCCCCTCGTCCTTCAGATAGCGACATCCCAAGATCATGCACTGAAAGTGATCCAGGCGATCAAGATGTTCCAGGAGTTGAATGATCCACCGATGAAGACCGTTGTTGGTCTGAGCAACATCTCCAACGGGATGCCGAAGCAGCTGCGTTCCCTCATGAACAAATACTATTTCGGGCTGCTCATGTACGAGGGCTTGACCGCGGCAATAGCAGATGCCCACGAGCTAATCGAGACCGCCAAGACGATCGATGTGATCATGGGGAGAACCCTTTACGCGCATTCATATCTGGAGATGTAAACGAGAGGCTGGGTGCAGGCCGTGTGATCACGTGTAGTTATCCGTCAGATAGTTACTCATACAGACAGGTCGTGATCCGGCGGATCCCCACCTCATAACAAGGAGGAGAAAATGGCATTTACAGCACCAAAGGAAACGTATGCAGGCAGAGTGTTTGAGGTAAATATCGGAACGACCCAAACTGCTGCCTTTGGCGGTGAGAATGTGCTCCCCTTCGGTTCTTTCGAGGGAATCGTACCGAACAGGCCGCTCATCGCCTTTGAGATTCAGGATGTGCCGCCAGATGACTGGCCGGAAATGGTGAAAGCACCCTATGCAGCTGTCTCGGGAGACCCCGCAAAATGGGCTAAATATTGCCAAGATGAGTTGAAGGCCAGGGCGATCGCCCTGAGGCTTATAGGCACCCATCCCGACGGGCAAAACCGCTCCCCTGAGGATGCCGCAAAGACCGTGCAGGCCGTGCTTGCCGCGATTACTGTGCCACTCATTATACTCGGTAGTAACCAAATCGAGAAGGATGGACCTGTCCTCGTTGCCGCTGCCATGGCTGCAAAGGATAAGAACTGCTTCATCGGCAAGGCACAGGAGGAGAACTATAAGACAATTGCCGCCGCTGCCATGGCGAACAACCTTAAACTCATCGCGATGTCAAACCTCGACATCAACCTCTCGAAGCAGCTCAACATCCTCATTACGCAGATGGGTTTTGACAAGGAGCGGCTGTTAACCGATCCGATGTGCTCAGCCCTCGGATACGGACTCGATTACACCTATTCGGTCATGGAGAGGATCAGGTTGGCAGCCCTCGCACAGAACGATACCACCATGCAGCCACCCATGCTCGGCGACATTGGCATGTACGCGTGGAAGGTAAAGGAAACGCAGGCCCCTGAATCTGAGCTGCCTCAATGGGGATCGCTACAAGAGAGGGGCGTCGCCTGGGAGGCGATGACGGCCGCCGCGCTGATGATGTCAGGTGCCGAACTCTTGATTATGAGACATCCCGATGCGATCAAGGCGCTAGAACAATACATCGACGAACTAATGTAAGGGAGGTCATACATGGCTCTCACAGGAGTTGAGATATTTAAGTTACTTCCGAAGACAAACTGTAAGAAATGCGGTCATCCTACCTGTCTCGCCTTCGCCATGAAGCTCGCCCAGAGGCAGGCATCCATTGACCTGTGTCCGGACGTCTCAGAGGAGGCCAAGAAGGTGCTCGGTGAGGCTGCCGCACCGCCCGTGAGGCCCGTAACCCTCGGCGTGGGGGACAAGGCGGTGAAGATGGGAGAGGAAACGGTCCTCTTCAGGCACGACAAGAAGTTTGTGAATCCCTCTGTCTTTGCCCTCGAGATTAAGGATTCTATGCCGGATGAGGAGGTCAACAAACGGATCGACGCCGTCCTCAATTCCGAGATCGACAGGGTCGGCCAGAAACTGAGAGTAGATGCCTTCTACATCAGCGACGGCGCCGCTGATGTGGCAAGGTTCGAAAATGTCGTAAAAGCGGTATCTGCGAAGGCCCCTGATGTTCCGGTGATCCTCGCCACGACGAATGCTCAGGCCGCAGAAGCAGCTTTGAAAATGGTAGGTGCAAAAAAGGCGCTCTTATATGGGGCAAACGAGTCCAACGCCGACGTTATGGCCAATCTCGCGAAGAACTACAAGGTATCCCTCGGTGTCGCTGCGAAAGACCTTGACTCCCTCAGCGACCTCACAGAAAAGATCAAGGGCCTCGGGGTAGAGGATATGGTGATAGACCCAGGGGCGCGCGCGGCGAAGCAGATACTCGAGACGAACACGTTCGTCAGAAGGGCTGCGATCAAGAAGAACTTTAAGCCTCTAGGGTATCCGACCATCATGTTCGCACAGAGAGACAATAGTATGGTCGAGATGCTCATCGCGGCGCTCGGGGTCATGAAATACGCATCAATTATCGTACTGAGCAGCATAGAGAAGTGGAAGAGCCTTGCACTCTTCACCCTGAGACAGAATATATACACCGACCCGCAGGTGCCATTGCAGGTTGAGCCGAAGATCTACAAGATCGGAGAACCCACGGCGGATTCCCCGTTTATGATCACCTCGAACTTCTCACTCACCTATTTTATCGTTTCGGGTGAGATCGAGAACAGTAAGGTGCCGAGCAGGCTCGCGGTGCTCGACACCGAAGGCCTCTCGGTGCTCACCGGCTGGGCGGCGGGAAAATTCACTGCATCGAAGATCACACAGTTCATCAAAGAGAGCGGCATCGAGAATGAACTCAAGACAAAGGAGCTGATCATCCCAGGGTATGTGGCAATCCTGAGTGGCTCGATCGAGGAGAAAATGCCGGAATGGAAGATTACTGTAGGACCGAGGGAGGCGAATGGCATCCCTACGTTCCTGAAATCACGGAGGTAAGAAAGAGCGAAGGCCTTCATGAAGGAGGCCTTTTGTGAGAACACTATTAGAGAAAGTAGGAGGTTAAGGATGTCCAAGATTATCGCAACGGCAGTCATGAGGGGTACGCGAAAACTCGTGAATCAGGCCGAGGAACTGCTCGAAAAAACGATCAAAGATAAGGGCGAAGATTATGTCTTTGAATTTCCCGACACTGCATTCCAGCTTCCCATGATACTCGCCATGATGGCGTTCAAGGTGAACACCCTTAAGGACATGAGGACAGCCCTTGGTTTTGCCAAAGAACTTTTGCATGAAGAACCTACGGAACATCTCTGGGTGCCGTATTTAGGAGAGACGCTCGATTGCGGCATGGCAACGCTCTTCGCCGAAGAGATCTGGCTCGCCTGCAGGTACATCAATGGTCTTGAACCAGTCACCGACCCGGAGACTGGATACGTATATAACGGCTTCATCTCAGACACCATCCAGAGGAATCTGGGTATCCAGCTCGTCGACGGCACGATGCCTGGCTTTGCCTGCATCCTCGGCGCAGCGCCGACTGACGACATCGCAGTGAACATTTGCAGGGAACTCCAGGAGAAGAACATCCTCACGTTCCTTGCCGGTCACACGAACGGCAACAGCGTCACCAAGCAACTTCTGAGGAAGAATATTGACCTCGGCTGGGACGCGAGAATCGTCCCTCTCGGCCCCGAGACAGAGCACATCCTCTACGCTGCAGACTGGGCGATCAGGGCGTCGCTCATCTTCGGTGGAAAGAAGCCGGGTGATTATAAAGGCCACCTCCTCTACCAAAAAGACAGGGTCTTCGCCTTCGCGATCGCCCTGGGCGAGATGGATGATGTGAAGTGGGCGACAGGAGCTGGCGCGATCAACATGGGCTTCCCTGCCGTCTGCGACACCGATGTGCCGGTCATACTGCCCACAGGTGTCTGCACTTATGAGCATGTCGATAAAGAGTTTGACCACAGCAAAATCGTCCAGAAGGCAATAGAGGTGAGAGGGCTCAAGATTACCATTGAGAAGCCCCCGATTCCGGTCGCATACGGCCCTGCGTTCGAGGGCGAGAGGATCAGGAGAGAAGACACCTTCATCGAATTCGGAGGCCAGAAATCAGCCGCATTCGAGCTCGTGAGGATGAGGGAACTCGAAGAAATCGAGGACAACAAGATCATCATCAAGCCCGACAACTGGCGGGAGCTGTATGAGAAGGGCGGAAGGTTGCCCATCGGTATTATCGTCGATGTGGCAGGCCGTAAGATGCAGAAGGACTTCGAGTCTGTCATCGAGAGGAAGATCCATTCCGATATCAACGAGGCACAGGGCGTGTTTCACATGGGGCAGCGTGATGTGAACTGGATCAGGATCAGCAATCAGGCAAAGGCTGCAGGGTTTGACTTGGAACACATCGGCGTGATCCACACCACGATGGTGCACCACCGCTTCAAGGCAATCGTCGACAAGGTGCAGGTCACCATTCTCCTCGATGAGGCTGACGTGAAAAAGATGCATGAGGAAGCGAAGAAGATCTATGCCGAGCGCGACGCGAGACTGGGCGGCCTCACCGACGAGACGGTGGAAGAGTTTTACTCCTGTCTCCTCTGCCAGTCCTTCGCGCCAAGCCATGTCTGCGTTGTATCGCCCGAGAGGCTTGGGCTCTGCGGTGCATTCAACTGGCTCGACTGCAAGGCGGCTTTCGAGATCGACCCAACAGGCGGCAACCAGCCGATCAAGAAGGAGGAAGTCTTCGACGCGAAGATGGGCCGTTTCAAGGGTATTGATGAGTACCTCAAGAAGGTGACAGGCGGTGCCGTCGAGACGATGAATATGTATACAATGATGGAAAACCCGATGACCTCCTGCGGGTGCTTCGAGTGCATCGTGGGCATCATCCCTGAGGCAAACGGGGTGATGATTGTCCAGAGGGGCCATCTCGGCATGACCCCGATGGGCATGAAGTTCTCCACCTTCGCCGGCTCCGTTGGCGGCGGTGCGCAGACCCCTGGCTTCATGGGTATCGGCGTTATCTTCATCACAAGCAGGAAGTTCCTCTTCGGAGACGGTGGCATCAAGAGGATCGTCTGGATGCCGAAGTCCCTCAAGGAGAGGGTGGAGGAGGCTTTCAAGATTAGGGCCAAGGAAGAGGGCATACCGGACTTGCTTGACAGGATCGCCGACGATACGATCTGCGAGGATTCCGAGAAGCTCCTCGAGTTCCTGCAGAAGGTGAACCATCCGGCATTAGAGATGCCCCCGATGTTATAAGGTATAATAGAAATATAGGAAATTAAAACTATGGAGGTTGTTATGGAAGAAAAGGAAGCAAAGGAGTCGAAGAAGGTAAAGATAAGACCCGGAACCCCCGATGCCGAGAAGATACAGCTATGGGCGGAAGAGAAGGGTATCGAAACGTGCTTCGACAGGTCTGATAAAATGAAGGCCTGTCCGATCGGCCATGTCGGTGCCTGCTGCAAGAACTGCAGCATGGGTCCCTGCAGGCTGACAGGAAAAGAAGATGTCAAGGGTATCTGCGGTGCGACCGTCGATACCGTCGCGGCCAGGAACCTCGTGAGGATGATCGCCGCAGGGTGCTCTGCCCATTCGGATCACGGTCTCGATATGGCGATGCTCCTCCTTGCCGTCGCAGAGGAACATACGAAAGACTTCGAGATCAAGGATGTGAGGAAGCTTTACAAAGTCGCGGGCATTCTCGGCATCGAGTTCGAGGGGAGAGAAATCAGGGATGTGGCGAAAGACGTCGCCCACAAATTCATCGAGGACTTCACCCGCCAGAAGGGGGAGGTCAACTATGCGAAGAGGGCTCCGAAGAAGACGCTCGAGAGATGGAGAAAGTGGAACATAGTACCACGTGGGGTGCAGAGGGAAGTTGTTGAGGCGATGCACAGGACAAACACAGGTGTCGACCTTGACCCCGATACCCTCTTACTCCATGGACTGAGAACGGCCCTCGCTGACGGGTGGGCAGGCTCCATGCTCGCTACGGATATCACCGACATCCTCTACGGTACACCATATCCGGTGAGGGCAAAGGCGGGCTTCGGTGTGTTCGAAAATGACATGGTGAATGTCGTTGTCCATGGCCATGAGCCGAACCTGGCAGAGAAGTTCGTCGAGGTGGTCAATGAGCCGGAGATGGTGGCATACGCGAAATCGAAAGGCGCGAAGGGAATCAACCTCACCGGCATGTGCTGCACCGCCAACGAAATACTCGTAAGGCACGGAATCAATACCATGGGCGGCTTCACCAACCAGGAGCTTGCGATCATGACCGGCATGGTGGAGGCCATGACAGTGGACATCCAGTGCATCATGCCCGCGATCGCAGATCTGGCGAAGAAGTTCCATACGAAGGTCATCACGACTTCTCCGAAGGCATTCATGCCGGGTGCGCTGGCGATGCCAATGGTCGACGAGACGAAGGCAAGGCAGCTCGCAAGGGACATCCTAAGGGTCGCGATCGACAACTTCCCGAACAGAACGAAGGAAGGGATCAGCATGGCCGGCTTGGGCAAATATGACATGGTCACCGGATTCTCCCACGAATATATCGAGTACATGCTCGGCGGCAAGTGGAGACATTCCTTCAGGCCCCTCAACGACGCGATCATGTCTGCTAGGATACGCGGCGTCGCAGGCGTCGTCGGCTGCGACAACACCCGCTTCCCGGCCACATCTAACCACAAATATCTCATAACCGAGCTCATCAAGAGAGACGTCCTCGTTGTAACGACAGGGTGCGGTTCCCATGCGTGCGGACTGGCCGGGTATATGACCCCGGAGATGGCATATGAGATGGCAGGACCAGGCCTCAAGCAGGTTTGCGAAGCGACTGGGATGCCGCCAATCCTCGCCCTGGGTTCCTGCGTCGACAACTCGAGGATATTGACCATTGCTGCTGCAATGGCAGCAGAGGGCGGCCTCTCTGAAGAGATCGGCGGCATGCCGGCAGTCGGCATCGCACCGGAGTGGATGTCAGAGAAGGCAGTCGCAATCGCAAGCTATTGTGCGGCCTCTGGCGTCCCCGTCATATTCGGTGGCGACAACATCTTCTCGGCGAGCAAGGAGGTCACCAACCTGATGACCAACGTCTGGATGGAGCGCTTCAGGGGATGCTTCGTGTTCGAGAAGGACATCGAGAAGATCCTCGAGATGACACTCAATTTCATCGACAAGGCGAGAGAAGAGCTCAAGCTGAGGAAGTACGAGTCTGGCAAGTTCGGAACCGAAAAGGTGCTCATGGATATGGCTGCCCGCCGTGATATCCACAAGGCTGCAGCACCGCACCTCGGGTTCTAAGCAAAGAACTGAACATAAACAAATAAGAAAAAAGAACCCGCAGCGTCCGCTGCGGGTTCTTTTTTCCCTTCTACTCGTGTTTCGTCACTCTGTCCTATGCAGAACTTCCATTCATACCCAGTGGTAAGAGCAAGACCCAATCTCGTCCATTCCATCTCTTGTTGAACTTCTGGTTCATAACGTATGCAAGCCAGAGTTGCTCCATGCTGAGGAACCTATTAAAATAGTCTGAATCATCACCCATAAGAGCATTTGCAAACTCTACTGCCAAATCCCAGGGTTCTGTGTATTGATCACTAATGATTTCCTGAAGCTGATCCTGCCTCGGAAGCCAGACAGCCTTTATCTGGTTCATGTATGGCAATCCTAACTCAAGTTCGCTGGTAATGGGTTGGCTTTCCGAGGAAATACCCCCAGCCAGGGAAATATAAAAGTCGCCGAAGTCAGGTTTCCAATATACCTTGATTTCTGATGCTTTTTCACACATCTTCATATACGAAGGCGATGTATCCATAAGAACCTCCTCTCACATTTCTATGATCAAAGTAACAATCAGATTCTCCTTCTTTTATTTTAACAGCATGTGGTCTGCTCAAAGATGCAATGGCTCCATCAGGGTATAGTAGATATGGAGGAAGGGATGGTTCTATTTTGTTAAGTGGGAGATGAATATCAATAGAGTTGGAACCCGCATGCCGGTTGGTGTGGGGAGGAAGGTTAAACGCCGTCTTTTACACGATTAGGAAGCGTGTGATTCGATTGGGTTCGGTCATTGTGTAAACTTATAACTGAGTCTGGCGATGCGACCACGCCAGTATGGCTTCGGCCCCTCGGGAAGCATCCATGCCACCTCGCCTTCGAGTGGGATGCGCATCCCATCGCGTAGCTCGTAGTGGCTCCATCGGCCTTCCCAGGGTGTGTGAATCACCGTGCATGCAACGGTGCGCCCGCGTGCCTCTGCGCGCACCGATTCGATCAGGCCATCCTCATTCAAGCGGAACAGCATCGTTAGCGTGATTTCACCGTCCTTCAGCGGTGCGAAGCGTCGCATGTACCGGGTCTGGTGGAATTATTGGTTGGGCGTTTTCACGCGACCTTGCTTCGCGCTAATAACGGAACGACCACAATTCCAACAAAGTCGGTAAGGACATGCGCTATGACATTGGCGGTCAGGTCGTGGCGCCAGATGAAGAACGCGGTGAGTACGCCGCCAGAAACGACGGTGGAAAGGGCTGGCCCCCAACCCCACATCGGGACATGGGCGACGCCGAAGATAAGCACGGAACCAACACCCGCGATCCAGTAACTTCCGGTTAGCATGGCAATCCGCTCCACCGCATAACCTCGATACAATATCTCCTCGGCCGTTACGCCAAGCACCACAGCAAGCACGAGGTACCAATCCGGTAGTGTGGCCATCTTGGCGAGACCAGTCTCGAAACCCCCAAGATTGGGATGCTTCATCGTCCAATATGCGGCTGGTGCGAACACCCACATCAAGAATACGGCGAGAGCTATGCCCCAAGCCATTGACGACCATCGAAATGGTTTCAAGCCAAGGGACAAAAGCGGCTGGTGCTCGCACCGCAAGACAATGAACAGCACGCATGCTACGATCGCCATAAGTGCCGCGAGACCGAGCATTTCAGAGGGAAGCCCGCCGCAACGGACACTGTCTCCGGACCCAACGCTTGCGATCAGTAAGGGGCCGAATAAGGACATCAGTAGGCCAAACGCCGTGATCATCGAGTTGAAGCTCATTGTGTTACCGTGTCGTAAGCGACGCGCGCAGCGCTCGTTCGGCGGGGACGGTCTTTTCTTTCGTTCCCGCCGAATGCGAAAGCTAAGGGGCGCGGCGGACGTTATGCCGCAACCCTCTTGAGCGACTGGTTATGCAACGTGTTGCATCTTATTTGCGAAGTCACGACAGGATGTAGGTGTTGGCAGTGGCTTGTTGTCCCTCCTGTAAAGTTCGATGGCCTCTTCGACGATTTCGCATAGTTCCTCGAATACTGTTTTTTCGTCATCGCCGTGGCAACCTCCATATATTAAACCCGGAGCACTGCCTATATAGCATTGATCTTCTTCCGACCACTCAACGATCTTCGCATACCTAGCGCTGTCTTTCATATCTTCGACTCCTCAATTACGATTTGCACAGCCCGGATTTGATATTGCTTTGCATCATCCCCTATTCGAGCCGAAACGGTAATCGGCTTCGCAACATTAGGGTGAACAAAGTTTCTGTGGCTACCTTTACCTCCTCGATTGACGAAACCGGCTTGCTCGAGTTCAGCAATGAGTTCTCTCACCTTTGGTGGCACGCAACTATGCCTTTGTCCTTATATTGCATAACTCCCCGAATCACGAGTATATCCATTTAGTCCATTTAGGGGAACGTTGGGAAAGCGCCGGGATAAACCGGCATAGAGCTGGGGATGAAAGAGCCCTACATGAAAGGATGAGCTGATCCATCATGGCCCCGAGTCATGCGCGGGCGGTC
>Ga0315295_10003149_pt1 | contig 14026 bp, 13 predicted proteins | sample YL17G14_0_MG_FD_204453 | JGI IMG/M metagenome (GOLD analysis project Ga0315295, IMG submission 204453) | Sediment microbial communities from Yellowstone Lake, YNP, Wyoming, USA - YL17G14_0 | ecosystem: Environmental > Aquatic > Freshwater > Lake > Sediment | place: USA: Wyoming | collected...
TCTATTATTTTATTGAATGGAGAGATGGTCAGGTAGATGAATGGGTGGGTCCATATGAATCTGGTATAACAGTCGAAATTACTCACCAATGGAATAAAAAGGGAACCTATATAATCAATGCAAAGGCAAAAGATATCAATGGGATAGAGAGCGACTGGGGCACTCTTAACGTGGTCATGCCAAAAGAATATACCTTCTCCTTTCATGAACTTCTTCAGACCCTCTTAACGATGTTCTCTGAAAGATTCCCAATCCTACGGAACATTATCCAATACTAGAACCCTACCGTTTTTTTTTTCCTTTTTTTTATTAATGTTTTTATTTGTACAGTCTAACAAATGTTGTGCTTGGTTAATCAGCGACAAAAGTTTTAAATAAAGATTTCTCTTCCTTACCTCCTACAACCAAGCATAGATTCAGGTGTAAATCATGGCAAAAAGCATGTACGCTTATATTGGTGATAAGTGGAAGAAACCAGATACTTCATTCAAATCACCGCAGAAAAACAGATTGATTCAGTGGAGACGAGAAGAAAATTTCTTGAAGGTTGATAAGCCATTACGAGTGGATCGCGCACGATCACTTGGTTATAAAGCAAAGCAAGGGTACATTATCGTCCGGGGACGTGTACGACACGGTGGATTGAACCGCCATCAGATAAAAGGTGGGAGAAAACCATCAGCACGAGGAACAAAGAAACTCACCCCAGCGAAAAACTCACAGAGAATTACTGAGGAACGAACAGCTGCTCATTTCCCAAACATGGAAGTACTAAACTCCTACTGGGTGGGAAAAGACGGCATGTACCACTATTATGAAGTTATTTTAGTTGACCCCGCTCATCCTGCTATCGTAAACGACCCGAAGATAAACTGGATTTCCGCGTTCCCGAACAGACGACGAGTCTTACGAGGGAAAACCAGTGCAGGGCAAAAAGGACGCGGATTAATGTACAAAGGCAAAGGCGCTGAAAAAATCCGTCCAAGTATCCGGGCGCACCAAAGCAAGGGAAAGTAAACCGACTTTTATCTGACGACCATGACGGGTTTTGCCGCATATTGTACTACTTTATTGGCGACACTACCGATGACGTATTTCCCCAAGGAACTTGATCCTCGACTGCCTAGAATAATCAAGTCGCAGCTCAACTCGTTTGCGATATCGATGATTACCGCAGCAATATCTTCCCCGTCTTTCACCATCCCTGAAATCGTATAATTATGCGATCCGATATCGTGAATAACCTTATTGAGAAGACTCTGGGCACGTGATTTAATACTCTCATAGGTTTTTTGATCTAGAAGGTTTTTATCAGATGGCAAGGAGATAATTGCAACAATAACAAGTTCGCCGTCATCATCGACAAACATCATGGCTTTGTTCAATGCGTTTACTGCTCCGTCTGAACCGTCAAATCCGACTAAAACTCGTTTCATGATTTATTTTTTTCTCCATACAGGGCCTCTGATCGTGTCTTGTATTTCAAACCCGAGTTCCTCAATACTGTTCCTAATAAGGTCTGCGGTTTTCCAGTCTTTGTGTTTTCGCGCGTCTTCACGTACGAATAATAGTGATTTTATCAACTCATCAACAGTGGGTGTCTGTAAAGTTTTTCCATAGGATTGTAGCAGTATCCGAAGTTTGTTTGTTACGTCTGGTTCTATATTTGTCTGTTGATTAGTTTTTGGTTGAAACAAAGAAAGCACAGAACTAATATTCAGATAGATATCCAACGCATGTTTGCACAGCTCTGGATTTGGTCCTGGTTGTTGTTCAAAGAACTTGTTGCTCTTATTGATGAAATCAAACAGTGATGCAAATGCTTTTGGTGTGTTGAAATCATCATCCATCGCTTGCTTAAATTCTTCCTGTAGTTCTGTAATCGTAATCAGATACTCCTTCTCAATCTGAGGTAACATTGCAAGAGAAGGTTTCTCTTGAGATGCTTGTTGCGCATACTCTTCAAGTCGTTCTTTGACTCGATAGAGACGTTCGAGTCCTTTTTCTATATCGGCGAGTGCTTTTTCACTAAAATCAGGTGGACTTCTATAATGCGCCTGGGCAAAAAACATTCGTAGAACCTCTGCATCCCAGGTTTTTAACAAGTCTTTGACATTGATGATGTTTCCAATCGATTTGGACATCTTCTCACCATTAATGGTAAGGAGACCGATATGCATCCAAAAATGGGAAAATTGCTTACTGGTCGCAGCCTCTGCTTGTGCAACCTCGTTTTCATGATGCGGGAATAGCAGATCCATCCCTCCGCCATGGATGTCGAATGGTAACCCAAGGAACTTACTGCTCATCGCAGAACATTCAATATGCCAGCCTGGTCGACCCGGACCCCATGGAGAAGGCCATGTCGGTTCACCTGGTTTTGCCTTTTTCCAGAGCGCAAAATCCAACGGACTACGTTTCTGATCCCCAGCTTCGATGCGAACGCCTTTTTTCATCTCTGCGATGTTTTGACCAGAGAGCTTCCCATAGGTTCTGAATTTTTCAACAGAGAAATATACGTCACCATTAGCTACGTATCCGTAATCTCTCTTTAGAATCTGTTCGATCATCTGAATCATATCAGGGATTGTTTCCGATGCCTTCGGGTATAAGTTAGCCGGTCGAATACCGAGTACATCGAGATCATTTAAGCATCGATCAGTACATCGCTGTGAATATTCCAGGGGAGCCACAGCCTCCCGGTTTGCTGCAGCAATGATCTTATCGTCGACATCGGTGATGTTCTGCACATAAAACACTGTATATCCATCGTATTCAAAGTATCGTCGAATTATATCAAAAGCCATATAAGTCCGGGCGTGACCGATATGCGCGTCGCTATAGACAGTCATTCCGCACACATACATCTTGACTTTACCGGTCTCAACAGAGACAAACTCTTCTTTTTTTCTGGTGAGTGTGTTATATATTTTCAATGCCATCTCCTGCACGCTGTTCTATAGCTAATGGTGGGAAAATTATATACTTTATGGGTGTTAATGTGCTTTCTTATGATTTCATCTTTTTGAAAAAACCATTAATCCTTTAATTTTATATACAAGTAGTTTATTAGGGACTTTCCTTAAGAACAGTTAACGGAGTTTAAAGAATGGCACGAATCCATGCACGAACAAAAGGAAAATCAGGTTCAACACATCCTATACGAGAGAAACACCCAGAATGGAGTTCACTGAACCCTCGAGAAATCGAAGGACGTATCTTACAGCTTGTAAAAGCAGAGAAAAGCACCAGTGAAATTGGGATGATATTACGTGATCAATATGCAGTCCCTGATGTCAAAATCGCGACTGGAAAAACTATTTCTCAGATCCTCGAACAAAACAAGATTAAACCAGAAATCCCGGAGGATTTAACGAATTTGATTAAAACTGCGTTGAAACTAAAGAAGCACATTGATAATCATAAAAGGGATTTAAAAACGAAACGGAGTCTATCACTCACAGAATCAAAAATCCGCCGGCTAATGAAATATTATCATCGTGAACAGCGACTTCCCAAAGGTTGGAAGTACAGCCTCGATCAAGCAAAACTGATGTTCGAATAAAAAATTATTCCATCATCTTTTTAGCCTGAAACATGTTTTTCATTATGTAGTTATGTAGAGTAAGGTTATGGTAAAAGATATTTATGAGGCTTGTAAGAAAGCGGTTGTTTTGCTTTTGTCACTTCCATCGTCGAGTCGTATTCGAGTCGTGTCGCATTATGATGCAGATGGCATTTCGGCTGCGGGAGTTCTCTGTATGGCATTGTATCGGGCAGGGTTTGAGTTTCATGCGACGCTAATGCGAAACCCATTTACGAAAGGCTTTGATCGTCTTAAAAACGAACACAACGAGTTGATTATTTTTTCAGATATGGGAAGCGGACAGATAGAGCTGATTGAACATATAAACTGCAAAGCGATTATTCTTGACCATCATCAATATCTTACCGCTCAAACTTCAAAGAATATTATTCAGATCAACTCCAACATGCTTGGTGTTGATGGAAACTATGAAGCATCTGGTGCGACGTTAAGTTATGCATTTGCGACAGAATTAGATCCAGCAAACGAAGATCTTGCGCCTCTTGCCCTTGCTGGTGCGACCGGTGATAAACAGTTTATCGGTGGTGTTCGCGGATTAAATAAACAAATCCTTGATACTGCACTTCAGAAAGGAATCCTTACAGAACAAACAAGCATCAAACTCTATGGGGAGACGATCGCTGATGCACTGTTTTTCTCAGCAGACCCATATTATCTTGGTTTATCCGGTAATCGTAACGCAATTGAGGCGATGCTAGAAAAGCTGAATATTAAGAAATCAGCAAGTCTTCAGGATATTAATCATGAAACGATGATGCGACTACATTCGTTACTTCTCTTTCGATTAATCAAAGCAGGATGTCAACCGAACATTTTGGATATGACAATCAGAAAACGATACACCGCACAGCAGGGTTGGGAGTTAGAGCGATTCGCTGATTTACTTGACGCGTGCGGGAAGAACGGACACAGGAGTCTTGGGCTTGCAATCTGTCTTGGTGACAGAGCCGCATGGAAAGACGCCTTAATTGTCGAAAAAGAATACAAGCAAAAAATCCTAGACGGACTTCAGCTGTTGGAACATGGTGGTATCCAGGAAGCTACGGGGATGCGATATTTCTATTCGGACAACTCCTCGCTTGGTGGGGTGATTGCAGGGATCGCGATCAACTATCTGCTTGACGAAAAGAAGCCGTTATTTTCTTTGACCCGGAAAGAAACTGATGATGAAATACATGTGTCATGTCGGGGAAATCAAAAACTCGTAGAGTTAGGTTTAGATCTTGGCTCTGCGATGAAAACCGTTGCTGCAGAGCTGGGTGGATATGGAGGAGGTCATAAGATTGCTGCAGGTGCTACGATTGCGTTTGAAAAAGAAAAAGAATTTCTTGATAAGGTTGATACAATCCTAGTTCAACAAATAAAGGGATAACATGAAGGTATTGTGTACTGTAACATTGGAATTTGAAAGTGTAAAAAAAGCAAAAAATGTCTTGCAATCCATAAAGGCTGATGACCAAGGGTTTGTTAAATCAACAACCAAGGGAAAAACACTTCAAGCGGTTGTTGAAAGTACGTCTGTTTCCTCATTGATTCATACACTCGATGATTATCTTGCGTGTGTCTCTGTAGCAGGTGATATAGTTAATAAAAGATAAATTATCCCATTGTGATTAGAATGAAGGTGTTAAGTCATGAAGAGTATTTTTCCACGACCTATTCGAGATCTTCCTGAAGTAATTATTCCTTTCAATGGAGTGAAAGGTTATATTGTTAAAGGGAAAAAAGAACAGGTGGTGTTTATGGAATTTGAAAAAGATATTGAAATCCCTGAACATTCACATGAAAGTCAATGGGAAATAGTCTTAGAAGGAAAAGTTGATTATTGGGAGGATAGAAAAAAAACACACATATAAAAAAGGAGATAGATTCTTCGTTCAAAAGGGAAAAAAAGATTCGGCAAATGTCTACGCTGGTTATAGTTGAATCATGTTTTTTAATCAAAAAGACCGTTACAAGGTAAAATTATGAATGCTTTTTTGTTGTTTAAAACATGTTTCTGTTTTCAATTGGTTAAGAAGTATTAGATTTTTTAATTCAACAAAATTCAGAAAAAATGGTTAGGGATTTAGAATCATTTCAAAGGAAGAATTCGTTGAATTTTATCCTTTTTTTAATTCCCTTTTTTTCTCATTTTTCTTATATAGAAAAAATTATTTACCTACTCTTTATCCAATATTTTAAGGGGTTCTGGATTTTCCGATTCAAAATCTTTTTCCTCCCATAGATCTTTTTAAAAAACCAGAACCCTCCTTTCCTCCCAAACTATGACTTCCCCCTTCTTTCTATTTTTAACATTTTGACAACGTTTATATAAGGAGTAAAGTATCTTGATGTTGGTGAGGTACATGAACAAAAAAATTGTTATGATAACTCTCGTTATAGGTTTATTCATCGTAGGAACAGGGTATACTGGAATCGGAGCTGCTGTAACCGATCAAGACATCTATCGATATGCTCCCGTCCTTTATTTTGTAAATGAGGAAAAATGTTATCCTGTTAATGTCTCCTACGCGTTTGAAAATTGCTATTTGTATGAAGTTGGGAACCCAACCCCGAAATCTACATCGCCAACTGCTGAACTATTAGCGAGCTCTAATATCTCTGATAATTTTTATCTTGATAATCAGCGGGGAACCGTTGCGATTGGTGATGATGGTATTGAAAATGATTATCAAAGCAAGATGAATGGGCTTGGATATAAGGTCTACGCCCATGTTGATTCCCTAAATAACGTTATTCAATATTGGTTTTTCTACGCCTTTAACGCTGGTGATTTGAACCGTCATGAAGGAGACTGGGAGATGATTCAAGTTGTTCTTTCTGGGGAACAACCCTTCGAAGTCATGTACAGTCAACATAACGCTGGGCAAACCGCGACGTGGAGTCAGGTAGAAAAAGAAGGATTACACGTGAAAGTCTATGTAGCGAAAGGAAGTCACGCTAACTATATCAAACCCTACTCGGGGAAAGTCGGGTTGGCAAGTGATACGGTTGCGGATAATGGAAAAATATTACGATCAGTAACGGACTATACAATAGATATCTTAGATACTGAACCCTGGCTAAACTTTGCAGGACGCTGGGGATGGTACGGGGCAGATGAATCACAATCAGCGGAGGCAGCGATCCTTGGGGAAGCAGGACCAAATGGTCCTATGTTCAGAGAAGACGGCACCATGTGGCAGCCGCTTGTGTGGGCAGGTGGTCTGCAACCAGCAAATAACTATGTTTTTATCCTTGAATGGTTCGTCTACAACTTTCTTTTGTTATTTATTATTTTTACCCTTATTTCTCTTCTGCTGTTAGCTTTTTTCATCTACCGTCGACATAAAAAACATGGATTGGGACCACGACTATTTTCTCTCTTCTACATCGATGGGATGAATGCGAAAAGCATTGGCAATATTCTCTGTATACTCGGGATCGTCATCACTATCCTTGGTCTAATTTACCCATGGTATACGGTTACAGCGAATGTCTCCATTCCTCAGTATACAGAAACAGGCTCATTTAATGCGCTTTCGGTCGATGGTCTGAATGGTATTCAAGTGCGACTTCCTGACAGTAGCGGACCAGTTCCTCTTGGGACATTTGCCCTGCCGTTCTACGTTTTAATTGGGATCGGACTTGTATTCCTTGTCCTTGCCACGATTGGGATTTCAACGAGTAAAAAACTCGGGAAAAAATATCTTACTCGTGGGCTTCGTCTCGTGGTCTATTTCTTCTTGATTCTGGGGTTCATTCTGGCGATTGGATCGATTGTGAAGATGGCTGCTCCTGCGAAAATCCAAGAGAACCCTGCTATGCTTAATTCCGTTAATGCAATCTCTGCAGCTCCCTTCGGTGGTCATTATTCTGCCCCGATTACCGATGTACCCGGGGGATCAGTGTTTCTCCAATGGGGGTTTGGAATCGGTGCGTACCTCCTCTTAATAGCTGGTATTATCTTATTGATAGCAGGTCTTTTGGAGATAATAGCTCATGCACAATTTTATGAAGAAAAATCATCAGCTCCAATAGTGACAGCAAAAAATATTGAAGAAAAAAAAGAATAATCCTCCGTGTTAGATTTGTGTCAATATCTCTTTCCCTGTACTTATTTGTAAGACCACCATTTGTTTCGTACAAAAACACGAGTCTAAACCGTGTTACTGCTTGACAAAAATAAGTATACTCCAAGTCAGTTTAGTTATTATTGTCATAATCCTATGACAGTGGACAAATGGCTTAAAATGTGTTTTTGTATTCAATTAGTTGATAAGCATTAAGTATTCATGGAGGGATAACCCGCTAATGATGCGATTTGATTTACAAGCCAGATTTTCGCTCAGCAACGATGTCTCAGGATTGACCAAAGAATTTGAGAATTTTATCTCTAGAACAAATGAGTCGATTCTAAAAAAAGGTCAAGAGAAACTCGCAGTAATTGAGCATTTTACAATTGAAAAATCAACACTTTTTCTGTCAATTACTTCAGAGGGGTCACTTCGTCCACATAATACGCTTCTACAGATTAAAAACGCACTTAGTAAAGAGCTGGGTAAAACACATCGCATTGGTGTGCGTGGCATTACCATTGAAAAATATACAATTTCCTTCGATCTTACAAGGGAACCACTCAAAGAGGTTAACATCCCATTTGCTGAGGTGAAAATACAAGGAAAAAATGCCACAATGGTGCTATCGAATGTATCTGACGAGTTTCTGAGAGGAAACTACATCGACCGGATGATGAATCGCGTGAAAGAAAAAGTGGAGAACCAGTATTACGAGGGAAAAACAGAATTCTGGAAACTTATCTGGAAATCCGAGGAGAAAAAACCAGTATGGACGAAAGATCCAACTGAAGAAATGGAAAGACTTGGGTGGTTAAAACAGGGTCCGACAAAGGGAAAATGGTTCTTTTATCCTCAAGCAACAGCGATAATGAAAACCATGGAGTATATCGCAATCAAAGAGGTATTACAGCCACTCGGGTTCCAGGAGATAATCGAGTCTCATATCAAATCATTTGATATCTGGTTAAAAACCGGTCATATGGAGGGCATGCCATACGAGTTTTATTATATTAGTGAACCTAAATCAAGGGACGCGAAAGACTGGGAGCGGTTCATTGATCTGACGAAGATCACTAAAGAAGTCCCTGTGGACGAACTACAGAAGAACCTTTCCGCACCGACCGCTGGTCTTTGTTATGCACAGTGTCCGATGATTTACTGGTCGTTCAAGGGCAAGACGATTGCTGAGAAATCTCTGCCTGTTTTGGTGTATGATAAGACCGCAATCTCATCTCGATACGAGTCTGGGGGTCGACATGGAATCGAACGTGTTGATGAATTCCACCGCATCGAACCAGTGTATATCGGGACTCGAGAACAACTTCTCGCATTGCGAGAGAAACTCCTGGAGCGGTACAAACATGTGTTCAACAATATCTTCGATTTAGAATGGCAAATGGCATGGGTGACCCCCTGGTATATGCAGCAGGCTGGGAAAATAAGCGATGAGAGCACGCAGGATACTGGAACAATCGACTTTGAAGCGTACATGCCGTATCGAGGATCTAGGAAGGATTCTGAGTGGCTCGAATTCCAGAATCTCAGCATACTTGGCGATAAGTACATCTCTGCGTTCAACATCAAAGCCCAAAAAAGTGAGCTGTGGAGCGGTTGCTCGGGTATTGGCCTTGAGCGATGGACAACTTCTTTCCTGGCACAAAAGGGTTTGGACCCAAAACAGTGGCCTGAAGGATTCCAGAGATATCTTGAAAAACTTCCGGAAGGCATCCAATTTCTATAAACCTAAAGCCATACATAAAACATAACTGGGTTAAGATTAGAATTCTAGGAAAAAACCTTTTAAAGAAGCATCCCTTCCTGCCCCACTATGGCTAAGAGACGGAAGGAAGGAGCTGAAGTTGAAGAACAACTCGATTTCCAGATACCGAAGTTCGATGAAGAATCGTTCATGAAAAAGGAACGACGGAACATTAAGACTCTTTTCATCACGTTTCTCTTTGGGTTGCTCATGGCTGCGATATGCTTCGGGTTTTGGGTTCTCCTAGAGGGGAGCTTCCTCCGGTGGGAACTTGTCCTCCTCGTTGGTGTCGTGAATGCGATTTGGATAAAATATCTTTTTTTGAAACTGAATATTGACCTTACTGATTTCGGACGAAAAGGCTGGTTGACTACATATGCTATGTATTTTTTCACCTGGTTGCTCGTCCTCATAGTATTAGTCAACCCTCCATTCTATGACGGGGAAGCACCACATGTTGAAGTTGTTGCGTTACCAGGAATGCAAGAACCAGGAGGTACAATCCTGATCGTAGCCTATATCGTGGACAACGTAGGAGTCAATAAAGCAGGAATCAACTTCATGATTACCGATTCAAATGGAACCATATATACTCCAGAGTTTACCTATGAAAACAACATCTTCCGCTATACTTTTGAGGACCCAAGGGACCAGAATGGAACATATAATTACAATTACACGTTCGTTGTTTCTGATGTCAACAATAAAAAAACACCAATCACGGGGTCCTTTACCTACACTGAAAAGGCTCTTGAGATTATCTCCTCTCGGGACACCGGGGTCATGAGCGGGGATACAATCACTATTAGGGCAGACGGCAAGATAAGTAAAAATAATTTCAGAGTATACTACAAAATTGATAATGGACCAGATATCAACGTTGATCGAAAGCAAACCAGCGATAGAGAAAAATACGATACCTCAGCGGAGTTCAAAGGATGGACAGCAAATACAACTGTGTCAGTGGATATGTATGCTGAAGCACGTCATTATTTCCTCAACATCCCTGAAAAATTCACCAACACCGTCAAAGATACAGAGGAGCACATATTTTCAACAGCAAACGACCAAAACATTGGAACCGAAGAGCCACTTGTCGAATGGAACTATACGCTTGCGTTACTACGAAAATCACAACTGCCAAACACGTTGAACTACCAGGTACCATATCCGATCAGTATGGGGGCGACACCCGGGTTTGAATTTGTGATCTTGGTTCTTGCCATTGTTGTCGTCGTCTTCCTGTTTAAACGTAAAAAAAATGACAACAAGACATGAACGAGATAGCCACCTTCTGTCAATCATTTAAAAAGGATTTTACACCCCACGTTCAAGATCCCAAACAACCGGTTCGTTGTTGGTCAGAAAAAGATGTTCTCAATGGTAAGGTTGTCGATGCATACGTTATTATTTTGAGGACACGTGGATGCTCCTGGATGCTAGCATCCGGGTGTACGATGTGCGGATATTTCAATGATAGTATGTTCATCGCTGTTTCTGAGAAGGATTTACGATCCCAATTTGAGAAAGCCATGCAAAATTACAAAGATGAAAAGATCGTGAAACTGTTCACATCAGGGAGTTATCTTGATGCTCATGAAATACCGGTGCCGGTGCAACATGAAATCCTCAGCATTTTAAACGAGCGGGCAGAAAAAATCTCGGTAGAATCACGCCCAGAGTATGTAACAGAAAAGAGGTTAACAGCCATACAAAAAATTGTGGCGTCGAAAGAATTTGAGATTGGTATCGGGTTAGAAACATCAAATAATCTGGTGCGAGAAAAAGCAATCAATAAGGGGTTTACGTTTCAAGAGTATAAGAAAGCAGCAGCACTTTTAAAAAAACACAAGATGAGCGTCAAAACATACGTGCTTATGAAACCACCATTTTTGACAGAGAAAGAAGCATTAAATGATTGCATCCAGACAACGAGAGACATTGCATCATCTACGGACATTCTCTCCTTGAACCCGACGAATGTCCAGCGTCATACAGTAGTGGAATATCTCTGGAAACGAAACCAATACAGACCCCCATGGCTCTGGAGCATTGTTGATTATCTACAACAGAGTAAGAACATCACCGATGCGTACGTGAAATGCGATGTGGTTGGTGGCGGAAGCATGCGGGGCGCGCATAACTGTGGCACCTGTGATCGTAAGGTGCTGAATGCGATCGAAGAATTCTCCCTAACACAAAAAGATGATGTATTCAAAGATCTTACCTGCGACTGTAAAGAAAAATGGCGTGATCAGCTTGATCTGGAGAACCTGAGTTTCGGTTCCTTTGTTGATTTTTCCCGGTGGATTCCATGAAACAAATTGTTGAACAAAACGACATTGTGGTTCTCATTGATGAAAATCTACGGAAAATTATTGTTGCTACAGGTGGGAAAACTGATAGAATTGGAGGAATCGGAGTTATTGATCCAAAAACCCTTGTTGGCAAAGAATATGGAGGGAATCTTGAGATTGGAAATAAAAAATTTTGGCTCCTTGTTCCTTCGCTACAGGATAAATTGCAGGGATTACATCGTCAAGCACAGATTATTTTACCGCGCGATGCCGCTCATATCCTCATGAACTGCTCCATTGAACCAGGACAGACGGTGCTTGAAGCTGGTATCGGGTCAGGGTCATTGACTATTGCGCTTGCTTCCGCAATCGCCCCAAATGGAGCAGTCATTTCCTACGATATCAGAGCAGAGTTTATTGACCATGCGATGAAGAACCTGAAACAAGCAAACCTTTCTCAGTATGTTACCACAAAAATCAAGGATGTGACTGGAGGGATTGATGAAAAAGATCTTGATGCTATTATTCTTGACATTCCAAATCCTTGGGTAGCTGTAGAACACGCATGGAAAGCCTTGAAGGTCGGTGGATATCTCTGTACATATTCACCATTGATTTCTCAGGTTGAACAAACCGTAAAAACAATTGAATGTCATCCTTTTATTGAATGTAAAACCTTTGAGAACATACAGCGGGAAATGATTGTGTCAAAGCATGGGACTCGTCCGAGTTTCGATATGTTGGGTCATACCGGATACTTAACTTTTGCACGAAAAGTGCGAGCCTTCTAAAGGAGTAATTTTCCTGAAAAAGACTCCGAATGCTTTAAATCTCTTTTCGATATACACTGGCTCAACAACATTGGAGGAATTTGTTATGACGAAACGTGTGTATAATTTTTATGCAGGGCCAGCGACGTTACCACTTCCTGTTCTCAAAAAAGCCCAGGAAGAGCTACTCGATTTCCATGGAACCGGGATGTCAATTCTTGAGATTTCTCATCGATCAAAAGAATACGATGAGGTACACAAGAAAGCCTCGGAACTGTTGAAAGAGCTCATGGGCATCCCCAGTAACTATAAAGTATTGTGGTTACAAGGTGGTGCATCAACCCAGTTCTTCATGGTACCGTTAAATCTGCAACAAGTAGGAAAGCCAATGGAATACGTCTATACTGGAGCTTGGGCTAAGAAAGCAATCAAAGAAGCAAAGCTCTACGGTGAGGTTAAAATCGTTGCCTCCTCAGAAGACCAAAAGTTCACCTACATTCCGAAGAACGTTAGCTTCAGTCAGAATGCAGCGTTTGCCCATATCACTGGCAATGAAACTATTGGGGGAATTGAATGGCAGGAATGGCCAAAGGTCCCCAGTGATGTACCCCTTGCTTGTGACATGTCTTCGAATTTCATTAACAAGGTTATTGATGTCAAGAAGTTTGGTCTTATTTACGCTGGTGCGCAGAAAAACCTTGGTCCCTCGGGGGTCACTGTGGTGATTGTCCGAGATGATCTGATTAACCGGGTTCCTGAGAACGCACCAACAATGTTGAAATACAAAACCCATGTCGATAAGGATTCCTTATACAATACTTGTCCGTGTTTCTCAATCTATTTCTGCGAGCTTGTCTTAGAGCATCTAAAATCCCTTGGTGGGATTCCTGCAATGGAGAAACAGAATCGCCAGAAAGCAAAACTTGTATACGATATTATCGACAAATCAAACGGATTTTATAGAGGTGTAGCAAAACCAGATTCTCGATCCTTGATGAACATAACCTTTAATCTTGCGACCCCTGAACTTGAGGCAAAATGCGTCGATGAAGCAAAGAAGAAAGGATTAATTGGTCTCAAAGGACACCGAGATGTTGGCGGCATGCGTGCCTCTTTATACAACGCGATGTCGCTCGAAGGCACCGAAGTGCTCTGTAAGTTTTTAAAGGAATTTCAGGAGCAAAACCAATAACACCTGGGTTTTCTTCTCTTTTTTTTCTTTCTTTTTTAACCCAATGGAATTGAATAGTTTCAGTGACCTTGTTTGTAGGTATATAAATCTAAAAGCCTATTCTTGTATTAATTGACTTGAGTTGCGGGGGACATGCCGGCCGAGTTTGCTGGCATTTCTGCCACTTTTTATAGAAAGTTATCTAACCGTTTTGTTTTATGATTTTTAATGAGTCGTTGGCAAGTTTGCCATGACTGACGCACATGCGGTGGTAATGATCCAAATTGTGACACCCAGGTTTCAAGAAATTTTTTTGTTACGGGGTCTGCTGGATACCCACTCCCAAGGGGAAGGTTGAGTT
>Ga0315295_10003150_pt1 | contig 14025 bp, 15 predicted proteins | sample YL17G14_0_MG_FD_204453 | JGI IMG/M metagenome (GOLD analysis project Ga0315295, IMG submission 204453) | Sediment microbial communities from Yellowstone Lake, YNP, Wyoming, USA - YL17G14_0 | ecosystem: Environmental > Aquatic > Freshwater > Lake > Sediment | place: USA: Wyoming | collected...
CAATGTTGCCAAGGATCTTTTCGTAGCGGCGGCCCCTAAGGGCAATGACCACAACAGGCATGTTCTTGTCTATTAATGCGATCGGCCCGTGCTTCATCTCCGCGGCCGGATACCCTTCCGCGTGAATATATGAAACTTCTTTTAACTTAAGCGCTCCCTCAAGGGCTATCGGGAAACCCTTGCCGCGTCCAAGGTAAAGCGCGTTATTGCTTTTGTAAAGTTTCTCGCTGAGAGCCTCAACTTTGCTTTCCTGAGCGAGGATGAGCTCCACCTTTTGGGGAAGCTCATAAAGTTCCTTTACCATCTTTTCAGATTCATTTTGAGATACATTGCCCTTTATCACGCCGAGCATTATCGAAAAAAGATAAATGATAACGATCTGAGTGGTGAATGCTTTTGTGGAAGCAACACCGATCTCCGGACCGGCGTAAGTATAAAGGACGCCGTCGGACTCCCTCGCTATGGAGCTTCCCACGACATTGCATATCGACAGGACTTTGGCGCCGCGGGATTTCGCTTCCCACACGGCTCCCATCGTGTCCGCGGTCTCGCCCGACTGGCTTATAGCTATGACAAGGGTGTTTTCATCAACAACAGGATGCCTGTACCTGAATTCCGCGGCATACTCAACCTCGCAGGGTATCTTTACGAACTGTTCTATCAAATATTCGCCTATCAATCCCGCATGCCAGCTTGTCCCGCAGGCCGTGAATACGACCCTGTTTATTTTGCCGAGCTCTTTTTTGTCTATTTCAAGCTCATCAAAGTGGATCTGCCCGTCCTTTACCCTGTCGGCCACGGTATCCCTGATAGCCCTGGGCTGCTCGTGTATTTCTTTCAGCATGAAGTGCGCGTATCCGCCCTTTTCCGCGGAAACGGGGTCCCATGAAATTAATGTCACTTCTTTCTTGACAGGATTGCCGGCAAAATCGGTCACCTTGACGTCATTTTTCGTTATGACCGCCATTTCCTGCTCTCCCATGAATATCACTTTCTTTGTGTATTTGATCAGGGCGGGGATATCGGATGCGACAAATGTCTCGCCGTCGCCAAGACCTATTTTCAACGGGCTTCCTCTTTTCGCGACGATTATCTTGTCGGGGTCTTTATTCGATATGACCGCTATGGCAAAAGAGCCGGTCAGCTCACCTACGGCTTTCCTTACGGCTTCTTCAAGGCTTGTGCTGAGCGAAGTCGAAGTATTCCCGCTCATGTTCTTTTCTATCAGGTGAGCGATGATCTCAGTATCGGTGGTAGATTTGAAAATATGCCCGTCCGCGGAAAGGTCCCGCCTTATCTGAAGATAGTTCTCGATGATGCCGTTATGGACCACCGCGATCTCGTCCTTGCAATCGGTGTGCGGATGGCTGTTCTCGTCGGATGGCCTGCCGTGGGTCGCCCAGCGCGTATGGGCTATGCCGATATGGCTGTCTATATGGGAATTTCCGTCCAGGAGCTTTTCAAGTTCTGAAACTTTGCCGGCGCATTTTTCAATAATAAGCCGGTTTTTGTCTATTACCGCAACGCCCGCGGAATCATATCCTCTGTACTCGAGCTTTTTCAGTCCCTCCAGTAAAAGGGATATGCATTCCTTATTGCCGACATAACCGAATATTCCGCACATAGTTTAATTACCAGTTATTTGACATTGGCAATTGGTCATTGTTTTAGCACTCCGTCTATTTCAGATTTTGCCAGGTCAAGCTGATTTTTGATCTCTGATTCTTTATATCCGTTATCGTAAGTATTGGTTACATATTCCCACATTATCCCGAAGCGCCTTGTAAGCACCGGCTCAAGAAGCCCCCATGCGGGAATACATGGATAGGTCTTTCCGTATAGAACGGCTTCCTTGAAGATGCGCCTGTTAGGATCGGAGGAGAAGAACGGATCGTCGAACGCGTCGCGCCTCGCCGGCAGGAAGCCGGTCGCTTTGGCGTAATCTACCTGGACCTTTTTTGAGATCAGATACTGTATGACCTTAAAAGCTTCATTCGGATGCTTTGCGAGCTTGAATATGCCGAGGTTCGATCCGCCGACGAACGTGATCTTTCCTTTTTGCCCTGACGGATAAGGGGCCACCGCAAAATTCCTTGAAGTTAAGGACCCCGCTGCTCCGCCCTGTCCGGGAGGAGTTGTTAATGTCTTGACTTCGTAAGGCCCGTCAAAGTATATCGCGCATGAGCCATTGTTGAAATTAGACGATACCTGGGCCGTGTTGAGCTCCAGGAATTCGATGGGGACATAACCGTTCTTCACAAGCCCGATATAATATAAGATCCCCTTGAGCGAATCTTTTGAATTTATCACGGCAGATTTCCTGTCGGTAGAAATGAAATCTCCGCCCGCGCCCCAGATCCACGGAGCAAGATTATGTATGACGTTCCAGTCGTTCTTCCCGGATATCCCGAGGGGCGAAATTTCAAGCCCGTCAATGGACACCTTCGCATCCTTTATCTTCTTAAGCGCTTTCTCAAAAGATCTCCAATCGCCAAGTTCTTTCGGATCCACTCCAGCTTCCCTTAAGACATCAGTTCGATAATACATTGCTCTGGCGTCCATGAACCACGGGATAGCGGTGACCTGCCCGGAACCCTCAAGACCTGCAGATCTCCATGCCGCGGGAACAAAAGCGCTCTTTCCGCCAAGCTCGGACACCTTGTCTTTAATGTCCATCAAAGCGCCCATGCCGGATATCGAGCCGACCCATGTGGAGCCTATCTGGACCAGGTCAGGCACATCGCCGGATGTCGCTGCTGTAGTGATCTTTGTCCACGCGGCGCCCCAGTCCACGGATGTCACCTTCACTTTTATCCCGGGATTAGCGGCCTCAAAATCTTTCAGGAGCTTTTCTATGTCGGCGATGGGTTCCAGGGAGTTGGGCATGACCCACATCTGCACCACCGTCTTGCCGGACTCATCCTTGGCTTTTGCACATCCAGCAAGGAAAAGCGAGAATGATACGATGACCAAAAGAACAAGAAATTTACGCACATTTTCCTCCTTCTAAGCTAGAAAAACAAAGGTATTATATCAAATAAAAGCAAATGACTCAATTGACAATATCGTTATTGAAATTTATCGGCCAGCAGGTATAATGCTTGACCTGATGTGGAAACAGATAAGAAAGTATAAATTTGCGTACCTGTTCCTGCTGCCCACGGCGACCGCCATGTTCTTCCTCCATTTCCTACCCATTACCCAGGGCTTTTACATGTCTTTCCTGAAGCTTAACCAGTTCACGCTGAACAGGTACCTTCTTGCGCCGTTCGTCGGGTTCCAGAATTATTATAATATACTGATAAATGTCCAAAGCCCCATAAGATTAGGGCTTTTTGAAGCGATAAGGAACACTGTCATTTACACGATAGCCGTGACGCTTGGCACTCTCTGGGTCGGTCTCCTGGTGGCATTGATGGTGAACAGGAAATTCAGGGGCCGGTCCATCATCAGGACGCTTTTCCTATTTCCGTGGATAGTCCCGACTTATGTAACGGGCCTCTTGTGGGGATTCATGTGGCAGAAAAATATCGGCATAATCAATATAATCCTTGTAGACGTGCTGCATATCCTTCCTTCGAAACCTTTCTGGCTTCTCGGGCCTAACACCCTATGGGCCATAATAATACCGACGGTATGGAGATTCTGGCCGCTTTCCATGCTAATGCTCCTTGCGGGGCTGCAGACGATACCCGATGAATTATATGAAGCGGCGGACATAGACGGCGCCTCTCCCTGGAGGAAATTCTGGATGATCACTTTCCCGCTGCTTAAGCCGGTCTGGGCTATCCTGATACTGTTCGGCCTCATATATAATGTCTATTCATTTAATATAGTCATAATGATGTTCGGTTTCGGCGCGGGATTCCCGGGAGAGTGGGGGGACCTGATGATGACGGATATATTCAGGAATTCTTTCCAGAGATGGGACTTCGGGACCGGGGCGGCCACTTCGGTCTTGTTGCTTATCGTAATGATAGGAATAGTCAATATTTGGTTCAAGTATTATAAATCCTCCGAAGAGTACAGATGATCCCCGCATTTGATTTTTAAAAGCCCGTAATATATAATACAGACTCTCAAACAAGAGATTAGAAGGAGATATTTTCAATGCCGAAAGTATATATAATTGACGTAACGAACAGGGACGGGGTGCAGACATCCCGCCTGGGCCTAGCCAAACTGGAGAAGACCATTATCAACCTGATGCTCAATGAAATGGGGATATTCCAGTCGGAATTCGGTTTCCCTTTCACAAAGCATGAAAAGAACTACCTGAATGCGAACCTCGAGCTTGCTGAAATGGGCGTTTTGAAGCCCATAAGGCTGGAGGGCTGGTGCAGGGCGATTAAAAGGGACGTGGACCTTGCTTACAGCCTGACGCCGAAGATAAAGCACCTGAACCTTTCGATCTCGACCTCGAACATCATGCTGGAAAGCAAATTCCTCGGGAAGATGAGCAAACCGGATGTCATCTCAAAAATGCAGGAAGCCGTAAAAGCGGCATATAGCTACGGAGTGGAAACGGTGGGCGTTAATGCAGAGGATGCCTCCAGGTCGGAAATGAATTTCCTTATTGAATTCGGCCAGGCAGCAAAGGCAGCGGGAGCAAATAGATTGAGATACTGCGATACGCTCGGCGCCGACGATCCCAGGACGATATATGACAGGATAAATGAACTTGCCGGAAAAGTAAAGATGCCGATAGAATTGCACTGCCACAATGATCTTGGAATGGCTGTCGCTTGCTCGGTTGAAGGCGCAAAGGGCGCTATTGATGCCGGTCAGGATGCTTACATAAACACTACCATCAACGGCGTCGGGGAGAGGGCAGGGAACGCGGACATGCTTTCGGTGCTTCTGGCCCTTAAATATGCCAGCGGATTCACGGGAAAGAACATCTTCCCTGAAGGAACAGACCTTTTAAAGTCATGGGAAATAGCGAATTATGCTTCTTATGCTTTCAGGATACCTATCCCTATAAACCAGGTGGGTGTCGGCGCGAACGCATTTGCCCATGAATCAGGGATACATGCGGACGGGGCGCTAAAGGACAGAAGGAATTACGAACTTTATGAATATGAGGAGCTAGGACGCGGCCAGCCGGAATTCGTTGAGACAGGGCGAATGATAACGGTCGGAGAATACAGCGGAATAAAAGGCTTCAGGAACGTCTACGGCAAGCTAGAGGTGGAATTCAAGGATGATGCGGAAGCGGAGAAGATACTTGAACTGGTAAGATACGCCAACGTGCATACGCAAAAGCCGTTAACAAGAAGGGAACTTATGTTCGTCGGGAAATATCCCGAACAGGCAAGAAAGATAATGACGGTAACCCCTTAATGAGAATCTTGATCTTACTTGGAAGCGGATCGGATGTCCCCCAGATAGAGGGGACTAAGAAGATCCTTTCGCAATTCAAGGTACCTTTCGACGTCATAGTCGCATCAGCCCACAGGAACCCCAAAAAAGTGGCCAAGATATCGGCAACTGCAGAGTCAAAGTATGACCTGATAATCGCCGCTGCCGGAATGGCGGCCCATCTTCCCGGAGTTGTCGCGGCGAACACGATACTGCCGGTGATAGGTGTGCCTATCGAGACAAGATCGTTGTCCGGATTTGACTCGCTTTATTCGATAGTACAGATGCCTTCCGGCATACCTGTCGCGACCGTCGCGATAGGCGGGGCAAAGAACGCGGCGATACTCGCGGTCCAAATGCTGAGCCTGAAATATCCCAAACTGAAAGTCGCGCTTAAAGCTTTGAAACATAAAATGGAAAAAGGAGTAAAGATATAATGGCGAACTGGGTGGATGTCGTCGCGGTCATAGCCGTGTCTGCTTTCGTCTTCTACGGAGTGCAGCGGGGCGTCATGAAGACATTCCTTGATATATTTGCCGTGCTTCTCGCGATATTCTTCTCGGGACAGATATACAGATCGCTCTCCACCTCTATAATGCCTTTTCTTAAAGTCCAGGACACCACGGTATATGCCATCACTTTTGTGATATTCTGGGTAATCGCTTTCGCAATGCTCGAACTTCTCGTCGGTTATATCATGAAACTGGTCAAGATATCCTTTATCGGAGTGATCGAATCAATGGGAGGCGCCTTGCTCGGGCTCATGCAGGGAATATTGATAGTCGGGATAGCCATTCAGATCTGCCTGATGCTTCCCCTGACCTCAAACATGAAGAACATATTCTTTTCATCGACATCCAAAACCATATCCGTGCCGACCCTTACAAAATCCTACCTTTCCATTTTCGGGATGTTCCCGAAGATAGATTTTGTCCAGCAGAGGATCCAGAAAATACAGGACCAGGTCATTCCTTCGATACCATCAAAAGATAACGTCTTGCCTGTCCCAAGAACAGCACCAAAAACCCAAAAACCCAGATTGTAATGGGTGTCCTTCCAAGGTCTTTCTACGGCAGGAACACAAAAACCGTCGCGCGCCGGCTTCTCGGCAAATATCTGATAAGGAAGATCGGCAGTCGGAAGCTTATCGGGAAGATAGTTGAGACAGAAGCTTACTTCCAGGACGATCCCGCAAGCCACTCTTTCAAAGGCAAAACCGAACGCAGCGCTCCCATGTTCGAGGATCCGGGCCACGCTTATGTTTACTTCATATACGGAAACCATTACTGCCTTAATGCTGTTACCGAGAAATTCGGCAAGGCTGGAGCGGTATTGATAAGGGCCCTAGAGCCGGTCAAAGGGATCAGATCAGCGACCAACGGGCCGGGCAAGCTTACGAAAGCTTTAAAGATCGATAAGGTATTCAATAGGGCTGACCTGACGAGAGGAAGTTTAGTTATAGCAGAGGGAGATAAGGAAAGGTATAATATTGTATCGGCAAAGAGAATAGGGATATCAAAGGCATCGAGCAGATTATACAGGTTCTATTTAAAAGGAAATGAATATGTCTCAAAAATGTAAATATGTTGTGTTGGTAGGGGATGGCATGGCCGACTGGCCGCTTAAAAAGCTGGGAGGCAGGACTGTGCTTGAAGCCGCAAAGATTCCGAACATGGACTGGATCGCAAGGCACGGCGTCTGCGGCATGGTGAGGACCGTGCCAAAAGGCGTGAAGCCGGGAAGCGATGTGGCGAACATAAGTATTTTCGGGTATGACCCGAGGGTAAGTTATTCGGGAAGAGGCCCTTTAGAAGCTTTAAGCAGGGGCATAAAGCTCGGCAAGAACGATGTTGCTTTCAGGTGCAACCTTGTGAAGATAGAGAACGGCGTAATGGCCGATTACAGCGCCGGCCATATTACCACGGCGGAAGCAAAGAAAGTCATTAAGTTCCTGGACAGGGAGTTGGGGAACAAGAATATAAGGTTTTGCCCTGGGGTCAGCTACAGGCATCTTGCGATCATCAACGGCGGTCCGAGCAAGGTCAAATGCACCCCTCCGCACGATATTACGGGCAGGCCGATCGGAAAGTACCTGCCGAAAGGTCCGGGCGCCGACACGCTTACCATACTAATGAGCGATTCAAATGAGATCCTTTCGTCAAAGGGCGGCAAGGCCAACATGATATGGCTTTGGGGGCAAGGGACGACGCCGAACATGAAAAAATTCCCCCTAAAGGGTTCGGTAATTACCGCTGTTGACCTGATAAAAGGCATAGGCAGGGCGATCGGCCTTGATGTTATAAATGTACCGAGGGTCACTGGATACCTTGATACGAATTATATCGGCAAGGCGAAATATGCTTTAGCATCGCTTAAGAAAAAGGACTTCGTTTTTGTCCATGTCGAATCCCCCGATGAATCCGGGCATGAAGGCAATATTAAGCATAAGATCAAGGCGATACAGGATTTTGACAGGTTCGTTGTCGGGACGATACTGAAAGGATTGAAGAAACTTGGGAATTATAAGGTGATGGTACTGCCCGACCACGCAACACCAATACCGATCAGAACTCACTCGAGCGATCCGGTGCCGTTCGCCATTTATTCATCAAGGAAAAAGGTCAAAGGTGCTGATGGTTATAATGAAAGAAGCGTATCAAGATCAAAACTGAGGATAGAGCAGGGCCATAAGCTGATGGATTATTTCATCCGGTCAGCTTAGGATAGAAATAATTCAATAAGACCTTAAGTACGGCAGATACAGGCAGAGCAAGGAATATCCCCAGTACGCCGCCGATCCTGGCGCCTATGAACAACGCAATGAGTACCACGACCGGATGGACATGTATAAATTTCCCGACAACATTCGGTATCACTATCAAGTCCTCTATCTGCCTTAAAATGAAATATACCGAGATCACGATCAGCGTCAAAGTCACATTTGTAAGCCCCCAGGCGACGGTCGGCTGGTAGAAAGCGACTATTGCCGCAAGGGTTGTCGCAATTATCGGCCCGATTATCGGGACGACTTCAAGCACGCCCGTTGCCAGGCAAAGGACAAGCGAATAATTGACCCGCAAGGTCGTAAGCACTATCCAGCTTGCAAGGCTCATTATGAATATCAATATTACCTGGCCCCTTATGTAAGCGCCCATTGTTTCATTGATGTCCCTTGCGACATTGGTGAGCTCTCTCCTGTATTTCGCCGGGAAAAGCAGAAGGAAAAGCCGCATGTATTTTTCACCGTCAAGAAGCAGGTAGAATGTTATGATGAAGTATGCGGATATCAGTATAAGCCTTTCCATGAAACCGAAAAATACTGGCAGGGCAAAAGCGGTTATCTCAGCGTTAAGCCATGTGCGGAGCTTCGAAGCAATATCACCGTAATCTATATTAAAACCGAAGACCGTGCCTTCGCCGATCTTCTCGATCCGGCCAAGAAAAGATTCTCCTTTTACCGTGCCGGTGCCGATCATCTCCGATATTTCGTTGTTAGCTATTGGTGCCGCATAAGAAAGAGCCCAGTAGATCGCGAATCCAATAATGATATAGACAGATATTATCCAGAACGCCCTGGGTATCCGGGTTCTTGTTTCAAGGAAGTAAATAAGAGGCGCAAAAAGGTATGCCGTCAATATAGCCCAGATGAATGGGTGGATTATCTGACCGGAATACCTGAGAATTATCAGAACAAGCAATGCTGTGATTATGAGGATAACGGCCTTGGCTACAGGCGTGAATTTAATGCCCTTCCTCTTAACGAGGGCTTTTTTCCTGACTTTCAGCCAATCGAACACTGACGGCATGGGAAAATTATAGCACACAGCCCCGGTGTTTGGTATGATATATGATATTCCAACTATATGAAAAAGATATTAGTACAAATATTGTTCTTCTTATCGGTCAGCTCTTCATGTTTCGCGATGGGCTCGGCCCCTTCCCCCGTGATCATAGAAGCGGCAGCTCCTTCCGTCTCATTTATCAGGGCCATCGGAAGCTCCGGCTCAGGGGATAATCAGTTCCTTTATCCGCGTGATGTATTCATAGGGCCCTACAGCGGTTCTTCCACGGGCATGGGCAATATTTTTGTCATAGATACCGGAAATAATCGAATTGAGGTCTTCAACAGCGATGCCGCGTTCCTTTTCTGGTTCGGCGGATTCGGCAATTCCCAGGGCAAGCTAAGCTCTCCATCCGGGATAGCGATCGATTTCAGCCAGAACATGTATGTCGCCGAAAAAGATAATAACAGGATACAGAAGTTCGACATTAACGGGAACTTCCTGGGAGAGTTCGGTTATTTCGGGGCGGATCCGGGGAAGATGATGGAGCCGCTAGGTATTGCCATCGATTCATGGGGGAAGATATTCGTTTCGGATTCCGGCAATAACCGCATTGAGAAATTTGATGAAAACGGCAATTGCCTGGACCTGATAGGGGGCTTCGGCATGTCTCCCGGATATTTTAACCTGCCATCGGATGTCGCGATCGACATGGAAGGATATATATACGTGGCGGACACGAAGAACGACCGTGTGCAAAAAATGACCACGAACGGAATGCCTGTTGCGGTTTTCGGCAGATCAGGAGGAGGGGACGGCGAATTTCACTCCCCTGCGGGAGTGGCAGTCGATGACAAGTTCATATATGTAAGCGATAGCGGCAATAACAGGATACAGATATTCAACAGGGACGGGGTGTTCCTTGCGAAATTCGGAAAGACCGGCATCGGCCAGGGCGAATTCAACAATCCGACGGGAATATCGGCAGGCCAGCAAGGCAGGCTTCTTGTTGCGGACACGAACAACCACAGAGTACAGGAATTCAAAGTGACGCCCCATCCACAGGAATTGTGATATAATCCCTGCCATGAAAGCCTTAGGGATCGATCCTGGCACGGCAACCACGGGTTACGGGATACTTGAAGGCGAAAATGATTCAATCAAGGTCGTTGATTACGGCTGCATTAAGACAAGCAGCAAGGAACCTTCGGATGTCCGCCTCAAAAAAATATATTCAGACATGAAAAAGCTCATATCGAAATACAAGCCCGAATCAGTTGTTGTCGAAAGGTTGTTCTTCGGGGCGAACACAAAGACCGCAATGGCGGTGGGTCAGGCAAGGGGCGTAATACTTCTTGCGGCGTCACAGGCGGGGGTAAACATAGCCGAATATACGCCGCTTGAAGTGAAAATGGCCCTTACGGGCTACGGAAGAGCGGACAAGAACCAGATGCAGCAGATGGTGAAGAGATTATTAAAGCTTAAAACCATACCGAGACCAGACGATGCGGCCGACGCGCTCGCGGTGGCATTGTGCCATCTCAACTCGGACGGGTTCAATTCAAAAGTGAGGAAAGCATCATGATATCGCAGCTGACCGGGATACTGGACGGCATTGAGCAGAATAATATCACCGTGGATGTTAACGGGGTGGGCTACAAGGTTTTTGTTCCGACCTCGGCAATAGCAAAACTGCCGAAACCGGGCGAGAAGGTCAAGATTTTCACATATCAGGTGGTGCGCGAGGATGCTCTTGAACTTTACGGTTTCCTTAGGAAGGAAGAAAGAGGGCTTTTCTCGATGCTGCTTTCCGTTTCCGGTATAGGCCCGAAAAGCGCGAGCGCGCTCCTTTCAGGGATAAAAATGGAAGATCTTGTCATCGCGATAGCAAAGGGAAGCGTCGACCTTATCACCACAGTCCCGGGGATCGGGCTTAAGACGGCCCAAAGGCTTATTATTGAACTCAAGGAAAAAGTGGGAAAGGCATATGCCATTGCGGGCGGCGGCACAAGCAGGGGGCTTCCCGCGGAAGAGCCGGTGATCGCAGACGCGATAGCGGCATTGATGACGCTCGGCTATTCCCCTAAAGAAGCGCGCGACGCGATAATGAGGTCGGGAATAGATTTCACAAAGGTAAAAGGAGCTGAGGATATAATCAAGCAGTCGCTTAAAGCTTTAAGTTGACCGTTTTGTGTCACCCTGAACGAAGTGAAGGGTCTGTATTTAAAAGGCAGATTCTTCGCCCTCCGGGCTCAGAATGACATCTACAGTTTTAAGTTGACCCTCGGAAAGACCTTCTGTTCCAGCCACCTCATCATCCTTCTGAATATCCCTTTTTCTGCGCCTGTTATCGGATCGACAAGGATCGAGTAAATTCCCACCAGATTCGCGCCGAAGATATCCGTGAACAGCTGGTCGCCTATTAAAGCGGTGTTTGAAGGCTTTGATCTTAAAATGCCCATTGCGTGATTGAACGCGAAAGGAAAAGGTTTAAGCGCAAGAAGGCCGACCGGAACGTTCAATTTTTTCTCAATATCCTTGAGCTGCCACCCGAAAGGATTGTTCGAGGTTATGCATACTTTAAACCCCATTTTTTTAACTTCATCGATCCACTTAATGGACCCATCCGGAATAAAGCTCGAATTCCTTTTTCTTAGCGTCTCGTCAAGGTCAACTATCAGGGCCTCGATCCCCATTTCCTTAAGCTTGGAAAGGTCGATATTCTGAACGCTTTTAACATGGAGCTTCGGGTAGAATATGCTCACGGCTCCACCTTTTCCATCGGTATTTCCTCGCTCAGTTTTCCGACCAATTCCTCGAACTGGCCGTCAAGGTCCGGAGATACCATTATATGCAGTATGGTCTCTTCACCTATCTTCGGGTTCGGGGTCCTGATGGCGCACATCCCTTCAAATGCCTCCAGGTACGAGCAAATGAAGGAAACATCGCTTTTTTTGACCTTAAAATTGTAGTCGATCTGGTTCATAACCTGGTTATATAGAACAGGGGAACAACAGGCATGTCTTCCCAAACAATTCGGCCGATCTCTTCGAATTTATCCTGGCGCGATGCCCTCAGTTTTTCATCAAGGACCGAAAGCTCCTCTATAAGGATGTCGACCCTCTTGTTCTGGAAAAACGTTGCGTTTGCAACCTCCTTCGAGTAAAAAACGGGCCTGAGGAGTTCAAGCGTGGTCGGCGCTTTTTCAGGCTCCGGTTTGCAGACGGGATCGGGAGAAAAACCCGAGGATACGGCATCATTGTATCTGTCGAAATACTGCTGGTCGGCCTCATTTGTCGTGTTCTTGAAACAAGTGAATTTATGGAATAGGCCGCTCGATTTATCTGCGATGAATATCTCACCGACGCTTCCTGCCTTGTATCCCATCACGAACAAGTCGTATTTTCCGGAAGTAAGCTCCTTTTCCCATAGTTTCGTGTCGGAATATTTCACGACCGTTTTAGTTATGTCGAAACCTATGTTTATCAGGTCCCTTTTAATTTCATCCACGATCAATCTTGTCTTCTCCCCGTCGGTCATCAGTATCGTTATATGCTTAAGGCGATCATCGGATAAAGGATAACCGGCCGACTTCATCAATCTTTTTGCCATTGCGTAATCGTGCGGGTATGCTAAGAGCGAAGTGTCGTATCCCTCCATCCCGGGAGGGATAAAGCCTACAGGCACAACATCATCCCCGACCATCTTTTTGGCGATCTTGTCCCTGTCTATGGCGATAGTAACTGCCTGGCGGACCACTTTTCCGTTCTCGTCGCCGAAGAGATCAGTTTTAAGGTTGTATCCGAGGAACCAGACGCCGTCGTACTCTTTCGCTACCGCAAAAGAGAATGACCAATTACCAATAACCAATGACCAAACAATGACCAATGACACAATGATCAATAAACCAAACCATTGGTTATTTGATTTTGGTGATCTCATTTTTTCCTCCTGTATTTCATTATGCCTTCTTCGAAGATATCGCGGCCTTTTGCGTCGTTCGCAACGATAACCGGGAAACCAATCACACTGAATTCATGTATGGCTTCCGGGCCAAGGTCCGGGTAAGCCACGACTTTTGACGACTTGATGTGCCTGGCGAGCAGGGCGCCGGCCCCGCCGGTCGCAACAAAATAAACGGCTTTATGTTTTTTTATCAAATCCCTTGTTCCCCTTGATCTTGGGCCTTTTCCTATCATGCCCTTAACTCCCGCCTTAAGCATCGGCTCTGTAAAGCCATCCATCCTTCCGCTTGTCGTGGGTCCTGCGGAACCCGTTACCCTTCCCGGCATTGCAGGGGTAGGGCCGCAGTAATAGATGATCTGGTCTTTCAGGGGAAGAGGAGGCTTCTTAATGTCAAGAATAAGCCTTTTGTGGGCCGCGTCCCTCGCCGTATAGATCACTCCGGATATCAGGACCTTATCTCCGGCATTAAGCGACTTGATCGCCTTGTCATTTAAAGGAGTTGTTATTTTCTTTAACATTAAATAACGGCCTCCTTAACGCGGTGGGCATGGCAATCTATAGCAACTGTAACGGGAAGGCTTGCTATGTGGCAGGGAGCCGTCTCGATATGCACGGCCAGGGCTGTTATTGTTCCGCCCAATCCTTCAGGTCCGATGCCGAGGTCGTTTATCTTTACCAAAAGTTCTTTTTCCATTTTGTGGGTATCTTTATTGCTATTCAATTTACCGGCTTCACGTAGAAGCGCTTTCTTGGCAAGAAGAGCTGAATTTTCCTGGTTCCCGCCGATGCCCACTCCGACAATTATCGGGGGGCATGGGTCAGCGCCGGCGGCTTTTACCGTATCAACGACGAACTCCTCGATCTCTTCCCTGCTTGCTCCCGGTTTGAACATCTTATATGCGCCGACGTTCTCGCA
>Ga0315295_10003152_pt1 | contig 14022 bp, 11 predicted proteins | sample YL17G14_0_MG_FD_204453 | JGI IMG/M metagenome (GOLD analysis project Ga0315295, IMG submission 204453) | Sediment microbial communities from Yellowstone Lake, YNP, Wyoming, USA - YL17G14_0 | ecosystem: Environmental > Aquatic > Freshwater > Lake > Sediment | place: USA: Wyoming | collected...
GTTTAGCAGCCTTGGGTCCAGAGTCACAGTCGTCGAAGTCCTCGAAACGATCCTTCCCGGCCTCGAGGCAGAATTGGTTCGAAATCTGAGGAGGGTCTTTGAGAAGGACGGGATCAGCATTTATACTCAATCCTCAATCGAGGAGATCCAGCCTCAGGGAGAGAGACTCAACGTGGTTCTGAAAACTCCGCAGGGGCCAAAAGAGATTGTCGCCGAGAAACTTCTTTTGTCTGTTGGAAGGGCACCCAATCTGGATCTTGACTTCTCAAGGGCGGGGGTTAAGGTTTCCCCGGCAGGGATTGAGGTCAATCCGTGCATGGAGACCTCGACTCCCGGTATTTTTGCCATTGGAGATGCGATAGGAGGATTGCTCCTTGCCCATGTGGCTTCAGAGGAGGGGATCATCGCTGCTGAGAACCTGATGGGCATCGATCGCCAGGTGGAGGATGTCCGGATCCCCACGTGTGTCTTTACCTATCCGGAGATCGCATCGATCGGCCTTTCTGAGAAAGAAGCCCGGTCCAGGGGAGAGATCAGGGTGGGCCGCTTCCCATTCCGCTCCAATCCCAAGGCATTGGTCTCCGAAGAAACGGAAGGCCTGATCAAGGTTGTGGCCGATCGTGAGACTGAAGAGATCCTGGGGGTTCACATCATCGGGCCGGACGCAAGCACCCTCGTTTCGATTGCTTCAACGATGATGAATCAGAGGATGAAGGCGAAGGAATTCTCCAGGCTCATTCAGGTTCATCCCACCCTGCCCGAGGCATTAAGGGAAGCGGTTCTTGATGTGAGTGGAATGGCCATCCATCTTCCCAAACCGTTACGAAAGGTGTGAAAGCGCCCCGCACCCCCTCCCTCTCCCCCGAGGGGAGAGGGGAAGGGTGAGGGGCTTCAATTATCAATGATGATGCAAAAACCACCCTGGCTGAAGAAACGGATTCCTTCTGTTCAGGAGATCTCGAAGGTCAAATCGATCCTGGAGAAAACCGCTCTCCACACGGTCTGTGAGGAGGCCCGCTGTCCGAACCTGGGAGAATGTTTTTCGCAAGGGACGGCAACGATTCTCATCCTGGGGAGGATCTGCACACGGGATTGCGGCTTCTGTGCCGTTGAACATGGGATCCCTTTTCAACCGGACCCTGGAGAGCCCGGAAAAGTGGCAGAGGCCGTGAAAGAGATGGGGCTTCGGTATGTCGTCATCACTTCGGTGACCCGGGATGATCTCCCCGATGGCGGCGCCGCTCACTATGCTCAAATGATTCGTGCGATCCGAGCCCTGGATCGGACCCTCAAGATCGAGGTGCTGATCCCCGATCTTCAGGGAAATGAAGACGCCCTGGAGAAAATCTTGCAAGAAAGGCCTGAGGTGTTGAATCATAATGTCGAGACAGTTCCGCGCCTCTATCCCCGGGTTCGACCCCAGGCGAACTATGAACGGTCTCTTTGCCTGCTGAGGAGATCGAAGGATGATTCGCCACACCTCCTGACCAAGTCAGGAGTCATGCTTGGCTTGGGCGAGGACCGGAGCGAGGTGATCGAATTGATGAAGAATCTGCGAGAGGTTCGGTGTGATCTCCTGACCATGGGCCAGTACCTTCAGCCCCGGTCTGATCGGCTGCCTGTTGATCGCTATGTGACACCCGAGGAGTTTGAAGAGTTAAAACGAATCGGAGAGGAGATGGGTTTTCAATCGGTGGCCTCCGGCCCTTTCGTCCGGAGTTCATTCCACGCCTCTCATATGTTTAAAGGAGATTTAGCTGGAACCTAAATGAAGGTAGCAATTTAGCCTTTTGAAAAATAGATGTAGTGTAGGCCCTCGTGGCCGTATAAAACCTGAAAACCAAATTTGTCTTATCTGGTTCTACGGGCATTAAGCCCTACACTACAGGTTATATCTGTTCTTTTTTCCAAGAACTAAAGCGCTATAAGTGAAGGAATTCCTGTTTGTAAACTCGGATAATCCGGACACGAAGCACGGACACGGTCACGTTATTTTCCAACAAGAAAGGAGCAGGAAGATGTCATTCACATTTGGGCCCAGAAGAGGAATCTACATCGATATTCAGGATGAGATGAGAGGAGGAAATCCCCCGCTTTCCATCGAGGAGACACAGTACTTCGAGCGGTTCGATCTCATCTACCGCTCCCTTTGCGCTATGCTGTTCAACTATGTTCCCACCTCCGGCCATCCGGGAGGATCGGTCTCCTCCGGCCGAATCGTCATGGGGATCCTATTTGATATCCTGGATTATGATGTCTCCGATCCATCCCGGGAGGATGCCGACATCATCTCCTTTGCAGCAGGCCACAAGACCATGGGGCTCTATTCCCTCTGGGCCATGCGAAATGAGGCCCTGCGTATCTGCAAGCCCAATCTTCTTCCCAAAGAGGAAAATCTTCAGATTCGTTTGGAGGACCTGTTAGGGTTCCGCAGGAATCCCGTAGCCGGCACGACCCTTATTAAGAAGTTGCGCGTCAAGGCCCTCGATGGCCACCCGACGCCGGCGACGCCCTTTGTCCGTCTCTCCACAGGCGCCTCTGGCGTCGGATTGGGAAGCTCGATCGGTCTTGCCATCGGCGCTCTCGACTATTACGGAAAAGATGCCCCTATGGTTCACATCATTGAAGGAGAGGGTGGAATGACGCCCGGACGGGTGAGCGAGGCTCTGGCCGGCGCGGGAACGTCTTCTCTCAGGAACGTGGTCCTTCATGTGGACTGGAACCAGGCATCGATCGACTCCAACCATGTCTGTCGTGAAGGAGAGAAACCCGGAGATTATGTCCAGTGGACTCCCATGGAGTTTGCCTACCTCCACGACTGGAACGTCATCTGGGTTCCGGAGGGCAGGGATTTCCAGCAGATTATTGCGGCCCAGCGTAGGGCACAGAGGATCGACAATGGTCAGCCCACGGCCATTGTCTACCGCACCATCAAGGGATGGCAATACGGAATTGAGGGAAAAGCCGCTCATGGCGGCGGACATAAGCTCTGTGCGGATGGCTTCTTCGAGGCCTTAAACCCATTCCTGAAAGGGGTGAGTCAGCCACTTCCAAGATGTGAGGCAGCCAATCAGCGATGCGGTGGGGGTAAGAAGGCTGACGTTTTAGAGGAGTGTTTCTGGGAGGCCCTCAGGGTCATCCGGGCTGAATTGGAGAATAGCCGTCCGGTGGTGGAGGCATTTGTTCACAGGGTTGAAGAGGCCCGGGACAGGCTCAATCAGAGAAACCGGAAACCCAGAGAAGGTCGTCCCAACATCAATGCAGTTTATGAGACCGCCTCCAAAGAGGGAAAAGCCATCCCTGAGGAACTGAAACTTTCTCCCGGAACGGTGACGACCCTTCGGGCAGAACTCGGCCGGGTCTTAAATTACTATAATAAGGTCAGCGGGGGCGCTGTGTTCGCAGCGTCAGCAGACCTGCTTGGATCGACCAGTGTCAATACGATCGGGAAGGGTTTCCCTGATGGATACTTTAACGCGATGACGAATCCAGGGTGCCGTCTCCTCTCCATCGGGGGGATCTGTGAGGATGCCATCACGGCAACGCTGAGCGGTATCGCCAGCTTTGGACACAACATCGGTGTAGGGTCTTCCTATGCGGCGTTCATGGCGCCCCTTGGACACATCGCCTCCCGTCTCCATGCCATTGGAAACCAGGCGCGTCACTCGGTCACGAAAGAACCCTACCGGCCCATCATCCTGGCGTGCGCCCATGTAGGCCTCAAGACGGGCGAGGACGGACCCACCCATGCCGACCCCCAACCGCTCCAGCTTTTGCAGGAAAACTTTCCCCGGGGAGCCATGATTACCCTTACGCCCTGGGACCCCCAGGAGATCTGGATCCTGATGTCAGCGGCCTTTGTCAGACGGCCGGCCATTATCGCTCCCTTTGTAACCCGCCCCAACGAGAAGGTGGTTGACCGGAAGGCCCTGGGCCTTGCTCCGGTGACAAGCGCCGCAACGGGTGTTTACCTCCTCCGGCCGGCAAAAGGAAAGAAACCTGATGGGACGATTGTTTTGCAGGGAAGCGAAGTCGGTTATGCCTTTGTGGAGGAGGCCCTTCCGCTTGCCGAGAAGGAAGGGCTTGATCTTAATGTCTATTACGTTTCGAGCGCCGAGCTCTTCGACCTCTTAACCCCGGCACAACAGGAGAAAATCTATCCTGAAAAAGTGGCGGAAAAAGCGATGGGGATTTCGGGTTTCACGCTCCCCACGATGTACCGCTGGATTAAATCGGAGCGCGGTCGCCGGATGACCCTCTATCCCTTCATGAAAGGACATTACCAGGGAAGCGGAACTGCGAACATGGTGATGAGGGAGGCGGGTCTCGATGGTAAGAGCCAGCTCAAGTCCATCAAAAAGTATCTCGAGAAACGGTAGGACCAGGGAGATAAAGGTTGAAGCTAAGATTGAGGTTAAAACTCATGGGTCCGGGGTCGGGCCACGATAACTAAATGATATATAAAGTGTTATTGTTAAATCTCCCCTCTAAAGTAGGCTTATATTGAGTTTTTTGAGGGCTAAAACGGATTTTTCCCCCCGAAGGTTATGGCAAGAGCAAAGCGACATTTTATTCCGGGTTACATCTGGCACATTACCCATCGATGCCACAAAGGAGAATTCCTCCTCAAATTTTCCAAAGATCGCCACCGCTATTTGCAGTGGTTGTATCAGGCCAGAAAGCGGTATGGTTTGACAGTGCTGGATTACATGATCACCTCAAACCACATTCACCTTCTCGTCGTCGATGATGGGCCCAGGGGCGTTATTGCCAAATCAATGCAATTGGTGGCAGGACGAACGGGTCAGGAATACAATCGGAGAAAGGGGCGAAAGGGAGCCTACTGGGAGGATCGTTATCATGCAACGGCTGTAGAAAGCGGCGATCATCTTGTAAGATGTGTTGTTTACATTGACACGAATATGGTACGTGCCGGGGCGGTCAGCCACCCCTCTCGCTGGGGATTCTGCGGGTATAATGAGATCCAGAAGCCGCGAAGAAAGAGCATTTTGATCGATTACGAGAGGCTTCAAGGGTTGATTGGAGCCGGGTCCTATGCTCAGCTCACGAGTGCCCACAAAGGATGGGTAGAGGACTACATGGGCGATGGGATGAAAACCCGCCAAGGGGAATGGACACGTAGTATCGCCGTTGGAAGCCGGTCCTTTGTTGAAAATGTGAAAGCCCTTTTAGGCTTCAGGGCCAGGGGGAGAGAGGTCTTAGAAGGGAGCAAGGGGTATCAGCTGCGGGAGGGGACTGGTCACTATAAGGCTTTTTCCGAGATTGAAAACGACGATATAGGCTATACAAACGCCTATTTCTGGGAGATTAAAACAGAATAATCAACATCTTATCTTGGCCCGACCCCGAGGCCGAATCTTGGCCCGACCCCGAGGCCACGAGGCCCGAGGCTAATCCGCAACGTTATGCCCAAGATTATATAAAGATATTTCCTATCCTTACTTCATGTGATATTATCCTAAAGAAAGACCACGCTTAGGAGGTTGCAGCATGGAAACAAAGCTAAAAATGATCTACTGGAAAGGGGAAAAGTTCTGGGTGGGAAAACTCCTTGAACATCCAGAAATAATGACACAAGGCGAAACGTTGGAAGAACTTGAAGATAACATGAAGGACGCTTACGCGCTGATGGCCCTGGAGGATGTCCCGGCGCAGCACGAAATCAAAGAACTTGCCATAACTGTATGAAAAGAAAAGAGTTGCTGAAGAGAATATTGTCTTTAGGGTGTATGCTTGTGCGGCACGGAGGCCGCCACGATCTTTATAAGAATCCTAAAACAGGCAAGAAACAACCTGTCCCAAGACATGGCGAGGTTGATGAGAACCTTGCAAAACATATAATAAAAGAATTGACATAACCATTCAATCCACCGGACGCTCGTACCTCGCACCGGTGATCTTTTCGTTAGCCTTAGAATGGTAACCATGGAAACGCGTTCACACAAGGATCCTATCCGATGACAAAAAAGACGTGGCGACCTCGCCCGTCAAAAAAGCTCAAGTACAAGGCGCTTGAAAGCGTCAAGGCCCACGTTCAGGAAAAAGCTGATCGTCTGATCCAGTCCATACTGAAACCAAAACATATCAAGCCGCCGCCGAAGGATGCTCGGTTCAACTACATTGTTGACATCTATTCCAAGTGGTATCAAAGCTATTTCTATTTCTGCGCTACTTATCGGTGCCCTGCCCCGGATAGAATATCGGAGTTTTTTGAAAGCAGATTCGCACGGCTGGAGTATGTGGGAAATGAGACCTTTAGTCTCTCGTATATGAGGCACACCGGGCAATGGATGGAACTCTTCACCAACCTGTCTCTTGATGAGTGTTTGGAGAGTATCAGGAGTGAACCTCATTATTTACCTTGAGGGCAGAAAGGCCAACAAGTCATTGGAGCCAATCGGCGGGAAAGGGCGCCCCGCCTCAAGAGACATAGGGGTCTCAACAATTGACAACAACGGCGAGCTATAGTCAGGGGAACGAATAAGGAGGAGAGGACGTTGTCGAGGCCATTGAGGATAGAGTTTCCGGGAGGTTTTTATCATGTGACCTCGCGAGGAAACGAAGGGAGGATGATATTTGAAAGCGTCCGAGACAGGAAGCAATATCTATCTTACCTTGAATCAGCCCATGATCGTTATGGAGCCATCATCCATGCTTACTGCCTGATGGGAAATCATTCACCTCCTTGTCAAGGATGGACAGGAGGGGGAGGTAATCCCGCAGACAATCCAGTTAATGGCTGGAAGGACGGGCCAGGAATATAACCAGAGGAAGATTCGGATTATCCTTAACTAAATCGTTAATGAGAAAAGGAGAAGTGTAGTCGTTGCGCCCCCATGTATTGGGGACGAATTTGGATCGTCGCAGGAAAGGGTTCCGGATGTGTCTGAATGAGCTCCAATTCCTTCCGAGGAGTAATAACGCTTGACCATTGCTATTTTGACTAAGGTTTCACTGTGGACGCTCGATAAAAAACTTAGCGAGGTTTCTTTGAGACTGGGGTTAGCTTATCAATCTATGGTTTAAGAGAGAGGTGAGGAAAGTATGATGAAGAGTTAGGAGGAGTTGGACGAGTGGCCGGGTTTACGTTCATGAGTTTCTTGATTTTTATTCTGGCCGGGAGTGTCGTCGGTCGAGCGCGACAATCGTGATTACGGCATTCTTTTCAATGGCAGGCTACATCATGAACGGGATAGGCCACACGGATCTCCCCCGTTGGACGTTTGGTTATGTTGATCTCTGGCACGGGTCAGCCCTTGCCATTGGTTCCATCTTTCTTGCAAGGGTCGGAGCCTATGTCTCTTTTCAGACGCACCCTTTCCATCTTAGAAGAGCCTTTATCTGTTTTACTCTCCTCGTCTCCATCTATATGCTGGTGAAGTGAGAGCTTCGATCCACCTCCTGAAAGTTTTGCCGTAACCGTTCAGTGGTGGGTGGTGGTTGGATCAGGATGGGCTCTCCTCCGAAATCTTGTCAAGCGGATCGTTCGAAGGAGGGGTATCGTCAGGTGGTGCTTAATGCAATCTCTTTATGGGCATCAAGCCTTTGAGTCCATCGCTCCAAGGTGCCGCTACAAGGTTTCTCCAGAGAACCCATCCTGATCCTGAATGAATGATCTCCCACCTATAACTGAAGGGTTGCGTTTTGCTGAAAGTTTTGCTTGACAAGGTTCGTTTAAATGTAGGATGATTATTTTGAATTGTAATGGTCTGATCTTTATACCAATTAATCCATCTCTTCCAGAATTTCCGCCTCAGGGGAAAGGACTTCATAACCGGTGGGTAAAGGTCTTTTGATATGAATGTTGAACTTCAGTTGAAGGTGGCCGAAGCCCTGGCTGAAGATGTGGGAAAGGGTCTGGCGCGACTCGATCCCGGGGACATCAAAGCCCTCAGGGGAACCCTGGGGGATGTGATCGAAATCCAGGGAGAGAAGAAGACGGTCGCCAGGATCACAGGGGTCTTGCCGGAGTATTATGGAAAGAAGGTGATTCAGATGGATGGAATCACCCGGACCAATGCAAAGGCGAATCTTGGCGAGGTCGTGCGGGTTCGCCGCGTCCTCCGTCAAACGGCCGTCACTGCGCTGATTACCTCTCTCGATTCGACCACGGTCTTGCCGGATGAGAGGGAGCTTGAGCAGGTTGCGAGGATCCTCCAGGGATTCGCCGTCATAGCAGGAGACCGAATTAATATTCCCCTTTTAGGGGGCAAAGATCGTTTTTTCCTGATGGAGGCCACTTCGCCTACGGGAGGGGTGATCATCAATCAGACGACCAAATTTGTCCTCAAGAAACCGGACTTTACCCTGGAAGCCTCCTCTCACATCTCTTACGAAGATATCGGAGGGCTTGGGCGGGAACTTCGGCTCGTCCGGGAGATGGTCGAGTTTCCCCTCCGCTATTCCGAAATCTTCGAGAAACTGGGGATCGAAGCGCCCAAAGGGGTGCTCCTTTATGGCCCTCCCGGAACGGGAAAGACCCTGATTGCCCGCGCGATTGCAAGTGAAACGAAGCTCCACTTTTTCAAGATCAATGGCCCGGAGATCATCCATAAGTTTTACGGGGAGAGCGAGGCCAGACTCCGTGAGATCTTTGAGGAGGCGACTCGTAAAGCGCCGAGCATCATCTTTATCGATGAGATGGATGCCATTGCTCCCAAGCGCGCGGAGGTTTTAGGGGATGTAGAGAAGCGGGTGGTCGCACAGCTCCTGGCCCTCATGGACGGCATGGTCTCCCGGGGGCATGTGATTGTCATCGGTGCGACCAATATCCCTGAATTGGTCGATCCTGCCCTTCGTCGGCCAGGCCGTTTCGATCGAGAAATCGTCATTCCTGTTCCAAACATTGAGGGACGTCGGGCCATCCTGGGGATTCACAGCCGCCGGATGCCCCTTGCTCAGGACGTTGATCTTGACCGTCTCGCCCAGATCACGCACGCCTTTGTCGGGGCGGATCTGGAAGCCCTGTGCAAGGAAGCAGGGATGGTGGCCCTGAGGAGGTATATCTCGCTGGAAGGAGAGAACCACATCGAGGCCATCCTTTCGAATACGGAGCCGTTACAGATCAGGATGGACGATTTTCTCGCGGCCCTCCGGGAGATTGAACCCACCGCGACCCGCGAGTTCTTTACAGAACGGTCCACAGTAAAGTGGGACCACGTTGGCGGGCTCCACGACATCAAGGAGACCCTCGTCTCCATTGTAGACTGGCCCTCCAAGTACCCGGATCTTTTTGCCTCGGGCAAAGTTTCACCCCCGAGGGGAATCCTCTTCGCAGGCCCCTCCGGGACGGGAAAAACGCTCATGGCCAAAGCCCTGGCGGGGGAATCGGGCCTCAATTTTATTTCGGTGAGCGGTCCGATCATTCTCTCGAAATGGCTGGGCGAATCGGAGAAGGCCCTCCACAAGATTTTCAAGAAGGCGAAACAGTCGGCCCCCTGCATCCTTTTCTTTGACGAAATCGACGCCCTGATTACGAACCGGGGATACGTGAGTGAAAGCGGAACCGTGGAGCGGGTTGCCAGCCAGTTTTTCAACGAGCTCGACAATCTGAGCGATCTCTCCCAGGTCATCGTCCTGGGAGCGACCAACCGTGAGGATTTGCTCGATCCCGCGCTGCTGCGCGCAGGCCGGCTCGATTTCATCCTCCGGTTTCCCGCTCCGGATCAAAAAGACCGGCGGGAGATCCTTCAGGTCCATACACGGGAAAAGCCGTTGGGGAAGGATGTCGATTTTTCCAAATTGGCTCGATTGACCGATGGAATGGTGGGCTCCCAGATTGCTTCCCTTTGCAGAAGCGCAACGATGATGGCGATTGCCGAAGTGATCCATTCCCCCAAGAAACCTCCACGGCCCTTCGTCATCACCGGTCGGCACTTCCGGCAGATCCTCCAAAAAATGGAGAGAAAGGAGGAATCCTCTCATGTTAAAAGCCGTTGAGAAGAAACGGGCCTATGAAGATATCGTAAGGCAGATCCGCACCCTGATTGAAAAAGGAAAGCTGAAGCGGGGGGATCAGCTTCCGGTCGAGAGAGAGCTGTCGGAAACCTTCAAGGTCTCCCGGGCCACCGTGCGGGAGGCGATCTTGAACCTGGAGACCATGAAGTTCGTCCAGAGGCGTCAGGGAGACGGCACGTACGTGATCGCCTCCAGCGAAGAAGCGCTCATTAAGCCGTTGGCGTCCGCCCTCTTTCATGAGAAGGACGATATCATCGATATCTTTTTTGTCCGTAAGATCGTCGAGCCGGAGATGGCCCAATTAGCCTCATCAAACGCAACCCTTGAAGAGGTCGCCGAACTGGAGGAAATCCTGAGGGATCAGGAACAAGGCGTTTCCGAAGGAAAGGGGGTCATCCAGGCCGATGCAGATTTTCATCATCTTCTGGCCCGGATGTCAAGGAACCGGGTGCTGGAGCGCCTTTTTCTTGCCCTCTTTGATCTGTTAGGGAGGACCCGGGAGAAGTACCTTCAAACTGAAGAGAGAATGGAGAGATCGCTCCGGGGGCACCGTGAGATCCTCATGGCGATCAGGAAGGGTCATGGAACGGAGGCGCGGCAGGCGATGCGAAGGCACCTTGAGGATGTGGAAAGCGTGTTGTTTAATAAAGAGAAAGGAGGTGGAAAAAAGGGGGGTGGTTTGAGGGTAGGTTCGAAGCTTTTGCAGAAGACGTTTTGAAACCTGATTGACATAGGCGAGTAAATTTCTGAAGGAGGGATCTGGTTATGGCGAAAGTGACAGAGATAACCGTGTGGACCCGAGGAGTGGTAATGGACAAAGAAGCACGCGACATTGCCAACGCCTTCGCACAGGCCGCGAAGATGGAGGGTAAGTTCACCCAGGCCTTCGACAATTACGAGGACCTACCCGACCGTGTGTTGGTCACAACCCGGAAGTATGTCCGGATCAGCGACGAAGAGATCGAGATGAAGTATCTTTATGTGAATGACCATCCGGATGTTGCAGTCATTGTGGAGCCCACCATCGTTAAAGGAATCAATGTCCTTCGGGGAATGCCGGAGGGCGGCCTCCTGATCATCAATACGAATCGCCCGATCGACTATATGCTGAAGTTTATTCCCAATGCGGACCTGCTGGGCGGGATTGCGACCGTGGATGCAGACGGGATCTCGGGAATCCGAACGGTCGACTTCTCGGGATCGGAGGGCGGAGTGGATACGGCCGGGATCGGGGCCGGGATCGCTGCGCCCATCCTCGGAGCGATGGCCAAGGTGACCGGCTGGGTGAAGAAGGGGAGTCTCGCCAAGATCGTGAGCGATGTGGCTGCCATGGAGCGAGGATTCGCCGAGGTGAAGCTGGAGAAATTTTATAAGCCCCGCTCGGTTCACTTCTGGGGGGGATGATTACGAAGATTGGGAGCGCTGAGCTCAGTGAAAGACGAAAAAAGAATGATCACGGAGTGATCAGCTCAAGATGGAGAAAGGAGAAAGGTATGGCTACCAAGCTTTCAAGCACGAAGTCTCCGAGCAGTAAGGTTGGAAAGACCAAGCCTTTGAAGATTAAGGCTTCGAAGATCAAGGTCCCAAAAGACAGGGAAGTTCCCTTTGGGGCGATCACACCTGCTCCGGTGAAACAACAGGATCTCTTCATGACCTCGAACTGGCGAATCGTTAGGCCGGTGATCGATCACGAAAAATGCACACGGTGTTTCACGTGTTATATCGCCTGCCCTGATTCCTGCTGGTCGTACGACGAAAAAGCAGAAAAGATGGAATGGAACTGGAAATTTTGTAAAGGTTGTCAGATCTGCATCCACGAATGCCCTGCGGACGCCCTGAAGGCTGTGCCGGAACTCGACTTTGAAGACGGGGTGGTTCGTCTGGAAAAACCTTTTTAAGGAGGAGGAGAGACTATGGCACAAGAAAAATTGCTCAGCGGCTGTGCTGCGGCAGCCCAGGGTGCAAAGTTTGCGGAAGTGGAGGTTATCTGTTCCTATCCCATCCGTCCCTATACGGCCATCATGATGGAACTGGCCAAGCTGGTGGCCAACGGGGAGCTGGATGCAGAATTTATCCATGGCGAGGGTGAACACGCCCAGGTTTCCGTGGTTCTCGGGGCCTCTGCCTGTGGGGCGCGGGCCTACACGGGAAGCTCAGGGGTCGGCGTGACCTATGCGTTCGAGGTCTATAGTCCGGCGGCAGGGGGACGCTATCCGCTTCAAATGGCCATTGCGGACCGAACCCTCGATCCACCAGGCGATTTCGGTTCAGAGCATACCGATGCCATGTCGGCCCGGGACCAGGGCTGGCTCATGGGCTGGGCTGCAACGCCACAGGAGGTCTTTGACAATACCCTGATCAACTATCGGGTTGGAGAGGATCCTCGAATCATGTTGCCCCAGTTTGTCTGTCAGGATGGCTACTTTCTCTCTCATATCCCGGATAAGGTCATCCTGCCGGAGATGGCGCAAGTAAGGGAGTTTCTGCCTCCTTACCAGGCGCCCCATCCATTGAGTCCTGTCTGTCCGGTCTCGCATGGCCCCCAGATCCGGCCCGACCAGGGAGCGCCTATGGATGCCCAGAGGGCGATAACCTTCCTGGCCGCTCCGAAGGTGATCAAAGAGGCGACTGCCGACTTCAACCGGATCTTTGGTCGAAAATATCACCCCTTTCTCGAATTCTATCAGATGAAAGACGCGACGATCGCTTTCTTCATCCAGGGCGCCCATGCCAACACCTGTAAAGCGGCGATCAATCACCTCCGCGAGCAGGGTGTAAAGGCGGGAATGGTGAGACCCCGGTGGATCCGTCCCTGGCCCACCGCCGAGATCGCAGAGGCTCTTTCCAATGTGAAGGCGGTGGCGTGCGTGGAAACAAGCACCTCCTATGGCGGCGCCATGCGTGGCGGCAACCTGATCCATGAAGTCCGGGCCTCCCTGTATGACCTGCCGAAAAGACCTCTGGTCACCTCTTTCATGGCGGGCTTGGGTGGAGACGTGATCCTGCTCGAAGACTTCTATTATATGGCAAAGGTCCTTCAGCAGATGGTGAAGGACCGTAGGACCCATCAGCACGTCTACTGGATTGGATTTGAATGAGACGAAGATGAACAACCCCAATGAAGGAGGAGAACTATGACGACGCCTTTTAATTATAAGAAACAGATCCTTGAGCCGATCAAATCCCTTCGGGGCGCCCCGAGGGAAGAGATGTATGTGCCCGGGCACCGCACCTGTTCCGGATGCGGTCCGGCATTGAATTACCGGTTGGTGGCAAAGGCGGCAGGACCCCACACGATCTTTATCGGTCCGACAGGCTGCATGTATGTGGCCAACTCGAGTTATCTCTGCACGCCTTATGCCGTATCCTGGATCCATTCCCAGATCACGAACGGCGGGGCGGTGGGGTCAGGAATTGAGGCCGCCTATAAGATCCTCGCCCGGAAGAAGAAATACGATGGACCCTTTCCGAATGTGATCGTCATGGCCGGCGACGGGGGTTCGGTCGATATCGGGCTTCAGGCCATGTCAGGCATGATGTACCGGAACCACGATGCCCTTTTCATCTGCTATGACAATGAATCTTACGCGAACACGGGTATTCAGACCTCACCGACAACACCCTATGGGGCGAACACGACCTTTACCCCTCCCGGTAAAGCGATTCCCGAAGGGAAGGTCCTCTTTCCCAAAGATCCACCCCAACTCGTGATCGGAGGCCACCCGGCGGTAAAATATGTCGCTACCACCTGTATCTCCCATCCGCTTGACCTGATGAACAAGGTGCGGAAGGCCTTGAATTACGATGGCCCCAGCTTCCTCCACATGCTCGCGCCCTGCCCGAAGGGATGGAAGTTCGACGAGAAACTGACCCGTGAGATGGGGCGTCTGGCCGTCGAAACCGGGATGTGGACCCTTTACGAATGGGAGAACGGGGTTTACCGGTACCAGAACCTTCCGAAGAAGTATCAACCGGTCGGCGAGTATATGAAATACCAGGGCCGTTTTTCTCATCTCAAAGAGGAACATATTGCAAAGATGCAGG
>Ga0315295_10003153_pt1 | contig 14021 bp, 12 predicted proteins | sample YL17G14_0_MG_FD_204453 | JGI IMG/M metagenome (GOLD analysis project Ga0315295, IMG submission 204453) | Sediment microbial communities from Yellowstone Lake, YNP, Wyoming, USA - YL17G14_0 | ecosystem: Environmental > Aquatic > Freshwater > Lake > Sediment | place: USA: Wyoming | collected...
AGAAGACGAACTCATGCGTGCCGAACTTCTGTTAAATGAGAAGGAGAGGGCAGAGCATATCATGCTGATAGATCTGGAGAGAAATGACCTTGGAAGGGTTTCAGAGTACGGCTCTGTGAGAGTTGACGAACTGATGACTACTGAAGATTACTCACATGTAATACATATTGTATCTAATGTAGCAGGAAACCTTGCAAAGGGCAGAGACTGTTTCGATGCTGTTCAGGCAGCATTCCCCGGAGGAACTATAACAGGAGTTCCAAAAGTGAGGTGCATGGAAATTATAGATGAACTCGAACCAGTAAGGCGTGGCCCGTACACTGGTTCAATAGGCTATCTGGGTTTTTCAGGCAATGCTGATCTGAATATAGTGATCAGGACGTTTGTAATAAAGGACAACATGGCCTATGTTCAGGCAGGCGCAGGAATTGTTGCTGATTCAGATCCTGATAAGGAATATTTCGAGACATTGAAAAAGGCAGAGGCATTAATAAAAACTCTGGAGAGGGTTTAAAGAGATTATGAAAACCGGAACCAGCTTTTCTTTGTTTCCAGATTATCGAAAGTTTTTAGCATCTCCCTGAGCAGACCGCTCATTTCTTTTTGTTCTTTCCTTGCATCCTTGACCTCAGAGTGAATACCTGAGGCTGTATTCTGTAATTCTTTCAGCGCCTGTGTCATTTCTCTTAAGCTGTTTATTAAAGCGTCGAGCTTCTCAGCAGGAATTGCCGGTATTTCCCTTATCTCTTTTATAATAACCTCTTTGGGGGACGCAATATCTTCCCTGAGAACAGGCTTTGCAGATTCTTCTATCGCTTCCGGAATATCATAAGTTGCTTGTGCTATCTTGTCCTGGGAATCATAACATGACGATTCAAAAACCGGAATGTCTGTAACACGCTCAACAGGTGGTGGTTTGCTTATAATGACTTTTTCTTCAAATATGTCCGGCTTAATAGTTTGCGTGGGCTCAGCAGCGGGTTGTATCTCGATCTTATGCTTTGCCTTTATCCCCTGAATGACAAGTTTGGTTATTTGCTGAAAAGTCTCTTCTACTCCTGTGCCATTTATGGCAATCGCTGTTTTGTATTCATATTTTCTGTTTTCATTCATGTCTTTATTCAATTCATCAATGGAAAGGATATTCGTCAGATCCCTTTTATTGTATTGCAATATGACAGGGATATCGTCAGGGTTAATGTTATTGGCAATCAGATTTTCCCACATATTTTTAAGACTTTCCCTGTTCTGTTCTCTCATCTCCTGCTGTGAGTCTGCCACAAAAACTACAGCGTCTGCCCCTTTCAGAACGAGTTTTCGCGTTGCGTTATATCTTACCTGTCCAGGCACTGTATAGAGTTGGAACCGTATCGAAAAATCGCTGATCTTTCCCAGCTCTATAGGCAGGAAATCAAAAAATAGCGTACGATCAGCTTCTGTGGCAAGAGATAAGAGTTTTCCTCTCTTGCTTGAATCAAATATCGAATGCAGATACTGAAGATTAGTCGTCTTGCCGCTCAGTCCTGGTCCGTAATAGACGATCTTGATGGTGATTTCCTTAGTTGCGTAGTTAAATAGCGCCATGGATTATACTATAGCATATACGGCATTTCGGTTCTGATTCTTTACCCTGTACATCGCATCATCAGCAAGCCGTATAAGATCGTCTTTGGATGCTGCGCTTTCAGGATATGAGGCAACCCCGAAACTTGCAGTTAATTTTAGTGAATATCCCTCTTTTTTGAGAAAGGTATTTTGCTCAATTGATTTTCTCATCCTTTCAGCAATCTGAGTAGCTGCTTTTGGAGGTGTCTGAGGCAGTACAATCACAAATTCATCACCACCATATCTGGCAACGATATCAACTGTCCTGAGACTTTTTAAAAGAAGCTGTCCCATTTCTACCAGCACCTTGCTTCCAATGAGATGACCAAATCCGTCGTTTATACGCTTGAAGTAATCAACATCCATGAAAATGAGTGAAACTGAAGTGTTGTATCTGCTTGATCTCTGGATCTCAATCTCGATAGTTCTGTTCAGATATCTTGTATTGAAGAGTTTTGTAAGATCATCTGTTATAGCGAGTTCTGTCATCTTCTGATAAAGCGATGTTCTTTCTATGGCAATTGCCGTGAGGTCAACAAGCCTCATTAGAAGGTCAAGGTCTTCTTTCCTGAAAGGCTCTCCTGTTGTTTTATTTACAAGTTCAAGTACCCCTATTACTTCTTCATTAATTCTTACAGGTATGCACATGAGAGATTTTGTTTTGAAATGAATGGCATTGTCTATCTTGCCCAAAAAGCGTTCATCTTTTGAAACATCCGGCACAACAAGTGGTATGCCTTCACGTGCAACCCATCCGGCAATGCCTTCTCCCATCTTTAGCCTGATTTTTTGAATTTCTTTTGTCTTTTTTGCGCCGGTTTTTTCAAAAACCAGGTCGCCTGTTTCCTGGTCCACCAGGAGGACTGACCATGTCTCAGCTTTCGTCATCTCTTTCATTTTACCCATGATTTTCCTAAGTATATCACTCAGTTCTGATGAGGAAGCAAGAGTCCTGCTCACCTCTTCAAAGAAGTTCAGTTCGTTCTTTGCAAGAGACAGGTCGTATTTCAACCTGTTATTTTCAGAAAATATTTTATTTTCTCTGACTAATCTTTTTACAAAATATAACAGCTCCTTGCTATTTGGTGCAAAAAGGGGATAAGCCGTGGATTCTTTCATCCATGGTGTAAATCCCCTGAAAGTGTGAGTATCTGAGATAATGATCTTTGGAATGTTTTTTGATATCTTCAGGAACTCTTTAAAAAGTGGGGAGGTATTGAGTTTCTTGTCCACCAGGATAATATCTGTCTTGTCATGTAACACAGGGAGGGCTTTTTCAAAGGAATCGAATTTGCTGATGCTGTATCCGGATGAAGTTAGTGCATCTTCATAATCAGCGCCAAGCGTATTGCTGCCTATCAAAGTTACTTTAAGCATTTATACCACAACATTTTTTATATTTTTTACCGCTCCCGCACGGACATGGGTCATTCCTGCCGATTTTTCTTCCGTGTCTTGCCGTATGCGCAGAAGAATCAGCGCCCCTGTTGTAATTTAATTTCACCTGCCTCACAGGCTCTTTGATAACAGGCTCCTGTTTTTGTACCTGAATTTTAAAGAGTCTGCTAACGATCTCTGTGGATAGCCTCGACGTCATGTCTGCGAATACATCAAATGCCTCTTTCTTGTATTCAACCAGTGGATCTTTCTGGCCGTAACCTCTGAGACCAATGCCTTCCTTAAGATGATCCATCCCCAGCAAATGATCTTTCCATTGCGTGTCAATAACCTGGAGCATAACAACTTTTTCGAGATATCTAATTATTTCACTTCCAATTTCTGCTTCCCTGGCTTGGTATGCTGCTTTCATCTCTGAAAGCAGGGCTTCCCTTAAAGCATCCAGATTCATGGGTCTGATATCCGGCGCAATAGAAAATACCCCGTACAAAGCATCCCTGAGTCCTTTCATGTCCCAATCGTCAACATGTTTTTCTTCAGGACAGTATATGGACAACAGTTCATCAATTACATCTTCGAGCATATCCATTATGCGATCTGTGAGATTCTGACCCTTTAGGATTTCTTTCCTGAAAGAGTATATCTCAGACCGCTGTTTATTCATTACATCATCATATTCAAGGAGGTGTTTTCTTATATCAAAGTTATGGGCTTCCACGCGTTTCTGTGCGTTTTCGATCGCCTTTGAGACCATCTTGTTTTCTATCGGCATTTCTTCATCCATGCCGAGCTTGTCCATAAGCCCCGAAATCCTGTCTGAACCAAAGATCCTCATTAGATCATCTTCGAGTGAAAGATAAAACCTTGATGAGCCCGGGTCACCCTGTCTTCCTGAACGCCCCCTTAACTGGTTATCAATACGTCTCGCCTCATGTCTTTCTGTGCCGAGTATATGTAGACCACCGGCAGAGATAACCTTTTCCCTGTCAGTTCTGCAAATATCCTCTGCTTTTGCAAAAGCTGTTTTCCAGTCTTCATCTGTATAATCTTTTATATCTTTTAAAATCTCTCTTGCAAGGCCTTCCGGATTGCCGCCAAGTACTATGTCTGTTCCTCTGCCTGCCATGTTTGTGGCTATTGTAACAGCCTTGCTTCTTCCTGCCTGGGCTATAATCTCAGCTTCCCTTTCGTGGTATTTTGCGTTCAGGACTGCGTGAGGGATCCCTTTTTTCTTTAAGAGGTGACTCAATAATTCTGATTTTTCAATCGAAATTGTACCAACAAGCACAGGTTGTCCCTTATTATGTAATTCTTCTATCTCTTTTAATGCTGAAATAAATTTCCCTTTTTCTGACTTGTAAATCATATCAGGATGATCAATACGAACCATTGGTTTGTTTGTTGGAACAACTACTACTTCAAGGTTATATATCTTTGCAAATTCCTCAGCTTCTGTATCAGCTGTCCCGGTCATACCTGCAAGCTTTTTGTACATCCTGAAATAATTCTGAAATGTGATTGTAGCGAGTGTCTGATTTTCGCTCTCTATCTTAACAGCTTCCTTCGCTTCCACTGCCTGATGTAGCCCGTCTGACCAGCGCCTGCCGGGCATAAGCCTTCCGGTAAATTCATCTACGATAATGACCTCGCTGTCCTTAACAACATAATCGACGTCCCTTTTGAAAAGTGTATACGCCTTTAATGCCTGGAGTACATGGTGAACGAGTTCAATATTTGCAGGATCGTAGAGATTGCCCGTGCCAAGAAGTCTTTCCACCTTAGTATTGCCATCTTCAGTGAGGATGGCAGTCTTTGCCTTTTCATCAATAGTGTAGTCGGTATCTTTTTGTAGCCTGGGGATAATTTTGTCTATTTTATAATATTTGTCCGTAGATTCTTCTGATGGACCTGAAATAATCAAAGGTGTTCTTGCCTCATCGACAAGAATGCTGTCGACCTCATCAACTATGGCATAATGGAGCTCCCTCTGAGAGTAATCTGATATATCATATTTCATATTATCCCTGAGGTAATCGAAACCGAATTCATTGTTTGTCCCATATGTTATGTCTGCTGAATAGGCCTCCTGACGTGAACACGGCCTGAGAAAATCCAATCTCTTATCGTTAGAGAAATAGGTCGGATCATAAAGGAAAGAAATATCGTGTTGGATAATACCCACAGAAAGACCAAGGAAATGATAAATAGGACCCATCCATTGGCTATCCCTCTTTGCAAGATAATCATTGACGGTGACGATATGTACGCCTCTTCCTTCAATTGCATTGAGATAGACCGGGAGAGTGGCAACAAGGGTTTTTCCTTCACCTGTCTTCATCTCGGCGATCCTGCCTTCGTGGAGTACAATCCCGCCGAGTATCTGCATATCAAAGTGCCTCATGTTCATTTTTCGCATGGACACTTCACGCACTAATGCAAATGCTTCAGGGAGTAAGTCATCAACGGTTTCACCACCCTCAAGTCTTCTTTTGAATTCTTCTGTCTTTTCCTGAAGCTGGAAATCCGAAAGGCCTGTTACACTGGATTCAAGCGAGTTAACCTTTTCCAGGATTGGCCATAATCTTTTGAGTTCACGCTCATTCTTTGTACCAAAAACCCTGCTAAGTAATGTTCCAATCATAGTTTATATAATAGATTAAGGGGGTTATTATTTCAAGAAATCAGAAATAAAAAAAAGTCAGAAGGTGTTATGGACATATCTAATATGACTGCCAATAATTTTTTTATCATAACTCAGGAATGAACCTTGCGCGAAAAAGAAAATACATGTTACATTGTGTTTATGAAAAAGACTGTATTTATATATACCTTTGGATGCCAGATGAATGTCCATGACACTGAAAAAATGCTCGGGGTTCTTAAAAAAGGAGACTATTACAAGACTGACAACCCGAGCAAGGCTGATCTCATTATATTCAATACTTGCAGTATCAGACAAAAAGCCGAGCAGAAATTTTACAGTGAACTCGGCAGGATCAAATCATACAAAAAAAAGAGGCCGGATCTTAGGATAGCTGTTGCAGGCTGCATTGCGCAGCAGGAAGGTAAAAAAATCCTTAAAAAGGCGTCCTATGTGGATTTCGTATTCGGTCCTCAGAATATACATAAGCTTGGTGACTTTATATCAAGTTCAAATGGACCTGTTGCTGTGAGTGATAATCCCGATTTAGCCTTAATCGACCTTCCGGTTCAGAGAGAAGACGGTGTTAGGGCATGGGTTACAATAATGTACGGATGCAATAATTTCTGCAGTTACTGTGTTGTTCCCTATACAAGAGGCAGGGAAAAATCCAGGCCAAGTGAACATATCTATGCAGAAGTATCGGAGATTGCTGAAAAGGGCTACAAAGAAATTACCCTGCTTGGTCAGAATGTCAATTCTTATCAGAGCGATGTAAGTTTCCCCGGACTTTTGAAAAAGCTGAACAGAGTAGGGGGGATAGAGAGAATAAGGTTTGTGACCTCTCATCCCAAAGACCTTTCCCTTGATCTTGCAGATGCAATTGCAGAATTGCCTAAGGTATGCGAACATATTCATCTGCCTTTACAGTCCGGTTCAGATAATGTTCTGAAACTCATGAACAGGGTGTATTCCTATGATATATACAGAAATAACGTTATATTACTGAGGGGAAAAGTTCCCGGCATAACAATAACTTCTGACATAATAACAGGCTTTCCCGGAGAAACAGAAGAGGATCATAACAGAACAATATATGCACTGAAGGAAATGGAATTTGACGGCATATTTGCATTCAAGTTTTCTCCAAGACCGGGCACAGCAGCTGCAAGGATTGAAGACCATCTCCCGGAGAATATTAAATCTGAGCGTCTCGCTGAAATATTAACGCTGCAGGACGAGATAACATTACGAAAAAATCTGCTTTTTGAGAATACTCAACAGGAGATACTTATTGAAGGAATTAGCGATACAGATAAAGGCAGACTAACCGGAAGGACAAGGACAAATAAAATTGTCACAATCCCTGAAACAGAAACGTTAAAGGGAACAATCTTAACAGTCGAAATAAAAAAGGCCAGAAAACATTCTCTTGAAGGAATACCTATAAAATAATGAGAATTGCTATCCTGACACTTGGATGCAAGGTTAACCAGGCAGAAAGTTCATTTATAGAAAGCAACCTCATTAATCTCGGATTTTCTATCGTAAACTTATCAGAGAAGCCAGATTACTGTATTGTAAATACCTGCACAGTAACATCAAAGAGTGATTATCAATCAAGACAGCTCATAAGAAGGGCTGTTAGGTCAGGTGCAAAGGTAATAACAACTGGCTGTTATTCTCAGCTGAGTCCTGATGAAATAAAAAAGATTGACAGGACAATAGAAATTATACAGCATAGTGATAAATACAGTATTATCAAGTCATTAACTGGCCATAATGCAAGCAATAATTTAATTTATTCGAACAGGTCCAGACCATACGTTAAAGTTCAGGATGGGTGCAATGGTTCATGTTCATACTGCATTGTCCCAAAAGCGAGAGGAAAATCACATAGCATGACTGTTTCTGATATAGCAGAAAAAGTTGCTGACTTCTCGCTGAGCGGTTACAAAGAGGTTATTCTAACAGGAATTCATCTTGGATCATATGGTTATGATTTTAAACCTAAATTAAAACTTTCAAAACTACTCATAACCCTTTTAGAAAAAACAAATATTGAAAGAATAAGACTCAGTTCAATTGAAGTAAACGAGGTAGATAATGATCTAATTGCATTACTTAAGGAAAAACGCATATGTTCTCATGCACATATACCACTTCAAAGCGGTGATGACAGAATCCTGAAGCTTATGAACAGAATGTATAATGCAAAGGATTTTCATAATATAATAGAGAAAATTCTGAACAATGTTCCTGATATTGCAATAGGAACTGATGTTATAGTTGGGTTTCCTGGTGAAGGGGATAAAGAGTTCTCAAATACCAGGCATCTGCTTGATACATTACCGATAACATATATGCATATATTCCCTTTTTCAACGAGACCAGATACTTTAGCTTCCAAAATGGGCAACCAGGTTCATTCTATGATAAAGAAAGAGAGATTTGCAGAGCTGAACACACTTAATATAAAGAAAAGGAAAGCCTATATGAATCTGCAGGAAGGTAAAGCCCTTGATGTCATTATTGAAGAACATGATCCGGAAAACACATCTGTCGGGACATCAGGCAATTACCTGAAGGTAAGGCTGCATTCAAAAGTGTATTCGAAAAAATCCCTAGTGCGAGTAAGGATTACCGGTATTGAGAAGAACATGTTGCAGGGGATTCCTATAGGGAACCTATAACATATTATAAAAATGAAATATTTTCTATGCCTAAAACCTAATCAAAGTTGCTCGATCCTATAGTTTTCAAGGAAAGACAATCTTTTTAAACAGAATTAATAACATGTTGTTAACAATGGCTGTTGATACATAATGTCTGATAAGATATATTATGTTAAATTATAACAATGTGTATAAATATTTAATGGTTTGTTTTTTTGTTCGTATTTTTTTATCAAATTGAGCTTTTTTTAGTTCATAAATAATCCGCCCTATTTCAGGACCTGTTTCTATACCTGAAATATCTATAACCTCCCTTGAATTCATCAGTCCTGCCCTCCAGATCAATTTAAATCGCTTGTAATCATCAAGGAGGTCCAACCTGTCTGTCAGAATCAGAACATCTATTATCGCTTCTTTACAACATATGAAGAGATCAAATAATTCTCCCTGCAGATCATTCCCGTTGCCAATCAAATGTATTCCTTGATGAGCCAGTATTATCCTCTTTTGTACGATATTGCTTAATCGTAGTTGTTTTATGCTTATATTTGAAACGGTTTTTTTCTTTTTTAGCAGAAGATCAAGGCATAATAATCCTTTGTATGTAAGGTTTTGAGAAAATATATTCTTAAGGATAACTTTAATTTTTAAAGGAAGAACCTTAAGTATTCTCTTTTCAAGCTTAGAAACTTCTCTAATATTATGCTCTAACTGCCTTGATTGAATAGGCAATATTGAAGATAGAACACCGTCGTGAAATGCTATTTTCAAATACTTTGAAGCCTTCTCAGAGTTTAACAAATGGCTAAATTCTAAAGTGATTCTTTCAGGTGAGACTTTAATTATATTATTTTGCAGTGTTTTTATATAGTTATGAGTACTTGTATCTATCGAGCCATTTAACTGAGCTGCAAAGCGATATGCCCTTAAAATCCTAAGTGGATCAGCAATAAGATTGTCTTTAGAGATACAGCGAATTATTTTCCTTGTTATGTCTGCTGCACCATTGTATATATCTATCATTCCTTCTTCAGGTGACCACGCTATCGCGTTTATGGTAAAGTCCCTTTTTGACAAATCTTCTGTTAAAGATCCCTGGGGTTTTGAAAAATCGAATGTTAAACCTTCTCTGAAACCAAGCCTTATGAATCCTTCTCTTTTGAATTCAATTATAGTGCCACCAAAAATATCTCTGATTTCATTAACGAAGGTCTTCAGGTCTCCATCAACGATATAATCCCGGTCTGATGAACGACATCCCATAAGTGCATCTCTGATATATCCACCGACAAGGTAAACCCCTATCGCCCTTCCCTTCTCAAATATGATGGAATTGTACCTATCTTTTAAGATCCTATGTTTGAGTTGTTTATCAGTAAATTTCATATTTAAATATTACCACGCAATTTAACTATCGGTACTTTTTCCTCTTTTTGAACGGTACAGAGATATCAGTTTCTTTACCGTTATGGGAAAGATTCCGATGAGTGCAAAGGAAATGATCAGGCTTGGAGATAAAATCCCTTTGAGAGAATCAATCTTTGCCAGTTCTTTCCCGGCATTAACAAAAACCATAGTTCCGGGCAGCATCCCTATCTGGGATACCCAATAGAATTTAAAAAAGGACATTTTCGTAAGCCCCATAGCGAGATTGATCATCCAGAAAGGAAATATGGGGATTAAGCGCAGGGTGAATAAATAGAACGCCCCTTCTTTTTCAATCCCTTCATTGACCTTTGCAATCTTGTCACCGAATCTATTCTGTATCCAGTCCCTTAAAAGATACCGGGAAACAAAACATGCCAGTGTGGCGCCAATAGTGCTTGCGAAAGAAACCACGATCGTTGCTGTCCAGAAACCGAACAACGCACCTCCAGCAATACCTAATGGAGAAGCGCCGGGCAATGAAAGAGAGGTTGTGAGAACGTAAATGGCAAAATAGCTCGCAATAACCAGTACCCTGTGGTTCGCGTAGAGGGCTTTGAACTTATCCAACGATTCTTTTAAATAGGAAAGCGTGAGATACTGGTCGAGGTGAAATACCTTAACTGCCCCAATTAATGCAGCTATAACGAGCAAGATTATTATTTTATTTGCCTTCATTCCCGGGTTATTCTCCTAACGCCTTTTTCATTCTTGGTAAAAATTCATTCCCCGGAACGTAGTCTACAATCTGCAATTCTTTTATTTCATTCCCGCCGTGATCAAGGAATATTACGGTCGGGACACCCTTAACATCGTATTTTTCCAATAGTTGCATAACATCAGGATTGGCTTCCTTAGTCAGATCAACCTTGATCATGCTAAATTTTGCGGATTCCTTCACAACTTCCTTTTCATGAAATGTATTTTTATCCAGTTGACGACAGGGCGTGCACCAATCTGCGTAGAAGTCAATGATTATCGGTTTCTTAGCAACTATTGCTTTTGTATACATATCTTGTGAATACGGCTGCCAGGACACCCCTGGACCCCGTAAGAAGACAGATCCTGCCAGAAATAGAGAAACTCCGATCACAAAAACACCGACGGTTCTTTTGATCATGACGAAAGTCCGAAGGGCTTTACCTGTTTTACTTATAAAACCCAGATGAACTCCTGAAGACAAGGCAATAAAAGACATTATGAAGGTTCCTGCATCGCGCCATGGAAACAATGGTTTTATAAAAAACACAGCCATTGCAAGCATAATCCATCCGAAAAGATTCCTTATCCATATCAACCATTCCCCTGAGCGGGGAAGCTTACTCACATTTCCGGCAAACAAAGACAGGACAAAAAGCGGTAACCCGAGGCCGATGCTCAGAGTAAAGAATATGAGAAAACCGAACAGAGGGTCCCCCTTCTGGGCAACCATAGTCAGCAGCCCTATAATAAATGGACCGATACAGGGAGCAGCAACGATACCGAGTGTCAGTCCCATAAATAGTGATTGGGCATAGCCTGTATGAGATTTTGAAACGGCTGAACTCAAGAAACCTGGCAGCCGTAGTTCCCAGAATCCGAAGAAGTTAAGCGCCATGAGTAGCAGCACAGATGATACAAAAATAAGCACGGCCGGATGCTGTAGGAATGAGCCCATGAGTTTCCCAGTGAAAGCTGCTGAGATACCAATGGCCGAGTTCATGACCGAAAGCCCAAGAATATAGAGCAGACCATGCAGAATTAGATATCCCTGACGTTCATCAGTCTCACTACGTCCTCCAAAATATGAGGCGGTAATGGGGATCAGGGGATATACGCAGGGGGTTAGATTGAGAGCGATACCTCCCAGAAAAACGCCAAGAAGTGTCAGAATTAAGCCTGTTCCAACAACAGTCGAAATGCCTTTCTGTCCTCCGGACACTCCATAAGAAGCGCGGCCTACCTCAAGAGGTAAACCCATCTCCTTCCATGCTGGAAGCCCCTCGGCAAAACGATATATATTGTTATATCCAAGCCTTACAGCCAAACTGGCTGCACCGTGACTTCGCACTCACGTTAAGCCGTCTCAGTAAAAGACAACTTTCTTATTTTTATCAGGACCGAGAAGTTTTTTCATCTCCGATCGTGTCATAGGAGAGTATTGATTCCACCAGGTCGGAGCAAAATCAATATGCCAGGCCCCCTGGATATGCTGCATCTGATACGACCACTCCTGCCTTGTATCTACAAGAAGAAACGCTGCTGAATCTTTAAGATATTCATGTTTGAGTTCCTCAGACGTGATGAGGTTATACCCTCCTTTTTGCGCCTCAGTGACAACCTTATCCCAACCACGAACTGATTTCTGACCCTCTGATTGTGCCTGAGCAACATAACTCATGAAAAGAAAGAACAGTAAACTTATATAAGCTATTCTTTTCATAACAACTGTCCCTCCCTTGCCTTCTTTAAGAAGTAAGTTTTTCCTTAACAGCCTTCTCAATATCCTCAAAAGTGGCTTCGCTACCAAGCACTTTACCATCAACAGCTATATTAGGGGGTTTAACGGCATCTCCCTTGTGACCAAATCCAAGTAATCCGGAATAAACGGTTTCCACTTCTACATCATCGTGATATTTCTCTTTGACTTGCCCGGCCAAAGCGCAGAGATTAGTTCAACGTCTACCGGCAGGTCGGTTGGAATAAACTGTTATTTTAATCACAACAATTCATCTCCTTATCAAAACTTAGAAGCAGACAAGTTTATCGCTCGTCATAACCATCTCGTACAGGTCTTTCTGACTGCCCTTTCGGCAGACGTCATTTTCTTCCAATCCCCTGAAGCCAAGACATTTTCCGCACGCAAGCAGTTTGCCGTCGCTCAGTGCAAACGTTTTTGCCAACTCTTTGATATTGAACTTCTCTGAATCACAGCTCTCATATTCGACAGCCTTTGCGTGCATAAAGATAGATACTTCGTCGTTCACGTTCGTATTTAGACAGAGATTTGCAAAGCGGAAAGCGTTCCAGATTGTCTCCGGATCGCCTGTTGAAATCAGAATGCCAATTTTCATTTCATCCTCCTTAATTTTTGTTGATGCGAAAAGCTATCTTTTGCGTTCTCCCGGATATGTCCCCTTCTTGGTCACAGGGCAGCAAGCAGGTCTTGGCAATATCTCATGGTAATCCTTTTTGAGAAGCTCGATGAGGTCGGGGATAAGCGGGTCGACAAGAAAATAACATCGCAGCCTTCCATCAACGTAATAGTCAACAATTCCGGATTGTCTGAGAAGGGACAAATGCTGGGATATATTCGGTTGTCTCAATTCAAGAAAGTCCTCAAAATCACTTACGCACTTTACCCCTTTTACCAACTCCTCAAGGATACGGATTCTGACAGGGTGGCTAATAACCTTTAAAAGCTCAATCTTCTGACCTAATGAAATCATATTCGATCTCCTTCAATATATTCATATTCTAATATATATCATAATATGAATATATTGTCGAGAAAATTAATTATTTACCTCTGGGATGACCCTTATTGAAATAGGCGTAACCAAAAGGCAATCTCATTTGCGATAGATAGGACGTGGTATTTCAGACGCGTAAGATCAGGATTTCTGTGGTGTGATATCGTTTAAATGAGTTTCTGATATTTTTTGGTCGATGTCTGGGAGTGCCGTCTTAAGTTTGTGGAAGTCTTTTTGCTTTTATTTGGAGTACATTTTCAGTCAGTAACCAGCTGTTTGCTTTTTTTAAGATATCGAGCTACTGCATATAAAATAGTTATGAAAATAAATGATAAACCTAAAATCACTATGACAATTTTATTTTCATGTTTGCCATACCGCATATACTGATTTCTCTCGATCAATAGCATCATACATACTATCCATAAATAGGTTGTACCATATTCTTTGGTGACAAGGCGTTTCCAGTTGAATGTCATGTTTTTAACTGTCTTTCCTATCCCGGAGAACTTCGGTATAAATCTGTTTACATTCCGGCAGTATTCGATATACTCCTGCCCGAATTTATTGGTAAGGTAATTCTCCTCTGCCCTGATAATAGCTATATAGAAGAATATGAATAAAGGTATCCCTATGACATAAAACATAAGCGAATGAGCAACGATACCGAGCCCTGCGATGATCAGGATATTTCCAAGATACAACGGATTTCTGCAATGGGCAAAGATACCTTGTTTAACCAATCTTTTGGCAAAGACATTTCTGTCCTTTCCACCGCGTTTGATGTAGGCAAGTCCTATGGTTAACGCCCGCACTATTTGTCCT
>Ga0315295_10003154_pt1 | contig 14013 bp, 12 predicted proteins | sample YL17G14_0_MG_FD_204453 | JGI IMG/M metagenome (GOLD analysis project Ga0315295, IMG submission 204453) | Sediment microbial communities from Yellowstone Lake, YNP, Wyoming, USA - YL17G14_0 | ecosystem: Environmental > Aquatic > Freshwater > Lake > Sediment | place: USA: Wyoming | collected...
CGCCGTGGGCTCGCCACCCGGCGTGGGTCGGAACTGATAAGCAATCCGCGGATTGCCAGTTGCTGCCGCCGTCAGCAGGAGCTCGCCGGCGTGGTTCAGCATCCCGTCCTCGAGCAGGCCGAGCAGGCGAAGGAGGTCGAGGTCACTGCGCTGGGCATGCTCCCGACGCTCATCGGGCAGGCCGGCCAGGGTCGCCCTGAGCGTTGCCATCGCGAGAGGGGAGACTTCATCGGGCCGGCGATCCGAGCGCTTCGCGGACCAGTCCACGCCCAGTCGGTCTTCGCGCAGGCGAGCGACTTCGGCCGGTGACATCGGTTGGCAGTCGTCGTTGATCCGCCGATAGGCCCGGCCCTTGCGGTCCGCGTAGACCTCGATCCCTTCCGGGACGAGGACCACGAGGAGCCGGATCCCGAAGTGGGTCTGCGCCTCGACCTCGACCAGCAGGTTCGGCTGGGTTGTCGCGTGGATCGTCTTGCGGAGCCGATCCGGGTCAAGTGCTGTGCCCATGAGCGCAGCCGGACCGGCCGTACGGTCAGACACGCCGACGACGACGGTGCCGCCGATCCCGTTGGCAAGACAGATGACCGCCTCGGCGATGTCGCGCTCGGTCTCCTCGGGGGTTGCCTTCTCTCGCTTGAACTCCAGGACGCGCGATTCGAGGCCGGCCGCCCGCTGGCCGGCATGGATCGCACCGAGGATCGTCGGAAGATCGGAGAGGATGGCCACGGCCCAGAGTTTGATCGGAGTTTAGTAAGACGTCAATCGTGTCGGCGCTACTAAACTCCCACCAAACTCACCACCCCGAGCTGGCGCACCCAGACCCGCGCAGGCCTCCTCGCTCCAGATGTCGCGGCCCGAGCCCTCTCGCCGCAGTATCCAATCCGGCTTGGGTACTCGGAGCCTGGGCTGCCGCTTGTCAAAGTGATCTGCCATCTGCTTGAATACGTTCATGCCCGAACCATCTGGATCCGGCCGCGCGGGCCGATACGTCCGCCAGCCGGCCGGCTACGCCGCGTTCATCCCAGCCGGGCTTCCGCCTGAGCCACCGATCGACGTTGCGCGCCTCGCGCCGATCCTGTCAGCCGCCGACCAGGGGATCGGGCGTCTCGATGGTGTCAGCCGCACCCTGCCGAACCCCGACCTCTTCGTTGCCATGTACGTGCGTCGCGAGGCCGTCCTCAGCTCCCAGATCGAGGGAACGCAAAGCTCCCTCGACGACGTCCTCGCGTACGAGCTCGACGCCACTGCGACACGCCTTCCGCTCGACGTGGAAGAGGTCTTCAACCACGTGGCCGCCATGAACTACGGCCTTGAGCGCCTGACCAGCCTGCCTCTGTCCCTTCGTCTCATTCGGGAGATCCATGAGCGATTGATGTCCGGTGTGCGAGGTACCGAGAAGAGTCCGGGAGAGTTTCGGCGAAGCCAGAACTGGATCGGGCCGGCGGGCGCATCGCTGCAGGGCGCGAGCTTCGTGCCACCCCCACCGCACGAGATGCTCGAGTCGCTGGGGAACCTCGAGCGGTTCCTCCATGAACCCGGGCCGCTGCCGGCCCTCGTGCACGCCGGCGTGGCCCACGCGCAATTCGAGACGATCCACCCGTTCCTCGACGGGAATGGCCGCGTCGGCCGCCTCCTGATCACCTTTCTCCTCGTCCATCGGGGCGTCATCGGGCGTCCGCTCCTCTATCTGAGCCACTACCTCAAGCGACATCGGATCGAGTATTACGACCGGCTCACGTCGATCCGGGAAACCGGGGACTGGGAAGGCTGGCTCACCTTCTTCCTGCAAGGCGTCGCCGCGACAGCCGACGAGGCCACTCACACGGCGGCGGCAATCCTGGCGATGCGCAAGCTGCACCGTGAGGCGGTCGCGGGGCTTGGGGTCAACGCGCTGCGCCTTCTGGACCACCTGTACGACCGACCGCTGGTGAACGTGGGCTCGGTTGCAGCCACCCTGGGCGTGTCCTGGCCCACCGCCGGCAAGCTCATCGGGCAGTTCGAGGAACGGGACCTCCTGCAGGAGATCACAGGGCACCGGCGAAACCGGATCTTCCGCTACGGGCCGTATCTCGCACTGTTCGAGGACGACGAGAGCCCGAAGGCCACCGCGGAGGCGTAGGCCGCTCCATTGCCGAGGGTCCTCCACGACCGACTCGGTGAAGTGCCCGCGGGAGCCCGACGGATTACTCAACGTAGTGAGTAATCCTACTCAGGGAAGAGTGGTGGCCTTCGAGTGAAGATGCGCCGGTCCTGCCCGCCCGCCAGTCCCGATCATGCCTTCGGGCTCCGCTTGCCCTGCGGCCCTCGGCGGCTCTCGATCTGCTTCACCGCCTGGACCGACTCGTCGAAGTGCAGCTCGACGGGCGACGGCAGCGTCGCGCGATGTTCCGAGAAGCGTCCGTATTCGGACTCGGCACGCGCCACCGCGACATCGTGCGAGACCCTGCCGGCGTGCTCGAGGATCTCCCGCTCGCCGAGGCGCAGGAAGTCGTCGAGCTTGGCGATCCAGTCGGCCATGTGCATGGGCCGCCGGCCGATCGCCTGCAGCTCGGCGAACTCGAGATAGGCGCTGACGATCCGGTTCAGCGCGTCGAGTTCATCCGCGGCGAGGTAGTTCTTGGCGACGGTGACGTCGGTCTTCCGGGGGACGTCGCCGGCCCAGGCCGACAGGCCCATGTTCGGTTTGCCGGCGTCAGCGCGGGCGGCGATGACCTCCACGGCGGTGTGGCCGTGCGCCGCCCAGTGCATCTTGTTCTGGATCGTGGCGAAGAAGCGCTGCGAGGCTTCGGCGCTCGGGTCGTAGTCGATGCTCGTGGCGTAGATCCGCAGCACCTTGCGCCAGAAGGCCTTCTCCGACGAGCGGATGTCGCGGATGCGCGCGAGCAGCTCGTCGAAGTAGTCCGGAACGCCCGGCCCGGGCGGGTTCTTGAGGCGCGCGTCGTCCATGGTAGAGCCCTTGACGACGTACTTTTCGAGACGGGCCGTCGCCCACTGCCGGAATTGTGTGCCGCGCGAGCGGACGCGGCAGCCCACGGCGATGATGACGGGCAGGCTGTAGTGCTTCAACCGCCGCCGCACGTCTCGGGGACCCTCGCGGCGAACCTGTAAGTGCGACTTACAGGTTGGCGCTTCCTCGAGCTCGCGCTCCGCGTAGATGGCGGCGATGTGCTGGGTGATGTTCTGGGGCGTGGTCTGGAAGAGCTCCGCGAGCCCGGCCTGGGTCAACCACGCCGTCTCGCCGTCGAAGCGAACCTCGACGCGCGCGCGGCCGTCCTCGGTCCGATAGAGGAGGAACTCGGCGTCGCGGGGGGCGATGCCCCCGGAGTCAGTCATGTTCCGACCTCGAGGGCGGCGGTGCGCTCGGCATCGTTCCCGCCGGTCCCATGCTGGTCAGGCCACTGCGTGACCGTTGTAGGTGGCCCCCCGGCGCGAGCGGCAGCCCGTTCACGAACAGCACGACGTCCGGGCGGCGGGTGTGCTGGCCCTCGGCGACGGTGAACTGATTGACCGCGAGGCAGTCGTTGGCTTCCGGCGTGTCGAAGTCGATCACGCGTGCCTGGGCGCCAGCGATCGAGCCGTCCGCCCGGCGGTACTCCACCGTGACGCCGTCCACGAGCATCCAGTGGACCGCCCGGTTGCGCTCGGTGAGCGACGGCGCATCGGCCCGTATGAGCTTGCGGAACGCGTCGTCGAGCGCCTCGGGCGGCACGTCCGGGTTGAGCCGGTCGAGTGCCTGCCAGAGGCGCCGCCCGAGGAGGATGTCGCGGTACGAGAGGTCGGTGCGCTCGGTGCCCGGCATGCCGACCGCGATCTCCGTGCCATGAAGGATGGCCTCCTCGACGACGGATTCCGCCATACACAAGGCCAGCACGCTATCGACCACCAAACCCAGCGCAAGCGCGGCGCACCGCGTCGAGGTCTCGTGGCAGGAGTGCAAGCGTCTCCGCGGCCGCATGTTCGACGAGTGTTGCCGCGAGGGGCTTCGGGATGCGGCTCGCGAGGGCCTCGAGCGACAGCTCCGCGACTCGCTCGGCGGACACGATCTGGACCGATTCCGTCGCAACGGCCCGACACACGAGGCCGACGATCCGAGCCGACTCCGCGGGGTTCGCCCCTGGCCTGCCGAGCGAAGCGAAGACGCGTGCCAGGTCAGAGGCGCTCAGTGCTGGCGTCGCGTGCAGAGCGCCTATCAGGAGGCCCGAAGACGGCGGCACCGCAACGTAGCTCCGGATAGCGAGCGCAATGACAAGACGGTCCCTCGTGGCTCCATCGACCAGGCCGCGCTCCGCGAGCACCGGCACCAGGCTGATCGTGGCGAACGATCGCGGGCGCCGATCAGTCAACGCGAGACGACGGAGACCGAGATCGTCGGCGTATAGCGTGGCGTCAAGATGGGTGGCGAGGACGAGCGCATCGTACGAGGACTTGCCGACCATCTGGCGAAGCGCGGTCGGCGAACTGTCCTCGGGCTTGATCCACTCAAGCGGCCGGGCCTCAATCCGAACCTGCGCGGTGACCCATTCCAGCATCCCCTCGCGCTTCCGGAGCCTCTCCACGAGTTGCGGATCGCCGGGTGCCACGTCGTCGATCCGGATGCCGATGTCGCCGCCGATCATTGTCCCGCGACCATGCTCGACTTGGTCGCGTGCCTCTGCGACCTCTGACCGCAGCTCGTCGAGTAGGGAGCTCGGTGCGATGAGGTGGTACCCGGCGCGAACGGTATCCGCGATACCCACGTCGAACATCGTCTTGAGCGAAGAGCGGGCGATGACAACCTCGTTGGCGCTTCGTGCCTGGTCGACCGACCATGCCTGGAGTCCAGCGTCGTCCCACTCGACCCACAGCGGTGCGAGCTGATCAGGAGCGGTTACCAGGGTGTCCATCAGGTCCGAAATGGATCCGCCGAGGATCCTGACGACCATGCCGAGCGGGACGACCTGCTCGCGAAGCAGCCCGATCGTCTCCTCGACCTGCGCGCGCCGCTCTCCTAAGGCTTGGATAACCCTGGTGTAGTCGCCGGGCGCCGACCCGTCGCCGATATGCACGGCGGTGGCGAAGAAGGGCTCGCCGGGAAACCGCTGCTCGTATTGCGCGATCGCGTCACGAGCGTAGTGGACGACCGCGGGAATGATCTCCTCGACCGTCCATCGCTTCGCCTGCCAGGAGCCCTCGTGCTCGATCACGACATCGCCCTGCCGCTTCCCGAGGAGGCCGAGCGTCCGTGCGTCGTCGACGCTGATCTCGCTCTGGCCGGGGTGGTACGGCGGCTCTGCGAGGATCGTGTGACTCCGCTCTTCGCCGTGCTCATCCCGAAGGCGAACATGGGTATCGGGACCGACTCCGTCCGGCGGCGGGATGTCGATCCGACTCGCGAACACCATGCCGGCGAGGGCACGGTGCATCCGAGGATCGTCACGGGCCTCACGAAACGCGGTGAACGCTTGGTCAACGGCCTCGGGACCGCGTCCGAGTTCGCGGAGGAGCTCAGCCATCTGCATTCGCTCCTCCGCTGTCATCATCCCGGCCGCCATCAGCGCCTCGACCTGCGCCGCCGCGTCCTCCATCCGACGGGCCTCGATCAGCTGGTGCGCGAGCACGATCCGAACGTGTTGCGTGGCGTGGCCGCGGTCGACGAGCTCGGTCAGATGCGCAATCGCCGCGTCCTGGTCCTCCCGAGCGAGCGCGATGTCGACCGCGACACCGAGCGCCCATGCCGGCAGCGGGCCACTGTCGGCCAACACGTCGATCTGCTCCTGGGCCTGGGCGAGGTCGTTGATGCGCATCAGCGCGAGAACGTAGGCCCGCCGCGCCTCCTCGAGAATCGCAGCCGCGGGAACCTCGTTGAACACTGCCGCCGCCTCGGCATGCCGGCCGACCCGAACCAGCGCGACTGCGAGCTCCGTCAAGAACGCGTCCCGCATCGGGCCGGCACGCTCCGCGCCATCCCGGTAGCTGGCGATGGCGTCTTCCATGTTCCCGCGGGCGAAAGCAATGCGGCCAACGAACACGGCAGCGATCGGCCGCTCGCGAGCCGGCTCGCTCAGGCCGTCGACAGCACGCGCCGCGCCCTCGACGTCTTCGAGCTCGAGCGCCGCGTCAGCGAGCGCGAAGCGCGCTGCATCCGGGTCGTGGGCATCAGGGAGGAGTCCGAGGCCTCGCTCCAGGTCGCGCGCCGCCTCGTCGTGTCGGCCATGCCTGGCAAGGATCTCAGCACGAACCGCGACGAGTAGGGCGTCGTTACTCGCGACCGGACGGTGAAGGAGCTCGAGAGCGCCGTTGTCGTCGCCCGCCTGAAGGCGCAGGGCCGCGAGGTTCCGAACGACGTCTGGATCGTCGGGTTCGATGCTCGCCGCGAGCTGAAGGTCCGCGTCGGCCTCATCGAGCCTCCCAGCCGCACGCTTCGCGGCGGCGCGGAGGACGAGTGCCTTAGCCTTGAACGGGTGAACGTCATCGAGTTCCTCGATCGCCTCGGATGCGATTCGCTCGACCTCGGCGTTCTCGCGGATGTCTGCCATCGTCGCGTCGCGGCCGAGCTCGAGGAGCGCGGTGGCACGAAGGACCAGCACCTCGGGCGGCCGCTCGCCTCCCTCGAGGATCAGCCCGGTCAACTCGAGCGCACGATCGGCATCGCCGCGAACTGTCGCGATCTCGGCAAGGACCGTACGATAGTGGCTCGAGGAGGCGACAGAACCCGGAGGCTCGCGGAGGTCTACGCCGGTAGCAGCGTTCACCTGCGCGACGGCGCCCCAGGCCTTCGCGTTCTCGGGAGCCGACGCGATCGCGTCGTCCGCGTAGCGCCGTGCGGCTGGGATGTCGCCTAGCTGGAGTGCCGCGATCGAAGCGCTGACGAGAGCCTCAGGGCCGTCGGGCTTGACGTCGAGGGCCTGGCGAGCGCTCGTCAGGGCATCCCCGGGTCGACTGAGTTGCAGCAGCGCCGTCGCGCGATGGCGCGCGAGCCAGTATCGGACCTCAGCGTCGACCCTCTGGCTCCGGAGATCGTTCGAGACTTGTTCGAGGATCGAGAGCGCTGCGCCCGCGTGCCTCCGCTCCAGTAGCTGTCTGACAAAGTCCAGCTCGGCGAGCCACCGTTCGTCAGGCGACAGCGCACGGACCGCGATCCCTCGTTCGACGAGAAGTTCGACGAGGGCGGCGCGGTCTTTCCGAAGTCGACGCGCCGCAACGTCGGCCGCGGCCTCGAGAAGCAGTGCCCAGGCGGCGGGGGCCTGACCTGCATCCACAAGGACCCGCGCCAGTAGATCCTTTGCGCGCTCGGCCTCGGGATCATCAGGAGGGCTCACATCGACGGCCTTGACCCGGATGTACTTGAGTGCGTCGCCGAGCTCCGCATGGAGCTCGGCGGCTTTCGGGAGAACGTCGAGGCGTCCTCCGCGGATTCGCTCCAGCTCCGTGGCGAAATCGCGGTAGATCCATCCGCTCGAGCGCCGGTCGACGGCGAGCACCACAGACAGCGGGTCGTCACCGGCGCGATTCGCGATCCCGCGTAAGGCTTCAGCGAGCGCTGCTTCCCCCGTCAGCCCGGCCTTCGCCTGGACTTCGAACGTCTGCGCTTCCCCGAACTCGATGCGGACGTCGTCTCCCGGGCCCCCTGTTTCCGCAGACACGGCGGACGGCGTGTCATCAACCGGCGTCAGCCAGTCAAGGCGGCGATAGGCAAGTACGTGGGCGAAGGCGTAGGCGATGACGCCTGCCTGGTGGTTCGTCCCCGCGAAAGCGGCTGGGCCTCCCATCGTCAGCCCTACGCCGTTCCCACTGTTTCGCGATGTCGCGCAGTCGCCACCATTCCAGTCGGTGCCGCCCTGGTGACGCGGAGCTCGCCGGAAATGAGCCTCGGCAGCAGCGCCTCGCGGAGACCGGCGAGGGTTCGGGTCTCACGTTCGTTGGCCACGATGCGCGAGTACGCGGGGCGGGCGACCTGATCGAACGACTCGAAGATCTGTTGCGGCGGTGCGACAACGGGAATGGGCCGGAAGTTCGACTTGCTGATCTCGAGGAATGTCGAGCCGTTGGCGCGGCTGACGATCTCCTCTTGGGCCCACTCGGCCCAGTAGAGAAGGAAGAGGTTCGAGACTCCCGGCGCGGGTCGCATAGCGATGAAGCCCTGATTGATCGCCAGCGGCACCTCGGCGATCGCCAAGTAGCCAATCGGCGCGCGGGACGAGAGCAGGACCGTACCCGGCGGAAGCAGCCCCGATCCAATCTGAGCGAGACCAGCGTCAGTGATCCTGCGTTCGGTCTCGAGCAGAACGGGGGTGGCCAGGGCGGACAGGTCCTTCGGCGTGGCCCAGTAGTTGCGGCCGTTCTCCCAGAGGGCCGTCTCCTTTGTGCTTGGAGTCGTGCCGCCAACGATCGTTGCGAGTTCGCCGATCGGGGCAACTCGCCACCCCTTCGGGATCTCCCCCAGCTCCGAGTCCTCGAACGAGTCCGGGAACAGGTCGGCGAGATGCGACGGGAGGCCGGGATCGCGGCCTTCGGACTTGGCGCGGACGGGGTCGAAGTCGACGAACCAGGACTTGAAAAGGGCCCGCGCGATCGCCTCCAGGGTCTCGTTCATCCGGCGGTTCAGCTCGATCTTGTCGTCCAGGGTGCCGAGGATGTGGGCGATGGCGCGCTGCTCGTGGAGCGGTGGGACCACGAACGGAAGAGCGGAGAGGATGCCCGTATTCAGATTGGGCATTGTGGCGCCGTGGGCGTGCCGGACGACCCACTCGCGAACCCTGGGATCGCCCAAGTAGTAGGAGGCATAGATCGGATCGACTGGCCCCTCACCAAGACGCACGCGAAGGCACCCGGTGCCGCAAAGCCAACCATCTTCCTGGAGCCGGATGAGAGCCCGCCTTTCAACATCGCCGCGACGGCTGTAGACGATGTCCCCTGGACGGACGCGGTACCGAGCGAGCCGTTCGGCGTCTTGGAGCGCAATACGCGCGATTCCGTCCTGAACAACGCGGTTGTCGCCGATGTTCTGGGGCATGATCGACGGGACTCCGTCGGGCACGTAGTCGGAAGCGTGGAGCTGGCTTCCGAAAGGCCCGGTTTGGACTTCGCCCCCGCCCAGTGCGCATGCCTCGCCAAGGGTCAGGTACTTCCAGCCCGCCGGTAGTGCCCCAACGGCCTGCTCAACCGCCATACCCGAGCTCCCGCAGGTTGGCGGTGATGGCGGCGCCAAGCCAGGGACTTCCTCCGATCGGCCAGTGGGCATCCTCATGGGGTCGGGTCACCGGAACCCTTCTTCGGTCGGTAGCCCCGGGGATCCAGCGCAAGGTCGAAGGTGGCGCGGTCCAGCCTGATCCAGTCCGTCTCGTTGATTCCGCGACGGTTCGTGGATGCTGGACTGCTCGGATACGCACTCGCGGTCTTGATCCACCGCCCCTGTTCGCGGGCGATCGCGCGAATCTCATCCGCGACTTCCGAGAGGTCCTGGTCCTGACTGAAGACAAGGGCGACATCGTATTCACGGGACCGAGCGAGGCGAACGATGCCCGGGGCGATCCGCACGTCGATGCCTTCTTCCCGGCCGACGTGGCCGAAGGCGTGCTTCGCCGCGTAGAACAGGTTCTGGCCATCCACGAACCCGATCACCCGTTTGACCGCAGGCTCGATCATGATCGCCCCTCAAACGAAGAAAACCCCGGCGGAGGCCGAAACCGGCTGATCCGACGGGGAGTAGATGTCGGTACGATAGTCTGAACTCCCGCGGCGGTGAATCGCGACCATCGGCCCTGTCCTCGGCCCATCGACCACGCTGCGGGCTCCTCCTTCCGACCTGCCAGCTATACCCCAGCTTCCTCAGGTTGGCGGTGATGGCGGCGTCCGGACGCTGCACCTTGGCCGAACTCATCGATCCTGCTCTGGCGCGTCCTCTTCGCCGGCGAGCTCCCGTTCCAGCTGATCGAGAGGTGGCAGGAGGGCTGCGATCGCTTCGCGGAGACTTGGCAACTCCTGTTCCACGATGGCCCAGACACGCTCGTGATCGACCCCCTCGTACTGGTGGATAAGGACGTCGCGGAGTCCGGCCAGGGCACGCCAGGGGATCTCCGGGTGTGCGGTTCGGTAGCTGTCATCGAGGCGCTTGGCCGCTTCGTCGATGATCTCGAAGTTCCGCAGCACTGCATCCTGGACCATCGCATCACGCAGGAAGCGGCCTTTCCCGTCCGCGGTGAACCGCTCGATCTTCTGGACGCACTCCAGCGTGTGAGCGAGGTAGACGCGCGGGTCCTTGGTCACAGCGCGCGCGCCTCCTTCAGGATCCGGCGCCGCAGCAGCCAGTACAGGCCGGCTTCCGTGACGACGTCCACCTTGCGCCCCAGGAGCTCCTCGAGGTCGACCTGCAGGCCGCCGAGGTCAAGGAGGGACCGTTCGGGCTCCAGGTCGACGAGGAGATCGATGTCGCTCCCCTCGCCGGCTTCGCCGCGGGCCACCGAGCCGAACACGCGAATGTTGTACGCGCCGTGTTGCGCGGCAACGCGGAGGATGTCCGCGCGGTTGCTCTGCACCAGTTGCTCAGTCGTCATGTCCCGACGCCCTCAGGTTCCGCCCAATCGTATCGTCCAGCCGCACCGATTCGGCCGGCGCCGCCCTCCCGAGGCGTCGCCCGTCGCACGTCATTGGCGGCGGCCGTCAAGCTCGAGCAGGAGGGCGTTCACACGCTCGTGAAGGGCAGGCAGGCTCGTTTCGACGACGAACCAGACCACGTCGTCCGCGACGCTCGAGTACCCATGCGCGAGCTGATTCCTGAAGGCGATGATCCGGCCTGATTCGTTGATCTGGCCAGCCAGCGACGGGTGGAACCGCAGCGCCTGGCTCAACGCCTCGCCGATGATCTCGAATTGACGCTCGACGGCGGATCGAATGAGGACGGTTCGCTGGTAGTCATCGAACGATGCGCCACGCGTGAACTCCTCGATGCGCTCGCATGCTTCCGAGATATCGAACAGGTAGGCGCGCAGATCACGCGGCGGCATGGAGCAGCACCTGCGTCGCCTCGATCTCCTGGCGCCGGTACGGGTTGCGCAGCGTCGACAACTCGACGAGGTCAATCGACCGGTCAAACAGGGACGCGAGATCTTCGAGGAGACCGAAATAGGCGTCGGCGTGCTCGCCCGGCGAAAGGGCCTCGAAGTCGACCAGGAAGTCGAGATCGCTCCGCTGGGGGTCGAAGTCATCGCGCGTGGCCGAGCCGAACAGGGAAAGCCTGAGCACGTGATGGCGCCGGCAGAGCTCCGCCAGCTCGGCGCGATGCTCTTCGATCGAGGGAATCACGGCGCGTCCTCCTTGCCGACACGATAGCCCAGGCGGGCGAGGTTCTCGCGTATGGCGGTATCGAGCCGAGCGCCTTCTTCGTATTGGGCCCCCAGCGTCGCGGTCAGCCGACGCATCTTCTCGTCGAAGGGCTCGTCGTCCCCCTCTGCTGCCGCTGCACCGACGTAGCGGCCGGGCGTGAGCACGTGGCCGTGTTTGCGGATCTCGTCGAGCGGGGCGGCCCGGCAGAAACCGGGGACGTCGGCGTACTCGCCCGCGCCCTCATCGCCGCGCCAGGCGTGGTAGGTGCCGGCGATCTTCGCGACGTCGTCGTCGGACAGCTCGCGGTGGGTTCGATCGACCAGCGTGCCCATCTTCCGGGCGTCGATGAAGAGCGTCTCGCCGCGGCGGTTGCGGAAACGGCCGTTGCGCCGGTCACGGGCGAGGAACCAGAGGCAGACGGGGATCTGGGTCGAGTAGAAGAGCTGGCCCGGCAGGGCGACCATGGCATCGACGAGGTCCGCCTCGATGATCGATCGGCGGATCTCGCCCTCGCCCGACTGGTTCGTCGACATCGAGCCGTTGGCCAGGACGAAGCCGGCGATCCCGGTCGGCGCCAGGTGGTGGATGAAGTGCTGGACCCAGGCGAAGTTCGCGTTGCCCGCGGGCGGGGTGCCGTAGACCCAGCGCTTGTCGTCCTTGAGCAGTTCGCCCCGCCAGTCGCTGTCGTTGAAGGGCGGGTTGGCGAGAATCCAGTCGGCCTTGAGATCGGGGTGGCGGTCGTTGTGAAAGGTGTCGCCGTGGGCGATCTGGGCGTCGATCCCGCGGATCGCGAGGTTCATCTTGGCCAGGCGCCAGGTGGTGTAGTTGGACTCCTGGCCGTAGATGCTGATGTCGCCGAGCCGGCCGCTGTGGGCCTCGATGAACTTCTCGCTGGAAACGAACATGCCGCCCGAGCCGCAGCACGGGTCGTAGACGCGGCCCTTGTAGGGCGCGAGCATCTCGACGAGGATCCGGACGACGTGCGAGGGCGTGTAGAACTGGCCGCCCTTCTTGCCCTCGGCGCTGGCGAACTGGGCGAGGAAGTACTCGTAGACCCGGCCGAGCGTGTCCTTGGCGCGGTCGGCGGGGGCCCCGAGCGCGATGTCGCTCACGAGGTTGATGAGCTGGCCCAGGCGCTGCTTGTCGAGGCCGGGCCGGGCGTAGTCCTTGGGCAGCACGCCCTTGAGCGAGGGGTTGTCCCGCTCGATCGCGGTCATCGCCTCGTCGACGAGCGTGCCGATCGTGGGCTGCGGTGCGCTGGCCCGCAGGTGCGACCAGCGGGCCTCCTTGGGCACCCAGAAGATGCTCGCGGCACGGTACTCGTCGGGGTCCTCCGGGTCAGCGCCCGACGCGCGGTCGGCCATGAGCTCGGCGTGCTTCGCCTCGAATGCGTCCGAGATGTACTTCAGGAAGATCAGGCCGAGGACGACGTGCTTGTACTCGGCGGCGTCCATGTTGTTGCGCAGGGCGTCGGCGGTCTGCCAGAGCTTCGCCTCGAAGCCGAGATCACCGCCCACCTTCGTCGCCGCACGTCCTACGGGCACCGTTCGCTGCTCCTCTCCCAGCCTGCATATGCGCTCGCCTTGGAGGAGGATAGCGGCCCCGTTCCGACGAGAAGACCCCGCCACGCTGAAGGGAGGTCGTGCGACCTCTCAAGTGCTGTCGTGAGACGGATCGTCGCCGAGATCAGGAGGCGGACTTTGCGTCAGGATCCACGGAGCGAAGCAGACCGAGGATCTGATTGACCAGCGGCTCCACCTTGGTCTTGGTCCCGGGCTCCGCCCCGCGGAAGCCGACGTGCTGGCGACGCAACGCCGACCGTTGCACGCCCGGCAGGAGCGTCTGGAGATCAAGAGGACCCGCAGGTTCCCAAGCCCCAAGGATCTCGCAAGAAAGCTGGGGCACCTCGACGAATACCTCGACTACCTCCTTGCGAGTGAGCTCACCCATGGGAGCACCATCTCGCAGGCGACGCGATCACGCCACCCCGCGCCAAACACCGTTCACATCTACGCCCGCTCCGACAACGAGGCGGTCCTCGTCGGCGCAGGACTCTTCGGTGCCCGTGCCGCCCTCCGGACGCTGCGGGCGTGTGAGGTCATCTTCGACTGGGCCCACGATGGGACCCAGGAGCTCCTCGACGAGGCCGCCGACGGCAACGACGTGGCACGCGCGCCCGGCGACTGAGGACCCTGGCGATGGTGTCGTGCAGGCGAAGTCACCTGATCCGCGTAGCCGAGACTTCGTTCGAGAGGATGCCGTGAGCTGCTGCGCGCAGCGGGCCCGCAGTGTCGCGGGAGATCGGCGCGACAATGCAGCGACATCGCATGGACAAGAGCGCGACAAATGGTAGACTCCTGTGTGCAGCAGGGAGCTCTCGCCCATGACCACCGCCATCGTCGAGGAAGTCCGCCGCGTTCGCGACGCGGGTATCGGCACAGCCGACATCGCTCGCGCCACCGGCGCCGACCGGAGCACCGTTAGCGCGTGGATTCGCGACGCGCGGACGCCGACGGGGGATCGGCGCGACCGCGTCATCGAGCTCGGCGCAGCGGTCGAGCGGCTGAGCCGTGTCATGCGCCCCTCGTACGTGCCGATCTGGCTGGCGAAGCCGAACGAGGCGCTCGGCGACGCGCGCCCTATTGACCTCATCGCCAGGGGCCGGTTCCGCGCAGTCGCCCGGATCATCGCCGAGCTCGAAGAAGACTCGTT
>Ga0315295_10003158_pt1 | contig 14005 bp, 14 predicted proteins | sample YL17G14_0_MG_FD_204453 | JGI IMG/M metagenome (GOLD analysis project Ga0315295, IMG submission 204453) | Sediment microbial communities from Yellowstone Lake, YNP, Wyoming, USA - YL17G14_0 | ecosystem: Environmental > Aquatic > Freshwater > Lake > Sediment | place: USA: Wyoming | collected...
CTCTACCGGACCCCGGAACTGCGCCGCCACCAGATGTTCGTCTACATTGACTGGCCGGGCGGGATCTACCCCTCGCCGACCATGACCGGTTCGCGCGCCGGTGGGCCGGTGGCAGCGGCCTGGGCCTTGATGAACTACCTGGGCGAGGAGGGCTACCTGCACATCACTGATACGGTGATGAAGACAGCCAAATATCTCCAGGAGGGCATCAAAGCCATCCCCGGCCTGACAGTGCTCAGCGACCCGGAGATGAGCGTCTTTGCCATTGCTTCAGCCAAAATAGATGTGAACGAAGTGGCCGACGAGCTGGAACTGCGCGGCTGGCACCTCGACCGGCAGCATTTCCCCGCCTGCTTGCATATGACCGTCAACTACATGCACGCCGCCGTGGCCGACGAGTTCCTGTCTGACCTGGCCGCCACGGCGGGCGTGGTGCGTAAGCCGAGCCTGCGCAAGACGGCCAGCAAATTCCTGATTATGCTTGCCGATTTCCTGACGCACATCCTGCCGGAGAAATGGGTCAGTTGGCTGATGGGCAAGGTCTCGTCCCTGCTGGGCGGCGGAGGCGGTCTGCCCTCACGCCTGGCGCCCATTTATGGCCTGATCGGCACACTTCCCAATCGAGGGGATTTGAAGGAGATGGTGTTAGATTTGTTAGATGGGATGACAAGGTAATTCCAAAGGAGAATCTCATGAGCACCGTAGAGCAAGTCAAACCCCGCAAGCGCTACCTTTCATTATGGACAAAACTGGCGTTTGGTTCTGGCGACTGGAGCATCTCCAGCTTCGGCACCCTGCGCCAGATCTTCTACGCCATCTTCCTGACCGACGTGGTCGGGCTGGAGCCGCGCCTGGCCTCGTTCGCCGCGCTGCTGGGCATCCTCTGGGACGCGGTCAACGATCCGCTGGTTGGGATGCTCAGCGACCGGCTCAAGACGCGCTGGGGAAGGCGCCGCCCGTTCCTGCTATTATTCGCCATCCCCTACGGACTGGCTTTTATCATACTATGGTGGGTGCCACCCTGGCATAGCCAGCTCGCCGTGGCAGCCACCGTGATGCTGGCCTACATGCTCAGCGACACGTTCCAGACGCTCATCTTCGTCCCCCTTTACTCGCTGACGCCCGAGCTGACCCCCGACTACGACGAGCGCACATCCCTGACCGGTTTCCGCATGTTCTTCAACCTACTCGCCTCGCTGGTGACCGCAGTGGCCGCGCCTGAGATCGTCAAGGCGGTGCTGGCTTCCGGCGCAAGCCAGCAGCAGGGTTACATGATCGTGGCGGCCCTGTTCGGCGGGCTGGCAGTCATCCCCATCCTGCTCATCTTTTTCGTCGTGCGCGAGCGTGTCCGTCCCGAGGAAGAGATCCGCAAAGAGCAGAGCGTTTCCTTCAGAGAGACCGTGCGGACGGCCTGGGCAAACATCCCCTTCCGTTTTGCTACCGGCATATACATCCTCAACTGGACGACCTTCGACCTAGTCGCCCTCCTCTTGCCGTTCTATCTGACCTACTGGGTGGCGCGCGGCAATCTGCTGCAAAAGGCGCTCGGCATGAGGATCGAATCTTCAGTTCTCGGCCTCCTGCTGGTGACTGCCGTTATCGTCCTGCCGTTCTGGGTCTGGCTATCGCAACGCCTGAGCAAGCACATCGCTTACATCATCGGGATGTCTTTCTGGGCAGTTGTCCAATTGCTCATCTTCGGCGTCCAGCCTGGACAGACCACCACCATCCTTTTATTGGCATTTCTTGCAGGTATCTCCGTCTCGAACGCCCATGTGCTGCCCGACTCGATCTTCCCGGATGTGATCGAGTGGGACGAACTGCGCACCGGCCGCCGCCAGGAGGGGATTTACTACGGCATCAAGAACTTTATCCGCAAGCTGACCGGGGCGATTGCCATTTTCATCGCATTGCAGGTGCTGGGCTGGTTCGGCTACCAGTCTCCGCCTGAGGGCGCGACCCAGTTTATGCAACCCGCCAGCGCCCTGGCGGCCATCCGCTTCTTGATCGGACCCTTCGGCGCGATCCTGCTTTTCAGCGCGGTGCTCACCGCTGCCTTCTACCCGTTGACGCGCGAACGTCACGCGCGCATCCGCCGCCTGCTGGCGCGGCGGAAAGAACGCGCTGCGAAGTAGTGCGTCGCACCGCACGGTTGTTCAAAGGATAATGATGAGCACATCAACGCAAGCGCCGCCCAAAGAAAACCGCCTTTCCTTCTGGACAAAACTGGTCTACGGCACCGGCGACTGGAGCGGATCCAGCTACGGCACCCTGCGCCAGATCTTCTACGCCATCTTCCTGACCGACGTGGTTGGGCTGGAGCCGCGCCTGGCCTCGGTCGCCGCGCTGCTGGGCATCATCTGGGACGCGGTCAACGATCCCCTGGTCGGCATGCTCACCGACCGCGTCCGCACCCGCTGGGGCCGCCGCCGCCCATTCCTGCTGATCTTCGCCATCCCCTTCGGGTTGAGTTTCATGCTGCTGTGGTGGGCGCCGCCCTGGCACAACCAGATCGCCCTGGCAGCCACTGTCTCGCTGGCTTTCATGCTCAGCGACACGTTCGAAACGTTGTGCGGCGTGCCCTTCTCAGCTCTGCTGCCTGAGCTGACACCCGACTATGATGACCGCACCACGCTGACCAGTTTCCGCATCTTCTTCAACCTGCTGGCCTCGCTGGCGACCGCTGTCGCCGCGCCGATGATCGTAGACGCGGCATTGAGCGCCGGCCTGAACCAGCAGCAGGGCTACCTTCTCGTAGCAGGTATGTTCGGCGGGCTTGCAGCCATCCCATACCTGCTCATCTTCGCCGTGGTGCGCGAAAAATACGTTACGACTGAGACCAAAACTGTACCGGATATCCCTTTCCGCGAGACTGTCCGCACCGCCTGGGGCAACATCCCCTTCCGCTTCGCGACCGCCATCTACATGCTGAACTGGATCACCTTCGACCTGGTGGCGCTGGCGCTGCCCTTCTACCTGCTCTATTGGATCGCGCGCGGCAACCTGCTCTTCTCGGTGACGCTGCTCGGAATCAACCTGCCGCTCGAATCGGCGGTCTTTGCCATCCTGCTCATCACGGCGGTGATCGCCCTGCCCTTCTGGCTGTGGCTCTCACATCGCTTAAGCAAACGCAGCGCCTATATCATCGGGATGGTCTTTTGGGCCGGTGTACAGTTGGCGATTTTCTCGGTGCGGCCGGGACAGATCACGCTGGTGCTTTGGATGTCCTTCCTGGCCGGGCTGAGCGTCTCGGCTGCGCACATCCTGCCGGACGCCATCTTCCCAGACGTGATCGAGTGGGACGAGCTGCGCACCGGCCGCCGCCAGGAGGGGATTTATTACGGTGTCAAGAACTTCGTCCGCAAGCTGACCGGTGCGCTGGCGATCTTCATCGCCTTGCAGGTAATGGGCTGGTTCGGCTACCAGACCCCGCCGGAGGGCGCGACCACGTTCACGCAGTCGCCGGCCACGCTGACAGCCATCCGCGTCCTGATCGGCCCTTTAGGCGCGGTGCTTTTATTTAGTGCAGTTTTGACGGCCTGGTTCTACCCGCTGACGCGCGAACGTCACGCCCGCATCCGAAAATTACTCGCGCAGCGAAAAGATCGCGCCGCCGCTAACGATTAGGGGGATCATTGGCCTCGAAGCAAGCACGGCCCAGTCTCTGCAGGTAAGGCATACCTTCTGTCTTCAGCTGGACGCTATCCTCGAGGATATGGCCATGGCTTTGAGCAAGGAAACACAACGCCAGGTGCGGCCCGAACAGCCCACCCAGGCCTGGAAGCGAGTGGCAGAGCGCAGCTGCAAAAAGAAACAGGGATGATCGTCGAGAGCCTGGGGGAACGATTGGTTCCTCACGAGTTGCCCCCTCACAGATACTTCGGCGCCTGCAAAACAAATCGGAACCTTTCGACTCCGATTTTTACTCCAAATTCCGATCTGCGAAAAGTACAACTTCCATGCCGCGCATTGCCCCCACCCGTCCTCCCCCAAATCCGACGAACCCCAGTCTCATTTGGGGGAGGTGCCCCGCCGAAGCGGGCGCGACAATTTACTTGTCGTTTAGCGCCATTTCAATCGCACGGACAACACCCTCAATATCGTTCACCACCTGGTTGTTCCAGAATCGAATTACTTTATACCCCTGCGATTCCAAATACTTGGTTCGTTCAATATCATATTCTTCCTGTTCAAGATGTTGACTGCCATCTAACTCGATCGCCAATTTCTTTTTGATTGAGACGAAATCAGGAATGTAATTGCCAATGGCGTGTTGTCTTCGAAAATTCACGTCATTTTATTTATTGCCACGTAAATACGCCCACAGTTTTCTTTCAGCGGGCGTCGGTTCTTTTCTCAACTGACGGGCGCGTTCATAGCCTTTGGGATTTGCTCTTTTCGGCGGCATGGCATGATTTTACCCCTCAACCCCTCCCGCCGCTACGCGGCACCCTCCCCAAATCCAAAGGATTTGGGGAGGGCTGGGGTGGGGTCGCATTTGGGGGAGGTTCCCGCTAGGGCGGAGGGGGCAATTTCCCGCCAAAGCAGGCGCGGACGTGTAAACAAAAAATCGGAATCTTTCAACTCCGACCTTTACTCCAAAATCCAATCTGCAAGATGACTTTTGACCCGCTTTAATCGTTCGTTGGAAATCTTTCCAACTTCACCGAGCAGAAGTTCACCTTCAATAACCGCCAATCTTCCGACTCGGATAACGCTTTCAAGTTTCAATCCGCTTTGAGCAAAATCCGAATCGCCCTCTTGAACAATTTCGTCAAAGTTCGGCAGATAATGACGCGTTTGCGATGAAATCATGCAGGTAAGCCAATCGTCGTAATCGCCTGGAAGTTTACCAAGCAAAAGCGCGGGGCTCAGTTTATCGTCGGCTAAATCCGTCTGTGGAAAGCGGAATAGAACAATGTACCCCGCACTTCTCATGAGTATTTGACCTTCAAATCCGCGAGCGTGTAAAGTTCAGGCTCATCTTCCATGCCGCGCATTGCTGACGCCAGCGAGAGTCGCGACCATTCCTTATCTTCGCGCTCTGCTTTGGTAAGAAGGAACTCTAAATAATCCAGCACTTCTTCCTGAAACGACTGCGGAAGTTTCCGGATATATTCCTGGATTTTTTCGCTGAGTACCATAGCGGACTCTCCTTGCCCAAATTATACCTCGCAAAAACCTGCCGAAGGTGTCTCCGCGAAACCATGACTTGCGCAAACCCGCGCCCACGCACGCGCCTTACCCCCACCCGTCCTCCCCCAAATCCATAAGCGGACGATTGGTTAATAATAAAACTTTTCATTGTGGATTTTGGGGAGGTGCCCCGCCGAAGGCGAGGGCGGAAGGGGCGGGCGAGTAATTCCCGAGTAAAATCACGGAAGTGAAAATTGTGGGTTATTATCGCTAGTCCATAAGCTTATAGGATTACCCCAGAAGTTCTCAGATAAGGGATCAAGTTTGGTTGTCGTGTATCTATACATATCAAAATATTTCCAACCTTCTGGAACTATCTGTTCAGAATCATAATGTAACAATGGGGCAGGTGGATGCATATTTGAACTACCACCTAATCCAAGGATTTGTCCACGATAAATTACTTGACCTACGTCGACCAATCTAACATCAAGGTGCCCATAGCCGGACGCATCTTTATTTTGAGATATTGGATCGTTAAACCATGTATGTAAGCGTATTTCAGTTTCCTGGGGCTGTGTGGTAGTATAGAATACTGTAGAGGTTGGTGTACCAGATATAATTAAATCTCCTCTATTGATTATGTAATCATATCCAGGATGATTATCCTCAACGCCCACAGTAAGAGTAGATAATTCTCCTCTTTGGCTATACCTCCCATTATAACTTAGTGCAATCCCATCTAAACTATCAAAATATTGAAAATTACCTCCGAAGATACGATATCCAATTATATCAAAGTAACCCCATATAAACGGCCTCGGCACCTGCTCACTCACAAACGGCAGCGTAAGGAACCCTTGCATCAAGCCAACATTGTTGTCTGCGCCTGATTTGATTGAAGTGCCTTTATCAATTAGGATTATACTTGTGTCATTGAGATATTGATCCCTTACTTGTAATGTGTCTCCATCAAGCTTACATACAAGCGCAGCCAGGTCTACATCACATCCAGGAATATTGGCGAGTCTAGCAATCGCCTTTGGGTCCGCTGCTACCGTATATGCCTTGATAACAATTGCACCTTTCCAATTATTGATGTATCTCATCGCCCAGGCAGGAAAGTCTGCATATGGATCAGTTATTTTTATACTTGCTCTTGAGGCTCCGCTTGCGTTAGGAAGAGAGAAACTTCCTTCCTGATCTGTCTGAGCACATTCACTTTGCACGCACACAGTATAGCCAGGAAGCCCTGGCTCATCCATTGTGAGAAGATCTCCATCCTTGATACCTGGATGTGCATTTACATAATCACCTAATACCTTTAGGAGAACAGGATGTAATTGGTCCCTTAGGGTATCAGGATTATCGCGGATATAGTCATCTATCACCTTCTGCAACCCAACAACCTGCTCTGGCTGATAGAATGAGTCAGGATTCGCTGAGAGATAATCACACTCCAGCTTGTTCAACGGGCTATTCAACCGAGCCTGATCATAATCGAAAGAAGTCTCATCAGGCAGCCCAGAGCCGTTCATGTCAAAGAACAGCCTTCCCTCTAGATCTGGGAAAGGCGTATTCGTCGCCGTCGGACTCGGCGTATACGTTGCTGTTGCTATCGGTGTTTGTGTGATTGTCAACGTACTCTCAGGAGTAACGCTACTTCCTTGTGTACAAGAAGTCAGCAAAATGACGAGCAAGCAAATTGACACTGTCAGCTTTCTCATCTCAGCCTCCTAATGGTTTTCTAAAACCCCTCCGCTACATACTCACTCCACCTCCAACCCGCAGGGTGCTTCGCGAAGAACGGGGGCAGGCACGCCGCGGAGCGTGTTACAAATCTCGCCGAGCGTGATGTCATTCTCAACGCATTTGATGATGGAAAGTGTCAAGTACCACCCTTCGGCTTCGCTCAGGGCAGGTGTGTCACGTGCCACGTGTTCTACTCCCCAAGTTGTTCCAAAAACGCGCGCGGCGTGATGATGGAAATGCCCTTATACTCCTTCAAATCCAGCAAATGCTTATCACCGCTGACAATGTAGTTTGCCTGTCCTGCAACGGCAGCTTCTATAAATTTGTTGTCGGATGGGTTGGCTTCTACAGCAGGAATGCTTTCTTCTGGTAAAACAAACTCTGCTTTGCTTAGAATCAACGCGGCGAAATTATCCAACTCGTCGTGAGCGATCTTGAATCTCGGGCGTCTTAACACTTCGAGATATTCGCTTACAACTTGATTGCTTACGATCAGTGTAAATTTTCCCGCTGTCCATGCAATGATAATGGTCTCCAGCCCTCTACCCAGATAGGCTGAAACCATAACATTTGTGTCAATGACGACGCGTCTCATTTGCCATCCCGCACGGCGCGGATTTCGGCATCAATATCTTCCCGCGTAATTTTGAGTTTCTTTGCCCTGGCGCGCACTTTTTTCCACGATTCATCAAAACGTTTTTCGATTCCCTTTTCATCGGCCAAGCCAAGTTTCAGGAATCGTATGTATGTCAGCACATCGGTGCGGCGCGCTTCAGGCAAATCAGCAAGTTCGCGCAGGATGGTGGTTTCAAAGGTTATCATACGATTACTCCTTCCACTTCCAATTTTACAACAAATTACGAACTAAAACCCCTGCGCCACATGCTCACCCCACACGCCGCGAAGGGTGTTGCAAATCTCGCCGAGCGTGATGTCGTTTTCGACACATTCGATGAATAACGGCATTAAGTTCCCCGTGCCACGTGCCACGTTTTCCAGTTTTTCGAGCAACTCCGACACTCGTCCCCCGTCACGCGTCTCTCGTAGAGCCTTCAGCCTCGCCTTTTGCGCGACCTCGATGGCAGGGTCAACGCTCAGGCGTTCGAGCGTCAGTTCTTCCTTCACCTGGAATTGATTGACGCCCACCACGATCTGCTCTTTTCTCTCGATCGCCTGTTGCGCGGCGTAGGCGGCGTTTTGGATTTCGTTCTGCATGTAGCCGCGTTCAATGGACTGCAACGCGCCGCCCATCCCGTCAATTTTGGCGATGTAGTCGCTGGCGCCTTTTTCGATCTCGTCGGTGAGATGTTCGATGAGATACGAACCCCCCAGCGGGTCAATCGAATCGGCGACGCCCGACTCGTAGGCAATGATCTGTTGCGTGCGGAGCGCAACGCGCACAGACTTTTCGGTGGGAAGCCACAGGGCTTCGTCCATGCTGTTGGTGTGCAGGCTTTGAGTTCCGCCGAGGACGGCGGACAGAGCTTGCAGAGTCACGCGCACGACGTTGTTTTCGGGTTGTTGCGCGGTAAGCGTGGAGCCTGCGGTTTGCGTGTGGAAACGCAACTGCCAACTGGAAGGCTTTTGGGCTTTGAAGCGTTCGCGCATGATCTTCGCCCACATGCGGCGCGCGGCGCGGAACTTGGCAACCTCTTCGAGCAGGTTGTTGTGTGCATTGAAAAAGAACGAGAGTTGCGGTGCGAAGTCGTCCACCTTGAGACCCGCCTTCAGCGCGGCTTCCACGTACGCAATCGCATTCGCCAGTGTGAACGCCACTTCCTGCACGGCGGTGGAGCCTGCTTCACGGATGTGATAGCCAGAAATCGAGATCGTATTCCAATCCGGCACTTCGGCGGCGCAGAATTGGAAGATGTCTGTGATAAGCCGCATGGACGGCGCGGGCGGGAAGATATACGTGCCGCGCGCCACGTACTCTTTGAGAATGTCGTTCTGGATGGTGCCGCGCAGTCCGCGCATGTCCGCGCCCTGACGCTTCGCCACTGCAATGTACATCGCCAGCAAAACGCCCGCAGGCGCGTTGATAGTCATCGAAGTCGAAACCTTGTCGAGCGGGATCTGGTCGAACAACTGCTCCATATCGCGAATGGACGAAATCGAAACGCCCACCTTGCCCACTTCGCCCTGCGCGATGGGATCGTCGGCGTCGTAACCGATCTGGGTTGGCAAATCAAAGGCGACTGAGAGGCCGGTCTGCCCCTGTGCGAGTAGATAGCGGAAGCGGCGGTTGGTCTCCTCGGCAGTGGCGTAACCGGCATACTGGCGCATCGTCCATAGCCGGCCGCGGTACATGGTCGGCTGGATGCCACGCGTGAAGGGGTATTCGCCGGGGAAGCCGAGTTTCTCAACGTAATCTTTTTCCTCATCAATAGGCATCGCCACACACGGGAACTCGATGCCGGAGGAGGTCTCGAAGCGCGGTTTCCGCTCCGGGATCTTTTGGAGGGATTTCTTGAGGGTCGAGTCTTGCCATTTTTGGAAAGGGTTTATGAGGGTCATATCGCCTCTAATTCACCGCATAGGCACAGAGAGTGTAAAGGTTTTTCTTTGCGCCTTTGTGGTAGCTAAAACAGCGGAAAAGCAATCGCATATAGAACACTCGCCACCGCGCAGGTTGCCAGCATGACCGGTAGGCCGCGCTTGTTCCAGAGTTTGGGGGTGATGGGCGTGCGCGTCTTTTCGGAGAGGGTTGCCACCACGATGTTGGCGGTCGAGCCGATGATCGTACCGTTGCCGCCGAAGCCGGCGCCGAAGGCCAACGCCCACCACAGCGGATTGATATCCATACCCCCCGCGCCGAGTCCTTGGATTACAGGGATGAGCGCAATAGTGATCGGCACGTTATCCACAACTGCCGAGAGTCCCGCCACAACCCAGATGAGCAGAACGCCAAACAGCACTGGCGGTATGACGGCGGCATGTTCCATCAGCCGCACCAAAGCATCCAGTACGCCAGCCGCCTCCAATCCGCCGACCATGATGAACAGGGCAGCGAAGAAGATCAATACACTCCATTCGATTCGTTGCAATGTCTCATTGACATTTGGTCTCACCCAAACCATGGCCACTGCTGCCGCGCCCAGGGCCACAAAGGCCGGGCTGAGATGCAGCAGGTGGTGGACAAAGAAGAGCAGGATGGCCGCGCCCAGCACGATCAGCACACGTACTGCCGTCTTGCGATCATTGAGCGCTTCGGCCGGATTCAACTTCAGCACCGCCTTCGCTTTGGGCGGGCGCACGGCCAATTCACGGCGGAACAAATAGCGTAGGAGGAATAACGCCGCCAGCCAGACAATCACAACAATCGGCAGGGAATGGGTCAGAAAATCGGTGAATGAAAGACCGGCCGCCGAGCCAATTAGCACGTTGGGTGGGTCGCCGATCAGGGTCGCCACGCCGCCGGTATCCGAGAGCAGCGCCTCGGCCATCAAGTACGGGGTCGGACTGACACCCAGGATTTCGCAAATCAGGATGGTCACCGGCGCAATCAGCACCACGGTGGTCACATTATCGAGGAACATCGAAAGCACAGTCGTCACTGTGCCAAGCAGCACCAGCAAACGAACCGGCCGGCCCTGGGAGACGCGTCCGGTCCAGACGGCCAGGAACTGGAAAAAGCCGGTCGGCTCCAGCAGGGCAACCAGGATCATCATGCCCAGTAGCAGGCCGAGCGTGTTGAAATCCACCGCTGCCAAGGCATCGGATTCAGAGTAAAAGCCCAATAGTTTACCCAGGACCACGATCAGTGCTGCGCCGGCTATCGCGGTAATGGTGCGGTTGAGTTTTTCGGAAAAGATCAACCATAGACTGACGAGGAGGATCAGGCTAGAAAGGATGGCAGGGAGGATCATTCTTCTTTGTTCCCTTTCGGCTGCCAGGCTGAGAGAATGGCCGTGCCAATATCCACCCACGAGATGATGCCAACCAGTTCACCGCGTCCGTTCACTACCGGCATATCCAACAAATTGTGCTGCAACATCAGCGCATAGGCGCGCAGCAGGCCGCAATTCTCTTCCACAGTAATTGCAGGCTGCATGAGGGTCGTCACCGGTTGGGCTAGTTCCTCCGGATTAGGACGGGTGGTTTCCACCGCGCCAAAATCGTGGACAAAATCCACATCGGCTATAAAGTTGACAAAATCGGGCAATTCCAGTTCCAACAGATCACGCAGGCTGACAATACCGATCGGCCTGTCCTGCTCATCCACCACTGGCAATAGTCCCACCTTACGGGCAACGAAAATTGACGCCACCTCAGCGATGGTCAGTGTGGCCGGTATGGATACTACGTTGCATTTCATGCAATCGCTGATTTTCATGAATTATCTCCTATTCGCTCTTTCGCCATAAAGGTCTTGACTTCATAATAGTAAGTTTACATCATGAATCCAATACGCCTTCGTTCGCATAACGCGTCAGTTCGCCCACGCTCAACTCATTTATTCCCAGTTTGTCCAGCGTGCGGCCGCGCCGCCAGTAATCGGTGCGATGGACAATGCAGGCCAGGCGGATGATGGCATCCATGCCACGCACCGAGACGCCGTAGCGCTCGCCGAGCGAGGCTATCGGCACCAGGCTCATGGGCACATCTTCAAAGATATAACGGTGACTCAGCGTGCTGGGGGCTTTGATGCCGTAATAACCGGGTTGGTTTTGGATGGCCTCATGCAGGTCTTCGCCGATGGTGTCGTAGGCCAGTTTCAACCATTCCAGCGCGGTGCGGGCGCGTATTCCCAGAGAAGAAGCAACCGTCACTCTTTCGCGGTCGAGAGCTTCCAGCACCCGCGCCACAGAAGGGGTAACGCCATCAATATAAAACTGGTAATCGCCGTGCGTGGCCTCGATCCAGCCGGCGTTAAGCAGGGTCAGAGCAGGGTGAAAAATAGCGCCCATGTTGTTCAAGCCGGTTTGCAGGACATTGACGCCGTCAATGAACTGCGGATAGGCTGGCGCGATGGCATCTAAAACCTGCTGGGTGCGCGTGGCTGGCAACGCGGCCAACGGCACGGCTTCCTTGATGCGGAAGATGCGCGCCTGGGCCGGGCCGTCGGAACGGGAAGCATAGATGAACGTTTCAGCCTCGGCCACGGTCACACCCGTCTTGCAGCCGTTATCGCGGATGACTTTGGTGAACTCGATTGCGCCGCAGGTGCGACCGGGATGCAAAATGACAATTTGGCTGTCTTTCAGGAATGGGGCAGCTTTTTGAGCGACATCTGCATGAGCCGAGGAAGGAACAACTATCATGATGATGGCGGCATCCTTCAAAGCCTCGGCCATATCGGAAGTGACTTTGGCGAGTTTTCCGAAACCATGCGGCCCCCCTTCAGCGCTTTCCAGTTCGATGCCGCCGCGTTTCTTGATGACTGTCACATGATCTACTGTGCGGTTATACAGCGTGACCCTGAATCCCATCAAAGCCAGATGCGCGGCCATGGCTTTTCCGCCGTGCCCTGCGCCAATCACCGTATATTTCTCTGGTGTAGTCATGGCAACTCCTTTCTTATCCTGGAGATACGTTCTTTTTCTGCCAATGGCTGGCCATCTATGTTAACAGCCAGGCATTGTCCACTAACAATTTGCGTGCGGATAACGCCCCGCCCAAAAGGATTATTCTTCAAATGCGGCGCATCCAAAATACCGATGGTGACCGCCTTTGCCAGCGTCGCCGCATCCAACAACGGGTCTTCCACGCCTGGGGCAGCAAGGCTGCGGATGGCCTCCAGCGTCACCTGCGCCTCGCGCACCAGTTCCTCGCGCCGCGCCTGCACGACGGGGTCGGCGGTCATATCCGGCACGCCGCGCACGGCGTTCTCGATGGCGCGCCGCGCCAGTCCGCAAGCCTCGATGACATCCTCGGCTGTCGCGGCATGATGCGCCTCAGTATGCCCAACGACGTGAACGATATGTGGCTTGAGCGCCATCTGCAGGTAGACGCTGGCCGCGAGATGGGCGCGACCGGCAATCGGGTCGAGCGGATAACTCAGCAGACCGGTGCGCGTCTGCAACCAAATTCTGAAACCCGAACCGCCCATTGGTTCAATCAAATCAAGTATGGCCAGCATTTTCGCCAGGTCCATCGCGTCCGAAAGGCCAGGCGGACTGTTGAACATCAACTGGGCAATGTAATCCTTTACGCTGAAGGCTCGGGCGTTGTAGGCTGAGAGATAGGCCGAGACGACAAAAACCACATCCGGCGCGTCGCGCATACCCCAGTGATGAGGCTCGTTCAGCTCGACCGGAATGCCGCGCTCACCGTACCAAGCCATCACGCGCTGGTGTTCACGGATCGAACCTTCCAGATCCCACGGGCCGCGCCCGTCCATTTGATTGAACCAGAAAAGCGGAATGGCAGCCCAGGCATTGTTGATCATTTCAACGTACATTTTCGCGAGACGGATGAAATCATCCGTGCCGGAATAAGTGCGCATAAGTGGGAAGTTGCCCCGCCGGCCGGCTGCATAAAGGGAGCGGTAATCCTCCGCCGAGCGCACCGGCACGCCACCCGCCCCTTTTCGGCGCGCTTCCTGTCGCTCAGGATGGAAAAAGTTTTCCTGGGCATCCTGGTCAATGCCCAGCGAGATGACATCCAGCGCCTGTGCCTCGGCAATCTTTTCTATCCCGGAAATGGTTGCTTCCATCGTCGGTAAGCCAAAATGGTGTCGGAGAATGGGAAATGGCGACTTCCAACGGATGCGCTCTGTAGTGGTTTGTGGGAAATCGGTTTCTCTCAACCCGCCGGCCGGTTGTCCCTTCAGATAAGCCAGCACTGCCTCCGCCGGTTCGCCACCTTCAAAGATTTTCTCGAAGAAGCCCAAGAGGCGGACACGTTCAGCGACCGGCGGCGTACCACCAAAAGCAAAACGCACTCCCGCGGCGTGCAATTCCGAGGCCGCCTCGGCAAACTCTCCCAGCAGACGCTCGCCGGTCTCGGGAGTCAGGCGATACGAGACGCCAACCAAGTCTGCCTTCGCGTGGCGGGCGGCCGCCAGCACATCTTCCACCGAAACTGCCGGGCCAAGGAAGACTGTCTGCCAGCCGGCGGACTCTGCCAGCCGCAGGAAATTCATCACTCCGGCGACGTGGACACACTCACCCAA
>Ga0315295_10003159_pt1 | contig 14004 bp, 12 predicted proteins | sample YL17G14_0_MG_FD_204453 | JGI IMG/M metagenome (GOLD analysis project Ga0315295, IMG submission 204453) | Sediment microbial communities from Yellowstone Lake, YNP, Wyoming, USA - YL17G14_0 | ecosystem: Environmental > Aquatic > Freshwater > Lake > Sediment | place: USA: Wyoming | collected...
GCCGGAGTGGACTGACGTGCCGTGGGGCTGCGTCTTGCCGGAACGCGGCAGGTATACGGAAAAAGTGGTGCCCTCGCCCAACCTGCTCTTGACCTCCATCCGCCCGCCGTGCCCCTGAACGATCTCCTTGCAGATGGAGAGTCCCAGGCCGGTACCGGAGATGTAGCTTTCCGTGTCGTGGACGCGGTAGAACTTCTCGAACAGGTGAGGGATGGCATCCTCCGGAATGCCGGTGCCGGTGTCCTCCACGCTAATGCAGGTGCTCGACTCCTGAGCGGTGGCGCGCAACACGACCGAGCCTCCCGGGCGATTGTACTTAATGGCATTGCTGAGCACATTCAGGACCACCTGCTTCAGTTTGTCGCGGTCCGCCTCCCAGGGCGGAAGACCGTCCACCCCTTCGATGCGGATGTCCACCTGCTCCTCCTGCGCCTTAGAGCTGAGGATGTCCTTGCACTCGAAGAGCAGATCGGCGACATTGAAGGCAAGCTTGCGGAACTGGACGCGGCCGGATTCCAGGCGCGCCAGATCAAGGAATGAGGCAGCCATCGAATTGAGCCGCAACGTCTCTGTATGGATATTGTTGATGATCTGTTCGCGCTGTTCGCGAGCCATCTGCGGTTGCAGCAGCAGGTAGGTGGCCGTGCTCAGGGACGCCAGGGGCGTGCGCAATTCGTGCACGAACTCGGAGATGAGGTCGGATTGCTGGAACAGGCGGGCGTTCTCGATCGCCACAGCGGCCTGCGCGCCGAGGACCGATAGGACTGATTCGTCGCCTTCAGTGAATTTGCCCTTCTGCTTGTTCAGGGCCTCGAGCACGCCGACCACCTTGTTCTTTGTGATGAGCGGTACGCCCAGCAGCGACTTCGTCAGTCGGCCGGTCACGCGGTCTACATTGTCGAAAAAGCGCGGATCCGCCTGCACGTCGGCGATGCGAACAGATTTTCGGTTCAGGACGATCCAACCGGCGAAGCTGCCATCCAGGCGCAGTACCTTGCCTCGCAGGGTGGGCTCGTCCAGGTCGGTGGCGACCTGAAAATACAGCTGCCGCGTAAGGTTGTCATATAGCAGGATCGAGGCCGCCTCAGAGCGGGTGACCTCGGCCGCGGCGTCCACGATACGTTCGAGCAGCACATCTAGGTCGAGCGTGGACGCAAGGTCTCGAGAGATCTCGATCAGGCGGCGGTAGCCGTCCAGGCGTTCGGTCTTGATTTCAGCCATAGGGTGCGGCCTTCACTCTCTTCGTGATCGTGCTCGTTGAATGGTCTGCGGTGCTGACGCGCGCCGCAGGTCTTGAGAGCGGACTCTGGAATGGCACCCGCAAGGTCACCTGCGGGGGTCAGTTAGAAGTATCCTGTCCGCGATCGTCAGGATCTGCTGGGAGGTGACATCTTCCGGCATTGCCACAACAGCAGGCAAATGGCGCCGCGCAGCCGTGGCCATTAACTCCGGCGCGGGACTCAATGTAGCCGCAATGGGATGCCCAAGGCCCTGCTGCGCCATTGTCCACGGCAATTGCGCCTCGAATCGTATACGATTATTCAATACCACAGTGATTGCAGCCGGGTCGATGTCGAGCGCCGTCAGCTCATCGATCAGGTGTCGTGTCTGCGTGATGGTATTCTGTGAGGCCTCGGTCACGAGGATCTGATCCTGGCACAACGGCAGGATCTTCTCGGCCCACGGCGACAGTGCCGAGCCGAGGTCCATGACAATGAAGGCTGCAAGTGAGGCCAGACAATCGAACACTGCCTCGAACTGCTGTGTTTGCCCGAGCAGGGAGATATCATGGGGATTCTCTGATGCCAGGAGCAACTGCAATCCAGAACTGTGAGGAACAAGAGCGGCGCTGACTCGCTCGGGCGTGATCTGCTCAGGCTGTGCAGTCAGCAAGTCGCTGAGGGCTCTCTGATTCGGCGCGCCTAGGTCAAGGCCGAGAGTCCCCTGTCCGGGGGTCAGCTCGGCCAGGATCACCTTACTTTGACTTCGAACGTGCAGGCCCGCGGCCAGGTTCACGGCCAGCGTCGAGACGCCAAGTCCGCCACGAGTCCCCAACACGGCGATCGCGTGCCCGCGGCGGGCCGCCGCAGCCGCCGCGGCATCCCTGTCACGCGCATGTTCCAGCAGCTGGCGAACATGGGACTGCAACTCTCCCGGACTGGTCGGCTTGGTCAGGTAGTCATCCACGCCGACCTCAAAACCCGCGACTTTGTCCTCCAGCTGTGATTTGGCCGTGAACATCAGGATCGGAGTGGACTGGGTACGCGGGTCCTTTTTGAGCCGGCGCGCAACCTCGTATCCGTCCATGTCGGGCATCATTACGTCCAGCAGGATCACGTCAGGCTGCTCGTTCTCGGCCTTGGCGATTCCTTGTTCCCCGCTGGATGCGGCACTGATTTGGTAGCCCTGATGCTGCAACATCAGGCCAACCAGCCTGAGGGTGTCTATGTCATCGTCGATGATCAGGACTTTCTGAGGCATTCCGACCCAACCAGGCAAAGTCTAGCATAAAGGAATTGTTCAGGCAAGTTGGGGCAGCACCGCGGCCTGCTATGACATTTCTCTAACACAGTGATGCTATAATGATGGCGCAACAAGGAGATGCCCCTGCAGGTTGGGGGCGCCTTCCTCCGGGGATGACAGGCTTCGACGGGAGAGGCTGGTCCCGGAATGCGAGCCGAGCGGCGCCGATCTCGTAAACTCAGCGCAAAAGATCAAGTGCCAACAGCACTTCCTATGCTGCCATGCCTCTCGCTGCATAAGCGACTGAATTGACAGCACGGCCTCCTTGATGAGGCCGCGTCCGCCGGCACCGTGCTCCACCGGGTGACGGATCGGGCGTGACAAAGGTGGAGTGCCGCACACGACTCTGCTAAGTGTGCGAAAGATCAGCAGATGGCTGCAGGGTTACTTGCCCGCCGAGATCCCTGCAGTGAGAAAAACCGGCAGGCTACGCTCGTAGAGTTTCGAGGTCGAATCTTTCGGACGCGGGTTCGATTCCCGCCATCTCCACTAGGTTGTTTGACCAGCAGTAGAACTGCTGGTCAAACTCAATTAAGTGAAGGGACCGCGGCTCAAGGTCCGAAGAAAAGCATGATGCACCTAGAGCGCTGCATTCTCCTGCTGTTGCTTGCAGCGTCTGCCTGCCAGACTCCGACGGCAACCGCCCCTGGCACAGAAGCAGTCAGCGCATCTCCATCGCCGTCGTCGACTCCTGCTCCGAGCCCGTCACCCTTTCCGCCCACGGCCACATCAACGCTTGCGCCCCCGCCGCGTCTATTCATGGAGGAATTCGATGCTGGTGCCCCCTATTGGATTTTCGTGCAAGCGGGCGCAGGCCGTGAACCTGTCGATGCGGACGCGCAGCATGGATTGCTGAGCCTGGACTTGGGCACTCCAAATCAGTGGGTGTATGCACTGTACGATGCCCACGTCTATTCCGACGTTCGGGTAGCTGCGCGCCTGGAGTTCGGTGCGGGTGGGCAGGGCGCCGCCGGCCTGATCTGCCGGTACGACCAGGCAGTAGGCTGGTATGAGTTCAACATTTACGCGGACCAGACATACACGCTGCTGTTCGGGCAGTGGCTGGCTGAGGGTGTGGCACGTTACACGCCGCTCGTAATTGCCGAGTCCGAAGAGATCATCCCGTCCGTGAACGAGCTCGCCTTTGTCTGCCAGGGAGATATCCTGACGCCCTATATCAACGGCGTGCAAATGCGCAGGCGCCAGGAGAACGTGCATGTCCTCAACGAAGGCAAAGTTGGGCTCTCGGCGGCTTCATTCGAAAGCGCCCCGGTCCGGATTTCGTATGACTGGGTCAGCGTGAGCAATCCCTAGGGGGCAGGCATCAGGCGGAGGACGGGGAAATGCCTCAGATTCACGAAGATTCTATGAATTGTTAATGATATTCTTTCACGGGTCGGCTATCCTGTAATGAACGTATGAGAGTCTGCGTGCAGAAACGGCCGGCGCTGGGGGCGGAGTGAGTCCGCCGCGTGCATGCATAAGAGGAGCCTGAAACATGGGAAAAATCATAGGAATCGATCTGGGAACCACGAATAGCGTCGTCGCCGTGATGGAAGGCGGCACTGCTACCGTCATTTCCACGGCGGAAGGCGGGCGCCTGTGCCCATCCGTTGTGGCGTTCAACAAGAACGGCGAACGACTGGTCGGGCAAACCGCAAAACGGCAGGCCGTGGTCAACTCCGAGAATACGGTCTATTCCATCAAGCGCTTTATTGGGCGGCACTTTGATGAGACCGAGATGGAACGCAAGATGGTCTCGTTTGAGGTGGTGAAGGGCCCCTCGGATGACATACGCGTCAAAATACCTGTTACCGGACGCGAATACAGCCCCCAGGAGATCAGCGCCATGATCCTGGCGAAGCTCAAGTCGGATGCCGAGGCGTATCTGGGCGGCCCCGTGACGCAGGCCGTGATCACTGTGCCGGCCTATTTCAATGACAGCCAGCGACAGGCGACCAAGGATGCCGGAAAGATCGCCGGCCTCGAGGTGATGCGCATCATCAATGAACCGACGGCGTCGGCCTTGGCGTACGGGCTGGACAAGAAGAAGGACGAGACGATCCTGGTCTTCGACCTGGGCGGGGGCACGTTCGATGTTTCCATCCTGCAGGTGGGCGAGGGCGTGATCGAGGTCAAATCCACAAACGGCGACACGCACTTGGGCGGCGATGACTGGGACCAGCGGATAGTGAACTGGGCAGCCGATGAGTTCAAGAAAGATCAGGGCATTGATCTGCGTGCCGACCGGCAGGCGCTTCAACGCCTGCGCGAGGCTTCAGAGAAGGCCAAGGTTGAGTTGTCGTCGGTGATGGAGACGGAGATCAATCTGCCTTACGTCACTGCCGACGCAAGCGGCCCGAAGCACCTGCAGTTGAAGCTTAGCCGCGCGAAGTTCGAGCAGATGACCGAGGATCTTCTGAACCGCTGCCGCGTACCCTTTGAAGCAGCGTTGCGGGACGCCAAGATGACCGCAGCCAACCTCAACGAGGTAGTGCTGGTGGGCGGCGCGACCCGGATGCCCATGGTGCAGGAACTGGTGCGGACGCTGACCAACGGCAGGGAACCAAACAAGGGCGTGAACCCGGATGAGGTGGTTGCCGTCGGAGCAGCGATCCAGGGAGGCGTTCTGGGCGGTGAGGTAAAGGATATCCTCCTGCTCGATGTCACCCCGCTTTCGCTGGGCGTTGAGACGCTCGGAAGCGTGATGACCAAAATGATAGAGCGCAACACCACCATCCCGGTGCGCAAGACCGAGACGTACTCCACGGCTGCGGACAGCCAGACCGCGGTGGACATCCATGTTCTGCAGGGCGAGCGCGAACTGGCTGCCGACAACATGTCGCTCGGCCGCTTCCGGCTCGACGGCATCCCGCCGGCGCCGCGCGGCATTCCGCAGGTGGAGGTGACGTTTGATATCGACGCCAACGGCATCCTGCATGTGACCGCGAAGGACAAGGCCACCGGCAAGGAACAGAAGGTGACGATCACAGCCTCAACCAACCTGAACAAGGCCGACATTGATCGCCTGGTGCAGGAAGGGCGGCAGCACGAGGCTGAGGATAAGAAGCGCCGCGAGTTGATCGATGCGCGCAACACCGCCGACAACCTCGCGTACCAGTTGGAGAAAACGCTGCGCGAGCTGGGTGACAAGGTCCCGGCCAACGACCGGACGAACATTGATGGCAAGATCAGCACCCTCAAGCAGGCCGCGCAAAGTGATGATCTGAACACCATAAGGCGCGCTACCGACGATGCGCAGAACGCGTTCCATGCGTTGAGCCAGCAGCTGTACGCCCAGGGGCAGCCGCAGGCGCAGGCAGAAGGCCCGGCAGCCAGTGGGCCGTCCAGCCCATCGGGCGGAGATGAGGGCGATGTGGTCGAAGGGGAAGTGAAGGAGTAGACCAACAGCCTGGTCGTTGGACTGCGAGTCAATAGGGCGGGCGATCATCATACTGATGGTCGCCCGCTGATGTTTTTGGGTGCGGCCGGAGTGCAGCCGGTTCTTTAGGCAGATTGACAAGCTCCAGAGGCAGGGCTGTATAATCCTTCCGATGTTAAAGAAAAGACCCGACCGCATTTGGATCATCCTGGCGGTCATCATTGCAGCGATAGGGATCTACTTCTTCCCACCCGTACATGACCGTTTGGCGTGGCGTGTGGATGACGCTCGGACGCAGATCAGATATTTCTTCAATCCACCGGACAAAGCCATATTCCTGCCAACGCAGCAGGCCGCCATCGACGCCATAGTCAACGCCACGATGCAAGCGCACGCGACCGCGGAAGCGGCCACTCGGACGCCGCGAGCCACCTCCACGCGACCCGGACCGACTGCCAGGCCGACCGCCTCACCTACACCCTTGCCGGCAACGGTGAATTTGCCTGGGGTGGTCTACATAAATCAAGAGGGGGGCTACAACCTCTGTGCTCCATCCAATCTCGCCATGGCCCTCAAGTTCTGGAAATGGAAGGGAAGTCGTGACGACATCATCCGAGTTGTGAAACCGGGCGAAAACAACCCCTCGAAGAATGATGTTGAGCGCGGCAAGGCTGACCGGAATGTAATGCCGTATGAACTTGTGGATTTTGTCAACAACAATACTGAATTTCGAGCTCTGCAACGCTTAGGGGGCGATCTTCAGATAATCAAGACGCTTGTGGCCAGCGGATTTCCGCCTGTTGTTGAGAAAGGCATCTACGAACTCGATACGACAAATCGAACGAGTTGGATGGGGCACTATCTGTTCATCACGGGCTACGATGATGCAGCCCAGGCTCTGATTGTGCAGGATACCTATCATAAGGGCGCCAATTATCATCTTCCCTATGATGTCCTGGAGCAAGATTGGCTGTCGTTCGACCGTCTTTTCTACGTTGTCTACCCGGCTGAGCGGGAGTCGGAGGTACTGGCCACCCTGGGACCTTATGCTGATTCCGAATGGGCGAACCAGCGGGCTCTGGAGATGGCAACAGATGACACCCAGAGCCTTGCTGGCGTCCCGCTGTTCTTCGCCTGGTTTTCTAAGGGCACCAGTCTCGTTTCGCTCCAGCGCTACGTCGACGCCGCCAATGCCTTTGATCAGGCCTTCTCCATTTATGCTGTTCTTGACCCCGACTACAGCACGCGACCGTGGCGAATGATGTGGTATCAGACCGGTCCATACTGGGCGTACTATTATGCCGGACGGTACCAGGATGTGGAAAACCTGGCCAACTTCGCGCTGGACGATACCTCTGGCATGCCTACCCTGGAGGAAAGCTTGTACTGGCGTGGCCTGGCAAAGTATGCCCTGGGCAACACCGCAGGTGGAATTGAGGATGTCAGGCGCAGCGTGTACTACAACATGAATTTCAGCGCGGGGATCGCCATGTTGCAGCAATGGGGAGTCGCGCCGTAGCCGCGCGGTCCGATCGGATGAAACTACTACACTTCGCCGACGCGCACATTGACATGGCCAACTATGGCCGGCATGACCCCGAGACCGGGCTGCCGCTGCGCGTGCTCGACTTCCTGAAATCGTTGGATACCATTGTCGACGCGGCCATCACAGAGAAGGTGGATCTGGTCATCTTCGCTGGCGATGCTTACAAAGATCGTGCGCCGGCGCCGACCTTTCAGCGGGAGTGGGGAAGGAGGATCATCCGGCTATCGCAGGCGCAGATTCCGGCACTGCTGCTTGTCGGAAATCACGATCTGGCGCCGGCCGCGGGCAGGGCGCACGCGATTCAGGAATTCGACACCCTGAACGTGCCGTTTGTTCGTGTGCTTGCCAGGCCTGAGCTACTGCGGCCCGAGCAGTTGTGGGGACTGCCTCTCCAGGTCATCGCCTGGCCTTGGCTGTCGCGCTCGGCCATTGTGGCCTCCCGTGGTCTCAGTGTCGCCGATCCGGCCGAAGTCAACCGGCTGATCACTGAGATCATCATCGACGAGACGAATGCGTGGCTGGAGCAGGCTGATTCCTCGCTGCCCATCATCTTGACCGCGCATGCCTCGGTGGAGGGCGCCGCGTATGGCTCCGAGCGGACAGTCATGCTCGGCTCCGACTGGTTGGTGCCGGCCTCGCTTGTGCGCGACCCTCGGCTGGACTACGTAGCGCTCGGGCATATTCATAAACCTCAGGATCTTAACGAAGGCGGTCGTCCACCGGTGATCTACCCCGGATCCATAGAACGCGTCGACTTTGGCGAGGCCGGGGAGGCGCGTTTCTTTGTTATCGCCGAAGTCTCCCGGGGCAGGACGCACGTGGACTGGAGAGAACTCACGGGAACACGGCGGTTCATCGAGCGGCGCGCCGTTCTGACAGCGCCAGTGGCTGCGGCGGAGGAATCTACTGAGAACATTACCGAAAAGTTGAAATCGGCGTTGCCGGCCCAGGAAGAGCTTGACGGTGCGATCATTAAGCTCATAGTGGAGTACCCTCACGAATACGATGCGTTGATCGACGAACCCGCATTGAGAAAGCATGCAGCCAATGCATTTGAGTTCCACCTGGTGAGACGCCCGCAGATTGAAGCGCGCGTCCGGCTTCCTGGAGACCAAACGCTGAGCAGCCTCTCGCCGCTTGACCTGCTGGATCGATACTGGCTGGCAAAGAACATCGATCCTGCCGAGGCCGAGGCGCTGGAGAAGCTGGCACGACAGGTGATCTCTGATGAAGGGATTGACAAGGACGAGCTGTAACCTCTGAGAGGGCAGGGGGTTAACAACAATGGAATTGCGCCAATAATCTGTTCTCGTCGTCGGCATCTGCGCTATCAACGCTGGCATTCTGTTCCTGATCAACCGTTAGCACGGCAGTTGCATTCTTGCACACAAGGAGGATAACATGCACGCACTGAAGTGGATCCTGTTGGGTGTTTACCTCATCTTGGCCGGCCTGGTGTTGCTGGGGGTTAGCCTTGGTGGCGGCATCATGAACACCGTCGCCGGGATTTGCGCCGTGATCGCCGGCATCCTGTTCCTGATCAATAGATAGTTCCCCATAGCCTGACCGCGACGGCCTCCTGCAAAGGAGGCCGTCGCCTTTGCAGGCGCTCAAGCCGGCCGGAATACACACCGCAGGGAGGTGAACATGCGGCAATCGAATTCCCGCTACCGTTGGTTTGTCGTAACGGTGTTCTTCCTGTTCATGCTGTTGCACCAGACGGACCGGCTGATGATCGGGCCGATGCAGGAAACGATCGAGAGGCAGTTCGGCATCGATGATCAGCAGTGGGGTTTGATCAATTCCGGCGCCCTGTTGGTGGGCACCATACTCTATCCCGTGTGGGGCTATTTGTACGATCGCTTTGCGCGCCCAAGGCTGCTTGCGCTGGCCTCCCTCATCTGGGGCGCGACCACATGGTTGAGCGCCATCGCGCCGAACTACCGCACCTTCCTGGTGACCCGGGCCTCGACCGGGATCGACGATTCTGCCTATCCCGGTTTGTATTCGCTGATCGCCGACTACTTCGGTCCAAACCTGCGCGGCAAGATTTATGGCCTGTTGCAGCTCGCACAGCCGCTGGGATATCTCATCGGCATGGTGATGGCGCTGATGATTGCCCCGCTCATTGGCGGCTGGCGCCAATCCTTCTTCATCACTGGCGGCCTCGGCCTGGCTGTTGCGGCCCTGATCTACTTTGGCGTCAGAGACCTCCCGCGAGGCAGGGCCGAACCCGAGTTTGAAGACAGGGAGGAGATGAGCAGGTTCCGCTTCTCGTGGGCCGAGGCGGTCGAGATCTTCAAGAAGAAGACTATGTGGTTCATCTTCGCCCAGGGTTTCGCCGGCATCTTTCCATGGAACGTGATCACGTACTTCTTCTTCGGTTACCTGATGGCCGAGCGGGGCTACGACAACGACGCTGTGCTGTTCACCATGGCGCCAGTCATCATCATCCTGGCCGGTGGCTATTTCCTGGGCGGCAGTCTTGGTGACTGGCTGTTCAAACGCACCCACAGGGGCCGCATCATCGTCTCCAGTCTGGGAGTGCTCTTGGGCGCGATCTTTCTCTTCGCGGCGATGAAGACTCCGGCAGCAGCGCGGACGGAGTTTTTTCTGTGGATGGCACTGACAGCCGTTTTTCTGCCGTTCTCCTCGCCCAATGTGATCGCCACCGTGTACGATATTGTGGTTCCAGAGGTACGCTCCACTGCTCAAGCCGTCGAGTACTTCATGGAGAACATCGGCGCGGCCTTTGCGCCGGCGCTGGCCGGCTTCCTGTCGCTCCGCTACGGGAGGGGTGAGGCCATCCTGTGGGTCTGCATCGCGGCCTGGATACTATGTTTTGTTCTCTATCTCGGGGCGCTCTTCACGATAGAGCACGATATGGACCGCCTGCGCACCGAGATGCGTCTCCGGGCTTCGAGGCAGGATGGCTGATCCACGCGCAGGCGGTGAGCGCGGAGACGCCTCGGCACCAGGAAAGCCGACGATTCCCGGAAGAATGTAACTTGGCAGGGGGGGGCGCCCCCCGTATCATCTGTATCGGAGGGCCTTATGACCATCATTGTTGCAGACACCACGTGCAGTCTGCCGCGCGAACTGCTTATCCAACGCGGCATCCCGTTCATCCCGCAGGTCGTCATGTTTGGGGAAGAGTCCTACCATGATGACGCAGAGTTCGATACCGCCGTATTCCTTCAGAAACTCAAGGCTTCCTCGTCCCTGCCGAAGACGGCCGCGCCGGAACCGACGCTCTATCATCCGATCTTCCGGGCGGCACAGGAGCAGAAAGAGTCCGTGATCGTCGTGGCCCCGTCAGGAAAGCTGAGCGGCACAGTGCGTTCCGCGCAGACGGCGGCGCAGGATTTTCCCGGTCTGGATGTCCGGATCATCGACACGCTGACCGTCTCGTGCAACCTAGGATCATTGGTATTGGAAGCCGATACGATGGCGCGGGCCGGGCGGCCTGTGGATGCCATTGAGTCACGGATCAATGAGATGATCCCGCGCGGGCGCCTGTACTTTGTTGTTGACACCCTTGAATACCTGGCCAAGGGGGGCAGGATCGGGGGCGCAAAGGCGTTACTGGGTGAATTGATCCAGATCAAGCCCATCCTCACGATCCGTGAGGGCCAAGCCGAACCTTATGAGCAGCAGAGAACCCGGAGACGATCCATTGCAAGGCTGGAGGAGATTGCAGCCAGCCAGTGCCCCAAATCGGTGGACGCACATCTCTCGGTCATCCAGGTTGCTGCCGAAGACGAGGCCCGCCAGCTGGCAGATAGGCTGAAGGCCTTCATGAACCTGCCTGAGGTCCCGGTGTACGAGCTGCCTCCGGCGATTGTCGTGCACGGTGGACCGGGAGCGATCGGCTTGGGGTTTTTCGCGGAAGCGCCCCAAAAAGCCTCCTGAATGCGAATGGTATAATCCGCAAATCGCCGGGCAGTTCTTGTCTGCGGCTGCAATCCGAGGAGTCCCCATGTCAGGTCATTCCAAGTGGTCCACTATCAAGCGCAAGAAGGGCGCGGCCGATGCGAAGCGCGGCGCGGTCTTCACGCGCCTGACGCGCGAGCTCGTTATGGCCGCGCGCGACGGCGGCGGCGATCCCAATGGCAACTTCCGGCTGCGCCTGGCAGTGGACAAGGCGCGCTCCGAGAACATGCCCAAGGACAACATTGAGCGCGCCATCCGCCGCGGCACGGGCGAGGACAAGGACGCGGCAACCTTTGAGCAGGTCTTCTACGAAGGCTATGCCCCCCACGGCGTGGCCGTGATGATCGAGTGCGTGACGGACAACCGCAACCGCACGGTGGCGGAACTGCGCCATGCGCTGACTCACGCGGGCGGCACTCTGGGCGAGCTGGGGTCGGTGGCCTGGCAGTTTGAACGGGCGGCCTACTTTGCGTTTCCCGCGAGCGCCATGGATTACGACAAGGCTTTGGAACTCGGCATCGAGGCCGGGGCGAACGACGTGAACGACGACAATGGCACGATTGAGATCATCGGTCCCGGGGAGGCCTTCAAAGCGATCGCTGATCGGCTGCATGCTTCCGGCGTGCAGCCGGACGATGCCGGCCTGCGCATGATCCCCAAGCAGGAGCTCGAGCTCGAAGTCGACAAGACACTGCACGTTATGAAGGTGCTGGAGACCATCGAGGACCTGGACGACGTGCAGAACGTCTTCTCTAATCTCAAGGTATCCGAACAGGCACTAGCCGCCCTCGAAGCTGCGTAACAAACCAACACTGCACCCTCAACACAGAACACGAACATATCCGTGTTCGTCCTTGCGGGCTTCGTCAGGTCTGGGCTGTGACGATGGGTAAGATGACCCTGGCGCTTGGCATCGACCCGGGAACGGCTACAACCGGATACGGGCTTGTGCGGCTTACACCCGAGGGGCTGCTGGAGGCCGTTGCGTATGGCGTGATCATCACGCCGCCGCACACGCCGCCGCAGCAACGTCTGCTGACGCTGTTCACCGACCTTAAAGATCTGCTGGCGCTGCACCGGCCCGATACGTGTGCCGTGGAGAAGCTCTTCTTCCAGCGGAACGTGTCGACCGCTATGGCGGTCGGGCAGGCGCGCGGCGTGGTCCTGTTGGCCATCGCCCAGGCGGGAACTGAGGTGGCGGAGTACACGCCGAACGAGGTGAAGCAGGCGGTCGCTGGATACGGCGCGGCTGATAAGCGGCAGGTCCAGCAAATGGTCCAGACGCTGCTGAACCTGCCGGAACTTCCGAGACCTGATGACGCTGCTGATGCGCTGGCGATCGCCATCACACACCTGCATACCCGTCGAGACTGACACGGTGGTTGTGGGCAATGGGTTCGCAGTGGGTGCCTCCTTTGTGGTAGAAATGGATCAGCATGATCGCGACCCTGCGCGGTGAGATCATTCAGGTTGAAGAGCACGCCTTCATTGTGGAGGTCGGGGGCGTTGGTTTGCGTGTCTTCGTCCCTGCTCCGTTGCGAGGACGAATGAAGGTCGGCGAAGGCATCTCGCTCTACACCCATATGGTGGTGCGTGAGGATGCCCTGCTGCTCTACGGCTTTGAGTCGCAATCGGAGCGCGAGCTGTTCACGCTGCTGCTGGGTGTGGATGGAGTCGGGCCGAAGGTCTCATTGGCAATGCTCTCGACGCTCAGCCTGGATACCATCCAACATGCGGTGTTTGCCGAGCAGAGCGAGGTCTTGGGACGCGTGCCGGGTGTCGGCAAGAAGACCGCGCAGAAGATCGTGCTGTACCTGCACGACCGGCTCAGGCCGTCGGATGCGCTGTCCAAGCTGGCGGCGCTGTCCGACAAGGATGGGGAGGTCTTGGCCGCCCTCACGGCGCTCGGCTATTCGGTGGTCGAGGCGCAGACCGCGATCCAATCGCTTCCGAAAGATGCGCCCGACGATGTGGAGCAGCGCCTCAGACTTGCGCTGCAGCATTTCAGCGGCTGATTCAATCCTGTTGCGGGCGAAAACCGGCGGGCGGAGTGATCCGCCCGATTGTGTTTATAATCCCACGGCAGAGGATTAATGCTTTCCAGCAAGTTGACCGATCGTCCATGGAAGAAGATGCTGTGGATCGCCGTGATCGCGGCGCTCTCCTATTTGCCGTACGCGCTGCGGCTGACCTACTTCCGGGACGACTGGTACTACGCCTACGATGCCCTCGTTGGACCGGCAGGCGTCTTCCGCTACATGTTCGCCGGCGACCGGCCCGCGCGCGGTCCGCTCTTTGAGTTGTATCAGGCCCTGTTTGGGATGGCACCCACACCCTACCATCTGGCAATGCTCTTCTGGCGGATTGCAGGCGGAATGACCGTGGTATGGCTGTTCCACTTGCTTTGGGGGCGTCGTTCGGCTGCAGGATTCGCCGCGGGCGCGTTGTTCGCTCTGTATCCCGGTTTCACTTGGTGGGTTCAGGGCATTGAGTACCAGCCGATGGTCGCGAGTGCAACTCTGATGGTGATCTCTCTTGGCCTGACCATCAAGGCGCTCAGGCTGCAGCGCTCATGGCTTCAAGTGATCTGCGTCGCTGGTGCGATCGTAAGCGGCTGGCT
>Ga0315295_10003161_pt1 | contig 14002 bp, 14 predicted proteins | sample YL17G14_0_MG_FD_204453 | JGI IMG/M metagenome (GOLD analysis project Ga0315295, IMG submission 204453) | Sediment microbial communities from Yellowstone Lake, YNP, Wyoming, USA - YL17G14_0 | ecosystem: Environmental > Aquatic > Freshwater > Lake > Sediment | place: USA: Wyoming | collected...
TTGACGAACGGAATGTGTTGAGCGTGACGCCTGAAACGGCAAGTTCCCAAATGCAAACCTTGAAGACAGTTGACTGGAGAGAAAATTCGCTCTATAATGATTACCGAGGGCAGGCCATTGCCGAGACGGTAGTATGACCAATTGCCTGGCCTGGGTTGTTTCAGGTTGAGAGAGCCAGGGAAAGCAGACCTCCACTGACCAGACCAACGAACATTGCGTTATCGGACGACCGAAAACAAGAGCGGTGGCTGTGGGTGCTTAGGCCGACTGCGGAAGCGAGCATTTCTGAAAAGCCCGGTGTGAGAAAACCGTACACCGGGATCTGTGCGAGGGGAGGGTGGGCAACTGCTCTCCCTACTGCGATGCCCGCGCATAGGGGTGTGCTGATTTATCACGTTCTTTGTGCAATGCGTAGCAGGAGACTACCCTATGAATACCGAGGTGGCGCTTTACAAATCACTTCAGGTGGTCCGATCACTTGATTTCCCTGTTGGCAAACCCGCCTCCGGCAAGAAATTTGAGGACTACATGGTTATGCAGCTTTATCAGAACCTGCAGCAACAGAGAGGATTTCGGGTTTTCCCGCCCCGCCACACACTGCGCGAAGCCACCTTTTCAGGGATCTATCATCAGTTTGATATTGTCGTTGCAGAGCAAGAGCAATTGGTCGCAGTAGAATGCAAGTTCCGCGGCACTGCACACATCGACCAGTTGTTTGCTACTCAGGGAAAACTGATAGACTATCGTAAGCGTCCGCGTGGGGTTTTTGTGACCATTGCCCAGGGCGTCAACGATGAGATGTACTGCTATGCCCTGGCGCACCAGATTCTGCTCATTTGCCCTCAGCTACCACCGGTTGACTACATGCTTCAGTGCGTCAAGAAAGGGACCGATCTGGCTAACCGCCTGGAGATCCTGCAAAGCCGCATCAAAGACGACGTTGCGGCCAAACATGTATTGGTTGAGTGGAAGAATGATTATATGCGCTTCCAGGATGAGGGATATTGCTAATGGCCAAAACGTATTTGCACATACCACGCCTGCACCGCTTGGAATATCTGGAAGCCCTGTTGCGTAGCTACGATGGTCCTGAATTCGACGAGGAGCGTGCCAGACAAGCCATTCAGCGTGAGATCCAAGAATTCGAACAAAAAAAAGCCAAAGCACTGCGCCGGCAGCGCCCACGTGTTAGCACAGGGGCTGCCACGCTCAAGGAATGCTTGGACCTTGCCCTCAATCTGGACTTGATTGATCGCAACAAGCAATTGAAGCCCAAAGCTGCTCAAGTGCTTGATCCTGCCCAACGACGACGATTCCTTCTCCAAGGCCTCTGGCAAATCTATCCTCGCTTCGGCAAGATCGTGCTGGCTGTCCGCGACGCCAGGCAACTGGACCTGCCCTTCTATAACTGGGATGAGTACAGGAAACAGGGGGGTGACCTTCATGGACTGGACATGGACCGCAAGAACTTTGAAATCACACGCGATTTCGCCACCCAACTAGGGCTGATTAACTGGTACCCGACCGAAAATAGCCGCCAGATTGTTTACCCTGCAGCCTGCGTGGCAACATATTCCGAGATCATCTGGATGATTGGCAATCCTGTGGCTCGGGAGACCATTTCTCATCATTGCCGACACGTCGTTGCCCTGGAAACAGGTATTCTGACCGTTCACGAGGACAGGTACCAGCTCCAGAGAGATTCAAGGCCTGTCCTCCCGGAGTACCTGGTTTTGCAGACCGCTACGGATAATATATTCATCAAGGATCACCAGGTGACTTCTGCTGACTTCGAACAGACCCTGTGGCGTGAATACTTGAAACTCGCCGATATGATCCCGATGTCACCTGTACTTTACCCTTCTCTGCGCAACCAGGTCTGCACTGAGCTGTGTATTTCTGACCAGGCGTTTGATTCTCATCTTATTTCTCTGATCAGGCAGCCCCAGCGCCTGAACATTCATCCATCCGATGGGACACTGAGTTACGCCGCAAACCTGGCCCACATTGGCAAATTTCTGCCTCCACAAACATCTGAAGGAAACTTTATCGTGTACCTGAAAATTGAACGGAGAAACGTGTCATGAATCTCTACGAGCCATATTACCTGCGAGATAACCCTTTCCCAGCTGCTCCCCTCCTGGATCCCAACTCCGACGACGATCGAGAAAACGGCAAGATTTATAACCCACATATCCGGGAGGTCGAAACCTGCTCCTTTGAAAGCAAGATCCGCCAGCGCCCGCCATTGATTTACATCGAGAATTCGGTGTTCGAACGTGGGGTTGGCAAAAGCGCGCTACTGGTCCAACAATGGCGCCAACTCCAGAAGCAAGCTGATGTGACCAGCATTTATATCCGTTCCAAGGAGAAGCTGAGACCGGTTGACTTTGCTGCCCGCCTGATCGAGCGCTGGCATCAGGAGGGCCATCTCTGGGCAGTCGTTCTGCAAACCCTTGCCACCTATGTGAAAGACAACCCACAGAGTGAGCTGCCCCAAGCCGGTCTTAATTTGTTTAAGGAGAAATTTCCCTGCTTGCCCATTCGGCCGATCTCACTGACACATTTCAACGTGTTCAACCCGAAACGGTTGATCGGCGACCTGGCTAACCTGGCTCACCACCAGGCGGGTGCCCATCTCCACATTGACCTGGCGAAGGTATTTTTTGAAACTTATTTGACCGACCCTAACAAATTCCTGGAAGTCTGCCCGGCTATCCTGCGAAAGCAAAAAACAGATCATATAGCGATGCTGGCGGGCGTCTACCGCCTGCTCAGGTTAGGGGGATACCAGTATCACTACTTGTTCTTTGATCAATTCGAAGATGTCATCCACGGGATGTCTGGTAAGGCGCTGATTACCTTCAACGCCGAGATGCGACGTTTGATTGAAGCCTCCCTAAGGCAAGCCACGATCACCGTCACACTGCACCCGGGCGCCGCTCTGGCTCTATCTACACACGAGGGTGGAGATATTCGCTCGATCGCACCGCGCGACCCTCGCCATGTTGTAGACGTCCGCCCCCTCACGCGGGAGGGGGCACATCAATTGGCACTGACCTACCTAGACCATTACCGCCTGCCAAATGCAGCGCCACCCGATCCGCTATATCCGTTTGCACCGGAAGCCATTGACGATATCTACACTGCGTCACGCGGCAACATACGCGACTGCTTACAGGCGTTCAACTACGCTATTGTGTGCGGCGTGGACGCCAATTATGCACGTATGGATAAACAATTCTTGATCGAGCACCATGCAGAGGTTACTGGTCGAGTACATCCAGAAGACGTTACTTTGTAGGAGCGATCACGATGACCATTACCGAACAGATCACCCAAAACCTGGTTGATCCCGATAAACACGGCCCTGTCTTAAAAGCCCTGATTGATGTTCTAGAAGAAGATGGTGAGAAGGGGCTTAAAGACAGAATCAAACAGTGGGTGCAGGAAATTCTGGAAGAGGACCCTGATATGGAAAGCGAGGCGTAAGCATGTACCTCCAACGTCTGTCCATCTCTGGCTTTCGCGGCGTTGGTGTGCAACTCGACGTACCCATGGCACACCGTACAATCTTCTACGGACCGAATGGAAGCGGAAAATCCAGTATTCTCCAGGCTATTGCCTGGACGCTTTACGGAAAACTGCCCCTGTTTTCTGGTGGTGTTTTCTCAAAAGAAGACGCCCTGGTGAACGATTTTCTGGATGAGGGTAAGGCCGAGGTCACGCTAACCCTGTCGGATGGGAGATCAATCCGGCGGCGGAGAGTCAAACGGAATTCCACCGGCGCTGGCGTCACCCCTCCGGTTTTGTCTTTCCCCGCTGATGATCCACAGGCTGCCATTGAGAAGCTACTTGGACTGAGTTCGGAGGAATTCTTCACCGCCGTTTTCCTTCACCAGGAAACCATCCGCGATTTTCTCACCACCACACCAGAAAAGCGCAGTGCTACCATTGACCGTATGATCGGCACGTATCTACTGCGGACGCTGATCAAGCTGGTAGACCCCGGTGTGCCTGACAAAGCTATCGGAGAGGCACAGAAAACCATTGAGCGCATCGAGAACCAGCTCTCCCAGGCATCAGTAATCAATCGGGAAGTGATCCAGAAAAAGAAGGAACAGTACGGCGACCCCAAGACCCTGCCCCAGGTACTGGCCTCGGCACTACAAATGCTGGCCCCTTTCCTGGCAGAACTGGGGTTGCCAGTTCCAGAAGCAACGCTTGAAAGCCTTTCCAGCAGTCTGTCTGCTGCGCGTCAGGCTCAACGTGAGTGCACAAACGCCCTGACGAAACAGGCTGGGGAACTCCGTGCGTTCAGACAACGTTACGAGCTGGCTGCCGAGACAAACTGGCAACCGATCCGCGAACAGAAAGCTCGATCTGGCGATCCGGCCGAACTACCCAGGCTTTTGGAGACCGTCCATGGCCGCCTGACACCAATTTGCGAGAAGTTAGAGCTTGCTCAACCAGAAGACACTCTGACTGCTCTGGAAAGCAGTTTGTCAGCTGCACACCGCACTCATCCCACCGTCGTGAGCCAACTGGAGCAGAATATTGCGTCGCTGAACGCCTTGAGAGAGCGCTACCGGCAGGCTGCAGTGACGAACTGGCAAGGAGTCTCGGAGCATAAAGCCCGTTGGGGCGATCCCCGCGATCTACCTTCTGTGTTATCCGAAGTCCAGCGCGACCTGAAGCCAGTCGTGAAAAACCTAGAGTTAGCTATCCCGCAACCTGCTCTGCCAGGGCTGGAGGAAAGCCTGGCGGAAGCGCGTCGAGCCCTGCCTGGTACGATCAGCAGGCTGGAACGTCAAGCCAGCTACCTGCTTACTCTCAAGGAGCGCTACCAGCAGGCATCCCAAGAGGTGGTGGAAGGTCTGACTATTCCACCTGAACTGCTTGCACGACGCAAGGATTTCGGGGGTCGCATAGAAGCATTCAACCGGGAGATTCCAACCCTGACGCGCCAGTCAAATGATCTGCGAACTATAGAGGAGCAGGCAAAGGAGTTGCGCTCCAAGGTTCATGCACTACCCCGGCTGCTCACCGAGATCACGCGCTTGCAGGACGAGATGGAGCGCCTCGAGACTGCCAGCAAGCAGGGCAAACTGTACAACCAAGTCTTGGATGTGGGCCACCAGTACCTGGAGCAACTCCGACCGGAACACTGCCCGGTGTGTAAGCAGACGATCACCGATCTCAATCGCCTGTTGGACACCCTGCGCGGCGAGACTCCCGCCGACATCGAGAAAATGCGCCGGGAGTACAACACGCTCAGACAGCAACTTACCCTGAAACAGTCCCAAGCCGCGGATCTGGAAAGTAAGCAGAAGCAGCTTGCCAGGTTGGAGGATGAACTCTCCAAGTTCCCTGCTGACCTGGAACAGCGAATTGCACAAAAACAGCAGGAAAGCGGACAGGCCACTGACGAACTTGCCAGAGTGCAGGTGGAAATCTCCCAAATTGAAGGTCGCATCCGGCTGGCGGCCGAAAAACGCCAACGGCTTCAAGACTTGGTGAAAGAAATCGAGACAGTTCTGGGCAAAGCTGCCGGTCCAAACCCGGCGGATGTGCTAGAACAGATGGTCAGTGAGGCCCGGCAGAAAGCTGCCGAGTCAGGCGCGCTTGACTTCCAGCCCATCGCCGACAGGCTGGCTCGCGCCAGGCAACTTTACGAAATCGAGCAGGAAGAGATCCGCCTGCACCGGCACTTGCAGGAAATTCTCATCGAAGTCAAAAAAACGCTTGGCCCGATGGTTGATGAGGAAATCCCGAATGGGTTCGAAAAGGCGATTCAGGTACTTCGTGCCCAGGCAGGCGAGATCCAGGCCCTTGACTTCCAGTCCATCGCCGACGGCTTGGCCCGCGCCAGGCAACTCCAGCAAATCCAGGACGAGGAGGCCCGCCTGCGCAAGGAAGTCGAAGCTGTGCAGGCCGAAATCCGCCAGAGACTGAATCTGCTTGTTGGGGAAGCTGACCTGTTCACTGCACTGGATTGCGCCATTCGAGAAGCCCAGGATCGCACCTCACAGATCAACGCTATCGACCTGCAACCGGTAGAGACCGAACTCCAACGCGTTGCACGGCTGGACGGAATTCAAAGAGACGAGGCCAGGCTTCGCGAGCTGGAGAGTAATTATCAGAGCGCCAATCGTGAAAAAGCCCGTCTCAACCACCAGATCCGCCAGCTGACCGAGCTGCGCGAAGCGCTCCTGGATATCTCCGAGACTACCAAGCGCCACCAAGAAGCCATCGTCACTGGCGTGTTGAACAACCTGGACATCCACCGCTATTATCGCCAGCTTGATCCTCACCCGGCTTACACTGGCCTGCAGATCGAACCAGAGTTGACCGGTAAAGGCACTTACAATTACTGGATCAAGGCGCTTACGGGGGATTACTCACACGGCACATACGTGCAAACTCGCTTTTCGACGGCTCAAGCAAACTGTGCTGCGATCGCCATCTTCTTGGCCGTCAATCAGTACCTCTCCAACAATCTGGAGACTATCATCCTGGATGACCCTTCGCAATCGATGGACCCGGGTCACCAGCAGCGTCTGGCGCAAACCTTGGCCTCCAGTCCTCGCCAGGTGATTGTAGCCACAGAAGACCCGCAGATGTACGAGTTCTTACGGAGTGCCTTTGATGATCCTACAATCCACGAATTAAGCCCATGGACGATGGATGGATCCAGGTTGGTCTGATCGACGTGTGAATATCAAGTTGTCAAAGTCGTACTTGCTTGCGCCACATTCTAACTCCGTTGAGAGGGAATCGGCAAGTGGGGTTAGGTGGTGAGCAGACATTGATAGGCATCCTTACGGATTTTCTTGTTAGAGCAACAGACGTCGCCGGTTGTTGAACGCGTGGTTAGCAAGGTTCCTGTCGCAAATGCTGATGTTAGACGGCTGGTCGCCAGGCCAGACCGAGAAGCCAAAATCCCGATCCAGGAGGTCAATATGTCCGCCATAAGGCGACCGGGAAAAATCAATGAGAACACAACGCTGATTGACATCGGGATGTATGGGGTTGCTGGTATCACAGCCGTGTATTTGATCGAAGGTGCCAAGAGGTGCCTGATTGATGGCGGCACTCGCACCGAAGCCCCTCGACTGGTCAAGACGCTGAAAGAACTGGACGCCTTTCCACCCGACATCATCATCGTTACCCATGCCCACTACGACCACGCCCAGGGCATTCCAATTCTGAGGAAGGAAGCCGCCCGGCAGCAGAGAAGCATCGAGGTGCTGGCTTCTCACGAGGCTATTCCACTGCTGGAGGATCCATCCTTCAATGCAGCCTTCGACGCCGGGCCGTATGAGAAGATATCGGACGTGACCCCGGTCAAAGAAGGGGATACCGTTGATCTGGGGGGCATCGCTCTCAGCATCTAGGAAGTCCCCGGCCACTGTCAGGGGCACATAGCGATCCTGGATGAGAAGAAGAAGACCATCTTCGTCGGAGACGCCATTGGCGATAAGGTCGGAGACCACACGTTTCTGCCGCCATTCATGCCACCCTCCTGGGACCCTGGCGCATTTCTCTCTTCCATCAACAAACTGAAGCAGGTGGACTATGACAGCCTTTGCCTGGCACACTATGGTTACATCTATGGGGATGAGGCCAGGAGCATTTTGGATGAGGCCGTCTCGACGTGCGAGACCTGGTGGCAACTGTTTGAAAGAAACGCGGACAAACTGAACGATGCTGCCTACATGCTAGAGACTGTCTGGAAGGAGATAAACCCTGGCACGCCGGAGATCAGGATCATCTCGCCGAAACTGAAAGTGTTGTATGGACTGCTGACCGGCTGGAACAGGTTAACTGGCAAAACGCCCCCGCCCGTTAGCAACTTGCTTCTACGCAGCATCCTGGAACAACTGGCGGCAGGCTACAGAACCTATGAAACTCATGGGCAGGAGGGAATCCCATCTGGTCGAGAAGCGTAATGAGCCCCGGTATTGCCTTGCTTTGGCACGGGCCGCGCCGGCCTGGAAGATCCGGCGCTGGGAGGCGTTCCGGCCCAGCACCACCCGCATCGAAAGCGGAAACCTGATGCGAATCTTCAAGGGAATCCACGGACGCGGGAAGCCCGGCTAACTGCCCTTGGCGGTGGCTTGCGTACTGCACAATACATGCGATAATCTAATGCAGTTCGAAATCATCGGCGAGATCACCGATATCGAAACGATAGCCACGGGTAGTGGCATTCGTATACTTCCCCTTTTGCGGAAGCGGTACGGCCCAGGTCGTTGGAGGAAACTGAAAGGGGTTGCAACTGTCCGTTTGCTCAACGGCACGATATGCTTTGCGGAAGTACATTGGTTTGAGGCACATGGCATAGGTAAGAGAAAAATGAGAATCAAGCGATTCCTGGACTAAAGAGAGTATGGTAGAGAGTCGAAAGTCAGAACCACGATTTGCGATTTGCATCAATACCGACGATCCAGATTTGCTCACACCGCGCATGATATACGAAGTCGTGCCCGATGAAAGCGCAGCCAAGTCCAATTACATCCGTGTCATAGATAACGAAGGGGAGGATTATCTATATCCTGCCAGTTATTTCGTTTTCGTTGACTTTCCGGCTGTGGTAGAGCAAGCCTTGTTACGCATCCCATTCCCAGTCTCACAAGGCATACTCGCCGGACGCAACCATCGGTCAGCCTCTCTGTACCTCAGAGAAAAGCGAAGCAAACCGCAGTCGGAGCTGTGATGGTGGGTGATCACCCACTCTGCACCCACTGCCAAACCAAACAAGCTGACAAGCATAAATGATTTTCCGGCCATTCCGTGCGTCATTTGAATCGCCCAGAAAAAGCCAGCACTTGAGGCCAACTTGATCAGGTTTTTCACCAGTCCAAGCGGTTTTGATGCTCAAAATGGTAATTTCGCGGCTAGTTTGGCCTTGAAAGCACCTGTGGAGGCTTCTCGCTGTGCGTAAATCAAATGACGCACCCACCCCATCGTAGAGGGGGCAAAATCATTTATGACAAGCTGTACTTGTCTTCTGTCAGCTTACCTCCAGTCACTCCACAATATTGCTGACATATACTACGCATACATCATTTAATATCGCAATTAGATTAGCATAAGCTGTGCCGGCCTGGAAGAGTCGGCCCTGGCAAGTCCCCCGCTCCAGGCTCCCTGGCCCAGCACCGCCTGTTTACGGCGGTGCGGCGGCATCGTGCTGCCTTCTGATCACGGGCCGGACGCCCGGCTTTAGCCGGGAAAACCCCGCTGAAGCGGGGCGTCCGACCAGCCTCAACTGCACTCACATCACCTAAGACCAAATGTCAGGGGAAACAGAGGTTGACTTGCGGCTTGAAAAGCCGTACAATGTAGTCGGTCCTGTTTTGCCCACGAAGAAAAGTGACCGTAGAATCGATATCTGATGACGAAACCAGCCCCTATCACACTATATCGCCTGACTGACCACGCTCCCCTCTGTGCTAACATGGCACGCCGTCAAATCAGCGAGTCAGATGTCGCCAGAGCCTTATCTGCACCGGAGCAATCCAAGAATGTGCGCGAAGGCTGCGCGGTGTATCAATCGCGAATGGAATTTGGAGAACCTCCTGGAATCTACTTGCTCCGGGTGTTTGTGGACGTTGACCGCGATCCACCAGAAGTGGTGACGGTTTATCGCACCAGCAGGATCGAGAAGTATTGGAGGGTTGACTTATGAAGGTCATCTACGACCGTGAGACGGATACCCTGACGGTTATCTTCGCTGATACGCCTGTTGTCGAGAGTGACGAAGATAAACCGGGCGTGATTCTGGACTATGACGCCTCGGGCAATCTGGTATCCCTTGAGATTCTCGATGCATCACGCCGCGTCGCCCTTCCCACGCGTATTGAGTACCAGGTTGCTCCCGTTCCAGCGTAACCTGAGACCCCGTGGCAGACATCATCATCCGCAACTACCGGTGGAAGGACGAAGCTGCCATCGAAGACATCACCTACAAGACCGGCTTCAAGGGCGAGGATCTGACCGGCAGAGATTTCTTCGACGACAGGCGGCTGTTTTTCATGCTCTTCATCTACTACTACACCCGCTACGAGCCGGAGCATTTCTTTGTCGCCGTGGACCCCAGCAATGACCGCGTGGTGGGCTTTATCTGCGGAGCGACAGACACCGCCACCCAGGAAAAGAGCTTTGGGCGCAAGATGATCCCAAGAATCATCGCGCGGATATTTCTCTACACGACCTGGCGCTATCCCAGGACTTTCAAGACACTCTTGGGCATGATGAAGGGTATGGGCGGGCTCGAAGACAGGGCAACCACTGCCACAGTCCGCTCCGACTACCCCGCCCACCTCCACATTGATCTGCTCCCCGAATACCAACATAAGGGCCTCGGCACGCGGCTGATGAGCCACTTTGAAGAGCACCTGATCCGCCAGGGTGTAACAGGGGTGCATCTCCAAACGACGAACCACAACCGCAAGGCGGTTCCATTCTACAAGGGGCTGGGCTATGCCATCATCCACGAGACTGCGGTCAAGTCGCACCCGGTATTCGACGACCTGACGCTCATCACATTCGCGAAGAAACTATGGCAATGAGGAAACGCGGAATGTGTTGCGTATTGCGTGCCGGAATACGAAACACGCATCACGTCTCATCTGGTGTCGCAGTATCAACGACATAACTTAAACACCCACAGAAGCGTAGAGCCGCCAACGCCAGCGTGCGTACCGTCGTCACCAAATCGTCCACCGGCACGTACTCGTCCGGCTGGTGAGAATTGCGCACGTCGCCCGGCCCAAACAGCACCGTCGGCGTCTGGCCGACGTTGACCAGCAACCGCATGTCGGCCCCGTACGTCACACCTTCAATCCGGGTGGCCGCCCCGGTGACGTCGCCGAAGGCCTGTGCCACGGTCTCCACGACCGGGTGGTCCACCGGGATGCTGGCAGGCTCAAACTGGCCGCCCCACCACTCGACCAGCGGCGGGTGTTCACGTAGCCAGGGGTCCGCCTGCGCTGCCTGGGCCACTGCCGCCTCGAAACGCTGCCGGGCCGTCGCGACGTCCTCTCCCACCGCCACGCCGTAACGTCCCTCGCAGACCAACCTCTCGGGCACCGATGAGGGCCAGTCGCCCGCACTGACCTTGCCAATGCACAGGGGATAAGGGAGCCTGTATCGGCTGTACAGCGCATGCCGGGCCTCGTTGTTGTACTCCCGTTCCAGTTTCATCAGCGCTTCGTGAATCAGGATGAACTTTTCGACCGCGCTGACCCCTTCCTCGCGCACGCAGCCGTGAGCCGCGCGGCCCTGCACTGTCACGCGAAAAGACAGTGCCCCGGCCTGGGCCGGAACCACCGCCAGCGCCGTCGGCTCCACAATGACCGCGCCGTCGGCCGTGTAGCCGCGCAGGATTGCCGCCAGGGTACCCACACCACCGTCCTCCTCCCCGACGACGCTTTCGACAATCAACCTGCCCTTCAGGCGAACCCCGGCATCACGCAGGGCTTGGGCGGCAAAGAGCGCGCAGCACAGGCCACCCTTCATATCCACCGCCCCCCGCCCGTACACCCGCCCGTGCGCGATGGTTCCCTGCCAGGGTGGATAGTGCCAGTTCGTTTCGTCGCCGCACGGCACCACGTCCACGTGCCCGTTGAGAATCAGGCTGCGCCCGCCTGCGCCCTCGCCCATGAGGCCCACCACGCCCAGGCCGCACTCCCGCTGCACCTCCATGCTGAAGCCGGGATGCTGGCTCAACCGCGCCAGGTCCAGTTCCCAGGCATCCACCCGCAGGCCGCAGCGGCTCATCTGAGCCGCCACAGACTCTTGGGCTGCCGTCTCCGCACCCCCCAGGCTGGGTATGGCGATCAATTCACGCAGGTAGTCGAGCAAGCCATCCACGTCTATGGCAGCCAGCACACGCTGTTCAATCTGCTGCATCCGATTCCTGTCCAATTTCATGTCGAAGCCGCTTCTGGTTAGCGGCGGAGTCCCCAACTCGTTGGGGCTACTCGCGTCCGGTCAGCGCACCCAAACAAGTTTGGGACTCCGGAGTTACCATCTGAAAGATGCTTTCAGTCGTGTCGCAGGATGGGCCTGGTCAGGCACGTTGGCCCTCCCTCAGCCTTCAGCGATAACTCGTTTCCCTGGTACGTCTGAACCTGGCAACCGGCCTCTTCCAGCCGCCGTTGGGTGATGGGATTGCCCTCCAGCAGCACGCAGTGCCTGGGAGCCAGCGCCAATACGTTGGTGCCCATGCTCCCGAATTCCTGGTCAGGCACTTCGATCAACTGAAAGCCCCTGCGTTTGAGGTACTGCCAAAAAGGCACGGGCATTAGCGGTGGGTAGACTAGAGCCAGGTCGTGGTCCACCAGGCTGATCAACGACATGAGGTGCAGGCAAGCCTCAGGTCCACCATAGTACGGCAACTGGACCAGCATCACCTCAGCCCCCAACCCCTCCAGGGCCTCCCGCAACTGGCGCAGCCCCTCGGCGTTCGTGCGAAAGCCCTGCCCTACCGCCAACGTCTGCTCGTCCACCCACAACAGGTCTCCCCCTTCCGCCAGGGCTTCGCCGCGCAAGGTGTAATGGATGGGCACGCCCAACGCTTCCAGGCGGCGTGCTATCGCCGCCTCTTCGCCCCGGCGCAGCGGCTTGCCCATCCTCAGGACCACGGCCCCGCGCCGGGTGACGATGACCGGGTCGTGGGTGAAGATTGCATCGGCGCGGTCTGGTTGAAACTCGTCGTGGTAGACCACCTCGACCCCCGCCTGGCGCAGGATCGCCACCAGTGCGTCGTGCTCCTGTTGCGCGATCTCCAGGTTGGGACGGCCCGCATAATGCCACCGGACCGGATCGTCCACGGCAAACGCCGCGTCGGGACGTTTGACCAGCACCGTACGCAACGGTTTGACCATGCTTTGGCTGCCGTATGGGTTGCCCACCCATGATCTCCTTCTACTTCGCACGCTTCACAGTCCTTCATCCCCGAACAGGTCGCGCAGCGCGTCTTCCCAGACGCTGCCGAGGCGATCGAAGGGCTCTTCGGTGAAGCCCGTGTTCACATTCTTCATATAGTCCTGCACGTCCAACTGGGGCAAGGTCTCGGCCAGTTGCTCGATCTTGGAGGCCCAGGCGGTGATGAGTTCGGTGCTCTTGCTTTCCAGGTCCGACAGGTCCACCCCCAGGCTGAACATGGAATCCAGCCTCTTCATGACGTCGTACCAGGCCTTAAAGTCTTCCCCAATGGCAATGGGCTGCACGGTGGCCGAGCGCGTGGAAAAGTTGTAGGCGGGCACGAGCGCGTAGAAGGCGAAAAACTCGATGCCCCTGGCCTCCGCGCGATCGGCCAGGTAGGTGCTGATGGTCGCCCCACCCTCGTAGTCGGAGAAGCGGACCGCGTACTGGGCCAGTTCGTCCTTCATCTGCGGCAGGCTATACACGCACGAGATGTCCCGCTCCCGGTCGTACGGCACCGGGCCATATACCCCCGCCACTGCCGCCACCCTTTGGACGCCCAATTCCCCTACGGCATCGAAGAACGCTTCGGCATAGCGCTCCTCGTTCTGGTGGGGCTCCTCGCCCACGAAGATCAGAAAGCCTTTCTCTGGCCCACCTGCGTAAAAGAACTCGTTGGTCCGTTGCTGCAACGCCTCCCGATGGCCATCCTTCAGTTTCACCACCGGCCTCAGCAGGTGATGGGTGCCGGGTATCTGGAACAGGTAGAATCCGTCAGGCTGCATCCTTCCGACCCTGGTGGCCTGGGTCTGCTCGATGAGATACGGGGGGAGGCCCGAGGAGATGGTCCCGGCGTCGGCCCATTGCTGCCAACCGGCAATCATGTACTTGGCGGTCCTCGGTTTCTCCCACAGTTCAACCAGCTCGTTCATCACCAGTCTCCTTATGAGTCATTGTACTCCTGCGGGGCGAAAAGTCAACAGCTTGCCCCAATTGCTCATATTTGGTGTATAATGTGTACAGCGAGGGTTGCCGGAGGGCGTGCCTTGGCGCGCTTGATGAAATCGCG
>Ga0315295_10003162_pt1 | contig 13996 bp, 15 predicted proteins | sample YL17G14_0_MG_FD_204453 | JGI IMG/M metagenome (GOLD analysis project Ga0315295, IMG submission 204453) | Sediment microbial communities from Yellowstone Lake, YNP, Wyoming, USA - YL17G14_0 | ecosystem: Environmental > Aquatic > Freshwater > Lake > Sediment | place: USA: Wyoming | collected...
ATTATATTAAGAACCTGTCCGGACGGTGAACAACTGTATACCCCCATGCAGCCATGCCTGATGGCATCGAGTTTGAAGAGCTGTTCACCCACTAATGGGCGATTATTACAAATGGATTTTTCCTACTAGCTGCCATCTCTCAGGGTGCGCAGGTGTGGGTTGCAAGAATTATTTAATGCGAAATAGAACAAGGGGCACGAGTTTATGCATTGGTATGGATGCTCATGCCCCTGATTTTGACACTATTCTTCGATATCAGGAAGAGCATGCCTTCTGCTGCTCATCCGGAACATCATTCCGACCATAAAACCTATGGCTGTCAGACCTGCCAGGGCAATCTTCGTGATGTCGACCACTGGCTCGACGCGCACACCCTCAGGGGAAGCTACCACCACCGCTACCGGACGGGACAGGATGCGACCCCCTCCGCCACCGCCACTGCCAGACCCTTGAGAAGGTTTCTCGGGATTCTCATCTGAAGTAGAGCCGCTCCCACTGCCAATCCCGAAACCAAAAGCGCATAATACCTCGGCTGTCGGGATGATCATGGTGTCATCATGTAGAATTGGTTCACCATAAACGACGCGAACATCTGAAGCGGCCAGGAATTCCTCCATGGTATTCTGAATCACTTCCAATCCAGCTTCTGCTGATTTGTTGGGAATTATTTCATCTGTCATCGCAATTACTCCTTTTTATTTGAACGTTATCTTACTCGGTATAACAATCCCATTAGGATTGCACCAAGCAATCCACTCGCAAGCAAAGTCCAGATGGCTACGCGAGTGACATCGGTTACAGGCAGGACTCGTTCCTGGCCATCAGACGTCCTGACCACGACTGCTTTGGGGCGGTTCCAGACCCACCCGGCATGATATCCAGGGATCTGAACCGAAAGCACCTGGTTCATGGGGGTAAGTTTGAAATTTCCTACCTGCCTTGAATCTCCTTTTTTGATCTCTGACTTAATCACAGACATATATACTCCTTATCCTTGGGGTTTATCGGAGGGTGGAGGTTGGTTCCTCTGATAGGCTTTCTGCAGCTCCTGGTTGACGGTCCGCAGTGCTTCAGTGATCTCCGATCGCACCTTTGTTCCAACCTCGCCAGTTTGCCAGCGCTCATGCATGTCTTTCACGTCCTGTGTAAGGTTCTGTCCAGTAGGGCTGTTGGAGAATTCCTTGGCTGCCTGGCTTAACGAGTCACCCAAATTGGCCAGACCAACTTCGATTTCCTGTTGAAGTTTCCGGCGTTCATCACTTTCCCAGGCGGTGCGCAGGGTATCGCGTAAGTTTTTCCCCAGCTCATTCAGCTGATCACCGATATCATCATTTGGAGATTTATTCTCATTTGGATTGGCTTCGCTCATCATTGCCTCCTTGTTTAATGGCTGTGGTAATTATACGTCTTATGTGATAAAAGGTTGCTTATCAATACATTAAGGGACCACTGGATTAATTCACATTGGAACCTTTGTATAAGAAAGGTATTTTTCAGTCTAAAATCCTTAGGAAGCGCCGCTTGCCAGCCTGTAAAATGCCGGGGTGGGGGAAAACCTGGTTGGGATTCGTCAGGGTCACCCCATCCAGGCGGACTCCATTCTGCTCAATTAACCGGCGTCCTTCACTCTTACTGGTTACCAACTTACCCTCCAGGAGTACCTCCAATACGGTTTGGCCTGCATGCAGCTTGAAGGTGGGATTATCATCCGGAAAACTGCCGTCCTGGTGAACAGTTTTAAAGAAGTCTGCAGCTCGTTGGGCTGCTTCAGGGCTATGGAAAATCTCGGTCACCTCTAGAGCCATTTTCTTTTTTGCAAGCATTGGGTGAATTGTTCCTGAGGCGATGTCCTTTTCTAATGCTTCAATCTCTAAGGCTGTCCAACGGGTAACCAGGCGGAAATAGGTGGGCATGGCTTTATCTGGCACGCTCATAAGTTTACCGTACATATCTTCAGCGGTGGTATCGATGGGGATGTAGTTACCCATGGTTTTACTCATCCGCACCTCGCCATCTGTGCCAGGCAGGATCCCCATGATGACTGCAATATTGGGTTTTTCTCCCAGGTAGGTCATTATTTTCCGGGCTGCAGTCACGATATTAAACAGCTGGTCGGTGCCGCCCACCTGCACATCGCTACGCATAGAGTAGGCGTCATATCCCTGCATGATGGAGTAGAAGAATTCATGCACAAAGATAGGCTCATTCTTTTCCCAGCGTAGCTTAAAATTCTCGCGTGTTATGAACTGCTGAACGGTGAAGTTGGAACATAGCTTGATCAAATCTTCAAAAGTCAGCTTGGACAGCCATTCGGCATTATAACGAATGGTGGTTTTTTCACGGTCAAGCACGCGAAATACCTGGTCGGCGTAGGTGCGGGAATTGAGTGCCACTTCTTCTGGTAAGAGAATCGGGCGCAATTTATCCTTGTCGGACGGATCGCCGATTAAAGAAGTGTAATTTCCAATCAGGAAGGTGACTTCATGACCTAGCTGCTGGAATTGGGCGAGCTTGCGCATGGTGATGGTATGTCCCAGGTGCAGGTCGGGTTTGGTTGGGTCGTACCCGCAATACACCCTGAGCGGGCGTCCTTCCTGTTTTGCTTCAATCAATCGCTGACGCAGCTCGTTCTTCATGGCTTGCTTCAAGGCTTCATCGCCATACTCTGTGCCCTGCATGAGGAATTCCACCTGCTTATCAATGCTCATACTCGTTTTTTCCATTCTTGCCTCCATGTATACCAGTTTCCGCCAATCATTCTAGCTGCTTCAAAAAAAAGCGCCCTCTGTGAGAGGACGCGTCTTACTCACCACAGGTGGTTATCATTCGCTTGTATAATAAGTGTAACCGTAGTCGCATTTTTTCATGCCCTGATTATAACATTATAGATCTTTATGGAGACGATATGACTACTAAAATAGATGACCTGATCAACAAAATGGAACTCGCTCGAAACCGACTCAATGCCAACATGGAGAAAGCGATTCCACAGGTGGATATATATCCTTCCTGGAACCTCAAGCATCTTATGGATCACATCACTGGTTGGGATGAGTTGGGGGTGTCTGCTTTCCGTACTCATTCCAAAGGGGAAACACCGGAAATGGTGGTGAAGTTTGGGATTGACCAATATAATGCAGAATCAGTGAGTGCTCGCAAGGAATTATCTTTGGAAAGTTCACGCCAGGCTTATGATACAGCACGGGTGGAACTGCTTAAGGCAGTGCGTGAAATGCCATCTGAAGAACTCACTCAGAAGTTTCCAGCACCATGGGGTGGTATGTGCTCTGTGGCCAGTGTATTGAGGATACTCATTTCTCATGAGTTAGAGCACGCACAACACATCGAAGAAAAGTTGAATAATCCCACCGATTCCGATTAAACATACCCTGGTTCTCCATCGGTGTGCATGCTTTTCCTGCCTGCAAGTATTTTTTCAAGAAATGATGACTGTGCTATAATTCCCGGCATTGGAGGCAGTTATGCAGGCCCCAGTATTGGTGCTTAACGCAAATTTTGAGCCGATCAATGTCTGCAATACCCACCGTGCCATTGCACTCGTTATTGGAGGAAAAGCCAGCCTGATCCTGAATGGACGCGGTGAGATAAAAACGGTCAGACAGGTATATCCGCGCCCTTCCATCATTCGCTTGGAAAAAATGATCCACCGCCCACACCCGCAGGTCAAGTTGACCAAGCGGGAAGTATTACGCAGGGATAATTACACCTGCCAATACTGCGGGCAGCATGTCCCGTTTCTTACGGTGGACCACGTCATTCCACGCCATCTGGGGGGAGAGCATGTCTGGACCAATCTGGTTGCTGCCTGTCCACATTGTAATCATCGTAAAGGGGGACGGACTGTCGCTCAAGCCCAAATGCACTTATTGCACCTGCCATCAACCCCGCCGGCCTCTGCCACGTATCTTTTTGCCCGTCATTTATACGAAAACCAGGATTGGCTTCCATTCATAACTGGCTGGTAACCCCCTAAGCATTTTCAATTAACCCATTCCAAGCAGCCTGACCATGACCAACGGGCTGAAAAATACTTCCAGAATGGCGGCTGCCAGGAATAAGGGAATCACCAATGCCAGGGTAACCTTAGCCCAATCTGCAAGTGAGCTCAGCAGACTTTCACCGATTGTTTGTTTACGGAAAGGCGTTACCATGCTGGCACCCACCTGTAGGATGGAAGCACCGGTAAGTATCAGGGCGGGGATTTCAAAGATGCCGTGTGGCATCAGGGAAGCAGTCAGAGCTGTTAAGGGGCTGAAACCCGCCAGGGTGACTAAACCGGTGAAAAATCCGATGATTATCATCGGTAACATTAGTAGGAGGGCCCCCGCCACTCCCAGTGTAAAGATACCTAGGAGGATGGCAATGATGACTACTCGCAAGTTATGCCACCAGATGGTGAGCACACCACTTGTGCTAAAAAACCCCAGTTGGCGGAATTGCCCCAGGATCTGCGAATCGATTCCTTTCAGGGAACCCAACCCAATCGAATCGGGAGTTAAACCGATGTAATTAACCATAGCAGCACCCAGAAAGGTACCAGCGACAAGCAGGATGGTCATCCAGAAGATTGGTATGGATAACCGGCGGATGGTGTGCGGGATTTCCCGGCGATACCAATCACCAACAGATTGCGCTTCCCCGATAAATTGATCACGAAATATTTGCCACATCCAACGCAGGTTGAGCGCATCGCTATCCTGGCCTAATAATTCCTCACGGTTGAAGTGGTTGATACCCATGCGTACCAAAAGACCTGCTAAAATCATCAAGGCTAATACCACCCACCAGAGCACCTGATAATCTGACCAAAACATCATGACTGATTCGGCCTGGATCAGTAATGCCATCGGAATAATGATAAATGAGGCGAGTAGGTTTGCTGCCCGAACGGAAGTCGTTTGGGTGGATATGACTACCGCCCCACTCACCATGACCAGGGCTTGCACCGCGGTTAATAAGCCCACCAAAACCAGAAACATGGGTTCCGCTCTCCAGCTAGTTGACCGGTAGATTCCGATAAGATAAACGGTCATACCAAGGTAGGCAGCGGATAGAGGAAAGAGAAGGGATGCGATAAGCTTACCCAGGTAGAGCTGGGTATCAGTCAGTGGACTGCTTAGCAACGGCTCGATGCTGCGCCGTTCAGACTCACCGGCAAAGCTCTCCAATGCTATTACAAGTGAGATTGTAATAGGGAAGAAACCTACGATCATTAGCAGAAATGGGATGAAACGTTCTGCCAATAAACTGGCGCCGTATTTTTCCACAAAACCCAAAAACCGCTGGGTGGTAAAGTTTGCCAAAAAGGGGAAGAACAAAGTGAGTATCATCACCGGTAAGATGATGTGCCAATCTCTCAATTGGTCCCGAAGCTCTCGGCGTGTGATGATTAGGGCAGGGTGGAGGTCATCCAGCATTCTGGGTATCTCCACCGGATGAGATATTTTGATCTTTGCCCTGTATTCCGCCGCTAGCCTGGATTAAGTTGATCGCTTGCAGGTAGACCTTTTCCAAACTGCGTGAGACTTCCGTTAAACCCACCACAGGTATATTTTTATTCACCAGTGCTTGAATCACCCGCGGATTTGTATCTACAGGAGTATCCGTCTGGAACTGAAACCAACCCTCACCCTGGCCTACAAGAGTTACTTCATCAGGCAGGCTATCCTTCAGATCACAGGAGGCTACCCCTAGGCGCACTTCAAATTGTGGGGCACCCAATAATCGGGTTTTAAGCTCCTGAACTTCACCACCCGAAATTATTTTACCCAGATGAATGATGGCGATTTTCCCTGCCAGCTCTTCAGCTTCGGCAAGGTTGTGTGTGCAGATGATGATTGCACGGTTGGCAGAACGCAAACCATGAATAGCATTTCTGACCAATCGGGAACTCTCAGGGTCCATGGCTGAGGTGGGTTCATCCAATAGTAAGACGGGTGGGTTGTGGTAAAGCGCGCGTGCCAGTGCCAATTTCTGCCGCATCCCTTTGGAGTATTCACCGATTTTTCGCTTTGCCTCACCTCCAAGGCCGAACTGCTCCAGCAGCTCATTCGTCCGCTTTCGGCGTGCATCAGTTTGCATATGGTAGACTTGTCCGAAGAAATCTAGATATTCCTCTGCAGTCATGCGCCCATACAATCCTTGGTGCTCCGTAAGGATACCTACCGATGAACGCACTTCCAGTGACTGAGTGACCACATCAAATCCTGCCACATGAGCCGATCCTGAGGATGGGCGCAGCACTGACGTGAGCATTCGCATGGTGGTGGTCTTCCCAGCACCATTGGGTCCGAGCAGCGCAAGCACCTCCCCGGCTTTAACATCCAGGTTTACGCGGTCAACTGCCAGAAAACCGTTAAAATTTTTACTTAGATTTTCAGTTTGGATCATGAATACGAGTTTATTGAACAACCCAGTAAGAGACCCTCGGTAGGAAAACCTCCTGCCCGATCAAGCTTCTGGTACCTGGGTTCCTTCGTTTGGTGTGGCACCCTTGCGATGTCGCCAATAGAGTAAAAAGGCAGAAACAAGTCCCACAACGAGCATAAAGGCTTGGTTAAAATTGATCGTCCCAATCTGTGGTGCATCCAGACGCAGGAATTCAAGGAAGAACCTGCCGATTGAGTATCCAACCAGATATGTCAGAAAGATATCGCCGTCCTTTAACTTATTGGCGAATCTTCTCTCAAACCACAACAGAAACCCCATGTTCATGAGATTCCAGATTGATTCATAAAGGAATATGGGATGGAAAGTTGGATATTGCGTGAATCCGGCTACGGGGTGATCAATTTTGATTGCCCAGGGCAGGTTGCTCGGTTTTCCGTAGAGCTCCTGGTTGAAATAGTTGCCCCAGCGCCCAATTGCCTGGGCTAATGCCAGCCCCGGAGCAGCAATATCAGCCCAGAGCGGAAAACTCATCTTCTTTTGCCGGCAGAATACATAAAGCGCAAGACCACCGCCGATAATTGCCCCAGGGATACCCAAACCACCTCTCCAGATAGAAATGATATCGGTAAGATTTTTTATGATTGAAGCGTTATGGACAAAGTAGGGATTTACTAATTTGTTACTCACCGCATCAAGGACTAACATACTGGGGGGAGGGGTGAAGACGTGCCACAAACGGGCGCCGATAATGCCTCCAATCAATACCCAGATCAGCGCATCCCAGACCAGCTCAGAGTTTAATTTCCTCCGCCGGGCCTCATATTGCGCCAGGAAGGCAGCTGCAACTGCTCCAAGCATGATGAGAATACCGTAAAAACGTATACAAAGTGGTCCTATGGAAATGCCAGGGCACATGGAATACCTCTTAATTCGTGGATTTCTTTAGTATTTTATTCTGCTCGAGTGCCTGTCGACGTACATCGAGGATTCTTTGTAAGGCAGTAATATTTGCAAGGATGGCAATGATCCATACACCCACCATGGGTATATTAAGGATCAATGCGGGAGCCAGCACCAGGTAACGCTCAAAACGGCTCAAAGTACCTACCTTGGTATCCATCCCCAAGGCGGCCGCGCGTGCTCGGACGTACGAGACCAGGACTGATCCGCTGGCTGCCAAATAAATGGCTACCACAGAGAGCAAATCCCCTTTTTGAGAATAAAAATATAACAAGCCTCCAAAGATAACCAGCTCTGAGTAACGGTCAGAAACTGAATCAGTAAAAGCACCAAAATCAGAGGGCATGCCACGCAGGCGTGCCATGGTGCCATCCAACGTGTCAAGGAGCCCCATGACCAATACGACGATGCCTCCGATGGTCATATGCCCAAGGGCAATCAGGACGGCACCGACGATGTTGCCAGCCAGCCCCAGAAGGGTCATTGTATTCGGAAAGATACCTAATCGATTGAAGAATGTTCCGATGGGGTCCAGGATCCCCTTGAACACCACACGCATTCTATCTGAAAATCTCATCCTTGGCTTCTTAAGGTTTGTTTGTTCCACTGCGCTGTCTTTTTTACCTTTCTAGTCAATAATTAAGATGCCGTATGCTATCGCATGCGGTGGAGGATGTCAAGGCAAAGTGTCCAATCGGCGGGGCTATACCTCTTCTTCCCCTTCTTCATCTTCCAAAAAAATTTCACGCTCGCGCCCGCCTGTTTGAGCCGGACCGACGACTCCCATCTCTTCCAGCTCATCCATCAAGCGTGCGGCGCGCGGGTAGCCAATGCGCAAGCGGCGCTGCAGCATCGAAGCGCTGGCATGCCTCTCTCCCTTCAGCATATTGATGGCTTTTTGCACCAGCGCGTCCCGGTCAGCCATGACAGCCCCTTCCTTCAATAGATCTTCCCATGGTGGAGCGTTGTTTACATCGGGCGGATGTACAGTTTGCCAATACAGGATGATTTTGTCCACTTCGGCATCTGAGACCATCACGCCCTGCACCCGGACCGGGGCAGCCACTTCTGGTGGCATGAATAACATATCTCCGTGACCCAGCAAGCTCTCGGCTCCCCCAGTGTCAAGGATGACGCGTGAATCTACTGAAGACGCAACCGCGAACGAGATGCGGGCAGGGAAGTTGGCTTTGATTAGCCCGGTGACTACGTCGGTGCTTGGGCGTTGGGTTGCCACCACCAGGTGTATGCCCGTGGCTCGTGCAAGCTGAGCCAGGCGGATGAGCATCGGTTCGGTCTGGTCAGGGGCGGTCATCATCAGGTCAGCCAGCTCGTCCAGCAGGACCACGATGCGTGGAAGGGGCTCGAAACCTTTATGCCGGCGGGCTTTTCGGTTATATGAATCGATATTCCGGGCATGGATTTCTTCCAATAGCTGATAGCGCCGGTCCATTTCTGTTACCACCCAACGTAGAACACCAAGGATACGCGGAATGTCGGTTTCAACTTTTCCGTACAGGTGCGGTAAGCCATTGAAACGGACCAGCTCAACCATCTTGGGGTCGATCATCACCAGGCGCATGTCAGCTGGAGTGTTGTTCATTACTAAACAGGTTGTAATTGCAGCGATACATACGGATTTACCTGAACCGGTTGTACCGGCAATCAAAAGGTGCGGCATCGTGCTCAGATCTGCCACTACAGGTAAACCTGAGACATCACGCCCCAGGGCGATCGCCAGAGGCGATCCGATCTTGTAGAATGCTTCGGTTTCAAGGATGGACCGCAAGCGCACCATACTTGTTCTATGATTGGGTACTTCAATCCCCACATACGGGCGCCCAGGGACGGGCGCTTCAATGCGCAAGCGCTCGGCAGATAATGCCAATGCCAGGTCACGCCGCAGTCCGGCAATCTGGGCGACGCGTACTTTGATCCGATTGTCTTGCTCCTCCTCTGAGCCACCTTTTTCCACGAACCCTGGTTCAACTGCAAATTGGGTCACAGTAGGACCCACTCGGTAGCCAACCACTTTGGCGGGGATGCCAAACTCAGCCAGGGATTTCTCGATCATCCCGGCGGTCTGGTTGATGTCACGCTCATCTGGGCGGTCCATCTGGTCTTTACTTAAAAGTTCCAGGGAAGGCAGGTGCTCATCACGGGCTGGGACGGGGAGGCTCTTGGCCTGTTCACTTGGATCATTGAGCCGTTTACGGAATTCAGGTGGTATATTGGGGCGGCGTTTCTTTCTATCAGCTCCTGGTATAGATACCACCACCGTTGCGCCTGCCGGTGCCACACTGATCACTGGCTCATTTAGTACCGGGGCGGTGGCTTTTGGGGTGGATATTTTCTGCAGTCCTTTGGTTATAGGGGAGACAAACCCTAAACCATAGATCAGGCAGATCAATATGATCAATCCGAAGATCGCTCCCACCCAGGTGTTACTGGTCAGGCTCAGGCGATTTGTTACCATCGCCACCAGCTCTGCGATCCCCCACCCGATGACCCCGCCATCCAGTCCTGTCTCGGCTCGATCTACTGAGCTTCCGCCAATAATCGACAATAGGCCTAAGGCTGAGAATGCTGCCACCTCCAATGCGAAGATGCGAGCCCAGCTAACTGTTGGGGAAGGCGTAAGTTGTGGGTCTGCGGAAAGTTTAAGTTGGTCAGAGCGGGCACGCAGCACCAACAATCCAGCCACACTACTGGCAACAACAACCAGGATGGCGCCGTACCCGAAGGCATGCAGGATAAAATTACGCCACAAGGTGATTAATGTACCTCCAGTAAGTTCGGGCAAGATTAAGGCGATCAGTGTGAGCAAGGCAGACGCCAACAATAGCACGCCCAAGAAATCCAGGGCGAAGCGCTGAAAGCGGGTGAGGAACCCCACTCCCTGATGGATAAGGTTGTCATATTCCTGATCCTTGGTGGGCTGCTTCACCTGGCTGCTTGAGACTTTGCCTTTTTTAGTTGCCATTGGGTCGGTTAATCCCTGTTTCCCGGAGAGCTTGTCGGTTACTTCCCCCAAGTATACATCAACTTTTCACGCTTCCCATTTGGCAGCTTGTGGAGGGTTTCCAGATTTTCCGTTTCATCCCCTCAAAGATACAAGACTTTAAATTCTCTTCGTTCGGTTTGCGAGTTTCTCCCAGATTGAATGATAGAGGTATAAACACCAATATCGGCAAGGGTTCCCCCCGATATACTGAACATCAATCTGGTCACTCAGGAGCTTTTTCTACCTCAGCCCTGGAAGCGATAAAGATGCCCACCAGGATCAATCCTCCCCCGAAGAGCTTGAGCACGGTTGGCTTTTCCTGCAATATGATATAAGCAAGGATGGTGGATCCGATCGGTTCACCCAACAAGGTAATGGATACAAACGCAGCTGAGAGATAACCCAATGCCCAATTAAAGGTTGAGTGCCCAAAAAGCTGAGGGATGATGGCAAGCAGGATGAGCCAAACATAGCTTTGAGGGGGATATCCAAAGGGTTTCAGACCTACTGCGAACATGATGATGATAAGCACAATGGCAGCCATTCCATAGACCAAAGAGATATAACTGACCAGAGACATATTTACGCGCAGCTTCCTGCCGATCAGCAAGTATCCTGCTCCTGCAAATGCCCCGAAAAGTGCCAGCATATCTCCGATGAATGCCCGTCCCTGCATAAACTCTCCCAGGTTGGGGCAGCTTAAACTGCCATTGGTGACGGAACAGATATCGCTAATGCCTACAATGACCACTCCCATAAGGGCAAACACCAACCCAATCATAACGATCAGTCGAATAGGTTCTTTAATCGTAAACGGGGAGAGCAGTGCCACCCATAGGGGGATGGTACTGACCAGGACGGCCGAGCTTGCAACGCTGGTATATTCTAAGGACGTGATCCAGGTGGCAAAATGAAGCGCCAGGAAGGTCCCTGACAGGAGAGCTAACAATAATCTCTTCCGGTTAAGCTCCAGGAGTTCTGTTTTATGTTTGGATACAGCGATTGGGACAAGTATCAGCGATGCAACGGTTAAACGCCAGGCAGCGATTACCAACGAGGGGACCTCTTCCTGGGCAAAACGTATGAATATTGAGGCGGTTGAGACCGCCAATATGCCAAAAATGATGGCAACGATTGGTGGGAATCGTGGAGGTTTGGGTGAGTTCATCGGTATAGATCAATTAAAAGCTAGACAAGCATATTAATGTGGATTTTGGTGTGATTAACCTTTCCGGATGTGCCAGATCACTTTACCCAATATCGATTCTCTTCTGACAGGACCAAACACGCGGCTGTCTACGCTTTCAGGATGGGAGCCGATGACATTTACTCCGCCATTCTGTGTGATGTGTTGGATTCGTTTGATCAACTGCCCGTATCCCGCCTGACGGAATGCGATTACATCCCCGGGTGAGGGTGGTGCAAATAAAAAGGGGATTTTGCTAATTATAACAAAATCCCCATTTTGGTACTCAGGGGTTAGGCTATCCCCCGTGATTTTCAGCAGCTTCAGCATTACAATGCTGGATACACCAACTCCAACGCTGGGGCATATGGGGCTTTCGCGCGCTTGGTAGCGATGCCTTTTGTTTCCCAGAATATCTGAGCAAATTCATTGATTGCTTCTACGAGCTGGGTGGCCTGCTCACGATCAGTGGTCTGGCGGACTTTCGAGCCCAACTGCATAATCTTATGGACTAGAGCATGGGCATTGGGATATTTTTCCAGATGCTGTGCCTTCAAATAATCTCCCCAGATGACGCGGATCTCAACCTTGGCGCGTTCGGCATGGTCTTCTTTAACAGCTATATAGCGCGACATGCTGTTCATATAGTCCTTGTTCCGGTCAGGGGTTTTTGCATCAAATTCGGTCATTAGATCCAACATGCGTACGACCGTCAGGGCACTGATCTGCGCAATGATTGGGTCATAAATACCGCAAGGGATATCACAATGGGCTTTTACTGTTTCAATCTGCACTTTCTGGTCAATTTTACTCAAGATTTGGTAAATCATATATCCTCCTAGCTTCTAATAATGAATGTTAAACCGATGTAAGGATAATAATGAGATTGACTTATCTTGTCAAGCAATTAAAGATAGCGGCAGATTAATAAATCCAAGGGAGGGTTAATCTACAATTTCGTATCTATGATGCATCTCCGGGTGTGTCCATGCAGATGATTTCATTTATTTTGTTAGGTTGAAAATCATTATATGGTCTAAAAATGGATTTCGCTTGACAAAGGGGGGAGGGGGGAATACAATTTTCCTGTTCATCAACAATTATTCTACTTTCTATAATAGAATAAATCCGATTCTGATCGATTCCTAAAGGAGGATCCAATCATGACCCATATCATCACAAGTTTGTGCCTGCGTGACTCCGGATGCGCTGACGTTTGCCCTGTGGAATGCATCGTGGGTGGTAAGCCGGTCGAGGAATATCCATGGTTTTATATTGATCCAGATACTTGCATTGATTGCGGTGCATGCATCCCGGAATGCCCGTTTGAAGCTATTTTTCCGGAAGATGAAGTTCCGTCCGCCTATACAGCAAAAGGCGGTGAGATGGTCAGCCAGGTGGGTTTCACTGGTCATTTTCAGGGTGTCGATCATCATGGTCGCCCCGTTGTTTTGAACTGTGTACGCACACTGGCAGCTGGTGAGGTGGTTGACCTGACCAAGGATAACCAGGCAAATTATGATTTCTACACCAAAGGACCGGGTTATAAAGCCAACGAATAAAAAATAAAATCGGGATGCCTGGTGTATATTCCAGGTACCCCGATGGCAAAAAGTGAAAGCACAATTTGTAATAAAGCTGGAAGGACTTCCCTCCAGCTTTATTTAATCTCTTTATTACCTACTCGTATCTAATTTCAAGCTACCAGCACCAATTTTCACGTTGATGGTGATCGTGTTACCACTACCTGTCAGCTGGTAGGTATTCCCGTTTTGTTTCCAGCTGCCACTCGTGCTCACAGTCGTAAAACCGCTATCCGAGATCACCTGGGCATTCACACCCTCCGGGACAATGATCGTAACAGAGCTCACACCTGATTCGATGTTCACATCCATGTTGTTGCGCAGCTCGCCTGAGAAATCCAAGGTATATTCTCCAGCTCCACCGCGGAAGGTCATATCCGTAGTGTTGGCATTCGCCAATCCCTTCAGGGAAACCTGGGATGCTCCGGTGGTGTATTGCAGCGAGCTCATCTGTGCCAGGTTGGGAGTTGAGAAACTTACATCCACCTGGGAAGCACCATCTTCAATTTGCAGGCGCTCGAGCGAAAGCCCTCCCAGCTCGTAATCGCCCTGGTAAGCACCAGCATTGATGACCAATCTCATCGGACTGGCTCCAAGCTTCAGTTCCCAATTATTGATAACGTCCTGATTAAGTCTCGGGAGCCCTGTTAGATCGAAGTTACCCGTCTCAATGAGGATATTGCCATTTTCTGTGCTCACGGTTGGCTTGAGATCAGCTACATTGTAGGTGGCGGTACCAGTAACCAGGGCTCCCTCAGCTCCGGGTTGAAGGTTCAGGGTTCCGGCTGCGAATTTCAAGGTAACATCAGGAATTGCCTGTGTGTCAGGTAGTAGTGGAACATTAATATTCTC
>Ga0315295_10003163_pt1 | contig 13995 bp, 13 predicted proteins | sample YL17G14_0_MG_FD_204453 | JGI IMG/M metagenome (GOLD analysis project Ga0315295, IMG submission 204453) | Sediment microbial communities from Yellowstone Lake, YNP, Wyoming, USA - YL17G14_0 | ecosystem: Environmental > Aquatic > Freshwater > Lake > Sediment | place: USA: Wyoming | collected...
GGTCTGGTGATTGAAAGTGACGCCGCTCCCGCCGCTCTGGACCGGCTGCATCTCCCCGTCATCGTCAAGCCGAACGACGAGGGCTCGAGTAAGGGGATTCACGGAGGTTCCCTTTGCACGAGCGCCGCCGCCGCCCTTCAACGTTCCCGCTGGCTGCGAGATCGATATCACTGTCCGGTGCTCATCGAGGAATTTGTTAGAGGCCCCGAGGTCACTGTTGCCTTGGCCGGCAATGCACCCAACGTACGCGCATTGGGGATGATGGAGATCGCGCCGGTTTCGCAGGGGGACTTTGTCTACTCCGTGGAAGTCAAACGCGACTGGACGCGCCAGGTGCGCTACTACGTTCCGCCGCGGCTGGATCGTAAAACGATCGATTTGCTCGAAGAATACGCGCGCGGTGCGTACCGGTTGCTGGGTTGCCGCGACATCGCGCGCATGGACTTTCGCATCGACGCCGAAGGCGTTCCGCGCTTCATCGAGTGCAATCCTTTGCCCGGACTCGATCCCGTGAATTCCGACGTCGTCATTCTTTCCCGAGACATCCTGCCCTATGAAAAACTCGTGCAGGGAATTCTACTCGACGCCATGCGCCGTGTCGGAAAAGAGGTCGAGCCGGCGTGATCATCCGTGAGCTTCTCAGCAGAGATCGCATCGCGGTCCATGAAATGCTGGTCGCCTGCGGAGCTTTCACCGCCGAAGAAGTACGCGTAGCGTTGGATCTGGTCGATGAAGGCCTGGCCTGCGGAAGTGACGAGAGTTATCTCCTTTTTGCCGCCGAAGTGGAAGGCGAGGTCCGCGGGTACGTGTGTATTGGAAGAACGCCCCTGACTGCCGCAACGTGGCATTTGTATTGGATCTGCGTTCATCCGCGGGCGCGGCGAACCGGCATTGGCCGTGCTTTGCAGATACATGTCGAGTCCTCGATCCGCGAAAGGGGCGGCGAGCGCCTCGTATTGGAAACAAGCAGTCAGCCCAGTTACGAGCGAGCGCGCCGGTTTTACGAAGAGGGCGGATATCGGGAAGTCGGCCGAATTCGGAATTTCTATAAGCCTAATGACGACTGCATCATTTTCTGCAAGGAACTGGCTACAGGCCGAAACCCCGCGCCTCAGGATAATATGGGTTGACGGCGGGGTCTTCTTTACTTATCTTCTAACGCGAATATGGCTGAGAGAAAACCACCGCTCGTGGTCGAGAACCTCGACCAGGCAACATTCAAGTGCACCTTCCCGGCGTGCGCCCGGATCTGCTGCAAGAACAGCCGACCGCCTGTCGAGCCCGACGAGCAGGTGAATATCGACGGCCATCTCGACAAGTTCCTTCCGCACCTTCGTTCGAGCGCTCGCGCGCACGTCGAAAAGAACGGCTGGCGGACGAGGCGTGTGAAGGAGGGTTTCCCCACCATTGCTGTCGAGGGCGGCTGGTGCGTCTTCGCCAACGGCGGCTGCACGCTCCAGAAGGTGGGCATGGCCGAAGCAGCCCCATGGCGGTACAAGCCCGCCGCGTGCATCCGCTTTCCAGTGCAGAAGACCAAGGGAGGGAGTTGGTATATCCGCCAGTGGGGCTATCGCGGTGAGGACTGGGATCTCTTCTGCCTGAATCCGGACGAGAGCAAAGTTCCGGCGCGCCAGTCACTGGTCGGGGAGATCAGATTCTCTGCGGAGCGGGAACAGAAGCTGAAGAAGGAGCGAACGTGAGCGAGATCGCTGCATTCCTGAGAATAATGTTAGCCTATTTGCGTCCCTTCTGGAAGCATTGCTTTGTCTTTTTGTTCCTGTTGCTCATTGATATCGCTTTCACGGCCGCATGGCCTCTCGGTTTCAAGCTCATCATCGACAATGTGCTCGAACAGCGGAATCAAAGGATGCTCGTGATCATCCTGGCCGTGTTGTTTGTGGGCGTTCTGCTGGCCTCAGCGGCCGCGCTGGGGCGGGACTGGTTATATGCTTATCTGAACTCCAACGTCCTGCATCAGGTGCGCCTCAAGCTGTTCGTACAACTACAACGGTTGTCGCTCGATTTTTATTCCCGCCTGGGCACCGGCGACATCCTGGCCCGGTTCTCAACAGACATGGGGGCCCTGGAGAGCGCTATCACCTGGGGGGTGGTCAGCCTCCTCCTCAACTCGATAACCATCGTTGTGGCGGCGGGTTTGTTGTTTGCCTTGGAGTGGCGGCTGGCTCTGCTGGCCGTAGTCGGGCTGTTCGCTTGCGTCGCCGCGCCTCGGGGGCTGATGCACCGTGCTGCCGCGGCCAGCTACGAGGCCAAGGAGGGGCAAGCCGGGCTGGCCAATGCGGTGCAGGAAAACATCAACGCGCAGCCGCTCGTCAAAGCGTTTGGCCTGGGGCAGCGATCTGCCGATGCGTTCCGCCAGCAATCCTTGCAGTTGGCCCACGCGACCAGGCGTTTCGGTTTGCTGAGCTATATCGTCGAACGGCTGCCCAACGTGGTGATCTTGATTTTCGAAATCGTGGTTGTCGGCGCTGGCATTCTGCTCGTTTTTTACGGGTATCGCCCGCTCGGCACCATCGTGGCGTTTCACGCCGTCTTTCTCAATATCAGCGCATCGGTGGGGGGACTGACCAGCATCATGCCGATCGTCCTGCAATCGCTCGGAGGCTTGCGCCGTATCGAGGAGGTGCTGAACGAACAGCCCAACGTGGCGGATGCGCCGGATGCCGTAGCGGCGCCACCCCTCTCCCGCGCCATTGTTTTTCGCGATGTTACTTTCGGCTACAGCGAAGATTGCCCGAACCTCGACCAGGCCGATCTTGAAATCCGCAAGGGCCAGTTCGTGGCGCTGGTGGGCGGCAGCGGATCGGGCAAGAGCACCGTGCTCAATCTGCTTATGCGCTTCTATGATCCGGCCTCGGGCGCGGTCAATTTCGATGATTGCGACTTGCGCCGGGTGACCCAGGATTCGCTGCGCGAGCAGATCGGCATCGTATTCCAAGAGAACATCCTCTTTAACATTTCGATTCGTGAGAACCTGCGTCTTGGGAACCCGCGGGCTACTGACGCCGAAATTGAAGAGGCCGCGCGCACCGCGGAGATTCACGATTTCGTGACTGGTTTGCCCGAAGGTTATGGCAGCCTGGCGGGCGAACGGGGCAAGCGTTTTTCCGGAGGTCAACGCCAGCGCTTGGCGCTGGCGCGGGCCCTGGTGCGAAATCCCGGCATTCTGGTCCTTGACGAAGCGACATCGGCGCTGGACCCGGCCACTGAATCAGCCATCAACGAGACCCTCGTGCGGGTGGCCAGAGGCCGCACGGTGATTTCGGTGACACACAGGCTCTCGACCATCGCCCACGCCGACCGCATCTTTGTGCTTGATCGGGGCCGCGTGCTGGAACAAGGCAGGCACGAAGAGCTTCTCAAGCACAATGGAACGTATGCCCAACTGTGGCGTAAACAAGCCGGATTCAACATCAACGCGGCCGGAGATGATGCCGCCATAACGGCCGAGCGTCTAAAAGATATTCCTATCCTTTCTGGGTTGGGCGACGCGATTCTTTCGGGACTCGCGGAGGAATTCGTGACCGAACGGCATCCGGCCGAGAGACGGATCATCGTCGAAGGCGATCCCGGTGACAGGTTCTACATCATCGCACGCGGTAAAGTCGATGTCACGATTCAACGGCCCGGCGGCACGGAAGAACGCATTGCCGCGTTGCAGGACGGAGACTACTTTGGAGAGATCGCGCTGCTGAAGGACGTTCCAAGAACGGCATCCGTCCAGACGCGCGCTCCGAGCATCTTCTTGGCTCTGGGGCGGGCCGAATTCACGCGCCTGTTGGCGCGCGTGCCTCAACTGCAGGAATCGCTCGTGCGTACCTATTTGGATCGCCTGGAGCAGGCAAAAGCACACAGGGCATGAGTAGGGCATCAGCGAGAGCGGCCCAGTGGAGCAATAGGTCCGCGGGCCGCGGCGTTGGCAACGAAGCGGCGGATCAGATCATCGTAACTCCACCCGGCCACGCCCGCCGAGCGCGCCAGACCTGCCCCGGGCGCAATGCAGGGATTCGGGTTCACTTCGAGAACGACCGGGTTGTCCTCCGAGTCTACGCGCATATCTACGCGGGCATAGTCCCGGCACGAGACTGCTTCGAAGGCCGCGAGCGCGACCTGGCGGATTCGGCGATCCAGTTGGTGCGAAACGTTGGCGGGGCAAATGATCTGCGTTTTAAGGAACGCCTCGGTGCCCTCCACCCACTTGGCCTCGTAGCCGCAGACGCGCGGCACGCCTGCCGGAAGCTGCCAGTCGATCTCGGACAACGGCAGGACTTCGGGCCCGGCCCCCAGCTCGGCGACGCTGACGTTGATTTCGCGCCCATCGATGAACTGTTCCACGATTACCGCGGGCGGGAATCTCCGGAGCAGTTCCTTCGCTTTCAGGCGCGCCGAGCGCTCGTCGAAGACGACGTTGGCCGGCTCGATACCGTGGCTGGCGTCCATGAAGGCGGGTTTCACAATTGCCGGAAACTCGAGGCCCTGGAGCGAATCGTTCTCCGCATTGCGCAGGACGAGGCCAGCGGGGACGGGCACCCCGCTGCCGCGGAGAAGCGCTTTCGTTTTCGGCTTATCGAGGCACAGAGCCAGCGTCTGTGAGGTGTTGCCGGTAAAGGCAACCCCGAGCAATTCGAGAAGGCCCGCAACACACGCTTCGAGTTCGGCCACACCGCGCGCCGCCTCGGCAAGGTTGAACACGACTTCCGGTTCGATTTCAGCCAACCGCCGCGACAGCGATACGGGGTCGCCGTCGAGCGTCTCCACCATCTCGACACGGCCGAGCGCCGATAGCGCGGCTCGCACGGCTTTGCTCGTTTCCGCCGAATCCCGGGCCGCGATCGCGTCGTTCGCATCGCCTCCCCGGACGTTCTGGTCATCGTCATAAAGGACGACGTAAGGCTTCATACCAGGCTCAGATCGAATTCAATAAGGTAACGCATCAGGAGTCTGTCGGAGTATAGATTTGTGCGAACCATGAATCAATGACTTGCGGCTCATTTAAGACTCTTGAATTCCGCGTAACCGCTTGATTCTTCGTTCAGAAAGATTTCGCTCCTGAACGCAGCGATTTCTTTGGGGTGTTCATCTAAACGGTGAATTGATCGGAGACATCCGAAGAAAGTCGCACGGCAAGGCGCGCAAACCGCGCTGCTAGCCCTTCAAGGCAGGGTCGCTCCGGAGAGCCGATTGTACTTCTTCATGACTTCGCGCAGCCGCGAATGTGGCAGCGCGATCACGCGGTGTCCCTGGAAGCCGGCCATCGTTTCGGCGCCAACCATGGCGTTGACGATCGCTTCCTCGACGGATTCGACCGTGGCGTGAAAGATCGGGTCCATCTCGTCGTTGGGGAGCATCTTGAGGTCGGCGACGCCCGAATCTCCGCCCGCTCCGGGGTTGGCGGTCGAGAAGGCGATGAAGATATCGCCGGAACCGTTGCCGGAAGTCGACCCGGTCCGGGCCAGGCCCATTGAGGCGCGGCGGGCTCTTGGCGCCAGCCCGCTTTTCTCAGTGCCCATCGGTGCAGCGGCGGCTCTGCCGTCCCGCACATCGAAGCGGCGAAGCCGCCAATTGGTGAGAAATCCTCTCTTGCCTACAGTCTACAGCCTACAGCCTGGGTTCAGCGTGAGGAGGCTTGCGGCTGGCCTGCCAGGCCCAAGTCTTGCAGGATCTTGGGCGCCGCCTCGTCCATGGCCAGCAGGTTGTGGCAGGCGCCGCAGTCGTTATTGATGATGTTGCCTTTGGCGCTCTTGTGCGACCCGTCGTGGCAGCGGAAACATCCGGGCCAGTTCATATGCCCGATGTTATTGGGGTACGTGCCCCAGGCCACGTTCATCTGGGGAAAGACATTGCGGTTATAAATGGCGACCAGGGCCTGCGCGCCGTTGTCGATGTCCTGGGCCCGCTCCGCGGCCGCCTGCGGGTAAGTGGTCCGGTAGTAGTCGCGGAAGGCGGAGCGGATTTTCTCGCCGGCTTCCTGCTGCGAGCCGTAGATGGCCTTGAGCAGCTCGACGCCTTTCTTTTTGGCGAAGGGCAGGGCCGGGGAGATGCGACCGGCGGCCAGCATGCGATCCACGGCCTCTTCGGGCAGCTCGAAGGCATGCGTCGGGCGGTTGTGGCAATCCATGCAGTCCATGGTGCGGCGGGGGGCGCGCTGCTGCTCGGCCGTCAGCCGGGCGTCTTCCTGCTGGAAGGTCTCCGGCTCACCGCCCTTGCGCCGCAGCACCACCAGGGGGATGTTCTGGCGCTGGCGGTCGGCCGGTAGATACTCGATCACCGTTCCCTGCGCCATGTGAATTCCGTGGATGCCCATCGCTTTTCCGCTCAGCACGTCCTCGCCGCCGACGTGCAGCAGCAGGACGGTGCGCGTGGCCGTGTTTCTTTCGTCGTCGGCGAAGTGGTCACGGACCAGCAGGCGGTTGGCCGTGAACTTGGCCGGCCAGTGGCACTCCTCGCAGGTTTCCCGCGCCGGGCGCAGGTTCTCAACGGGTGTGGGGATGGGCCTGGGATAAGTATTCAGCGTGGCGGCGAACACCTGCTTGGTGCCGCTCAGCTTGGACCTGACGAACCAGGAGGCGCCGGGGCCGATGTGGCAACTGACGCAGGCCACCCGCGAATGCGGCGAGTTCTGGTAGGCCGCATACTCCGGCACCATCACCTTGTGGCAGGTCAGCCCGCAGAACTGCACCGAGTCCATGTAGTTGATCCCGCGATACGTGGAGGTGGTGAAGATGGCGATGTTGACGCACGTCAGCACCACCACGATGGCCAGCGGCCGCCGGTACAGGGGCAGGTTGAGGTCCAGGGGCGGGTACTTGGTCGGCACCAGGCCGCCGCGATAGGCCATCATGCGCTTGCGCCACATGCCCGCCGGGATCAGGATCAGGCCGCCCACGAAGAGTGCGGGAAGCACCAGCCATAACGCAATCCCGGCATAGGGGCCGGCTTGCGGCCACAGCAGCCAGGAATAGATCATCGTAAACGCCGACGCGGTGGTCAGGGCCGCGCCCAGCACTGTGGCCGTGTTGTTGGCCCAGTAGGCCAGCGGCTCCAGGCCGTGCCGGATGGCTTGGCCCATCGGTTCATGCGGGCGGTTCGCCATGCCTTCTCTTACCTCAATCTGCCGGCGGTTTCATCCCCCGGCCAAACCGCCAGTGAACCACGTTTGAACGGGGATGAAAAGTGGAATTTCCGGCCATGGGCGCGGCCACGGACGGCGTCAACCGCCGGCCGCCGGGCGTCAGCCGGTAGTGTGTTACTCTTCAGCGGACATGAGAGGAACAATGCCGCGCATAGGCGTCGTGTTGCTGATTGTTCTGCTGGCCGGAGCCGCCCAAATGCCGGGCGACTTTGACTGCTTCGCCGTCAGTGATCTGGAGAAGGTTTTCGACGATGGCTACAACCTGCCCGCGGCATCTCCGGCCCGCGTCGAGTTATTTGGGATCCGCGGCGAGACGATATCGGGGCAGTTCGTCATTCGCGCGAACCGCGACCTGAAGCAGGTCACGGCCGGCTCAACCGGGTTGCGCGCTTCGCAGGCGGGAGCAAATCAAGGCGTCGTGCCCGTGGCTTGGAATTTCGTGGGCAGCGTGCCGGTTCCGGCCAACACCCCGAACACGCTCGACCGCTACCTGATCCGAAAAGCGCCGGGGCGCTTTCCCGATTACCTTGCCGAGGAACGGGCCATCGATATACCCGCCGGGCGCCATCTTGCGGTCACCCACTGGTATCGTGCCTCGCGCCTGGCCAAGTATCACGATGCCGGGGACGCATACAGCAATTCCTATTGGAGCGTGTTGGCGGCCTATGCCGCCGACATGGCCGCGCACCGGCAGAACGTCTTCCGGGTGGCAACGAATTGTGGTTCTACACCTGCATGCACCCCACCGGCACCTATCCGAACCGCTTTATTGATTTTCCTCTGATCGCGACGCGCGTGCTGCACTGGCTGAACTATTGCTACGGCATTACAGGGTACCTGCACTGGGGTTGGAACGCCTGGACCGAAGACCCGTTCACCGTGATGAACGAAGCGCGGCTGGGCCCCAGAGACGCCTGGGCGGTGTACCCGAAAAAGAACGGCGTGATCGACTCCATCCGCTGGGAAACGTTGCGCAACGGCCTCCAGGATTACGAATGCCTGTGGCTGCTCGAGGACCGCCTGGCCAAGCTGAAGCAATCGGCCGGCCTCGATTGGCTGATCGCTTCGCAACGAGGCCTGGAGCTGGCCTGGCGCGTGGTTCCCTCCATGGAGCGCTTTACTCGCGATCCGCAGGTGCTCTACGCCGCGCGGCGCCAGGCGCTCGAGGAGATCCTGGACCTGGATTCAAAGCCCCGGCTGGTGGTGCAGAGCAACCCGCCGGAAGGCGCGGCGATCCTTTACGGTCCGGCGTCGGTCGAGCTGCACGTCTGGTCCGATCCCGGCGCGGAAATACTGCTGAACGGCCGTCCCGTGACCGTGGACGCCAGCGGGGCCTTCCACGAGAACGTTTCGGTTCGCCCCGGGAGATCGACGATCGAGGTGAAGGCGCGTCTGGCAGGGGTGGAGAAAACTGCGACTCGTAGTTTCCAGGTGCTGGAATAATGCGGGCCAACACCCTTCTTGCTGCAGCCCGCCGGGCGCCGGAGAAATGCTAAACTGGGACGGCATCGAGGGGGACGCATGGCGAAGTATCGGGCGTTTTACCTGAAGGATGATGTGAGCCGGCGGTTCCGCGAGCTTCCGGCCGCTTCCGCCAAGAAGCAGATCCGGGCACGCGATTACCCGGTGGCCGTGGAGGTGGAGGCGGACGACGAGTACGGCGCCTGGAGTTTGTTGCAGGCCTTTGGCAGCGGCCAGCCCGGCGAGCCGGCGGGGCGAGCATTCGGCGTCGGCGATGCCCTCGAGACCGAAGACGGCAGGCTTCTGCTTTGCATGTTCGGAGGCTACGAGGCGGCAAGCTGGTGGGTGCCGGAGCCGGGCCCGGAGGCCGCCGCCAGCGCCGCCGAACCGCTGCCGGATGGGTCCCCGGCGCCGCCCCCAGACCCGCCGCCATCTTCTTGAAGCACAAGAAGAACATAAAAAAGGCCCCGGTCATTCGATCCCTTCCCCCAAAGAGACCGAAAGCCGGAGCCGGCCAGCAGGAAAGCTGGGTAGAACAATGGTCGCCTGACTGCCGTTGCCGGTAAATAGCACCGGCGGTCAAAACTCGGTCGTACTCCGGTACTAGGAGTACGGGGACAGGCATCCTGGAACCCTTAGAACCAGGTTTCAAATTGGAACCGGAGACTGGAAACCTGCACCTGGGAAAAGCCAATGCTGATTGTGCACGTATTCGCCCACGTCAAGCCTGACTCGATTGAAGCGTTCCGGCAGGCCAGTGTCGAGAACGCAGGCCACAGCGTGAAGGAGCCGGGCGTGGCCCGCTTCGACGTCATCCAGCAGGCGGATGACTCCTCGAGGTTTGTGCTCGTCGAGGTCTATCGCACTCTGGAAGCGCCCGCCGCGCACAAGGAGATGCCGCACTACCAGGCCTGGCGGGACGCGGTCGCCCTCATGATGGCTGAGCCGCGCACCAGCGTGAAGTATGCGAACGTTTTTCCCGCTGACCCGCACTGGTGACAAACCGCCGTGCTGAGTGCTGAGTTCCGAGTGCTGAGTCCGGGTGGCGATCAGCCCCGGCACTCGGCGTCCGCTTGGCACTTAGCACTCAGCACTTGATTATGCTTTTCGAATTTGCGACCGCCACGCGAATCCTCTTCGGCACGGGCGCCGTGCGCCAGGTGGCGGGCGCCGCGAAGCAGATGGGGCGCCGGGCGCTGCTGGTGACCAGCCTGTCCACGGAGTGCGCGGCGGCTCTTGCGGCCGAGCTCGGCGTCTGCGGCGTCGGCGGCCCGACCTTCTCCATCGCGCAGGAGCCGACCATCGACATGGTGCGGCACGGAACGCGCCTGGCCCAGGAGCAGCGATGCGATGTGGTGATCGGATTTGGCGGGGGCAGCTCGATCGACGCCGGCAAGGCCATCGCGGCCATCCTGGGCAACGGCGGCGATCCGCTCGATTACCTGGAGGTGATCGGGGGTGGGCGGCCGCTGGGGCGCCCCTCGGCGCCGTTCATCGCCGTGCCCACCACCGCCGGCACCGGCGCCGAAGTCACCCGCAATGCCGTGCTGGCTTCGCCTGAACACCGGGTGAAAGCCAGCCTGCGCAGCGCGCACATGCTGCCGCGGCTGGCGGTCGTCGATCCGGAACTTACCCTGAACCTTCCACCGGCGCTGACCGCGGCTACGGGGCTCGACGCGCTTACGCAGCTCATCGAGCCGTTTGTCTCAGTCCGCGCCAACGCCATAACCGATATGTTTTGCCTGGAAGGCATGCGGCGGGCCGCCGGGAGCCTGCCCCGCGCCTATGGCCACGGCGCGGACCTGGAGGCCCGCACCGACATGGCCCTGGCCAGCCTGCTGGGCGGGCTGGCGCTGGCCAACGCCGGGCTGGGCGCCGCGCACGGCTTTGCCGCGCCCATCGGCGGCATGTTCGATGCTCCCCACGGCGCGGTCTGCGCCGCGCTGCTGCCCCACGTCATGCGGGCCAACATAGACGCCTTGCGTTCCCGCGCCCCGCAGAGCGAAGCGCTGCGCCGCTACCAGACAGTGGCCCGCACCCTGACCGGAGATCCGGCGGCCGGCCCCGAGGATGGAGCGGCATGGGCGCTCCGCCTCTGCGCGGAGCTGAAGGTGCCGCCGCTTCGCTCTTATGGAATCGCTGATGAACACCTGGCGGTTCTGGTGGAGAAAGCCGGGCAGGCCAGCAGCATGAAGGGCAACCCCATCCCACTCACCTCCGAAGAGCTGCAGGAAATACTGGCCTGCGCGCTGTAAAGGCCGGCTGGCGGCTTGCGACCGGCGGCTGGCGGCGTCGATACCGCCAGCCGCTTTCTGTGCCGACCTCAAACCTGAAACTTCAAGCTTGCGGCCCGCTCGTGCAGGGGCTCATTCAGGAACCGCACCAGCGGCATCAGCCGCTCGAAACAGCGAAGCAGGGTGGGATAGAAGCGGGGCGTAGCAGCGAAATCCGGCGGGCGAGCACAGGCGGCCAGGAACTGCTTGTATTGCAGGAGGTCGGCGGCCGGGTGGTCGGCCGGGAAGCCGCGCGGCACGCGGCTCAGCCTCTCGCCTTCCAGCCCTCCGAATGTCCCACGGAATTTGGCGTCTTGCACAATCGCCCGCAGTGCCTGGTATTCGGCCGCGATGTGCTGGCGCAGCCGCGCTAGGTCGGGAGTTTCGGGCATGTAAATGCCGCCGGCGATCAGCACTTCGTCGGTCGCAATGTGAAAATACAAGCTGGCACCGGTGTGCTTGCCCAGGCCGCGTCGGGGGAACACGGCGGCGGCATGTGTCTTGTACGGCGACTTGTCGGCGCTGAAGCGCGTGTCGCGATAGACGCGGTAGAGCGACAGAGCCGGGTCGGCAATGATCTCGGGCGCGATCCGCTTGAGGTCGTCCCTCAAGGCAAGCACGAGATTCACCATCGGCTCGCGCACGAAACGTTCGTACTCCTGGCGCCTCGCCTGAAACCATTCGCGGCGATTGTTTCGCTTCAGGGCGCGCAGAAAACGCAGCCCCTCGGCCGGGAAGACGGGATTGCTGGCGCTTGTCATGACGAATCGATCTTAGCCGTTCCGTTGCCGGTTGAGAAGCCAACGCTCCCGCCTCGGCTTACAGTGACAAGACGAACTGAATCAGGTCCTTGATCTGGCCGGGGGTCAAGCGGCGGATGCCGCCGCGCGACGCCCCGCAGTTCCCCTTGACGATGGCCTCGCCGATGGTGGCGTACCGCCCGTCGTGGAAATAGGGCGCCGTGCGCCATGCTTCGATCAACGACGGCGTCTTGAACTTGTCCTGCGCAACGCGCTTGCCGGCCGCATCGGCGGTGAAGTCCAGCGCCGAATGGCTGCCCACATCGTGCAACTCGCCGTCGCTGTAATGCGGCGGCCGGTGACAGGAGGCGCAACCCACCTCCGCGCTGAAGAACAGCTTGCGGCCTCGCTCCGCCGCGGCGCTCAGCTTCCCGCTTTCCAGCCAGGGGCTGGGGCGGGCTTCGAGCGACTTCAGGTATTCATCCAGTGTGGCGGCGATGTTTTCATCGGGCGGCATCAGCTCGATCAGCTCCATTCCCGCCCGCACCGCCTTCTCGGCGGTCTCGCGAATGCCGGTGGACATGGCCGGCGGAATCCGGTGAGCGAGCAGCAAGCTGCGCGTGTTTTTGGGATTGCCGATTCCGTCATTCAGCAGGTCCCAATTCAGGCCATCGGCCCGCGCGTCGGGGTGGCAGCTCGAGCAGCTCTGCCAGCGCTGAAAACACGAGGTTGCATCGTGGAACTGCATCTCGCCCAGGCGCCGGGGGTCGGGTTGCGTGTGGGGACCGAGGGGAAAGGAGCCGGCGCTTTTCCGGGCCAAGTCCACGCGCCCCAGCGAGTCACTGAAGTACTCGGCCACAAAAACGGCGCCGGCCGCCACCGCGATGCCGCGCGGCCCTTTCCCAGCAAGAGGGATGCGCGTGCGAACTCCGGCCAGCACCGTCAGGTCGTCTTCCACACTGGGCGCCTGCTCGCCCCGGCCGGCCCCGACGCGCGCGGAGCTTAGCCTCGCGGACAGTCCAGCCAGATCGATGATGCTCAACTCGTGCGTCCCGGCATGCGTCACGCAAAGATGCCGGGAGTCGGGCGTGCAGGCGATGCCCCAGGGGTTGGCGGCGCCGTTGTCGGCTTCGTCGAGGAGCACGGTATGGAGCAGCCTGCGGCGAGGCACATCGATGATGCTGAAGGCATTGGTGTTCATCCAGCCTTGCTCGAGCTGCGCGGTGTGGACCGTGAACCGGCCGACAATGTGGCTGACGTAAAAACGTTGGCCATCGGGCGACATGGCAACGCCGCGCGCGCCGGAGCTGCCGTTCGGCAGCGAGATCGACCGTTCCAGTTTTCGGGAGGCAGTATCGACCACCGAGATGCGCGCGGCCACGTGATCGGCCGTGGCCGGGCCTTCGGGGAGCAGGCCGGCCACGAACAGCGTCCGGCCATCCGGCGTCAACGCGGCGGCGTAAGGCTCGCGCGTGACAGCGATCCGTGCCACCTCTTTCCGGGCGCCCAGGTCCAATACCGAAACCGTGTTGCCAAACCGGTTGCAGACGTACAGGAACCGCCCGGCCGGATCGGCAACGGGCGAGCGCGCACCGGGGCCGGCGGCAAGCGCGTTCAGCGGTTGCGTGCCCGCGGCGTTCAATATCTGCACCGTGCCGGGGTTGCCATCGCAGGTGACATAGACACCCGCGCCGTCCGCGGACACCGCAACGCCCGTCGGCTCGCCCGGCAGCGGAATCGTCCGGATCACGCGATTCTTGCGCACGTCGAAGACGGCAAGCTGCCGCGCGGTCGCTTCCGCGATATACAGCGTGCTTCCGTCTTTCGACGCCGCAATGGCCTCGGGCGACAAGTAGTCATTCGAGGCAGCAGTGGAGAAGGGCAAGAACAATATCACCACAGAGGCACAGAGAAAACAGAGCCGCGAGCGTGAGCGAGCGGGTGCCTGCGTAGCGCCACGGCTCGCATTCCGGCGCTGCGCGAGCACCCGCTCCCTGATCCCGCATGGCGGGACGGCTCTGTTGCGCCTGTCGGTCATTGCTGGCCTCGCGCCGGTGAGATCACGCGGAAGCCGACGTTGTATACCCGCTGCCAGCCCGGATAATGCCAGCGAACCGCGGAGCGGCAGCGATGCGGGCGGTCGTACCAGGAGCCGCCCCGCACCACTTTGTCACCCTCCTGCGCCGCGCTCCCGTTCGCTTCGCGGTATGGGTACGGCTTATAGGCGGAGCGTGTCCACTCGCTGGCGTTGCCGTGCATGTCGTGGAGGCCCCAGGCATTCGGCAAGTAACTGCCGGCGCGCGTGGTGACCAGCGCGCCGTCGAAGACGGCATCCACGCGCAGCATCCAGTCGGGCTGGATGGCGTACAGC
>Ga0315295_10003164_pt1 | contig 13994 bp, 12 predicted proteins | sample YL17G14_0_MG_FD_204453 | JGI IMG/M metagenome (GOLD analysis project Ga0315295, IMG submission 204453) | Sediment microbial communities from Yellowstone Lake, YNP, Wyoming, USA - YL17G14_0 | ecosystem: Environmental > Aquatic > Freshwater > Lake > Sediment | place: USA: Wyoming | collected...
AAAGTTCTTGTCACAGATGATGGCTCAACAGACAAAACAATAGAAGAAGCGAAAAAAGCAGGGGCAGATTACATTCTTCCGCACAAGCACAACCAGGGGTTGGGAAAGAATTTCAAGGATGGCATTGAGCACTGCCTTAAACTTGGCGCAGACATTATAGTAAATATTGATGGAGACGGGCAGTTTAATCCAAAAGATATTCCAAAATTAATCAAGCCGCTTTTGGACGGGGAAGCGGATGTTGTTACCTGCTCTCGTTTTTTAAAGCCAGAATTGACAAAAGATATGCCGATTCTAAAAAAATGGGGCAATAAGAGATATACAAATCTAATTAGAAGAATAACTGGAGAGAATTTTACAGACACCCAATGCGGATACCGCGCATATAGCAGGGAAGCAGCTCTAAGATTGAGCTTGCATGGCAAATTCACATATACACAGGAATCTTTCATTGACCTTGTATCAAAAGGGATGAGAATAAAAGAAATTCCTCTTGAAGTGGTTTATAACAAAGAAAGGAAATCTCTTGTATCTGGAAATTTAATGAAGTATGGCTTGAGAACATTGGGCATTATTGCAAGAGCAACAAGGGACACGCAGCCACTCACTTTTTTCGGGGTTCCTTCAATGATATTGTTCATTTTAGGGCTAATAGGCGCTTCATTTTCATTTTGGTTTTGGGTAACGCATCTTATGACTACCCCAATAAGGCAATTGTTCAATGTTTCTGTTTTTTTTATTATATTCGGCGTTTCTCTTGCTGTTCTCGGGCTTTTGGCAGATATGCTTCTTACAATAAAAAAGAATCAGGATGAAATAGGCTATAGACTGAAGAAAAGGGAGTTTGCGAGATGAAAAAGACAATTCTTGTCTTAACTTCGACATTTCCAAGATGGAAAGATGACACAATTCCCCCTTTTGTTTATGAATTAAGCAAAAGATTAGCAAGTGATTTTGATGCCCATGTTCTTGCTCCGAGTTATCCAAATGCAAAAGATTTTGAAATAATGGACAAAATGAAAGTCCATAGATTCCATTACTTTTTTAAAAAATATGAAAAACTTGCTGGAAGCGGAGGTATACTTCCGGCATTAGAAAAAAACCCTTTATTTTACTTCCAAGTTCCATTTTTTCTTTTAGGAGAATATTTGGCATTAAAAAAAGCAGTAAAAGAAATTAAACCAGATATTATCCATGCCCATTGGATAATTCCTCAGGGATGGATTGCATCACTAATCAAAAAGAAGTTTGGCGTGGAATATGTTGTGACAACACACGGAGGAGATATTTTTGGTCTGCAAGGAAGATTCTTAACCGCCTTAAAGAGAAAAACTCTAAGAAATGCAAAAGCAATAACTGTTGTAAGCAATGCAATTAAAAAAGAAATTTCAGAAAAGATTGACTCAAATTTAGATATTGAGATTATGCCTATGGGGGTGGATTCTAAGCTATTTAATCCAAGTAAAAAAGACTTGTCTATAAAAAGAAAATATGGCATTCATGGGCCTTTTTTGCTTTTTGTTGGAAGACTGGCAGAAAAAAAAGGAGTTAGATATCTTTTAGATGCAATGCCTGAAGTTATAAAAGAATTTCCCAAAACAAAATTAATGATTATTGGGACAGGAACTTTAGAAGATGAATTAAAAAAATTGGCAAGAAAATTGGGTTTGCAGAAGAGTGTTATTTTTATGGGGGCAATGGAAAATAAGGAACTTCCAAAATATTATGCTACTGCAGATATCTTTATTGGGCCGAGCATAACTGCAAAATCCGGAGATAGTGAGGGATTGGGCTTAACCTTTGTAGAGGCAGGATTTTGCGGATGTAATCTGATTGGCTCAAATATCGGGGGAATTTCAGATGTAATAAATAAAAATAACGGGGTTTTAACAAAAGAAAAGGATGCAAAAGATATTTCGGATAAGATAATTGAATTAATTAAAAACCCTATTACGAATAAAAAGAAAATAAGAAAAGAATTAGTAAATAAATTTGATTTGGATGTAATAAAAAGGAAATACGGGGAGATTTTAAAATGAGAATAGGAACTTATTATCGTTATAAACTATTAAATAAACTGGGCATTTTTAATAATACTGGAGAGAATGCTAAAATTTTAGATATCGGGGGCTTTGATGGTTTCACGCTTTCTAAATTAAAAGCCAAATCAAAGATTTTAATAGACCCTGATGCAAAGGAAGAATTTTCAAATATAAAATATCTAAAAAAAGATTTTTTTAGTCATGATTTTAAGAATGAGAAATTTGATTTTATTCTATCTTTGGATGTCTTAGAACATCTTCTAGAGGAGAATGAATCTAAATATTTCTCAAAAATTCATTCTCTTTTAGAAACTAATGGAAAAGCTATTATTACTACCCCCTCTAAAGATATTAAAACTTTTCCAAATTTTCTTAGAGATTGGATTGGAAAAAAATGGGGGCATTACAAATGTTTGGGGTATACCAAAGAAGAATTAGAAAAATTAATTAGACTTGCAAAAATAAAAAATTATGAAATTTATTCATATCATTCAAGACATTACCTGAATAATTATTTGTTAGTTAGATTTTTTCAAATAATCCTTCCAGAAACAGCAATCCAAAAAATCTTGGCGAAAATGGCAAATAAAGATGCTCAACTTGAAAGAGGATTAAGTAAGGGATACTGGTTTGTGAGGATTAGAAAATGAAATTTAACAAAAACAAATATCAGTTAGATTTTTCTAAAGCCCTCCCGGGAGTACTCAATGAAAATAAAAGAAGGTTAAAGGCAAACAAGATGATATCAGTTATAGAAGACTATCTTCATAAAAATAATAGAAAGATGTTTGGAATAAATTGCCTCGATATTGGAGGGTCTGCAGGGTTTGTTGCCAAGCTCCTCTCAAAGAGAGCGGCAAGAGTAACCATTATAGATATAGACAAAAATGCTCTGAACATAGGAAAAAAGATTAATTGCGCCAAAAATATTAAATATCAATTGGCGGATGCTATGAATCTTCCTTTTAAGGATAACACTTTTGATTTAATTATATGTAACCAAGTTTATGAGCACGTTCCCTCCGCAGAGAGGTTGATTAGTGAGATATATAGGGTTTTAAATGAAGAGGGGATATGTTACTTTGGTGCCGTAAATAAGTATGATATCATAGAAAAACACTACAAACTCCCTTTTCTTTCTTGGCTCCCCAGGAATATCGCAAACAAATATCTCAAATTATTTAGAAAGATAGAATATTATGAAATGCCCCTTTCTTATTTTGAGCTAAAAAAGTTGTTTAAAAGATTTAAAATGATTGATTATAGCCACAAGATAGTAAAGAATCCTGCCAAGTTTTATAGTTCAGATGTTATTAATCCTCATGGAATATTGACAAGATTTCCTGAAGGGCTATTAAAAGTGCTGATACCTATAATGCCTAGTTTTGTCTTCATTTTGGTGAAAGAGGGAAAAAATGGAACATAAAAGACAAGAATTTTACGATAATCTCTACAAACAAGGGTGGGGACAAGAGTATAATTTACAACCTCAAAGGTTTATGAGATATTATTTTTCTTTAAGAGAGTTTGCTAGAATAATCAAGAAGTTTAGTTCAAATACTAAGATTTTAGATTTTGGTTGCGGGAATGGATACTTTTTAAAAATAATCAAAAATAAGTTCAATCTAAAACCTGAGAATCTATATGGCTATGAAATTTCTAAAGAGGCTATAAAGATAGCTAAAGAAAACAGCAGAATTAAATTTTCGCCTAGTTTAAAAAATAAAAAAAGTTTTTTTGATATTGTCTTAAGTATCGATGTCATTGAGCATATTGAAGATGACTTAAAAATTCTAAAAGAGTATAAATCCTTATTGAAAATGGGGGGGTTTGTAATAATTAGCACCTCTTTACATAATTTTTATTGGAATAAAATGGATTATCGCGGCGGGCACAAAAGAAGGTACACTATGAAGGAATTGAGGATGAAATTAAACAAGGCTGGTTTTAGCATACAAAAAGCTTACTCCTACGGATTTCCTTTTGGAGTAATATATCACTTACTGAAAGGATTTTTTTATAAGGTTAAACAGGGTGTTCGGGAGACTCCTCCTAAAAAAGTTAACAAATCTCTATTAAAAATTATTAAAAAAATTCTTAAGATAAATATTCCCTTTTTAGGAAATCAGGCAATAATAATTGGAAGAAAAAAATAAAATGAATGCTTCAAATTTCAGGATGAATAAAAGAATCTTTTTTTATTTAGTTTTGGGCTTACTGATTTCATTTATCCTTCTTTTAAGTTTTATATTCATTAACGGGAGATATCTCTCTTCTGATTCAGCATACTATGGCCAAATCAGCAAACAGGTAATCAAAGACCAAAAAATTGTTACAGAAGTTAGTAATCTTGAAAATCGGTCAGTCCAATATCCCCCGCTATTTTTTGTCGCGAATGCAGTATTCATGATGTTTCTTGGGGATTTCGCATTCAGAATTATTCTTTTTTTTATTAGCATTTTCATGCTGGCTTTTTTAGTAAAAACATTTTGGTTTGATAAGAAAAAAAGCTATAATCTCTTACTTTTAGCCATATTTTCCGCAATTTATTTTTCAAGTTTCTTCTTTTATACAATTTTAAGATATAAAATTGAGACATTTATGTTTTTTTATGCAGTAGTTCTTCTTTACCTTTTTTGCAAGGCTGAAAAAAATTATAAAACCTTAATACTATTCAGTTTTTTTATTGCAGTCCAAATATCTTTAAAGCAATTCGGGTTTATTTTCCTGCCGTTTATAATTTTGTTTGCCTTCTGGAATAAAAATTCACTTAAGCAGAAATTAAAATGGCTATTTTTAGGTTTGCTAATTATTTTCCTTATAAGTACCCCATTTTATGCAGTTATGAAGGCATCCACTGGATTTTTTACAGGCGTTCCATCAATGAGCCTGCCTTATTTAGACAATTTAAACATAAATGTTGGGGGGATAAAATGTGGCGGCCTTTGTTTGGAGTCTGATAGTTTGAAACAGCTACAACAAGAAGGTTTGCATGAAGAGCAAGAGATTGGTTTGGTTAACGAATCTATAGAGAATAACGCCCTTGTAGTAAATAATTTGGAGATTTTTAATAAAGAATCTATTTTATTTGCTTATTCTCAATTTAAGAAAGGGTCTTGGATGCTGGGGTCATTGCAGATTAGCTTTGCTATCTTTTGGATTCTGATAATTTTTTTATCTATTTATTTTAAAGAATATAAGTCGCAAACCCTGTTTATAGTTTTATTAGTAATTCTTTCTTTGTTTGCATACATCAAAGTTTCTAGTATTTGGACTTACTGGGAATCTGCGAGCTTTCTCTTTGAGATATTAACCTTCTCTTTTCTAATTTATTTAGCAGTTATTATAAAAAATAAAAGATTACAAATCGCTATCTTTTGTATTTTAATTATCTTAACTTTGTTTGTTTCTATTATCCCTTCTTACAATAATATATACCTCCCGCAAAAAGCAAATAACAACATTATAGAAGGTATTCTAAAAGCAGAGCCTTTTATTCCTGAAAATTTTTATGCAATAAGTAATAGAGGTTATGAGGAAGGTTATTATCTTGATAGGCCCATTTTAATTAAGCAGGTAAGAAGTGTAGATTATATAATTGAAAAGGACAAAAATAGCGAAGACATTTGGCAATCCTTTTTGGATAAAGATGAATTTACTTTTATTAATTTGTCAAGAACAAAAGGAATTAATTATATATTCTTTGTTAAAAATATCCGAAATGCGGGATTAGGAAGCAAGGATATTCGGCCAGCATTCATAGAAAGTTTAAGGTATCTAGAAGAAAAGGGAGTAATAGAAAAAACTTATGAAAATAATGAAGTAGAAGTTTATAGCATAAAAAGTCAAAATGAAACCCACAACTAAAAAACTCCTAAGCATAACGCTATCGATACTAATAGTAACCCTTTTCGTCTTCTATATCTCAAGACATCTTGAGGACTTCAAGCAACTTGAGCTAGTAAATTATCCCATTATAGTAGTCTTGGCAGTTATCATTTTACTAAGCTCAACTTTCAACGGAATGATGACAGACTTCTTAGTTTCAGCATTTGGAATAAAACTCAGACTCAAAGAATGGTTTGGTCTCTCAGTAATAACCACATTTTACAACATAATCACCCCGTTTAGAGGAGGCATGGCAGCAAGAGCAGTCTATCTAAAACACAAACATAATTTTTCGTACTCTAATTTCCTGGCAGCACTTGCAGGAACCTACATAATGTCCTTTCTAATCGCGGCTTTTTTTGGGCTTGTCAGTCTTTGTTTTCTATATAAACAATTAAAAATATTTAGTCCGCTTGTTCTATTAATTTTCCTAATTTTCTTCATTCCTCTGCTTTTAATCTTCATCTTCTCTCCGAAATTCTCTGAAACCAAATCAAGCTTGGCCAACAAAATAATTAATGTAATGAATGGATGGCATTTAATTCATAAGCAGAGAAAACTCGTGACGATTGTAGCAATCATATCAACAATTCAACTTTTTATGGGCGCATTTAGTTACATAGTTTCATATTATATTTTCTCAATTCAGATCTCTCTAGCACAAGCAATATTTATGTCCTCATTTGGAACATTCGCAATACTTATTTCAATAACTCCTGCTGGTTTAGGTATACAAGAAGGAGTTTCAGTATTCTCGGCATTGGCAATAGGAATAACCCCTGCACAAGCAATATCAGTAGCAGTACTAAATAGGGTGATAACGATGGTTGTGATGTTTACCCTAGGCCCAATCTTTTCATACATACTTTTAAAGCATAAACCAAAAGAAACTAAAAAATGAAACAAAAAATTAAACAAATAGCAAAAAATATATTTTATCAGCTTATTGTAGTTTACGCTGTTTTGATTCTGCTGATGGCACTTGGGCTTTTTGGCAAATATTCCCTGCAGCTTCATATTTTTGCCTTTATTGTTGGGTTATTTGGACTGGCGTTGTCATCAGCCAATTCAAGGGGGGAAGAAGTTGGTAGAAATCTTGGAAAAATTCATTATTTATTGTTTGGACTTGCAATTTTGCTTATTATCATGTTAAGGATTATTCCATATATCGGCAATTCAATTCCCCTTGGCTATGATGTGGGAATTTACAAATATGGAATTGAGCACGGCTTGCAGAATCTAGATAATTGGATTATTTCTGGCGGGCTTGAGCCGGGATTTCTCTATTTGATGAAGATTTTCTCATTTCTTTTTTCTACAAACTTTATTTTAACTACCCTGCTTGTCTTTTTTTGTGTTATTTTAGGGCTTGGAATTTATCTTGCTGCAAAAGAATTCTCTGATTCAAAAACAGCCTTGATTGCGCTGTTTATTTATGCATTTTCAGTTGTGCAATTTAAGACATTTGCTTTGATGTATTACAAGAATATAATCGGGATGTGCCTAATGCTTTTTTCCATTTATTTTCTGAAGAAATCTGAGAGAACTAAGAATTACATCTGGCTTTTTGTAATTCTTGGCGGACTAATTGGTGCGATTCACAGGCCAAGCTTCTATATTTTTGGACTTTCTTTCTTTTTTTATGCAATTATCTCGCCTTACAAAAACAAGAGTTATGACAAACAAATGCTTTTGAAAAATATCTTAATCGGAATTGCTGTCTTGGTTGTTGCTTCTTTATTTTATCTGGGTAAATTTGGCATTGCGATAAGCTCTATGTTTGAACCTGTCTTGCAAGGCTTCTTGCAGCCCGGAGAAAGCGCTGGGACTTTTATTATGTTCTTTAACTTCCAGTTTTCATCTTTGTTCTATCTTCCGTTTGTGCTTATAGGACTTGGATATTTCTTGCGCAAAAAGGATTTTAATATTCTTGTTATTTGGACAGTGCTCAATTTCGCAATTGTTTATTTTCAGTTCTTCTTTTTTAATCGCTTCATCATATTCCTTGATTTGGCTTTTATTTTAATGGCTTCTGTTGGTTTTTCATTGCTGATTAAAAATGCAAAAAGGCTTGGATTTGTTATATTAATTGTTCTCTTGTTTTCAGGAGGAATTCTTGCATTTAATGAATCCATAAATGCAAAGCCGCTTTTGAATGAAAATGAATTAAATGCAATTAAAAATCTGACTGCAACAGAACCAAATGCCTATGTTATGTCAACAATCTCTTATTACTCACCCTGGGTTTTGGGATATTCAGAAAGAAATACAATTTCCCCTGGTTTGTTTGATTATGATGACCAAAATGTTTCAGAATGGAACGTGTTCTGGAATTCTAAGAATATTACTGAAGTAAAAGAATTTGTCAATGCCTACCAAAAACCAATTTATGTTTTTATTGGGCAGAGGCAGGAAGATAATTTGGCGCAGTTTCCCGAGTGCTTTAGTTTGTATTATGCTGATTCTGCTTCTGAAAATAAAATATACAATTACACTTGCTAATGCTCTTTTCTAATGCAGATTATTAAAGAAGAAACAAGGATTATTGCAAAAATGATAAGAGAACTATTAAGAAAGTTTATCTTAACTCCAATTAAATTCAAACAAAAAACTGCAAGCGGGACAATTGCAATAGACAATGCAAAACTCAAGGCAATTCTTTCCAACCAGCCTATTGCCCCTGAATTTTTATTTTTTTCTCTGTGTTTGCTTTTTTCATCTTCAAAGGGCTTTGTTTTAGGGAAGAATATGTAACTTATTAAAAAGCCTGGAAGAAAAAGCACATAGGCTGAGCCAAAGATTGTTCTAAATGATTCTAAAATGGACAAGCTGGAAAATATTCCCAATAAAATTGAGATAATTGCTAATGAAAACACTATGCTAAAGGTTATTAAAATATATTTTTGGTTACTCATCCTGATTGCCTTTATCTTCTAAAACTAGCACGGAAAGCAGGATTATAAATATTCCCGCAATTATGGAGATGAGCCATGAGAGCCAGCCGAGTTCTCCTGTTTTTATTTTTATTATAATAAATCCAATAGTTCCGAGCCCATAAATTAAACCATAATCTCTCCAGTTTGCAGGGCTTTCTTTTATTTTTTTATGTTCTGAAAAAACATCTAATACTCCCACAACAATTACCATAGCAAGCAAATAATTTAGATTAAGATAGAATGAAACTGCCCCTGGCCATAATTGTTCTAACAAGAATAGGATAAGGTATGCAACTAAAAGACTTTGAAACAAGAAATTTATTATTTCTGTGGCTGTTTTTTTAAAAAATGCCATTTTTATGCACTGTTGTTTTTATCCAATCTATTGATAACGCACTTGTCGTGTTTTCCTTGTTCAATTCTGATGCGCCCATCATGAAAGTTACTTTGTTGTCTTTAATATATAAATCTTTTATTTGATATGAGCTGGAGTTTGTAAATTCTATTGTTAAATTTTTTGCACTTGAATTTTGAATATATATTTTTTGATAACCATATGTCAAATTCTGGCTATTTTTTACTGCTAATGACACCGCCTTTAAATCTTTTACATTGAATTTAGCTTCCACTGTGAGATTATTTGACCCTCTGGGAATTGACACATTGAAGTATACTGGGTTGCCAGTTATGTTTCTATAGGTTGTAACATCATCATCTCCGACAAAAACATCAGAGGTTCTTCCTATTGGCGTGAGATAAGTGGTTTTGGCATCTTTATCACTGCCAATGTCATAGAAATAGACAAAATCATGGCTTACTAAGAAGTTTGCATAAACTATGTAACCAATAAGAATCAGGGGAATTAATGCAATGATAATTTTCAATGCCTTTTTGAGCTTTGGCCTGCTTATCTCAAATTCTAATTTTGTTTTTTCTGGTTTTGCTGGCTTTTCGAGTTTTTCTTTTTCTTCTCTGCCAAATAATCTCGCCCAAAAGCCTGGTTTTTCCTGTACTGCTTCTCTTTTTTTCTCCAATGCCCTTCTTCTTTGCTCAAGCTCTGTCTTTAGTTCGCTTAGTTCTTCTTGCAGAGCTTCTTTTGATTCTGCATAACTTTCTCTCATTGCAGAAATCTCTCTTAAGAGGAGCTTTGTTTCATGCGCTCTTTTTTCTTCAAGCTCCCTGAATAGATTTTCAAACCTTCTTGAATTATCTCTCAGAATTTTTGAGAAGGTTTCATCATGCCGCGTTATGAGTTCGCTGATGTGTTCTCCAAACTTTTTTTGTTCTTTTTCCAAGTTTGAATAGGCATTATTATATTTTTCTTCCAGGGATTTTCTCAGCCTTTGTTCTTCTGCAGAGAGCTTTTCTTTTTCTTTCTGCTCTGAGAGCTCTTGCGTTAGTTGCTCAACTTTTTTCTGTTCAGAGGCAATTGCTTGCTTGATTTCTTTCTCCTTTTTTAACTCTTCAAGCTCTTTTTTTAGCGCTTCAATTTCTTCTTTGTTAGGCTTTGCCAGACTGCTTTTGATTTCTAAAATATCTTTTTTAATAAAAGAGAAGGCTTCTTTCAGCTTTTTTTCTATGTCCCTTATTTTCCTGCTAATTTCATTGTCTATAAAATCTCTGATTTCAGCCATTTTAATGAGGATTATGTTATTATTCTGGTGTGACGACTGAATATTTAAATTTATCCAGACAATGTTTAAAATCTGAATTAGTCTATCTGGGCAGGGTTAGAGAATACAAACTCTCTTTGAAGCATTAACCTTCTTTTTTTCTGATTCGTATTGTTTATTTCAGTCAACTTAGGCATTTTTGTTTATTTTCCCTCCAAAAGAGAAAGATTAGAAAGAAAATCAAAACAAGTAAAAAAAAGACAAGAATAAATCGTTTATTAAAGAATAGTTTAAAATTTCAACAAGAGGTTTTTATAACTATTTTATCTTTAAATATAATACTATGAATGAAAAAAAAGGTGAACTTTTAGCTAGCGCGCGGAAGCACATAAAAAAAATAACAGCAGGGCTAATTAGTTTTATACTAATTGCAATTCTTCTTATTTCAGGTCCTGCAAATGCTCTTTCACTCTCTCTTGGATCTGTTTCAAATTCAAGCCCAACAAAAGGAAGTATTATTTCATTTCTTGCAAGCATGAATCTCCAAAATGGAGACGTAGCTCTTGGAGTAAGAAATTTCACGCTTGCTTTTGATGGCCCTGCTGACAAAACTTGCATTTTCAACTTTACTGGCGGAATTCTCAATGGATGCGAAGGAATTTCAATCACACGAATAACTTCCCCTTCATCAATAAACTATGAGTATAACTATGGCCATGACTCAGATGGAAATTCTTTTAACTATGGATATGGTTACACTTATGTTGCTGGAATTCAAAACAGCTTCGTTTTTAATGTAACTCTTAATTCTTCAAATTACACAGAAGGAGCCTATTCTGTTGCATTCTCAACGAAAATCGGTAGTATAACTTACTCTGCCTCGCCAATTACATTCGGCGTATTAAACAGCACTCAAACTTATGCAGACAACGAAACAGTCATAGTTTATTCAAATGCTACAGAAGTTATAGTTCCTGCGGATTCTCCTATAAAAAATATTATAATAGATTCATCAGTTTCATCAAATACAATTATCACGCTTGACCTTCGCGCGCTTAAGAATGATACGGGTGGTCTATCTCTTGTCAATAACCTTACTCTTACAAGAGAAACAACAGGATATAATTATTCTGCTGAAATCTCTGCAGGCACAACAATCTCCGGCGGTTCTGCATGGGATGGAAAAATTATTCTTCCTACAGTCAAAACAGCTTCAGATTACTCAGCTCCATCTGGCAGCGCAGATGTAGTGATTGATCTGGGCTCAACAATAGAGCTTAATTTCTCAAAAGCAGTAAAGATAGTTTTGGATGGCATGGCAGGCAAGAAAGCTGCTTGGACAAGAGGCACGTCACTCACAGATATAACAACCCAATGCAACAGCGCAACAAGCCCGACAAATATCAATTCAACAAGCCCGAGAGAATGTTATATTAACTCAGAATCGGGAAGTGATTTATTAATCTTCACTTACCACTTCACGAAGTTTGCAGCATATACTCCAACAGTAATCTCATACGGAGGAGGAGGAGGCACTAGAGGACATTATTCAATAACAACCAATGTAGCCAGCACATTACCAATACTGCCTGCTGCAGAGATAATACTGCCTGTTGCAAATACAATACCTGCAGTTTCTCAAGAAAAAGAAAATAAAATATTATTTGACATAAACTTAAAGATACTTAGTGATATTTCAAGTAAGAAAACAATGACGGGCTTTACAATATCCTCGGAAGGAATTCTTACAATTCAAATAGGTCTTCTTAACATTGGCGATCCTGGCAGAGTAAGTGCAACAGTCAATTACAGGATTGAAGATGTAACTGGAAATATTGTCTACGATAAAACAGAGATAGTTCCAGTTGAAACGCAAAATGAATTTATAAAAGAACTAGATGTTTCGAATCTTTCAGACGGAAAATATACTGCGGTCGCAATTCTAACTTATGAAGGGCAAAAGGAGCCAGCGCGCGCGGAGGAGGTCTTCTACGTGCAGAAGAGTTTCATGCAGAATTTTGGAAGGGTTATTTTGTTAGTTTTAGGGTTTGTGATGATTAGTCTGCTTGTTATTTGGCTTATATTCAAGAAGAAGGTTTATCTTGAGAGATTGGCAAAAAAAGTGCATATCCATTTTCCATCTAAATCTGAAAAGAGATAAGTTGCTTAAATTAAGATTATATGAGTGCTTTTTACAAACTTACCCAAACAATCTTTTCCAAAAAGACTTCTTTTCAGGCTCGGGAATTATTTCCACCTTGATTTCTGGCTTTGTTTCAAGAATTGGAGCTTCTGAAGCGAGCTCTGCGTCAACAAGTTTTACTGCTTTTTCAACTTCAATTTTTGAGTGCCCTTGATTTATGAGAGCCCATTTGAGAGATTCTTTTGTATAGCCTTTTTTTAGATTCTTTTTTATGTAATCTGAAAGATTCTGCAGGTAGTTTTTGTCTTTTCTAATCATGATTTCTACAAAGAAAGGGCATATATAAAATTAATTATTTCTTAATAATTATGCATCTGAGGGGCATTTATCATTTCTCGTTCAACCGTACTTGATAACTAATTATTATCTCTAATTGGAGCATCAAAGGGGCAACATAAACAAAAAAAGGTAGCAATGTTTTATTTTGGAGGTTTAGAAATGTTTTATTATATTTGATATTCTTATTTTATTCCGATTGGCTTGTTTTCATTGAAGAATCTTAGTGCTTCTTTCAGCTTTTTGTCTGATTCTGAGTAGAGGGTGACTAAAATTTCTCCTTTCTTAATTTTATCTTGGTTGTGCTTGTAAAGATAAAGCCCTGCTGATTTATCCAGCGGACAGCCAAGAATTCTTCCCAGAAGATTTATTGATTTATTGTCAATGAAATTAATTTTTCCATTTCTCTTGGATTTTATGTCAAACCTGAATTTTGCTGGTTTTAAATCTATAAATTTCTTTCCCTGGGCTGAAATTATCTCCTCAAATTTCTTGAAAGCTTTTCCAGAATAAAGAGTTTCTCTTGCTAGCTGTTCGCCATTGCCTTTTTTAGCCTTGCTGACCATTTCTAAAATAGCGCCTGCAATAAATATGCTCTTTTCTTCCAAATCTTTTGGAGAATTCTCTTTTTTCAAAACCCTTATTACGTCCTGCATCTCCAAAACCGGGCCAATTCCATTTCCTATTGGCTGGGAGCCATCTGTCAGAACAACATTCATTTTCAATTTAAAGTGCCTGCCAACCTGAAGAAACTTTTTTCTTAATTGGACTGCTCTTTTTTTGGTTACTTTTGCATATTTTCCATATGGAATGTCAATCAAGACATATTTGCTTCCAACAGCAAGTTTTTTTGCGAGTATTGACGCGATTAGCTGTGATTCTGGGTCCAAGTTTAATAAACGCTCTACCCTGATTAGTTTGTCGTCGACAGGAGCCAAACCGAGAGAGCCGCCCCATGCAAGGCAAGCGCCTGTTTTCCTTACTATCTCTTTTAGTTTTGAAACAGGAAAGTCAACATTTGCGAGGGTTTCAATGA
>Ga0315295_10003166_pt1 | contig 13992 bp, 13 predicted proteins | sample YL17G14_0_MG_FD_204453 | JGI IMG/M metagenome (GOLD analysis project Ga0315295, IMG submission 204453) | Sediment microbial communities from Yellowstone Lake, YNP, Wyoming, USA - YL17G14_0 | ecosystem: Environmental > Aquatic > Freshwater > Lake > Sediment | place: USA: Wyoming | collected...
GAATTACTCAAAATATGGACAAAACAAATTATCTAGCGACAATTTCTCAGTTACAAAGAGTTTCAAGTATGCTTTCAAGTGAACAAGAAAATTTTTTAGCAAGAACTCTGCACCCAACACACTATGGAAGATTTTGCCCAATTGAAACTCCTGAAGGGACTGAAATAGGATTAAGAAAAAATCTTTCTATTCTAAGTCGAGTTTCTACAAGAACCAATCTTGATGAAGATAAATTCTTAAAAATACTAGAAAATGAGGGTTTAGAAAATATTAATCTAAAAACCGAGAAACCAAAAGAAATAGAAGTCTTCTTTAATGGAAGATACATAGGCAGCATTGATAATCCAAAACCCTTTGTTGAAAAAATAAGGGAAAAAAGAAGAAGGGGAGAACTGCCAATTCAATTAAGCTTAAAAAATGAAGAAGAACTCCAATTAGTTTCTATTTCTAGTGAAGCGGGAAGGACTTTAAGGCCTTTAATAATTATAGAAAATCAAATATCAAAATTAACAGACGAACACTTGATTAGATTAGAACAAAATGAAATTGCTTGGGAGGATTTAATAAAAGAAGGGGTTATAGAATATCTTGACGCTGCTGAAGAAGAAAACGCTTTGGTTGCATTGTATAAAGAAGAAATTACTCCAGAACACACTCACCTTGAAATAGATCCTATTGATTTATTTGGGGTTGTTACAAGTCTTGTTCCATATGGAAACCATGACCAGGCTCCTAGATTAAATAGAGGAAGTAAAACCCAAAAGCAAGCTCTTGGATTATATGCAGCAAATTATTTATGTAGATTGGATACAGACGTAAGTATTTTGCAATATCCTCAAAAACCAATAGTGAGAAGTTTTGTTTATGATACCTTAAATACATATCCTGCAGGGCAGAATTTAGTTGTTGCAATTACAACTTACCAAGGGTATAATATGGCAGATGCTTTAGTTTTGAATAAGGGAAGTTTAGATCGGGGGGTTGGTAGAAGTTTTTATTTCAGACCTTATTCTGCAATTGAGATGAATTATGCTGGCGGATTAAAAGATGAAATTGCCATCCCAGAAAAAGACTCTTCAGGATACAAAACAGAAGCAAGTTATAGACATTTAGAAAGTGATGGAATTACTTATCCTGAAGCAGAAATAAATGAAGGTGAGGTAATTATTGGCAAATTATCTCCACCAAAATTTTTATCAGAAGCAAGAGAAATTTCTATTAGAACAAAAAAAGAATCAAGTGTGACAATGAGGCAAGAGGAAAGGGGGGTGGTTGAGGGGGTTTTTATTACTCAAGATAATGAAGGAAATAAAATTGTTCAAGTAAAAACAAAAGATCAAAGAATTCCTGAAATTGGGGACAAATTTGCAACCTCACATGGACAAAAAGGAGTTATTGGTATGATTGTTCCTGAAAATGATGTTCCTTTTACTGCAAGTGGAATTAAACCAGACATAATATTTAATCCCCATGGACTTCCAAGCCGTATGACTGTTGGATATTTATTAGAGTTACTTGCTGGAAAAGTCGGATGTTTGAGAGGAGAAGTTGTCGACGGAACTTGTTTTTCTGGAGAATCAAAAGAAGATTTAGAAGAACAACTAAAAAGTTTAGGGTTTAGATTTGATGGTAAGGAAACTATGTACAATGGAATTACAGGAAAGAAAATCCCTTCAAAGATTTTTATTGGAAATTTATACTATCTAAAATTAAAATATATGGTAGGAAATAAGTTACATGGAAGAGCTTCTGGAAAAGTTGCTTTATTAACAAGACAGCCGGTTGAAGGAAGGGCCAGAGGGGGGGCCCTTAGATTGGGGGAAATGGAACAACAAGCTCTTGTGGCACACGGAGCATCTTTATTACTAAAAGAAAGATATGATTCAGATAAGGTTGTTTTGCCTATCTGTTCAAAATGTGGAAACATTGCAATCGACGATACCATTAGGAAAAAAACATATTGTCCTTTGTGTAACAGTGAAGATATAGAACCTATTGAAATGTCGTATGCATTTAAACTTCTTTTAGAAGAATTACAGGGAATGCACATTTATACAAACTTTAAACTAAAAAATAAATATGAATAAAAAATGATTGAAGATATTGAAAACAATAGTGAATTTGAAGAGCTCTCCGATGACAAAGTAAATAGATTAAAAAGATTTATAGAGGATAATGATGGTTCACCTTCACCTAGTTTAGGAGATGCTATGATTCAAGTTAGACAATATTATAAGTTAAGAGATAAACTAAATAAGATAGGATGTTCTTACCTATCGCCTCGATTGACTTTACAAAATCAAAAATGAAAAAACCGATAAGAAAAAAAATAGCAGAGATTAAATTTTCATTGATTAGTCCGGAACAAATAAAAAAAATTTCTACTGCAAAAATTGTGACTCCAGAACTTTATGACATAGACGGTTATCCTGTTGATGGGGGGTTAATGGATTTAAGACTTGGAGCAATTGACCCAGGAGTAAGGTGTAGAACTTGCGGTGGAAGATTAAAAGAGTGCCTTGGTCACCCCGGAAGTATTGACCTGGCTAGAGCGATAATTCATTTAAAATACGTTCCTTTAATTGAAATGGGACTTCGATGTTTTTGCCATGATTGCGGAAAATTAATGATAACAGATAAAGATTTGGAAAAATATTCTTCAAGTCAAAGAGCGAAAAAAGCAAAAGACGCAAAAAAATGCCCCCATTGCCAAGCAATTCAGGAAAAAGTTAAGTTAGACAAACCAACAAATTTTTATAAAGTAAGAACAAGAATTTTTCCAACAGAAATAAGAGAAATCCTTTCTAAAATTCCCGATGATGAATTAAAAAAAATCGGGGTTGATGTAAGGTCATGCAGACCAGAATGGGCCATTTTGACCTCTCTTTTAGTTCCTCCTGTAACTGTAAGACCAAGCATTATTTTAGAATCTGGTGAAAGAAGCGAAGATGATTTAACACATAAACTTTCTGATGTTATAAGGGCGAATCAAAGGCTCTGGGAAAATTTAAATGCTGGTGCTCCCGAAGTTATTATTGAAGATTTATGGGACTTATTGCAATTTCATGTCACAACCCTTTTTGATAATACTGTTGCAAGAATTCCTCCAGCAAGACATAGAAGTGGACAGCCATTAAAAACAATCACTGAAAGAATCAAAGGAAAAGAAGGAAGAATAAGAAAAAATTTAGCTGGCAAAAGAGTCAATTATTCTGGAAGAACCGTCATTTCTCCAGATCCTTCAATAGAAATTAATGAGGTCGGAATTCCATACGAAATTGCTAAAGTTGTCACTGTCTGTGAATCTGTTACTGATTTAAATATTGAAAAACTAAAAAAATTAATTGAAAAAGGGGGCGAATATCCTGGAGCTAATTATATTATAAGACCAGATGGAAAGAGAAAAAAGATTACAGAAGATTTGAAAGCGGAAATAATCAGTGAACTTGGACCAGAATATAGGGTTGAAAGACACTTACAAGATGGAGATATTGTTTTATTCAATAGACACCCAAGCTTGCACAAGGGAAGCTTAATGGCTCATTATGCGAAGATTCTTCCTGGAAGAACCTTTAGGTTGCATCCGGCAATTGCAGAACCTTACAATGCTGATTTTGACGGAGATGAGATGAACATACATTCTCCTCAAAATGAAGAAGCAAGAGCAGAAGCAAAAATCCTTCTTGATGTAAAACAAAACTTAATGTCTCCTAAAAACAACTCAAATTTTATTGGGGGGGTACAAGACACGATTACGGGAGGCTATTTGCTTTGTCTTGATGAATTTACTAAAGAACAAGCTAATCAGTTGTTATACAGCTCTGGAATAAATGAAGAAGTTACTAAAAAAACAATCTCTGGAACGGATTTATTTTCCATGATTTTACCACAAATTGATTTTAAAAACGAATCTCTTACAATTGAAAAAGGAAAAATAACAAAAGGGATTGTTAATAAATCTATTTTTGGAAGTGGTTGTGGAGAATTAATAAAAGAATTAGATAAAACTGTTGGAAGGCAGGAAACTTTTGATACAATCAAAAAAGCTTTCAGTTTAGGCAAAAACTATTTGCATGATAAAGGGATTTCAATCTCTATTGAAGATTTTGATCTAGACCAAAAAATTATTGATTTGGGAAATGAAATCATTAAAAATTCTGAAATTAAAACCCAAGAGATTATCGACTCATGGAAAAATAATACTTTAGAAATTATTCCGGGAAAAACAATAAAAGAAACTAGAGAAATAAAAATTCTTCAAATTTTAAATGAAGTTAGAACTAAAATTGGGGAGATCGTTAAGAAAAATTTTCCAGACCATAATCCGGTTAAAAGCATGATTGTTTCTGGAGGTTCTGGAAATATGATGCAAATTACTCAAATGGCTTGCTGTGTTGGCCAACAAGCCTTAGGGAGTAGAAGAATTGATTATGGTTATAAAGACAGAACCTTATCTTTTTTCAAAAAAGGAGACCTTTCTCCTATCTCAAAAGGATTTATTACTAATCCTTTTATGAAGGGGTTGAGACCAGATGAATTTTTCTTTGGGGCAATAACTGGAAGAGACTCTTTGATGGATACTGCGCTTAGAACTCCAAAATCTGGTTATTTATATAGGAGGTTGGCTAATGCTCTTCAAGATATAAGGCAAGAATATGACGGAACAGTAAGAGATAGCAATAATAGAATTATTCAATTTAAATACGGAGACGACGGAATAGATGTCTCTAAACTTCATATCAAGGGAAAATTAGATCCTGGGGAGGCAATTGGAATTATCGCTGCTCAGTCTTTTGGAGAATCTTCAACACAAATGCTTTTAAGAACATTCCATACCGCTGGAGTCTCAGAAATGCAAATTACTCAGGGGCTTCCAAGAATAATAGAAATCTTTGATGCTAGAAAAAAACCATCGTCCCCAAAAATGGAAATTTATTTGAATAAGGATTTTAACAATGAAAGAGATGCAAAAATCTTTGCTGAAAAAATTAAAGAAATAACAATAAAAGAAGTTGCTGAAGAGATTAATTTAAATTTCGGCAATAAAAAAATTGAAATTATTGTTGATAAAAATGGGCTAAAAAAAACACATTCTTCTATAAAGACAATTGTTGAAAGGCTAAGTAAATTAGGATTTAAAGCAAAAGAGAAAACAGATTCCATTGTTATTGATGCTTCTGAATATAGCTTCAGAGAAATCTACAAACTTAAAGAAAAATTAAAATCAACTATTGTCTCTGGAATTAAAAATATTCGGCAGGTCTTAATTGTAAAAAGAAACGAAGATTTTATTGTGATGACTTTAGGAACAAATCTAGAGAGCATATTGGAATTAAAAGAAGTTGACAAAAAAAGAACAATATCAAATGACTTATACGAAGTTGCTAATATTTTTGGGATAGAGGCTGCAAGGCAATTAATCATAAATGAGATTCAAGAAGTTCTTAATGTTCAGGGATTAGATATTGATGAAAGACATCTTAAGCTTGTTGCAGATACAATGACTAACCCGGGAGAGGTTAAAGGGGTTACAAGAATTGGGATTATTGCACAAAAATCTTCGATATTGGCTAGAGCTACTTTTGAAACCCCTATTAAACAATTTGTCAATGCTTCAATTAAAGGGAGCCGTGAAAAATTATTAAGTGTTATAGAAAACATTATTTTGAATCAACCAGTTCCAATTGGAACCGGCCTTCCTGGACTTCTTGTAAAAATTATAGGCCCTTTAACAAAAAAAGAAGAAGAAAAGAAAACTGCGAAGGCAAAGGTTGTCGAGCAGGTTAATAAATAGGATTTTGTAATGGAACTTAATTCGCTGGGGTAAAATTACTTTCTAGTTGTCTGAGATTCCTTCTTATTATATCTTCTTTTTTTTTTATTAGTATCTTTTGTAACTCTCCTCTCTTGTCTTCTGCTTGCTTTAATAATTGTTCTAGTCCTTTTTCCCATGCGCCTGGTTTATATGTGCTCACTAAGTTCATCGAATCTTCATTATAGACCATAACCTCCCCCACTTCTATTGCTACGCCCCCCTGTGAACCATATAGAATTCCTTCAGAAGGACTTTCATGTCGTGACTTTGAAAAAAGATTCCTTATTTTCATTCCATTTTCATTAAACACAGCTTCCCCTGCCTCGTAAAAACATCCAGAAAAATAGAAACCCCCAAGGAATCTAGCTACTAATCTTGCTTTAGAACCTATCTTCCCCTGACGAGCTTGTTCTTGTCTTTTCTGCCTTAATTTTTCTAATTTGTCTCTCCTTGTTTGATAATCCATTGCCATCTTTTAATTAATTAAGAAAGACTTTATAAAAATTATGTCGTTTAGGAATATATTTCCAAACTTTAGTTAAGGTTTCTCTTTCTACATATCAAGAACATTTAAGGAAAGCGGAAATTAAACTTTTACCCTTTGTTGATAAGAGAGATTCTTAAACCAAATTCTTTACACTTATATCAGAAAGAAAATCTTTGGAGATTCTTTTACTTGCATTAATGATTTCTATCCCCAAAATATTTCCATCACCATCAAAATCAATAATTATATCTTCATCTATCTTTTTATTTGAAGCAAAATTCCCATTACGAAATTCTATATATACTGCATCAGCTTCTTTGTCAAATGTAATTTTCATATGTAGTAAATAGTTATAATCTTTATATATTTATCTTTTTCGTAAACGACTTCTATCTTTGCTCTTCCAATATCTTTTTGAGAATAGTAATTTCCTCCTCTTTTGTACGTTTTGTCCGGATGCTTAATAGCACTTACAATCTCTTCTTCAGTTATTTGTCTTCTCTTCATCCTGAATTTCGCATGTTCTGTAAAAATAATTTCCATAATTGATTGAAGCCCGTCACAATTATAAACTTTCTTATTACTCCGCTTTTCATTACATTTATAAACAAATCAATTATAAAGATTTTATCAACGATGGTTCAAACTATTGATATGCAGGATTTACGAAATTTGAATTTATTTTTAAAAATAACTGGAATAAGGACGCGGTATTGTTTTAAGTATAATGAAACAATTTTTTTCTGCGTTCCAAAAAATCTTCTCTCAATAACTATTGGAAGAGAAGGAAGAAATGTAAAAAAAATGAGCGAACTTTTAAGAAGAAAGATAAAAATTGTTATTTACCCAGAAAATCCGAGATACATCAATCAATTTATTAGGTCAATTGTTGATCCTCTAAAATTTAATAGCCTGGAAATAAATGGAAATGAAATAATTATCAATGCCGGCAAACAAAGTAAAGCTGCTTTAATTGGAAGAAACAAAAGGCGTTTATTAGAAATGAAAAAAATAGTCAAAGATTATTTCGGAAAAGAATTTAGAATCGCTTAGTTAAAAATTAAAATCAAAGAATCTTAAATCACGGTGAATTTTGGCTATAAAACTTTCAAGAAAGTTTTATAAACTAATTTTATCAACAATTAATTATGGGTCTTAAAAACGCAAAAAAATTAATAAGCAAGAGAAAGAAGTTTAGATGGAAAGACAGACATTATAAAATCAAAGCTCTTAATCTTTATGCTAAATCTGATCCTTTAGAAGGAGCCAATCAGGCAAAAGGGATTGTTTTACAAAAAGTTCAAAAAGAAGCAAAACAGCCAAATTCAGCGATGAGAAAATGCTGCAAGGTTCAGTTAACAAAAAATGGAAAACAGGTAACTGCCTTTATTCCTGGAAATCTGGCTCAAAAATTCATCGACGAACACGATGAAGTAATGATTGAAAGAATTGGAGGAAAGCAAGGAAGAAGCAAGGGAGATATCCCTGGAGTTCGATTTCAAGTTATTCAAGTAAATGACCAACCTTTACATAGATTATGGAAAGGGATAATTGAAAAAGGTAGAAGATAAAATGTTTAAAAGAAAAAATAAACCAATAATTAATGAATATGGAAGCTATAGCGGTCCTGATTTTGACTATGAAGATTCTCCGCGGCTTTATAAATCAATGCTTAAATCCATAAGAGAAAAAAGAGAAAAAGGATTATCTGAAAAAATTATTGGAGGAAAAATAAATGAGTGAAACAGAACAATTATCCAAATTTAAAATATTTGACTTGTATGACATGAACGGAATAGAAGTAAAAGATCTTGGGTTAAAGAATATAATTAATTTACAGCCAAAACTAATCTTAAAAAGCAGTGGAAGAAATGTTCAGAAATTTGGGCAATTAAAAACAAATATTGTCGAGAGATTAATGAATCGGCTCGCTGTTGCTGGGCATCGCGGTAAAAAGCATAAAATAGAAAAAGGCCACACAACTGGCAAATATTCAAAAAATATGAAAATTGTCCTGGATGCTCTTAAGATTATCGAAGAAAAAACAAAAAAAAACCCTGTTCAGGTCCTTGTTACTGCAATTGAAAATTCTGCGCCTAGAGATGAAGTAACTGTTATTGAATATGGAGGAGCTAGATATCCCCAAGCAGTTGACGTTTCTCCTTTAAGGAGAGTTAATCTCGCAATAAAACATCTTGTTCATGGGGCTGGTGATAAGGCATTTAATAAAAAGAAAAATATTACTCAGGCTCTGGCAGAAGAGATAATTATGGCTTCTGAAGAAAATGGTGAAAGCTTGGCAATAAGAAAAAAGAAAGAAAGCGAAGCCCAAGCAGATTCAGCTAGGTAAATTTAACTATAAAAAATGGTAGAAAAAGAAACACAATTTGAAAAAATAAAAAGAATTAGCAAGAACCAAAAACATATTCGTAATATTGCGACCTCTGCGCATATACATCACGGAAAAACTGCTCTGACCGACAACCTTTTAGCAGCTTCTGGGCATATGGCGGCTAAAAGTGCTGGAGATTTAGATGCGGGAATGGCAACTTGGCAACATTCTGATGAACAAGAAAGATTAATGACAGTTGATGCGGCAAATGTTTCAATGGTTCATGAATTCCATGGAGAAGAATATTTAATTAATTTAATTGATACTCCTGGGCATATTGACTTTTCAGGAAATGTCACAAGAGCTATGAGGGCTATTGATGGAACAGTGGTTCTTGTTTGTGCTGTTGAAGGAATAATGCCTCAAACAGAAACAGTTATCAAACAAGCATTAAGAGAAGGCGTTAAACCTGTTCTTTTTATTAATAAAGTTGATAGGTTGGTCAAAGAACTTAAACTTACACCAGAGGAAATGCAAGAAAGATTCATGAAAATTTTTTATGATTTTAATGAACTAATTAGAAAAATTGCGGATGAAGAATACAAAGAAAAATGGTCTGTTGACATAAAAGACGGCAGTGTTGCTTTTGGCTCTGCAAGAGAAAATTGGGCATTATCTATTCCATTTATGCAGAAAAAGAAAATTACTTTTAAAGATATTTTCAAGCTTTATGAGATGACAGAAGCAGAAAGAAAAGAATGGTGCTGGAAAAATGCCCCCCTGTACGCGGTTCTTTTAGATATGGTAGTTAAGCATCTTCCAAACCCACTTGAAGCACAAAAATATAGAATTCCTAAAATTTGGCGTGGCGAACTAGATAGTGATTTTGGAAAGAGTTTATTACATTGTGATAAAAACGGAAAAATTGCTTTTGTTATAACCAGAATTGTAATTGATCCTAGGAGTGGCAAAGAAATCTCAGCTGGAAGATTATTTTCAGGAACACTGAAAGCTGGGTTGAATGTTTATTTGAATTTGGCTAAGCAAAAACAAAAAATTCAACAATTATTTATTTACAATGGAATAAAACCAGAACAGGTTGAAGAGCTTAGTGCTGGAAATGTTCTTGCAATTGCTGGGGTCACTGGAGAAGCTGGAGAAACAATAACTTTAGAACCAGAAATTCCATTTCAAGAACTTAAACATATTTTTGAACCAGTTATCACAAAAGCAATTGAGGTTACAAAAACGGCAGACCTTCCAAAGCTTATTGAAATCTTAAAAAAAGTCGCAAAAGAAGATCCATCAATCAAAGTTGAAATTAATGAGCAAACAGGAGAGAGCTTAATTTCAGGTATGGGCGAGTTACATTTAGAGATTATTGAAAATAGAATAAAAACAGAAAAAGGGTTGGATGTAAAAACTTCTGCTCCCATAATTGTTTATAGGGAAGCCGTAAATAAAGAATCTAATGAGTGTGAAGGAAGAAGTCCAAACAAACACAATAGTTTTTATATAAAAGTTGCACCTCTTGAAGACAATATTTACGAAGCAATAAAAGCAGGAGATATTTCTGAGGGAAGAATTAAGAAAAAAAGTTTGGCTGTTACAGAGAGGCTTTCTAAACTTGGCTGGAGCGGAGACCAAATAAGGGATGTTAGAGATATTTACAAAGGAAATGTTTTCTTAGATGAAACACGAGGAGAAGTTCACATAGGAGAAGTGATTGACATGGTTTTGGATGCATTTGAAATGGTCATGAATCAAGGTCCAATAGCAAGAGAGCCATGCACAAAAATGAAAGTTTCTTTGGCTGATATTAGGCTTCACGAAGATGCAATTCATAGAGGTCCAGCGCAAGTTTATCCTGCAGTAAGAGAAGCGATTAAAGAAGCAATGGCTAAAGCAAATTCTTCTTTATTAGAACCATTACAAATTCATTTGATTGAAGTTCCAGAGAGTTTTATGGGAATCGTAACAAAATTAGTCAGCGGAAAAAGAGGGCAAATGATTAATGTAAAACAAGAAGCAGCTAATGCGGAAATAGAAGCAAAACTTCCTGTTGCAGAAATGATTGGCTGGAGCAATGATTTAAGAAGCGCGACAGAGGGAAGAGGAACTTCTTCGCTAAAAGACCAATTATTTGAACGAATTCCAGTAGGCATTCAAGGAGAGGTCATTAGGAAAATAAGGGAGCGAAAGGGGTTGAGTGAGAATCAGTAAATAAAACATAATAATGCTTAAAAAGAGAACAAACCAAAAAACAGTATGAGATTAAGGTTGGAAAAAATTAAGAGAATAACAAGTACAAAAGATTTGGAGACATTAAGCCAAGGGGAAATAATAAGAACCAATCATGGTGATTTGGTATTCTTTGGATATGATAAATATTACAATAATGTAGTAGATTGGAAATTAGAACTCATAGAAAGAGTCGATGGTGAAATTAGAACAATTAAAGTAACTTTGAATCATGTGGGCATTAGGTATTCTGGAGCAATAGAATTTGGAACTTATACAGAAAGTAGTCTTGGACCTAACGGAATTTGGAGGGATCATAAAATCATAGAAGAATATAAATCAAAAGATAATTTTTTAAAAACTTTAGATCTAAAAGAATTATAAACAAAGGCACCCAATTAAAAAATAGACAAAAAATCAAAGATTTTTAGCTATAAACTTAAGGAAAAGTTTATAAACCTAATTTTTTATTAATGATTATTAAAAATTTCTTAATGAAATTTTACTTCCTTAAATAAGGAAAAACAAAAAATGGCAAAAACAAAACCAAATATGAATGTTGTTTTCGTCGGGCATGTTGACGCTGGAAAGTCAACCATAGTTGGAAGATTATTGTTTGATTCCGGATTAGTTTCTGAACAAGAAATGAAAAAGCTTAAAGAAGAAACAGTAAAATACGGAAAAGCTGGATTTGAATTTGCTTATGTAATGGATGAAATTAGAGAGTCAAGAGAAAGAGGGGTTACTATTGATTTAGCATATAAAAAATTAATGACTCAAAAATATCAAATAACAATCATTGATGCTCCTGGACACAGAGATTTTGTTAAAAATATGATTACTGGGGCCTCACAAGCTGATTCTGCATTTTTAGTAATTTCTGCACCTTCTGGAGTTGAAGCACAGACAACAGAACACTTATGGTTATTAAGAACAATGGGAGTAAAAAACCTGACTATTGCAATCAACAAGATGGATGCAGTAGAATATTCAGAAAGCAAATTTAATAAAGTCAAAGAAGATGTTTCAAAATTATTAAATCAAGTTGGTATAAAAGCAGATGCAACAACTTTTATTGCTTGCTCTGGTTTAAAAGGAGATAGTATTGTAAAGAAATCTGATAAAATGAATTGGTACAAAGGACCAACAATTTTAGAGCAATTAGATTTATTCACAGCACCAGAACTACCAACAAATCTTCCAATGAGAATGCCTGTTCAAGATGTTTATGAAATTACTGGTATTGGCACTGTTCCTGTTGGCAAAATTGAAACAGGAATTTTAAAAGTTGGACAAAAAGTTAGAATTCTTCCTGGAAGAACAGGGGAAGGAATTAATGGGGAGGTTAAAACTATTGAGGCTCATCATGAATCAATGTCTGAAGCTCTCGCAGGAGAAAATGTTGGTGTAAATATTAGGGGAATAGGCAAAAAAGATATTGCTAGGGGGGATGTTATTTGTGATGCATCCGCACCAATTCCAATTGTCCAAGAATTTATAGGACAAATTGCTGTAATTAACCATCCTACTGTTTTAGCTAAAGGATATACCCCTGTATTTCACATACATACGGCTCAGGTTCCATGTCAGATTATAGAAATAATTGAACAGATTGACCCAAAAACAGGTCAAGTTATTAAACAAAATCCTGATTTCTTGAAAAATGGGGATGTTGCTAAAGTTAGAATTAAGCCCCAAGGAAATCTTGCTTTAGAAACCTCAAAAGAAAATCCGTACATGTCAAGATTCGCAATTAGAGACGCTGGTTTAACTGTTGCTGCTGGTATGTGCATTCAGATTACAAAAAAGAAATAATTCTAAAATGTGTGATATGTTATATGTTGGCTCAAATTCAGTAAAGAGGCGGGAAGTATCGAGAATATTTAAGAAAAATAGTATAGAATTTGTCGCTTCTAATGAAGGGATGGAGAAAATAAATTCTGGAAAATATAATCCAATAATTCTTCAAGGAGATTTAAAGAAGTTGCCAGACTTTTTTGAACAATCTAAATTAAAGGAGTTGCATGTTCTCGTAATTTAACCTTAAAAGTGGAAAAATTTATAAACGTCTTTTATGTGTAATATTTTGTAGAAATGTATCATTTAGATTATTATTTTCACAATCACATTCACTTAGATTTAGATTATTTAAGAAAGTGGAATTAGAGAGATATTTTTCTATTTGAAACTTTGTTTCAATTAAATTAAAAAGGAATTAAAAAAATAATGGCAAAGCTAAAATCAAAAGATTTTGCAAAACCCATTTTAACGAGTAAAAATGGCTAAAGTAAGTCCAGTATCTATTAAATACATGATACATGCTGATTTTACAGCTGAAGGAGCATTAGAAAAGCCAGACGTAATTGGAGCAGTATTTGGGCAGACAGAAGGGTTGCTTGGAGCAGACCTTGAAATGAGAGAATTACAAAAAGAGGGAAAAATAGGCAGAATTGAAGTCGATTTAGAAAGAAAAGACAAAATCACTGTTGGAAAAATCAAAATTCCAACTGCATTAGACAGGTCAGAAACAACCTTAATTGCCGCAGCTATTGAAACAATTGAAAGAATTGGACCTTGCGACTCTCAAATTGAAGTAGAAAGAATTGAAGATGTTAGGGGAAGTAAAAGGGATTATATTATTGACAGGGCCAAGAAATTAATGAAGGAAATTGAAGGCTCAACAGACTCTAGAATCATCTCCAATGAGATTAAAGATTCCACAAGAATGGCAAATATCCAAGAATACAGTGCAGACAAACTTCCTTGTGGGAATATTTCTGGGGATGAATTAATTGTTGTTGAAGGAAGAGCGGATGTGCTCAACTTAATGAGAAACGGCATTAATAATGTTATTGCTATGAATGGAACAAAGCTACCAAATGCTATAAAAGAATTAGCAAATGAAAAAGAAATAACTTTATTTATTGATGGAGACCGAGGAGGCAGATTAATTGCTCAAAATGTCATGGATAATGCCCCTGTAAAATATATTGCTTGTGCGCCTGATGGAAAAGAAGTTGAAGAATTAGAAGGCAAAGAAATTCTTATGAATCTTAGAAAAAGAGTTTCTCCTGAAATCTTTTTTTATAAAAAGAATGAAACTTTTAATCTTCCTGA
>Ga0315295_10003167_pt1 | contig 13990 bp, 10 predicted proteins | sample YL17G14_0_MG_FD_204453 | JGI IMG/M metagenome (GOLD analysis project Ga0315295, IMG submission 204453) | Sediment microbial communities from Yellowstone Lake, YNP, Wyoming, USA - YL17G14_0 | ecosystem: Environmental > Aquatic > Freshwater > Lake > Sediment | place: USA: Wyoming | collected...
CAAATCCTCAAGGGCACTATTGGTTGCTGGGGGAGTGGTTGGGGGGCTATTGGCCCTGACAAAACTTGCGGGTTGGGTGTTTGTACTTTCGTTTGCGGCTCTTCTGCTCTACTGGAAATTTAAAATCAAAGATATTTTGCATTATCTCATTCCGGCTATTATTATCGGATCGCTTTCATTTGTTTGGGGTCTTTGGCTGGCACCCAAATTGTTTTTGGATTTATTCCTCTTTCAAAGTGTCGAAAGAGGGTTTATCGGTTCAATCAATCTTTTGGTAACTGCTTTTAAGGTCAGCATTTTTAATTTTCCAGTAGACGGTTGGTGGATTGGTGGCTTTATTGCCCTTCTTCTTATTCCCAAAAAGCGGGAGTATATGCCAATGATTTTTAGCATAGTCGCGACGCTTTTTTCGGCGCTTTGGCTGGTGGGGGCAAATTTCCCCTGGTATTTTATTCCGCTTATTCCTTTTGCCTCGATTGCCATCGCCCTTTTCTTCTATAATCTGGCAACATCTCCGACATTTTCGTCCATTCTTCTGGCATTTTTGGTATTTGTCTCCAGCAGTTTCTATTGGGGATACGGGGTTTTTCAGAAGAATCAGCCTTTCGGAATATATAGACTTTTATTTCTAATTTTTGTCGGGGCCGGAGCATTTTGGGCATTCTATAAAAAGAGCAAGAGATTTAAGAAGGTGTGGTTTTGGGGTGTGATACTACTTCTATTGACCCTGACCCTTCTTAACCGAAGATCTCTGTTCTTTATTCTGGACAATTGGGGAAAGCTTCCATTAATCTATACACCAGGGACTTTCTAATGAAAAACATTTGGTTGGTTTTATTGATTCTTGCTGCTTCGTTTCTCCTTTTCTCTTACAGAATAACCCAGGTTCCGCCCGGGATAAATGGTGACGAAGCGTCGATTGCTTATAATGCGGTTTTGCTTGCCGACTCCGGTAGGGTCGAGGCGGGTAATAGATTTCCTCTCTTTATTGCTACGGGCTCCGACTGGAAACAGCCTGTTACTTTTTATCTAACCGTTGCGGCCTTTAAAATTCTCGGCCCCTCATATGAAGTGCTTCGGGGAGTAAGCGTTTTTATTGCACTTACGGGCGCGGTCTTACTTTTCTTCCTGGCAAAAGAATTGCTGGGGGTGAGTGCCGGGATAGTAGCGATACTTCTTTTTGTTTCGACCCCGATAATATTGATTCAGTCCCATTTGGCACTTGAGAACATTGCCCCGCTTCCTTTTATCACCCTTTGGTTATGGATGTTTGTCAAATACATTAAAAAGGAGGATACGAAATTTCTGATTTTTGCGGGGATTGCCCTTGGGGCAGGAATTTTTTCATATTACGGCATGCGGCTTATTGTTCCTATTTTGGCAGCAATGACCATCGTGTATATCAGAAAGACTAGGCCAGTCTTATCATTTTTAGGCGGCACCGCTCCCTTTATTCTTCTTCTTGCTTGGGCCTATTTTCACTATCCGGGAGCGGTCTTCGGGAATAACTCATTTATCCCAATAACTACTTATCAACGATTTGTTCTGCCGTATCTTTCAATTTTTGACCCCGTTTTCCTATTCTTAAAAGGAGATGCGACTATTTATCATTCAACCGGGACCACGGGAATGTTTCTCTTGGCCAGCCTTCCTCTTTTTGTCTTGGGGGTAGTTAAGGCGATAAGAGAAAAGAGCAACATTTATCGCTTTTTGCTGATTTGTTTTTTTCTTGCACCAATCCTTTATGTCTTCGTCGGCGAAAGCTACAGGGCCAGCAGGCTTTTGGCTGTTATTCCCTTTTATCTTCTGATATCGTCCTTGGGTTTTGTGTACCTTACAACCATAAAGCCCAGAGCGTTTAAATTATTGGGAATAGTGAGTGTCTTAATATTAATTGTTGTTAATTACATCAGCTTTGCTAAAGACTATTGGTATTTATACCCAGAGAGGGCGATTAAATCATTCTCCAGCCCCTGGCACTCTATTTATAAGGTTCTTAACGAAAAGTACAAAGAGGGATATAAAATATATCTACTGACAGACATGGCGGGAGGAAGAGAAGATCTAAAGTTTTTTCAGGCCGTCTACCCCTTTACCTTTAGCGAATGGAGGAAAGGGGAAGCCATATTGCCCAAAAGCGCCCTCTTGGCCTATCCTGACTTGTTAAGCCCGAAAGAAAAGAGCGACCTTAAAGAAATATATACCAATTATTATTCCCACAGCATTTTTCTGAAGGAATGAAGAGATTTTTAAGAATAATCAGCAAACCGGCAGTAATACTCCTCTTAATAGTTTCACTCGGAGCTTTCCTGCGTTTCTTTAAGCTTTCCTTATTTCCTATACAGCTAAGCCATGACGAGGTGACACAGCTTTACGATGCGATTTCGATTGTGAGAACGGGGAAAGATATCTACGGGAATAAACTTCCTTTTATCTTTCCGTCCGTAAACGATTTTAAGCCTCCCTTTTACACCTATGCGACAGCGATGGTCTATAAAATATTCGGTTGGCAGGAGGTAACCGTTAGGATTACGGGAGCTTTCTTCGGAACGCTACTAATCGTTGGGGTCTACTTTTTTGTAGACAAGCTTATCCGCAAAAAAAGCGTTGCTTTAATTGCGGCGGCTCTTGCCGCCATTTCACCTTTTGAAATTTTCTATTCCCGAAAAAGTTTTGAAAATCAGACGGGAATATTTTTGATGTTTACCGCATTTTCTTTACTGGCGGTTTACTTACGGGACAAGAAGATAAAATATTTCTACGCGGGAGCAGTTATTTTAGGAATTGCTTCATATGTCTATTTCGCCCAAGCGGTGATTATTCCCATTCTTTTGACTGCATTTATCATTATTTTTTGGAAAAAGTTTAAACCCCTTAAAATAGGCCCCCTTGTTCTTTTTCTTCTGGTGGCTGCACCCCTTTACTATATGATTTTTGTTAATCCTGCCACTCGAGACCGCACCTCGAAAGTATTTATAACCCAGGATGCACGTTTGGCGGAAAAACTGGCAGTCCAAAAAGGGGAAGTCGGAAAACTTTTTACCATCGCCGGCTATAGTGCGGTAAGATATGTCCGTCAATTTTCTCCCAAATATTTATTTTTCGAGGGGCTGAATATGACCGAAGGCAAGAGAGACGTGGGGCCCCTATTTGCGGTTTCCATTCCGTTTTTGCTTGCCGGGATCTATCTTTTGGCTAAGGACAAAAAACTTGTTGAGGGAAAGTTATTTATCCTAACCTGGATTCTGGTGGGATTTATTCCCAGCGGATTGACCTTTGAAGACTATAGTCCCCATAGGGCCATAATGGCCTTTACGATGCTCAATATCGTTTCCGCTTTTGGAATATTCTGGTTTTATAAGAAATTTGGCAAGGTCGCAATTTTAATTTTGCTTGTTCTTTTTGGGATTAACTTAGGCTTCTTCCTAAAAAGATATACCCTCAACTATCCTATTGAGAGAAGCGAGATGTTGCAGTATCCTTTTCGTGAGGTTGCCCAATATGCTTGGGAGAATTACGATAAATACGATACAATCGTTTTCGATCCCAAGTTCGGTGAGTTTAAACCTTGGATAGCAACGGGCACGCATTATTACCTGGGCTTTTACGGAAAGTACCCCCCAGAGAATATGCAGGAGGAGTTTAAGATAGGCGATCAGGCAAAGCGGGAGACGACGTTCGGCAAATTTGATATCCGGGCCGTCTATTGGCCGAAGGATCAATATCTGAAAAATACGCTGATAATTGCCAGCCATTGGAGTCTGCCGGCCGATTTTGAACAGAAGGAGAAGGCTAAAATATTGAAAATTATTTATTTCAGAACAACAGCGCCAGCTTTTTATATTATTAAAACATGAGCAAGAAAAATCCCACAGTGGTTGTAGTGATGCCGGCTTATAATGCGGCCCGGACTGTTAAGGATACCCTGGAGGAGATCGAACCGAAGTACAGAAAACACGTGATTCTGGTTGACGATGAGAGCAAAGATAATACTGTTGAGGTTGCAAAAAAGTTAGGCATTACGGTTTATGCCCACCCCAACAACACCGGCTATGGAGGCAACCAGAAAACTTGTTACTGGGAAGCCTTAAAGTTCAATCCGGATGTGGTTGTCATGCTTCACCCCGATTACCAATACGACGGAACCGTGATGGGGGATTTGATTGAACCGATATTAAGAGGGAAACGCGATTACATGTTTGGTAGCCGAATTCTGACCCGCGGCGGGGCACTGGCGGGAGGTATGCCCAAGCTAAAATATTTCCTCAACAGGCTAGATACCATTTCGGAGAATATCCTCTTGGGGGTTAATTTCAGCGAACACTTTTCCGGCTACCGGGCTTTTTCGAAGAAGCTTTTACTCACCGTTCCTTTTCAAAGATTCTCCAACGATTTTGTTTTTGACCAACAGATGAAAGTTGCCGCAATTAGCTATGGTTTTAGGATAGGGGAGATCCCAATCGAGACCCGTTATCACGATAAAGCGTCGTCCATCAAATTTCTAAGGGGAGCAAAGTTTTTGCTTGAGACATATTGGGTTATTGGTATCTACCTACTTCATTTATGGGGAATCAAAAAAAGTAAATATTTTGCTCCGAGGAAATAAGGAATGTTTTTCTCAATAGCCTTACCCCTGATAGTTATTGCTGCAAACGTTTGGACATACAGAATTTATCAGACATCGATACTTATGCTTCTACTGCTTGTTGCCCAAACTATAACCCTTTTTGTTATCCTGATAAAAAAACACATCAAGATTTTATATGCCCCCCTTTTCGTATTATTTGTACTTTACTCACTCGTACAGTTTAAAGAATTTACGTTGAGTACGATTATTAAGGTTGATTCAAGTCCGGAGGTAATGGAAATTGAGCTGAGACAGCCATACTACAGGACGGAACTTAATTGGGTTTATTGGAACAGATATGGGAAAAGATATTTTGATGATATAAAACCCATTTTTGACAAATATACCATCAGGTTATATTCCGGACTGGATCTCACTCGGTATTTTGGTGATTATAGAATAATTTTCTTTCCACTCTTTGTTTTGGGATTAATCTCTTTGTTAAAAACCTCGAATAGATTTATGTTGATCTTTTTCTTGCTATCTTTTCTCGCTCAAGGCTTGTTTCAAATAAGAGAAGGTACGGGTTATGTTTATTATTATCCGATTATCAATGCCACTGTCGCGTACGGGATATATAAAATTTTGAAAAGGTGACAAAGAAAAATAAAATTGTTTATGTCTTTTTATTCTTAATCCTCGTTGTTGCCGGCTTTTTTAGATTTTATAAACTTGGTGAGGTGCCTTTAGGAATGGCACCCGACGCCTTCTCGCAGGCCTTTAACGCCTTTTCAATTCTACATACGGGGAAGGACATGTATGGTGAGAGCTTCCCGATACTGTTTCGCGCCTTTGGTTCTTATCAGCCTCCCTTATATACCTACATGACCATTATCCCGATAGTCTTTTTCGGGAACACAATGTACTCTGCTAGTTTTGTTTCGGCATTTTCGGGAATTTTAGCAGTGGCATTAACCTATTTAATAATTTCGAACATCTTCCGTTTTAAAAAAGATAATAGAATTGGTCTACTGGCCACTTTGTCGTTGGGAATCGCGCCTTGGGCAATCTATTTTAGCCACAACCCTCTCGAGGCAAATTTAGCCCTAACAGTTTTTCTTCTTGGATATTTTTTGCTGATTAAGTCGTTGGATAATATTCACCTATTTCCGTTAGCCGCAGTCGTCATGGGACTCTCCACCCATGCCTACTACAGCGAAAGAATAATCGGGCTACTCTTTTTCCTATTTTTTATCCTGTGGTATAGAAAGACGTTGGGAAAAAACAAAAAGCTAGTTTTCCTGGGCATATTTCTATTTTTCATTATCCAGATTCCCCATTTGATAATACTATCTAGCGGAGCTTTTGCGAGGAGGTGGGATCAAGTCGGATATCCAAGAGAGGGGATAAACGTCATCAAATCTTTTTTCAATCAATATTTGATTTATCTTTCTCCCAAATATTTGTTTAGCGATGCGGGAGAAGGTTTAGGAAGATTGATGCCGGACATGGGGCCATTTTTTAGCTGGCTATTGATCCCTTTCTTGTTGGGAATAAAGTTTTTAAGTAATCTAAAAAATAAAAGTCCAATCGTGCCATTAATCTTTTTGGGGGCGATTTCACTTATTCCGGCATCTCTAACCGGAGATGTTTTCTATCCCCTTAGAACCCTCGAGTTTCTCTGGTTTATTACCATGCTTATTTCCTTCGGCATTTATTATTTGATAGCCAGAGCCGACAAACTTCTTCCTTTAATATTGTTGGCAATAACGTGCTATTCCCTTTTCTCTCTGTTTAATTCCTATTTTGTCTTATTTAAGTACAAGACCGCGAAGTATTATTCATCCGAATACGTAAAACTCATAGATTATTTGGACAAGTATAGCGACAGGCAGATAGTAATAGATACGGGGAGAGATCCTGCTGAAGGGTTAAGGATTGCCTATTTCAAAAAGATTGACCCGCTGATAATTCAAAAACAATTACGATCTCAAATGCAGACCCCATATTACAGTGGTCAGGTCAACGCGAAAGAGCTAATAAGGATAGGGAATATCGAAGTAAGGCCCATTAGCCGGAGTGAAGATGCATGCCTTCCGAATACTATTTTGATAGGAGACAGCTTATCAATTTCTCCAGAGCAAGCAAGGACATATAATCTTAGCCCGGAATTTGAAGTTCAGGACGTAAATTATGACCCTGCCCTCACGGGATACTCGACGCACCCTTCCGGTAATTGCAATAAGCTATAATCGATTAGATGGCAAAGTACGCCAAATCACTGTTTATATTGCTTGTGATTCTTCTCGCTTTCGTTTTGCGTGTTTACAAAGTTACATGGAACCCCCCGGCTCTAAACTGGGACGAGGTATCTATTGGTTACAATGCCTATTCCATACTTAAAACAGGCAAAGACGAGTGGGGAAAGTCCTTCCCGTTGCACTTCAAATCTTACGGGGAGTATAAACTGCCGGCACAAATTTATGCGTCAGTTCCGGGAATTGCCGTATTCGGACTCAATGAGCTGGGGGTCAGGATAACTCCAGTTGTCTACGGAACATTGACGGTTCTGCTGTTATATTTCCTGACCAGGGCACTCTTTGCAAACGAATTTATAGCCCTGACTTCCGGCTTTCTTCTGGCTATCTCCCCCTGGCACATTCAGCTTACTCGGGCATCTTTTGAATCATCATTCTCCGTCTTTTGGGTGGTAATGGGTCTTTGGTTCTTGGTTAAGGGATTTAAAAAACCTCTCTGGTGGATTTTGGCAACCATCCCTTTTGCCGTCTCGGTTTATACCTACAACAGCGCCAGGGTATTTACCCCGCTTTTTCTCTTAGCAACTGCATTAATCTTCAGAAAGGAAATCTGGAAGCACAAAAGAGAGGCAATTTTTAGCGGAATATTATTTACCCTACTGATGCTTCCCCTTATTCCCTTTGTCGTCTCCGGTGAGGCCAAGGCGCGCTACAAGCTGGTAAGCATTACCGATGATGCCGGACTTATCCCTAGGATAGAAGAGAGGAGAAATTTGTCCAAGTTCCCGCCGTTTCTTACCAATCTTATCCATAACAGGGTGACCTATGTGGGTTTTTACTTTGCCCAGAATTATCTGGCCCATTTTTCTCCCGACTTTCTTTTTGTCAGCGGTGCCCCGCATAAACAGCACCATGTTCAGGGGGTGGGAGAGCTTTATGCTATACAGGCGCCATTTGTTTTGTTGGGACTTTACTATCTGTTTAAGAAGAAATCCAAGTTCCGCTGGCTTATCATCTCTTGGCTTTTGATAACCTTTGTCCCGGTTGCGACCACCAACGACAGTATCCCCAACGCCCTAAGAACCCTAATTGCCGCCCCTGCATATCAAATTATTACTGCTCTTGGGGTCTATTGGGTCTATGTTTTGGTTAAACCTAAAGGGAAATTAGCATCATGTTTCCTTTGGGGGACAGCGGGATTAATCCTAATTATCAGTTTTGCCTCATATCTCGGGAGGTACTACAAGATTTATCCTGTTGCCTATTCCCGCGATTGGCAGTACGGCAATAAGCAGGTAGTTGCCTATATCAAGGATCACTATTCTGATTACGATTTGATTGTTTTTAGCCGCCACTACGGAGAGCCGCATATGTTCACGCTTTTTTACCTTGGCTATGACCCGGCCAAATTTATGAATGATCTCAATCTGGTGAGATTCGAAACCTTCGACTGGATAAGGGTTTTGGCGTTTGACAAGTTTTATTTTCCGGATTTGGGTGATGAAGGAACAAAATATGAGGATATCAAGAAAGATTATCCCGGAAAGAAAATCCTTTTCATCGGTAAACCCGGAGATTTTCCCGAAAACATAGCCAAACTTAAGACAATCGATTTTCTGGACGGAACCCGCGCCTTCGAAATAGTAGAGGCCAAATGAAGAAGATTTACCTGGCTTTGGCGGCTATTGCGGCAATTTTCTTGTTGTCCCGCCTGGTCAAAATTTCTTCGGTTCCACCGTCGGTTTATTGGGACGAGGCCTCGATCGGTTATAACGCCTATTCGGTTTTAAAGACAGGGAAGGACGAGTGGGGAGAATTTCTCCCCCTACATTTCAGGGCCTTCGGAGAGTTTAAGCTTCCGGTTTATATTTACTCGGTAGCCCTTATGGAAGTTTTCTTCGGTCTTTCCGAAATTGCTGTCAGGTTGCCTGCCGTAATCTTTTCCTTGGGGGCGGTAATTCTAACATTTCTTGTTGCCCGCAGGGTTTTCAAGAACGATTTGGCGGCAATAATCTCTGCCCTTTCTATGGCTTTGTCCCCCTGGATTTTTATCTTTTCCAGAACTGGCTATGAGGCGACAGCCGGGCTGGCGTTCTTCCTTCTCGGACTTTATCTTTTCTTGTTGGAAGGCAAGAAGACTGTTTTCTTTCTGGCGGGTACACTTGCCTGGATCGCCTCAATGTATAGCTACAACGCTTTCAGGATTGTAATTCCACTAACGGGAGTTGTGTTAATAATTTATTTTTTCAGGGAAATTAGGCTAAATGTTGGAAAATATATCAAAGTTATCCTTGTTTCTTTGTTTATCCTCGGAGTCTCTGCTTTTCCAATAGCCAGGCTTTACACAAAAGATGTGGGGGCTGCCCGTTTTAATACCGTTTCGGTAGGAGCTCCCTCGGAGTTTATCTCCAATTACTTGTCACATTTTTCTTTCAGGTTTTTATTCAGCCGGGGCGATGCAAATCTTAGAAGCCAGATGCCGGGAGTGGGCCAACTATACTATATAGAACTGCCGCTTCTACTTGCCGGTACTATCTTTATGTTTAAGAGCCGGAAAAAACTGTTCCTTTTGCCCTTGGCGCTTCTTTTACTAGCTCCAATTCCTGCAGCAATCACTCGGGAATCTCCCCATGCCTTAAGAGCAATTACTATGCTGCCTTTCTTGGCGATGATTTCCGGAGCCGGGGTTGCTTTTATTGCCTCCTTACTACCGAAATACAAGAATATCTTTATCGGGGTTGTTGTGGTTGCCTACCTTGCGTTTTTTGAGACGTATATCCAGGGTTTTTTCAACCTTTATCCCATTCAATCCTCTTCAGATTGGCAATACGGCTACAAAAGAGTATTTACCCAGTATCAAGCTGAGTTTTCAAATTATGACAAGGTAATCGTTTCCGAAAAGTATGCCCAACCCTATATTTTTGCCCTCTTTTATTTGAAGTACGATCCGTTACGATTTCAAAAGGAAGCGGTACGTACTACACCCGATAGATGGGGCTTTTCCTCCGTGGAAAAGTTCGACAAATTCGTTTTTAAAAAGATTACCGGCCAGGATTATGTGGGGAAATCTCTGGTTTTTGCCTCGGACGAAGATGCCGTTAAGGCAACTGCCTCTTCAAGCATAAAGTTTCTTAACGGGATGGAAGCTTTTAAGGTTTTTAAGCAGTGAAGAAATACTTAATCTACCTATTTCTCGGTGGGGTAATATTACTGGCGGCATTTCTGAGGTTTTACAAACTTACCCAGGTGCCGCCGTCTCTTTCTTGGGACGAAACCGCAGTAGGCTATAACGCCTTTACCATTGCCAACTGGGGGAAAGACGAATGGGGGAAGGTCTTTCCGGTGGTATTTAAATCTTTCGAGGACTATAAACACCCTGTCCACATCTATGCGACGGCAATCTCTGTAAAACTTTTTGGTCTTTCTGAGTTTTCGACCAGGTTTCCGGCAGCCCTATTTGGTGTGGCCAATGTAATTGTTATCTTTTTTTTGGCTCGGGAGCTTTTCAAAAGTAAACTTCTCGGGCTTATCGCAGCACTATTTTTGGCCGTCTCTCCGTATAACCTACAGTTTTCTCGGTTTAACCATGAACTGAACTTTGCCGTATTTTTCCTGATGCTGGGGATGTTTCTATTTTTGCGGGGAGTTAAAAAAAAGAATTACTTATTGTCTCTGTCTTTCTTTTCTTTCGGCCTCAGCTTTATTTCTTACCACAGTGCAAAAATTGTGGTCCCGCCGATAATTATTTTGTTAATTCTTCTAAACCTTAAGAATTTAACTCCGGTAAAGAAACAGTTTACCGTCGGACTTTTAGTTCTTGCCCTTTTTGCCGTTCTGGTGGTTTCGAATAAAAACCTGTTGGGGTTTGCCAGGATTAAGCAGACCTCATTTTCAAAGAAAGAAATTGAGGGGACGCTAATCTTCAAAAAAACCGGAAATAAACTCCTGGGGACGGTAGAAATAGCCACCAGGCAATACCTCGCTCATTTTTCCTATAAATATCTCTTTGTGTCGGGGGATTCAAATCCCAGACATTCGACTCAAGCCGTCGGGGAATTTTACAAAATTGATTTGATATTTTTAATTACGGGAACCGCTTTCCTTTTCTGGCAAATTCTTATCAAAAAGAAATGGAACTTACTGGTTCTGCCAGCTTGGGCTCTTTTGGCACCTTTCCCTGCCGCAGCGGTTAATGAAGCTCCTCATGCCGCCCGGGCCATGTTTATGACCGGAAGTTGGCATATTGTTGCCGCTTTGGGGTTTTACTTTTTGATTACCCTTTTCCGAAACAAAATAGTCAGGGTTCTGGTTGGCCTGGTCGGGCTTACAGGATTGGGGTACTTTATGACCCTGTATTTAAAGGACTATTACCAAGCTTACGCAGCCAGAAGCGCGATTGAATGGCAATACGGGATGAAAGATATCGCCAACTATCTAAAAAGCCAGAAAAACGTTGGAGCAGTCTATATGACCGATATCCGCCAACAGCCATATATTTTTCTGCTTTATCATTTAAAGACCCCTCTACCCCAGTTTTTGCAGACGGTAAGGTACAACGAAACAAAAAGTAGAAGCTATAGTTCGGTTTCGTCCTTCGGCAAATATCACTTTTTGGGAGATATGGAATTTGCCTATTCGTATCCGGCCTACGGAATCTATTATGTTCTGACCGGATCTGAGTATACAGGTCTTTTCTACAAGAAAGATTTTGAGGTTAAAAAGAAAGTCTTATACCCCAACGGAAGCGATGCATTTTATATAGTCACCGCGAAATAGTACAATTGCCCATGAGAATCGGGATAATCGGAGCAGGCTTTACCGGCCTGGCCGCAGCCAATCAGCTACTGAAGAAGGGGCACAAGATAGAAGTTTTCGAATCTGCAGCTGTCCCCGGAGGGCTAGCCGCTGGGTTTAGGCAAAAGGGCTGGAAGTGGCCTTTGGAAAAACACTACCACCACATCTTCGAATCCGACCGAGCGATTATCAATTTTGCCTCTGAGTTAAAGCACAAAATCACGTTTATAGTTGCAACAACCTCGACGCTTACCTCCAAAGGCATTTATCCTTTGGATACACCCATCTCTCTACTGCATTTTCCTGGGCTTAGCCTGCTGGATAAAATCAGAGTCGGAATATGTATCGGTTTTTTGAGGTTAACCCCCGTCTGGAAGCCTCTGGAGCGGGTAAAAGCGGAGCGTTATCTGAAAGACTGGATGGGGGACAGAGCCTGGAAAGCATTGTGGCAAAGCCTGTTCGAAAAGAAATTCGGAAGATTCCATAAGGGAGTTCCGGCTTCGTGGTTTTGGGCCAGGATCAAAAAAAGAAGCAAAAAGTTAGGTTATCCCATTGGTGGATTTACGGGGCTTGCCGATAAGGCGACAAAACACATCAAAAGGTTCGGAGGGGAATTTCACTTTAATACTTCAATCAATCGAATTAGCAGAAAATACGGTATTATATACCTAAGAACGAATGAAGGAAAAGAATATGTTTTCGACAAAGTTATTTGTACTCTTCCCTCGGTACTATTCGCCAATATTACACCGACTCTTCCTTCGGATTATGTAAAAAGCCTCGGGAGACTCAAGGGAATAGGGGCGGTCACGTTAGTATTGACACTCAAAAAGCACTTACTTAAAGATGTTTACTGGCTAAACATAGGCTTGGAGGATTTCCCTTTTTTGGCGCTTGTGGAACATACAAATCTGATAAGCCCCGCTCACTATAAAGGCGAGAGAGTTGCCTACGTCGGTAACTACTTGGAGGCAGGCCACCCCTTCTTTAAGTTGTCGGCCAAAGAGCTTATGGAAGAGTTTTCACCCTATCTGGTTAAGATAAATCCGGATTTTAGGAAGAGTTGGATTAAAAAGGCGGAAGTGTTCAAAACCAATTTCGCACAACCCATTGTCACTCTTAATTATTCGAAAAGGATTCCTCCACTAAAAACTCCGATTGAGGGGTTATATCTTGCAAACATCCAGCAGGTTTACCCCTGGGACAGGGGGACCAACTACGCTGTTGAATTGGGGGAAAAAGTTGCCGAGCTCATCGGATAAACCTTATACTTGGGTATGCCGACACTCTCTGTTGTTCTTGCCACCCGAAATGAAGAGGCCAATTTAGGTGACTGTTTGGCTTCGGTTAGAAACCTGGCTAACGAGATCATTGTCGTCGATGAGTCCTCGGAGGACAAAACCGTTGAGATTGCCAGAGATTACGAAGCCAAGGTTAAGATTGTCCAACACGAGCCGATTTTCCACAAGACCAAGCAAAAAGCCATGGATTTGGCCACCAGCGATTGGATACTCCAACTCGATGCGGATGAAAGGGTAACTCCGTATCTGGCCAAAGAAATTAAAAAAGTTCTTTCTCTGACACCGGTTGAGCTGGAGCAGTACCAAAAAACCCTCCCCAAAAGAAAACTTTTTCTGCGCCATCAGAAAATTGTTGCCGAGAGGGATGGGCCCGTAGGTACAACCGGTGGAGCCTATGTGGCATTTTTTATTCCCAGACTTAATTATTTCTTGGGAAGATACCTTCGCTACGGCGGGGTATATCCGGACGGGGTGATCCGTCTGGTAAAAAAAGGTAGAGCGACCTTCCCTGCCAAAAGCGTACACGAGCAGCTGGAAGTTGACGGTCGGGCAGGTTGGCTGGCAAACGATTTGGTGCACATGGCCGACCCGACATTTACCAGGTATCTTGCCAGGAACAGCTACTATATTGACCTTTTGGCCAAGGATTTGAGAAAGCAGAAAGTCCAAAAGAGCCTTGCCCAGGGATCAAACTATTTTCTGGTAAAACCAGTTTGGTGGTTTTTCTTGACCCAGATAAGGCACAAAGGGATTCTTGATGGCTGGCAGGGAATTGTTTTTTCTTTCTTTTCCGCTTTGAGATTCCCCAGAGCATATTGGAGGTATCTAAGACATGATTAAGGTAGCTATCGATTCCGGTCCTACCAAAAGCGGAGATGCCTTAAGGGGAATCGGAGTTCACACCGTAAATTTAGTTAAGCATCTGCGCTTATTGAAGGATTTGGATGTTGATGTGGTCGATTTCTCCAAGACGGATTTGTCCCGTTACGATATTGCTCACTACCAGAAATTTCACCCGTATTTTTTCAGTATTCCTTTTTCCAAAAAAACCAAGACGGTACTTACCATCC
>Ga0315295_10003168_pt1 | contig 13989 bp, 13 predicted proteins | sample YL17G14_0_MG_FD_204453 | JGI IMG/M metagenome (GOLD analysis project Ga0315295, IMG submission 204453) | Sediment microbial communities from Yellowstone Lake, YNP, Wyoming, USA - YL17G14_0 | ecosystem: Environmental > Aquatic > Freshwater > Lake > Sediment | place: USA: Wyoming | collected...
GTTTCATATCGCCGCCATTCCCACGGGCGCCCTCTCCCTCGATCTGGCCCTCGGCATAGGAGGGGTGCCGCGGGGGAGGGTGGTGGAGATATTCGGACCGGAGGCCTCGGGGAAGACAACATTGGCATTGCACATCATAGCGGAAGCTCAGAAGACCGGGGGCATAGCTGCATTCATCGACGCCGAACATGCGCTGGACCCCTACTACGCCAAGGCACTGGGGGCGGACGTCGACGAGCTGCTCATCTCGCAGCCCGACACCGGCGAGCAGGCCTTGGAGATAGCCGAGATGCTGGTGCGGAGCGGAGCGCTGGACGTGGTGGTCATCGACTCCGTCGCCGCATTGGTGCCGCGCCTGGAGATCGAGGGAGAGATGGGCGACACCCACGTAGGACTGCAGGCGAGGCTGATGTCTCAGGCCCTGCGCAAGCTGGCGGGGTCCATCAACAAGTCGAACACAACGGCTATCTTCATAAACCAGCTGCGGGAGAAGATAGGGGTTATGTTCGGGAGCCCAGAAACCACTCCCGGAGGCAGAGCGCTGAAATTCTACTCCTCCGTTCGCCTGGACATCAGGAAGATCGAGAGCATCAAGCAGGGGGCCGAGATAGTCGGCAACCAGGTACGCGTGAAGGTGGTCAAGAACAAGATGGCCCCTCCCTTCAGGAAGGCGGAATTCGATATCATGTACGGGAAGGGGATATCGAGCGAGGGCAACATCCTGGACCTCGCGGTTGAGAACAGCCTGGTTAAGAAGAGCGGCGCCTGGTATACCTATGGCGAGGACCAGATCGGCCAGGGGAGAGAGAACGCCAAACAATACCTCATCGAGAACCCGGGGTTGATGACCACACTCGACCGGGAACTGAGGGAGATACTCGAGATGCCCTCAGCCCAGGCCACGATCCTCTCAGTCGAAAGCGAGCCCGAGGAGGCCGGCAACGGAAAGGCTGGATAGGAGCAGCGGCAAGCGGGCTATCGGTAGAGCCCTGCGGCTTCTTTCTCTGCGTTCTCGCAGCCGCCTGGAGATCTTTTCCGACTTGCGCAACAAGGGCTTCTCCCTGCAAGTGGTCGAGGAGGTTGTTGAGAAGCTCGAGGAGAAAGGCTTGCTCGAGGATGTCTGTCTTGCCCAGGACATGGTCACGGGCGGCCAGAGAGCGAACAAGAGCCGCTCGAGGATCTATGCAGACCTGCGCAAGCGCGGTATAGACAGAGACATCGCCGAGGAGAGCCTGCAAAGCTACTTCGACCCCGAAAAGGAACGCGAGGCTGCCGCACGCCTGCTGCATAAGAGTCTATACACCTCATCTTCGCCTCCTACGGAAGCTGACATCGAAAGGGCAGCCAGGAGGCTTTCGGGGAGAGGTTTTTCCCCTTCCGCGGTGTCGAACGCCCTCGCTGGTATAAAGCGCGATGCGGGCGTATGAGGCGACTTTGCATTTCTTGACACTAATAGTCAGCTCTCATAGAATTGAGTCAGGCTTAAGGTCATTGATCGATATCCAAGCGGTTTTACGCTTTATGGATATACCGTAGGAGGCAGCAGGAACGTTATAAAGGTCTTTACGGTAAATCTAAACAGTTGATTCATGCCTTATGCCGAGATAGAGCTCGGCTTTTTTGTGTTGTGTATCGGGGTCTCGACCCCGGGTTTATATAGATGAAGGGAGGAATGGGAATGCTAGTGGCGATAATCATCGGGATAGCGGCCTTAGCGATCGGTTTGATAGCAGGTTTCCTGGCACGTAAGTATATGGCGGAGGCAAAGATCTCCTCCGCGGAAGAAGAGTCAAGACGGATATTGCAGGACGCGGAGAGGACTTCTGAGGGGAAAAAGCGTGAAGCTCTACTTGAGGCTAAGGATGAGATATTCGCTATGCGCAATGATGCGGACCGGGACATCAAGAACCGCCGCAACGAGCTGCAGCGTTTCGAGCGCCGGCTCCAGCAGAGGGAAGAGCAGATAGACAACCGCTCGGATAACTTCGAGAAAAGGGAAAAGTCGCTCACGTCAAAGGAAAACGAGATCCAAACACTACGCTCCGAGGCCCAAAAGACACTATCGGAGCAGAAGGAGCGCATCGAGCGTATAGCAGGACTTTCTAAGGATGAAGCAAAGCAGCTCCTCTTGCAGCAGGTGGAAGAGGAGACTAAGAGAGAGGCGGCCCAGGTCATCAAGAAGATCGAGGGACGCCTGCGCGACGAAGCGGAGAAGAAGGCGAAGAACATCATCGCCAATGCCATCCAGAGGTGCGCTTCGGACCACGTTGCCGAGACCACGGTATCCGTCGTCCCGCTGCCAAGCGATGAGATGAAGGGGAGGATCATCGGCAGAGAAGGACGCAACATCCGTACTTTCGAGACCTTGACCGGTATCAACCTGATCATCGACGACACCCCCGAGGCGGTCATACTCTCCAGCTTCGATCCGGTGAGGCGCGAGGTCGCCAGGCTCACGTTGGAGAGGCTGATCACTGACGGACGCATCCAGCCTGCGCGCATAGAGGAGATGTACGAGAAATCAAAGGCAGAGGTGGACGCGGAGATCAAGGAGATCGGCGAACAGTCCGTGTTCGACGTGGGGCTTCACGGCGTCAACCACGAGCTGATGAAGGTGCTGGGGCGGTTGAAATACCGCACCAGCTACGGCCAGAACGTCCTCAAACACTCCATAGAGGTCGCGCACCTGTCGGGCCTTATGGCAGCCGAACTGGGGACGGACATCAAGCTCGCCAAAAGGGCGGGGCTGCTTCATGACATCGGCAAGGCCATCGACCACGAGGTCGAGGGCTCCCATGCCATAATCGGGGCGGAGCTGGCCAAGCGCCTCAAGGAGGGAGACCCGGTCATACACGCCATAGCGGCACACCACGAGGAGACCGAGGCCCAATCCATAGAGGCGGTATTGGTACAGGCGGCTGACGCCATCAGCGCCGCCAGGCCGGGAGCCCGGCGGGAGACCCTTGAGAGCTACATCAAGCGACTGGAGAAGCTGGAGACCATCGCAGATTCCTTCGAGGGCGTAGACGGATCATATGCCCTCCAGGCCGGACGGGAGATCAGGGTCATGGTGAAATCGGACGTCATAGACGACCTCGGTTGCATTACCCTGTCCAGGGAGATCGCCAGGCAGATAGAGGACGAGCTCGAATACCCAGGCCAGATAAAGATCACTGTAGTCAGGGAGAAGCGCGTCGTGGACTACGCCAAATAAACGACTGTACCGGTAAGGAGCGGGCCTCACGCCCGCTCCTTTTGATTCCCATGTGACCGTAAGGCCTGTGTGACATGCCACGGGCATGACCACGCAACGGCTGCCTTGGGGGGGATGCCGTAACGTCTAGGTAGGCTGTGCTCTACGCAACGAGGCCTTTGATATGATATTCTTGTCCGCTTAAAACGTTCAGGGAAAGGGTACGCTTGCCGAGATGGTGATTGAAGAAGTCGTAACGTCTAGATGGGACAGGGATATTCAAATTGACCGCAGAGATGGATAGAGACGGAGAGGACCTCCTCGCATTCGTCCGCAAGTTCACGGACAGCGACACCTTCACCGTTGAAGAAGAACTAGGGCACGGTTACGTAAGGCTGAAGGTCACAGAGGCGGAAAGACGCCAAGCCCTGCAGGATATACGCTGCGTCGAGGATGTAGTCAAGGAGCTGGTGCGTAACGCACGCGACGCAGGCGCGACCCATATCTTCGTCACCTTCCAGAAAGAGAAGGGGCGTTGGCGCAATATAAACGTGCTGGACAATGGGAGAGGCATCCCGGCGATCCTGCACCGCAAGATCTTCGAGGCAAGGGTCACCTCCAAGGTCCAGGATGTAGTAAAGGACTACTTCGGCGTTCACGGCAGAGGCATGGCCCTGTTCTCCATCAAGCAGGTCGCCGAAGACATCCACCTGGTACATTCAGAGGAAAACCACGGCACTATAATCCATGCACGCATCGATACCACGAAGCTCCCGGAGAAAAAGGACCAGTCTACCTTTCCCCGGCTGGAGACAGGCGAAGAGGGGGAGATGGCTATCGCGGGCGGGCCGCGCAACGTGCCTCGAGTCCTCACCGAGTTCGCCCTGAGCTCTGACGCGATGAATATCTTTCTGGGCTCCAACGCAGAGATCCTGGCAAACCTCTATCATCATTCTGCGGAATTGAGGAGATCATGGGCCTCGGGAGAGGGCGGCGTCAGCCGGCCTCTGTGGTTCGAGCTGGGAAGTATCAAGGAGGGGCGCATGCTCCACGACTTCTGCTCTTCCAGGCTGGGGTTGGCTGTCTCGGAACGCAACTCGTTCCGCATCCTTGAGCTCGAGATCCAGCCTCTCATGAGCATTAATGAGCTCCTGAAGGAAGGAGATGCCGTTCTCCCGGCGAGGCGGGCAGACCTGCATCGCCAGCCCCGGGTGAGTTGGGGCGACCACTTAGCACGACGCCTGAGCCAGGAGGATATCACCCATATCTGCGGCTCGCTCCAGGAAGTCTTCGAGGACATCGGCAGGAGGTATTATCTCCAGGCCGAGACACCCGTGGTCAAACGGCGCAAGAACCGCCTGATCATTTCGCTGGGACTGCACGAAAAGGAAGGGAACTGACAGGCGCCGCTCTAGATCCCCTTTAATAGGTATCGGTCCGCCACAGATGCAGGGCCGGTGCCCACCCCACCAGCCGTGCATTCGGCGATTTTTCAACCTCTCAACGCCGCTCGTGAAGCTAGAAGGATGCCTTTTACAACGCATTAATATAATATATCATTAGATTTTACCTAGGGATGTCGGACGCTATTTCGGGGATAAAGCACGGGGAGGAGCATTAGAGGATGGAAGTACTCAAGGTCTCATCGAAGTCCAATCCTAATTCCGTTGCTGGGGCACTAGCTGGGGTTCTGCGTGAGACGGGGAGCGCGGAGATCCAGGTAATCGGGGCGGGCGCCTTGAACCAGGCGGTCAAAGCCATCGCCATAGCGCGGGGATTCGTAGCACCTAGCGGCATCGAACTGGTATGCATCCCCGCCTTTACCGATATCATGATCGACGGGGAGGAGAGGACTGCTATAAAGCTCTCCGTGGAGTCACGATAAGCCCCTGCAAAGGATACCAGGCCGACGCGTAAGCGACGACCGGGGTAAGCCGAGGGGCGAGGAGGCACCATGACCGCACTTAAGATCGTTTTCCTCGTGGTCGCCATCATCTCCGTTCCGTTATTGACCTTATTCCTCATCCGCCTGGTCCTAAAGGTAAGTCGCGGGGTCGATCACCTCAACCGCACTTTGGACGATGCCCGACCCCAGCTCAACATGCTCCTTTCCAACCTCAACCAGACGGTCGAAGACGTCAATGGAGAGCTGGAGAAGGTAGGGCAGATGACCGGGGAAGCGCAGGAGATGCTCAAGCTCACGGAATCGAGCCTGCGTACAGTGGACGAGGCTTTGCGCTCTCCCATAGCGCGTTTCGGGGGGATGCTGGCCGGTTTCGCCACCACCACCCTCCTTTTCCGAGGTATAGCACACCGCTTGGCGCCATGGGGAAAAAGGTCCCGGGAGGGAGAGAGATATAACTGAGTTCATCCTCTCTACGGCCTCCCTCTACAACTTCGAATTGCGCGAAGCGTTCCGCATGGCGCGCGAAGCGGGGTTCCGGGGCATGGAACTCATGGTCACCAAGAGGGAGGATACCCAGTCCACCCCTCACCTGAAGGAGCTGATCGAAGAATTCGGCATTGCGGTTAAGAGCATACACGCCCCCTTCCTCCTGGCCGCGAAAAAGGTCTGGGGAGGTCCCTTGCAGAAGATCGACATCTCTGCAGCCATGGCTCGTGACCTGGGAGCGGAGTTGATCGTAGTCCACCTTCCCTATTTCTGGCAATGGGGTTATGCGCGTTGGGCTCGCCGCAACCTCAACACCCATGCACGCGAGATAGGCATGACCATAGCGGTGGAAAACGCGATGCTTGTCAACCTGCACCGGCCCCTCAACCTCAGCCTCTTCAACTCCTTACATGAGCTCGGCCACTTCGACAACCTCGTCTTCGATACCAGCCATTATGCCATCGCCGGGATCAATATATTCCAGGCCTGGGAAGAACTCAGAAGCCGTGTGCGCCATATACATCTCTCCAATAACTACCTCAAAGGGTTCGACGACCATGCCTTGCCCTTCGAGGGCCGTCTCCCGCTGGACCGATTTCTCGGGGTCCTGCACCGGGACGGCTTCGAGGGCAACGTCGCCCTGGAGCTCGGCCCCGGTCCCCTGGAGGCGCGCCTGGGGGAGGAGCGCATCGTGAACAACCTCAGGAGAAGCCTGGAATTCTGCGTCACCAATTACAGCTAAAGAGTCCTGCCGAGAAATACCTTTTCATAAGACAAATGCATCGATCATGGCATGCTGTCGGTTCAAGGTCAGCCGATTCACCCCCAGGAAGGGACTATGGGTCAGGCGTGTGACTTTCCCTTCCGGCCTGAAGGCTCCCCGAGGGGAAGTGCCTGGCGCCGGCACCCTTGCAAGCGAATTCGGCTCCATTACAATAAGGGCATGAGAAAAAGATATGCCCTGATGATCTTCGGCTGCCAGATGAACATCCACGACGCGGAGCGCATGCGCGGCGCCCTCGACGCGGAGGGGTGGGGCGAAAGCGGCTTGGAAGAGGCGGATGCGGTGATCCTCTTGACCTGTTGCGTGCGGGAAAGTGCTGAGCAGAGGCTCTATGGAAGACTTTCCGCTCTCAAGCCTTTAAAAGAGGAGAGAGGCGTGGTCATAGCTGTGGGCGGATGCCTGGCTCAGAAGGAGGGACTCGGCCTCATTGACCGCATGCCACACGTAGACGTGGTTTTCGGGACCCATCAGTACCCCGACATCGCTCTTTTACTGGCTCAGGCGGGCGGTGGGGGAGTATGTTCGACCGCCATGGACGGGGTGCGCATCTCAGGGATCCCGTGCAGTCGCCGTGAGGATTTCAGGGCCTGGATAACCATCACGCATGGATGCGACAATTTCTGCTCCTACTGCATAGTCCCGTACGTGCGAGGCAGGGAGGAGAGCCGCCCCATGGAGGATGTCGTGGAAGAGGTCGGGGTGCATGTCGCGGAAGGGGCCAGAGAGATCAATCTCCTGGGACAGAACGTTGATTCCTATCGCCGCAAAGAGGAGGGGAAGAGCCGTTTCGCCGACCTGTTGGTGCTCCTGGGCGAGAGGTACCCCGAGCCGTGGATCCGGTTCATGACCTCTCATCCACGTGACTTCGACTTGGAGATCATACGGGCTATCGCACAGACCGGCAATATCTGCGAGTACGTTCACCTCCCGCTACAGGCCGGTTCTGACCACATACTCACCGCCATGAACCGCGGCTACAGCAGGCATGAATACCTGAAAAAGGCCGGGGAACTGCGGAGCATAGTACCGGGTGTAACGTTGAGCACAGACTTGATAGTAGGCTTCCCGGGAGAGAGCGATGAGGATTTTAGCGCCACCCTGGAGATGGTCGAACTCTGCCGTTTCGACGCCGCCTTCACGTTCCTTTACAACGCCCGCGAGGGTACATCAGCATCCCGGCTTCCGGACGATGTCCCCGCGCATGTAAAGCGTGAACGGTTGCACAGGCTTATGGACGTAACCCGCAGGCTGACTTATGCCAGCCTGTGCTCCGAGGTCGGTACGGAACAGACCGTACTGGTCTACGGCCCCAGCCGCAAAGACCCGCAGCGCTGGTCGGCCCGTACCCGCAACAACAAGCTGGTCCATTTTCAGCGCAGCGATGACGACCTGTGCGGCAGGTTCGCACACGTGAACATCACCGCAGCGGGCAGCTGGAGCCTGCATGGTGAGCTGGTGGGGATACCGGGATAGCGGTGACATCTTAACCCCACAGGGTTTTCCTAGCTCACGACTGGGGTATTCTATAAGCGTTAGCGGGAATGAAGAGAAGACGGCTGGCCGGGGGTCTCGCCGGCCGAACGGGGGTGATCGCGTGAGCACTGATAAAGGGGTGATCGGGGGTTGTATCGTCCCTCATCCGCCACTGCTCATACCCGCCATAGGCGGGAAAGAGCGTGAAAAAGTGCGCTCGACCTACCAGGCAATGGAGGAATTGAGCCGGAAGTTGGGAGAGCTGGGGCTTGACGTGCTGGTCATGATCTCGCCGCATACCCCTCTGTATAAAGATGCATTCACGATCCAGGCGGCACCTGTCCTGGGAGGTAGCTTTGCTTCTTTCGGGCAGCCCCGGGTCCGTATTTCGAAGCAGAACGACATCGAGCTGGCCACGGCGATGGTCGCAGCCGCCGAGTCCGAGGGCTTGCCCCTGGTATCGCTGCAGGCGTCCTCCACGCGCTGGTCCGACTCCGGCGAGGTGCTCGATCACGGGCTCCTGGTGCCGCTGTATTACCTCGATCAGGTCTTCGAGACTTCCATTGTCTGTCTTTCTGTCTCCGGCATCGACTACGACAGCCATTTCCGTATAGGCCGTATCGCCCGCACGGCTTGCGAAGGGCTGGGGCGCAAAGCGGTCTTCGTAGCCAGCGGTGACCTCTCTCACCGTCTCATCAAGGGAGCGCCGGCGGGATATAGCCCGCGCGGAGAGGAGTTCGATCAGCGCATCGTAGAAATGGCCGGTGCGGGTGATTTCGATTCCATCTACGATATTAAGGAGGACCTCGTTGAGGCGGCCGGGGAGTGCGGCTTCCGTTCCATCCATGCCATGTGGGGGGCTATCAAGAACGGCTCTTTGACAAACTCCGTCCTATCATACGAGGGACCTTTCGGTGTAGGCTATCTTGTATCACTGCACCTTATGGACCAGTAAGGAGGGTGCGTTCATGGCCGAGAGCAACGGTTGTGCGGAAAAAAGCCCTCATGCCGACCTGGCCCGGGCGGCTATTGAAGCATGGGTAAGAGAGCGCAGGAAGCTGACAGAGAGCGACAAGGGTGGGGAGCGGCAGGAACTGCAGAAAAAATCAGCTGCCTTCGTCTGCCTCAAGAAAGGGGGGGAGCTGCGAGGTTGCATAGGGACCTTCCAGCCAGCACACGAGACCCTCGCGGAGGAGATCATCTCTAACGCCATAAGCGCTGCTTGCCGCGACCCACGTTTTCCGCCCGTTGGCGAGGACGAGCTGGACGAGCTGGAGGTCAGCGTAGACGTGCTCAGCGATCCCGAGCCTGCCCGCGACGCTTCTCAGCTCGATCCCCGACGCTATGGGGTTATCGTGCAGAGTGGAAACAGGATCGGCCTCCTCCTTCCCGACCTGGAAGGAGTGGACAGCGTGGAGGAGCAGCTCGGGATCGCGCGCAATAAGGCAGGCATAAGCCCCCATGAACCCATACTACTCTTCCGCTTCACCGTAGACAGATATCACTGAGGCCACATGCCATACGCCTCAAGTCCCACCAAGGTCGCAGCCATCCTCGGACCGACTGCCGTGGGTAAGAGCCGCACCGCCACAGGCATAGCACCCTACCTGGGAGCCGAGATCCTCTCCGTCGATTCCATGCAGGTATATCGCGGCATGGACATAGGTACGGCCAAGCCCGGGCCTGAACTGAGGAGCCGGGTGCCCCATCATATGCTGGATATCGTGGATGCTTCCTCCGAATTCTCCGCCGCTCAGTTCCAGGAAGATGCGAGGCGGGAGGTGGATGACATCGACTCGCGGGGCGGGATTGCGCTTCTGGTCGGTGGGACGGGATTGTATTTCGAAGCAGTGGTATTCGACCTGCGCTTCCCGCCAGGTTCAGCCGACGACGACCTGAGAAGAAGGCTGCGGGAAGAGGCCGCACAGGACCCAGAAGGGCTGAGAGGCCGTCTCGCGGAGGCAGACCCGCTGTTCGCATCGGGCGAGGGCTTCACCAACCTGCGCCGTGTTGTCCGTGCCATGGAGGTTTACGAGCGCACGGGGGTGCCCTTCAGCTCATTCCAACACCGGCGGGGCGAGCAGAGACCATATTACGCCTGCACAGGGGCAGTGCTCGACGCACCCCGCCAGGCGCTCTACCGCGCTATAGACCGACGGGTGGACGAGATGTTCGCGGCTGGTCTGCTCGAGGAAGTCAGGGGAATTGCCGCCGCTGGCAGGCTCTCCCGTACCGCCCGCCAGGCGCTCGGTTACAAGGAGGTCCTGGACCATCTTGACAGGGGTATACCCCTCGAGGAAACTATCTTTAACATCAAGCGCAGGTCCCGCAATTACGCTAAGCGCCAGATCACCTGGTTCAGGCGTATTCCCGGACTGCGCTGGTTCGAGCTGGATGAAGAGGAGTTGTACACCGCATCCAGCCGGGTGATGGAGGTGGTCCGGGACCACCTGGAGGAGGAGCTCACAAGTGGCCACAGTCATTGATAATACAGGCCCGGGCTATGGCGACAGCAGGGAAAAGAACGCCCTCGCGCTTCCGGCAGGGGAGCTACCTGTGGTGACATCAACCGGGGCATGCCGACTCGGAAAAGGATAGTGAGAAGATGAGGTTTTATAAGTACCACGGAACGGGAAACGACTTCATCATCCTGGACGCGATGAAGAAAGGGCCTTTCCTGACCCCGATGGAGATGAACGCCCTGTGCGACCGCCATACAGGGATAGGCGCCGACGGGATCATCTTTGCCTGCACGTCTCCGTGCGGTGCGGACGTGACTATGCGCATCTTCAACGCCGACGGCAGCGAGGCCGAGATGTGCGGAAACGGCATACGTTGCCTGGCAAAATACCTGTACGAAAGGCTGGGTATCCACAACGAGTGCATGTTTATCGAAACGCTTGCCGGGGCAAAGGAGCTGAGATTGTCGCTGGAAGATGACGCGGTGAAAGAGGTAGAGGTGGACATGGGCCTCCCGGAACTGGGTGCGAGAGACTTTCCCGCACCTGACGACCCCTCCCGGCCAGGCGAAGTGACCGTCGGGATCGGGAAAGGCGAGTCTCTTACCGGCTTCTGCCTGTCTATGGGGAATCCTCATTGCGTTCTCTTCCTAGACGATGCTGGCGAAGCCCCCGTATCACGCCTCGGCCCCTTGCTGGAGATGCATGAGCTCTTTCCCAACCGTACCAATGTGGAGTTCGCGCAGATATCAGACGTCAACCATATCATCCTGCGGGTATGGGAGCGCGGAGTAGGGGAGACACAGGCATGCGGAACGGGTGCCTGCGCTGCAGCGGTTGCGGCCATCCACAAGGGCAGATGCGAGAGCCCCGTTGAGGTCCGACTACCAGGCGGAGTCCTGAAGATACGCGTCGATGATCACGGCCACGTACAGATGGCCGGACCGGCCGTCGAGGTGTTCAGCGGCGAGCTTGCCCCCGGATGCGGGCTCGCTCCCGGATGGAGGGGATGACAGTCACGCAAGAGGCCAAGACGAACAGAAGGGGAGCGGGATTGAAGATATCGAGGCGTGTGAGCGAATTGCCACCCTACCTTTTCGCCGAGATAGACCGGCGCATCGAGGAGAAACGGCGTAAGGGCGTGGACGTCATCAACTTCGGGGTGGGCGACCCCGACCTTCCCACCCCACCTCATATCGTCGCGGCGCTGTGCGAGCAGGCTTCCAAGCCCGAGCATCACAGTTACCCTTCCTATCGGGGTATGCCGCTCTTTCGTGAGGCGGCGGCATCCTGGGTATCCACCCGCTTCGGCATCTCCTTGGACCCGGAGAAAGAAGTGCTTGCGCTTATCGGCTCAAAGGAGGGTATCGCACATCTCCCCTTGGCCTTCCTGGACCCGGGAGACCTGGCTCTCGTCCCCGATCCGGCTTATCCGGTCTACCGTACTGCTACCCTGTTCTGCGACGGGGTGCCCACCGTGATGCCGTTGGACGAGGAGAGGGGCTTCCTGCCCGATCTCTCGGCCGTGCCGGAGGATGCCTGGCGCAAGGCGAAACTAGTCTTTCTCAACTACCCCAATAATCCCACTGGCGCAGTAGCCGACCTCTCCTTCTTCGAGGAGCTGGTCTATTTTGCCCGCAAGTACGACGTGGTCCTGGCCCATGATCTGGCTTACTCGGAGATAACCTTCGACGGTTATGTGGCTCCCTCGCTGCTCGAGATCCCGGGGGCGAAGGAAACGGCGGTAGAGTTCCACTCCCTCTCCAAGACATATAACATGACCGGGTGGCGCATCGGTTTCGCGGTCGGCGGTGCGGAGATCATCGCTGCTTTCGCAAAGGTGAAGGAGAACATCGACTCCGGGGTGTTCAACGCCGTGCAGCTGGCGGCGGTCACCGCCCTGAAGGGGCCTCAGGACTGCGTACGCAGCAACTGCGAGATCTACGGGCACAGGCGAGATCTCCTCCTGGATGGCCTCCGCTCCATCGGATGGGAGGTAGCGGTACCCAGGGCTACCCTGTACGTCTGGATGAAGGTGCCTCCGGGATACGGCTCGCGGGATTTCACCGGCGAACTGCTGGAGAAGGCCGAGGTCGTCGTGGCGCCCGGCTCCGCCTACGGCTCGCACGGCGAGGGTTACATCCGCTTCTCCCTCACCTTACCCGACCAGCGCCTGCTGGAGGGAGTGGAGCGGATAAAGAAGGCCTTCTCCTGAATGCCCATCAGGCCGGACAGGGGCTGCAAGTTACTCTTGCCATTCTGTTGCCATGGGGCATCCCCGGGGACGTGATGTGATATGGAGGACAACGGTAACGTCGTGACGGAAGGCACCTTCGAGGAGAAGGAAAGGGCCGTTCTGGTCGGAGTACGTTGGGGTGAGGCAGCCCAGGAGGCTGCCGAGGAGAGCATATCGGAGTTGCGCTCTCTAGCGGAGACCGCTGGGGCGGATGTGACAGGTATCCTGCTGCAGGCGCGCTCCCGTCCCGATCCCGCGACCCTCATGGGCAAGGGAAAACTGGAAGAGCTCTCTGAACTGGTGTCAACCACAGCGGCGGACCTGGTGATATTCGACCAGGACCTCACCCCATCCCAACAACGCAACCTGGAGAACAAGCTGCAACTGAAGATATTAGACCGCACCGCGCTCATCCTGGATATCTTTGCCCTGCACGCCTACTCCAAAGAAGGTAAGTCGCAGGTGGAGATGGCACAACTCCGCTACGGCCTCACGCGCCTGACCGGTAGGGGAGTCGAGCTGAGCCGACTGGGAGGCGGCATAGGGACCAGGGGTCCGGGCGAGACCAAGCTGGAGGTGGACCGCAGGCGCATCAACACTCGCATCAAGACCCTTGACCGCGAACTCAAGAACCTGTCGCGGGTCAGGAAGGTAAAACGCAAACGGCGCGAGCGGCAGGCCGTCTCCACCTACGCCCTGGTTGGTTATACCAACGCCGGCAAATCCTCCATCCTCAACGCTCTCACCGACGCCGGCGTGGTGGTAGAGAACCAGCTCTTCTCGACCCTGGATCCTATCACCCGCCGCATCGACCTGCCCGCTAACCGCAAGGCGGTGATCACCGATACCGTAGGCTTCATCAACCATCTTCCCCACCAGCTCGTAGAGGCATTCAAATCGACGCTCGAAGAGGTGAAAGAAGCGGACACCCTGCTCCACGTGGTTGACGCTGCCTCTCCCAGTTTGCGCAGGAAAATAGACGCGGTAGACGAGGTACTGGAGGAGCTGGGAGCCGGAGACATACCGACCATATACGTCTTGAACAAGTCTGACCTGTTACAGGAGGGGGAGCGGGAGGATCTGGCAAAGAGCCTGTCCCGCGGAGTTTTCACCTCGACCGTCACGGGCGAGGGTCTGAAGGATCTGCTGCATAGGATGTCCGCCGCGCTGGCGACCTCTCGTATCGTGCATCTGGTAGTACCCCATCGCGAGGGAGAGCTCCTCTCCCTCTTATACCGTCGGGGACAGGTGCTGGCGATGGAAACGGATGAGGAAGGTTACCATCTGGCGGTGGATATACCCCAAGACATCCTGCACCGTTTCGAGCCCTTCGTCCTCAGAGAAGAAGAGCCTGCGCAAAGCAGCGAGGATGACCCGCATTGACTAGACGTCATCACCGGATATCATGCCCCTGATGCCAGTATATGCAAAAGCACCGCGGAAAAGCGGGTA
>Ga0315295_10003170_pt1 | contig 13983 bp, 12 predicted proteins | sample YL17G14_0_MG_FD_204453 | JGI IMG/M metagenome (GOLD analysis project Ga0315295, IMG submission 204453) | Sediment microbial communities from Yellowstone Lake, YNP, Wyoming, USA - YL17G14_0 | ecosystem: Environmental > Aquatic > Freshwater > Lake > Sediment | place: USA: Wyoming | collected...
CTACGTTGGCCTGTCGTCGCTGTACGCCGTGGCGTACTCTGCGGCGGCGATCGCCCTGGGGGTCCTCCTTTTCCGGCGGCGGTCGCTGTCGTAGGGGGGCATGAATCTGTAGCCGCCGGGCCGGCCAAATGACGATGAGCCTGCTGACGGACCTGGGCTGACCGGCGGGAGCGCCTTGCGGGGCGGCCCGAGCGCCGACTACAATGCCGCTCGAACTGGCTCACTTGGAGGATCGACTATGGCACGCGTCGTCGTCCTTTACAGCACTATGGGAGGAAACACTCGGGCGATGGCGGAGCACGTGGCCGCCGGCGTCGGCCTGGTGCCGGGGGTGGGCGTGGCGCTGATGGATGCCGCGGCCCTGGACATGGCGGCCCTCGAGTCCGCCGACGGGCTCGCCATCGGCGCACCGAACTACTTCTCGTACCCTTCGGGCCTCATCAAGCACTTCTTCGATATGGCGCACCAGCGGGCCGCCTTCAAGGGGAAGCCCTACGTGGCGTTCTCGACGCACGGGGGCGGCGGCGGGATCTCGGCGGTCATCGACAAGTTGTCGCAGGCCATCGGCATGAAGTCTGCCGCGCCGGGCCTCGACGTGATGGGCCAGCCTCAGGGCGACCAGATCAAAGACTGTCGGAAACTCGGCCAGGCGCTGGCGGTTCGGGCGTCGGGCTGACGCGCGCAGGCCCGTGCGGCGCCGCGGGGTCGCAAGGGCTCGCCGCCGGATGGCAAGCCCAGCCTGAGAAAAAGGTTGACGCTGGGGCGGCGGGTGCTACTTTAAGGGTCTCTTAACAGGCAGCCCCGGGGAGAAGGGGGCCGCAACGTGGCTGAGTCGGAACGGACAGAACCTGCCCTTCGGCCGAATGCCGACGAGCGGGCCCGGCAGTTTGTCGCAACGCTCAGCGAGGAGGAGATTATGCTCCTGCGGCTCCGCGACGAATTGTACGACGGTCGATGGGACGCGATGCTGGCGGACCTCAACGACCGCCTGCAGGGCAAGCCCTTTGTCTTCAAACTCGCGCACCGGATTCAGGACGACATCGAGCGGATCGAGCGGCTGAACCGGTTCGAACGGCAGAATAACGTGGACCTGGCGAAGTTCGTCTGAGGGCCCCTCGGGCCGCGGAGTCAACAATGAGGATATCAACGTATGTAATGGGCGTCGTCCTGCTCGGGGCCGCGGCGCTGGCCGTCGCCGCGTGGGCGGGTACGGAAGGGCGCCCGTCGGCGCCGCCGGCCGCCGAGTCGGAGGCGCTCCCGTTGGAGTCGTCGGCGATCGCGAGCCACGAGATGGAGGTCGCGTGGCAGACCCGCCTGATCCTGGATCCGGGCACTACCTTGCGCCGATTGTGGCTGCGGGGCGATTTCCTGGTCGGCCTCGCCTCCGACAACCGCATTCACGTCGTGAGCGCGGCCACGGGCGTGCGGATGTACTCGCGGCAGGTGGCGCTTCCGGCCGAGATGGTCTGGCCGCCGGCAGCGTCGAAAGACGTGCTCTTCGTCCCGACGACGACCACGCTCTGGGCGTTCCGCGGCCCGGACGGCAACTCGGCCGGGCACAGGCTCCTGGGTTTCTCGCCGTCGGGCGGGTCGGTGACCAACGGGGTGCAGGTTTTCCTGCCCGATGCGCGGGGCTGGGTCCAGGCCTTGTCGGTCAGCCCCGATACGCTGCAGTGGAACCTCTGGAAGACGGGACGCGTGGATGCGGCGCCCGTGATTTTCCGGGGCATCGAGGAGGTGCAGAACGAAAGGCCCAAGTTCGTGTCTCCGCCCGGCCAGACGGAGGTCCGCGGCGATGCCGCCAAGGGCTGGGGCGGGGAATCCTGGGGCCGCTGGACCGAGGACACGATGACCGCGGCGCCGGCGATCGATTCCTCGATGGTGTATTTCGCCGGGCAGAACGGCGTGGTCTACGCCTCGATGCAGAACGTGCGGAACGTCGCGTGGGAATACCAGACCGAAGGGGCCGTCGTCGCCGACCTGAAGCGGACCAAGAGCGGTCTGGTGCTGGCGGCCAGCCTCGACTACACGCTGTACGCGTTCACGGGCTCCAGCGGCCGCGTCGTCTGGCGCTATAACGCGGGCGAGCGGCTGCGCCGGGCGCCTTACGTCCTCGGGAAGCAGGTTTTTCTGCCGACAAGGGAGGCGGGGCTGATCGCCATCGACGCCGCCAACGGCAAGCCCCAGTGGACGTTGGCCGAGGGGGTGGGCATCCTGGCGGGCGATAACGACACCGTGTACGCCCTCAGCCGCGAGGGCGCGCTGCTGGCCGTTGAACGCGGGAATGGCAGGGTCAAGTTCTCGGCGCCGCTGAAGCCTGGCGTCCTGGCCGCGACTAACGAGAGCGAGTCGGGCTTCACCTACCTCGGCACACAGGCCGGGCAGATCATGGCCGTCTCCAAGAAGCGGGACCTCCTGGAGATCGCCCGGAAGGAAGCCGAGGAACTGGCGGCCAAGGAGGCGGCGGCCGCGGCGGCAGCCACCAAGAAGGAACCTGCGCCCGAGAAACCGCCGCAGGTCACCACGCCCACGACGCCCGCCGAGCCGGCGACTCCGAAGGAACCGCCACCCAAGAAAGCGCCGCCGCCCAAGAGGGAGCCGCCGCCCAAGAAGGAACCGCCGCCCAGGCCGCCCAGGAAGACCACGAAGTAGGCCAGCGGCGCGGCAGAATACCGGCTGAGGGAGCCACCGTGCGGCTGGGCCTGTGCACCTCGTGTCTTCAGGACATCAGCCTGCCGGAAGCCCTGCGATGGGCAGGGGAGGCGGGTTTCGAAACCGTCGAGATTCAGTGCCCCCCGGTCCGCGGCGGTTCGTCTTGGTATAGCGGCACCGGCCTGAACCTGTCGGGTCTCGACGGGCCCGGCCGCGATGCCTTCCTGACGGCCCTCGATAAAGCCCGCCTCAAGGCGAGCACCTTGGCGTGGTACGCCAACCCCCTGGACCCCGACGCTGCCAAGCGCGACACAATCCTCGGCCACTACCGCCTCCTGGTGGAAACCGCCGCCACGCTCGGCATCGAGGTGGTGTGCCTGCTTGTGGGGCGCGACCCGTCGATGCCGCTGGGCGACTGCATCGCCGAGTTCGCCCGCCGCTTCGAGCCCATCATCGAGCAGGCCGAGGGGGCCGGCGTGCACCTGGCAATCGAGAACTCGCCCATGGTCGGCTGGCAGTTCGAGGACATGCCGGGCAACGCCGCCTTCTCGCCGGAACTGTGGGAGAAACTCTTCACGCACGTCCGCAGCCCGGCCGTAGGCTTGGCGCTGGACCCGGCCCACCTCGTGTGGCTGGGCGTCGACCCGGTGGCCGCCCTGACGGACTACGCCGAGAAGATATACCACGTTCACGCCCGCGACGCCGAGGTGTTCGACCTCAGGCGGCAGGACTGCTCGATCCTGCGCCCCCGCGGCGGGTGGTGGCGGTACCGGCTGCCGGGTCTGGGCTCGATCGACTGGCGCCGCCTGATCGACCGCCTGCACGAACTGGAGTACGAGGGGTCTGTGGCCATCGAGGGCGAAGACCCCGTCTGGCAGGGGAACCTAGACAAGGTCAAGGCGGGCCTGGCCCTGGCGCGAAGGCACCTGATTCAGCACATGCCGTGAGCAAATCCGGATGACGAAACTGGAATGACGAATGAATGACGAAAAGGCAATGACGCGTAAGACGGCGGCCTGCGGACCAGTTCTGTGCCGGCCGGTATTTTGCGATTCGTCATCGTCGTTTCACTCGTCATTCGGACTTCGTCATTCGTCATTCCTCCGCCGACTGCCCGGGGATCTCAGATGAGCACCGTGAGCGACATCGTCGCCGCCGTCGACCGCCTCGCGCCGGTTCGGCTGGCGGAGCCGTGGGACAACGTCGGCCTGCTCATGGGCGACGCCGGGCGCGAGGCCCGCCGCATCCTCGTCAGCCTCGATGTCAGCGAGCGCGTGTGCGAGGAGGCCGAGCGTGTGGCCGCCGACGTGCTCCTCGCGCACCATCCGCTCATCATGAAGGGCGTCCAGCGGCTGACGAACGAGACGCGGGCAGGGCGGCTGGCCCTGCGCCTCCTGGCCAAGGGGCGGGCGGTCATTGCCGCTCACACGAACCTCGATTCGGCCGAAGGCGGCCTGAACGATATTCTCGCCGGCCTGGTCGGCCTGGAAGACCTCGAGCCGCTCCAGACGGCCCCCGCGCCCGCCGTTTACAAGGTGGTCGTGTTCGTGCCTGAGGAAACCCGCCTGGCGGGCCCCGGGCAGGCGCTCGAGGCGGTCCGTGCGGCCGCGTTTGCCGCCGGGGCAGGGCAGGTCGGCAAGTACGCCGAGTGCGGATTCTCGACCGCCGGCACCGGCACGTTCCTGCCGGGGGAGGGGGCGGAACCCTCCATCGGGGCGGTCGGCCGCCGCAGCGCCGCCGCCGAGCACCGCTTCGAGGTCCTGGTGGGCGAGCGGCGCCTCGGGGCGGTCTTGGCGGCCATCACGCGGGCCCATCCTTACGAGGAACCCGCCATGGACGTGTATCCGCTCCGCGCGCCGCCGCCGGGCGTCGGGCTGGGGCGCATCGGCCGGTTCCGCGAGGCGCGGCATCTGAGCGTCTTCGCCGACGCCGTCCGCGACGTCTTGGGCATCGGGTCCATCCATTACGCCGGGCTGCCCGACCGGGCCATCGAGCGCGTGGCCGTCTGCACCGGCGGAGGCGGCGGCCTGGGCGACGCCGTGGCGGCCGCCGCCTGCGACGCGTACCTCACCGGCGAAATGGGTTATCACCAGGTAGAAGACCTTGTGGCCCGCGGCGTGGCGGTTATCCTGGGCGGACACTATAAGACCGAGCGCGTGCCCCTCGAGGCCTGGACGCCGCGCTTGGCCCACGAGACCGACGTCGAGGTGCTCGTGAGCGAGAGCGAAGAGGAATCGCTTCAGTTGCGCTGATTCCGAAAAAGGACCAGGGCGGCCCCACGCAAAGACGGGCATGGTTCACAAGCCCCACGCACCGCGTGGGGATGAACCCGGTTGAGGCACCCCCCGGCGGTGCCGGAGGCTTACTGGGTGCTCGCCCCCGGCGGGGGTGAAGCATGCCCAAAGACGCAGAAAGATCGCAAAGAAATGGAACAATCGTTTCAGAAGAAAAAGGCGCTCTTTGCTTTCTTCGCGTCCTCTGCAATTCACGTTCCTTGGTGAACATGATGCCATTCCTATGCTCGTTGGCGAGCGGCAGTTCGGGCAACGCCCTCCTGGTGGCGTCGGCGGGGGCGCGGGTGCTGGTGGACCTGGGCCTGTCTGAGCGGCGCCTGAAGGCGGGTCTCATGGCCGCCGGGGCGGCCCCGGAAGAGATCGACGCCGTCCTCCTCACGCACACGCACACCGACCACTTCTCCTCGGCGGCCGTGGGCTTTTGCCTGGAGCACCAGGTGCCCGTCTACTCGGCCGAGGAGAACCTGCGGCACCTTTCGCGGAACCTCGCGGGCTTCCGGCAACTGGCGGCGGCGGACCTGGCGCGGCCCGTCAACGGCGGGGCAGTCGAGATCGGCGACCTCGGGGTCGAGTCGTTCGAGGTGCCGCACGATTCGCACGGGCGGTCGTTGGGATTCCGCCTGACGTTCGGCCCGCCGCGCCGTCGCCGCGCGGTCGCGGTGGCCACCGACCTGGGGCACATGCCCCAGGAGTGCCTGCGCTGGTTCGCCGACGCCGACGCGGTGGTGCTGGAATCGAACCACGACCCCGAGATGCTCCGTGCAAGCGGGCGGCCGTGGGAACTCATCGAGCGGATCGCCGGACCGTGGGGCCACCTCTCGAACGAGTCTGCCGCCGAGGCCCTGGCCGAGATCATCGGCCGGTCGCACACGGGGCGCGTCGCGAGCATCGTCCTCGCGCACCTCTCGAAAGACTGTAACACGCCGCAGTTGGCCCTCGAGGCCCAGGCCCACCTGGCCCACCGCCGCAGTCACCCCATCCGCTTTCTGGCCGCTGCGCAGTGGGCCGTGGGGCCGAGAATTGAAATGTAGGGCGGGTGCTCCGCACCCGCGCGGTTGACTCTTCAAGGGGAGTGGTAGCCGAATGAGCCCGGTACGCTTGGACCAAGTCGGCTACTGGTCGGAAATTAAGTTGGACATTGTGCGCGAGTATGCCAAAGCCTACTCCACGATTCTGAACAAGCAAACAGGCATCAAGGCCCACCTCTACATAGACGGGTTCGCGGGAGCGGGGGTGCATATTTCTAGGCAGACTGGTGAGTATATCCCTGGCAGCCCCCTGAATGCCCTGAACGTCGTGCCGCCGTTCAAAGAGCTGCATTTCATCGACCTTGACGGCGAACGAGCGCAAGCCCTGCGCCGCTTGGCTGGCGCACGCCAAGACGTGTTCGTTTACGAGGGGGACTGCAACAGGGTCCTGTTGCAGACCGTCTTTCCTCGCGCCCGGTACGCGGATTATCGCCGAGCGCTCTGCCTGCTTGACCCATACGGCCTGCATCTTGACTGGCAGGTTATCTCGGAGGCCGGCAAGATGCGTAGCATCGAGATTTTTCTGAACTTCCCCGTGATGGACATGAACATGAACGTCCTGTGGCGCCATCCGGACAAGGTGCTGAAGAGCCAGACGGACCGGATGGATGCTTTCTGGGGAGACAGGACGTGGCGCGACGCCGCTTATGCCAAGGAGTCCGGGCTGTTCGGTGACATGGAGGAGAAGGCTGACACCGAGGCTGTGGCCCGAGCCTTTCAACAACGCCTGCGCAAGGTCGCAGGATTCCAGTATGTCGCCGATCCGATGCCAATGCGCAACACCCGAGGCGCCGTGGTGTATTACCTTTTCTTCGCCTCGCCAAACAAGACCGGAGGCAAGATCGTGAGCGACATTCTCAGGAAGTATGCGAACCGAGGGGTGGGCAATGGGGCTTAACTCAGCCATTGAGTGGACCGAGGCCACTTGGAACCCGGTCACCGGATGCACCAAGATCAGCGCCGGATGCCAGCGGTGTTACGCGGAACGCATGGCCCTCCGCCTTCAGGGAATGGGCCAGGCAAACTACGCTCGCGGGTTCAGAGTCGCCTTGCACACCCGCGCCCTTCAACTCCCGCTTATCTGGAAGAAGCCCCGGATGATCTTCGTCAACTCCATGAGCGATCTGTTGCACGAGGAGGTCCCCGAGGAGTTCATTCAGAAGGTCTTCGACATCATGCGCCGCGCCGACTGGCACACATACCAGGTTCTGACAAAACGCTCCGAGCGGCTGGTCCAACTCGATCCGCGCCTGACTTGGCCGCGCCACACATGGATGGGCGTGACAGTGGAAAATGCTGACTATGTACATCGCATCGACCATCTGCGGCGCACCCATGCCGCGGTGAAGTTCCTGTCGCTGGAACCGCTACTCGGCCCCATGGCCAACCTTGACTTAGGGAGCGTCGACTGGGTCGTAGTCGGCGGCGAATCAGGTCCTGGTGCGAGGCTGATGGAGCCGCAATGGGTCACTGACATACGCGACCAGTGCCTCAAGGCCAGCGTAGCGTTCTTCTTCAAGCAGTGGGGCGGCGTCCGCAAGAAGAAGGCCGGGCGCTTGCTCGAAGGGCGCACGTGGGATGAGATGCCAGCCCGCGCAACAACTGCGAGGCAGCCTGTCCTTCTCTGACGCCACCCCCTTGGACGGCCAGAGAGCGCCACGGCCTACCGGGAGCGGCGCTTCCTGTCTTTGCGTTTGCGGGTCGAGCGCTGGCGCTTCCTGTGCATCGGGCCGAAGAGGTTGATCTGGGCCATTTGTTGCTGGGCCGCGCGCCTGCCGCCGCCGAAGGCCCCGGCGCCCTGCATCTGGCGCACGAGTTCCTTGACCTGGCCGAACGATTTCACGAGGCCCGCCACGTCCTGCGGGTCCATGCCGCAGCCGCGCGCGATCCGCCGGCGGCGCGAGGCGTCGATGAGGTCGGGGTCGGCCCGCTCGCCGGGGGTCATCGAGTGGATGATCGCCTCGGTCTGGTCCAGTTCGCGCTCGTCGATGGGCAGGTCCTTGAGGGCCGCGCCCATGCCGGGGACCATCGCCAGGATTTCCTTCAGGGGGCCCATCTTTCGCATCTGCCTGATCTGGACGAGGAAATCGTCCAGGCCGAACTGGGCCTTGCGGAGTTTCTCCTGCATCTTGGCGGCTTCTTCGGCATCGACGGCCGCCTGGGCCTTCTCCACGAGGCTCACCACGTCGCCCATGCCGAGGATGCGGTTGGCCATCCGGTCGGGATGGAACTCCTCAAGCCGGTCGAGTTTCTCGCCCACGCCGACAAACTTGATGGGTTTGCCCGTGACGGCCTTAACCGAGAGGGCCGCGCCGCCGCGGGCGTCGCCGTCGAGTTTCGTGAGGATGACGCCCGAGAGTTCCAGCGCCGCGTTGAATTCCTTGGCGCTGGTGACGGCGTCCTGGCCGGTCATGGCGTCGCAGACGAGGTAGATCTGGTCGGGCTGGATGGCCTTGGCGATGTCCTTGGCTTCCTGCATCATCGCCTGGTCGATGTGCAGGCGGCCGGCGGTGTCGACGATGACCACGTCGGCGTTGTGCTCGGCGGCCGCCTTGACGCCGCGGCGGGCGATGCGCACGGGGTCGCCGATGCCCTCGCTGAAGACCGGCGTGCCCACCGTCGAGCCGACGACCATCAACTGCTCGATGGCGGCCGGGCGATGGCAGTCGCACGCCACCAGCAGCGGCCGGTGGCCGCGCTCCTGGATAAGGCGGGCGAGTTTCCCGCAGGTGGTCGTCTTGCCGGAGCCCTGGAGGCCCGCCATCATGATGACCAGCGGCCCGGGCGACTTGAACGGCATCCTGGGGTCGACCGGCCCCATCAGGCGGACCATCTCGTCGTGGATGACCTTGACGAAGACCTGGTCAGGGCGGAGGGTCTTGAGGACTTCCTGGCCGATGGCGGCCTTGGCGACCTGGTCCACGAAGTCGCGGGCCACCTGGAGATTGACGTCGGCCTCCAGGAGGGCGGTGCGGACCTCTTCCAGGGCCTCCTGGATGTTGCCTTCGGTCAGGCGGCCGCGGCCGGAGAGACTTCGGAAAATGCCGCCGAGTTTCTCCGTCAGGTTCTCGAACATGGTCCACCTTCGGACATCGCGCCCGGTTCGTGCCACTTCTAAAGAACTTTATAGCAGATTCCACCCGACATTCAAGCGAGTGGCGCGGCCCGCCCGGCAAGAAACCTGGGGGGCGAAAGCCAGTCTATCTCAGGAATCCGCCCCGGCGAAGGACTTCCAGCACCATTGTGTCGACTGGCTTGTGGGTGGGGGCCTCAGCGTACCCGATGCCGCGCGAGAGGCACCAGGCCTGGGCCTCGGCCTTGAACTCTCCGGCGGCGTGGGCCAGGCGCTCGCGGACTTCTTCCGACAGGTGAACGCCAAGGACCTCGCCCGTCTCGGCGTCGCTGACCGCAAAATCCCCCAGGCCCGCGGGCGCAAGGTCCGCCGGGTCCGTGACGTGCAGGCACCAGAGGTCGAAGCCGCGCCCCTGGAGCGCCAGCAGCGGCTTCTCATATCCCGCCGGGTCCAACAGGTCCGAGATGAGGACCACGAGACCCGTCTGCGGCGCGTGCGGCAGGAAGGCCTCGACCGCGGCCGCCAGATTCGTCCGCTGCCCGGGGGCCAGGCCGCGCAGGAAGTCCAGGATGCCGAGGATGTGCGACTTGCCGCGGCCGGCCTCCAAGTGTGCCCGCACGCCGCCGTCGATGGCGATGAGGCGGACCCGCTCTAGGCTCGCGAGACCCACGTAGGCCAGCGCGGCCGCCAGGCGCCGGGCGTGGTCGAACTTCGCCGTCTGCCCGGTGGCCATCGAGGCCGAGGCGTCAAGAAGGAAGTAGATGGCCAGGTCCTCTTCCTGCTGGCAAAGGCGCAGCAGAAGCCTCCCCAGCCGCCCGTACGCCGCCCAGTCGATGTGCCGGAAATCGTCGCCCGGCGCGTAGGCCCGGTGCTCGGCGAACTCGAGGCCCGGCCCCGCCCGGCGGCCGGTGCGGCTGCCGGGCGCGCTGCCCGCGAAGATCCGCCGGGCCACGACGCGCAGGTACTCGAGGCGCTGGAGGAATTCCGAGTCGAAGAGGTCATCGTCGGCCATGACTGTCGCGCCGTTTCGAGAGTTTCCCCAGTTCCTTTTCACCGCCGAGGGCGCAGAGAACGCTGAGAGAAGAATGAACAACGGCTTTCACCACGGAGAACACGGAGAGCACAGCGAAAGGATTGAGATAGAAACAACGAGTCGCTTCTCGTTGCTGTTACGGCCAACAATCTTTTCTCTGTGTTCCCTATGCTCTCTGTGGTGAGGTTCTTTCTTTGCCGTTGTCTTTGCCTTTTCTCTCAGCGTTCTCTGCGCCCTCGGCGGTAAGAAATCCCTGGGAATGCTACGCCGCCGGTTCGGGCACGTGTTTCAGGACATCGCGGATGATGTCATCAACACTCGCGCCGGCGGCCTCGCCCTCGAAGTTCAGAATGAGGCGGTGGCGAAGGGCAGGGGGGGCCATCTTCCGGATGTCCTCGAAGGCCACGTTGTACCGCCCGGCCACGAGGGCCAGGATCTTAGCCCCCAGGATCATCGCTTGTGCCCCGCGCGGGCTGGCGCCGTACCGGATGAACTTCCTCACCGTCGGCGAGGCCCCCGGATGCTCAGGATGTGTGGCCAGGATGATGCTGCTGGTGTACTGGCGGACGTGCGAGGCCACGGGCACTTCGCGCGCCAGGTCCCTCATGGCCAGGAGTTCCGCGGCAGTGGCCACGCGGTCGGGCCGCGGCGAGCGGGCGCCGGTGGTCCGCGCCACAATCTCGCTGATGTCGTCGCGCTCGGGCATCTTCATGAGGAGTTTGAGGGCGAACCGGTCGAGTTGGGCCTCCGGCAGCGGATAGGTGCCCTCCATCTCCAGCGGGTTCTGCGTCGCCAGGACGAAGAACGGCTCGGCCAGGAGGTGGGTCGTTCCGCCGACCGTGACGGACCGCTCCTGCATGGCCTCGAGCATGGCCGACTGGGTCTTGGGCGTCGCGCGGTTGATCTCGTCGGCAAGGATGAGGTTGCCGAAGAGCGGGCCCGGGCGGAACTCCCACTCGCGCCGGCCGCCGGGCAACTCCACGATGACGTTCGTGCCCGTGATGTCGGCGGGCATCAGGTCGGGCGTGAACTGGATGCGGCTGAACTTCAGATCCAGCACTTCGGCCAGGGTCCGCACCAGGAGGGTCTTGCCTATGCCCGGTACGCCCTCGAGGATGGCGTGGCCCTCCGTCAGCAGGCACAGCAGAACGCCTTCCAGGATCTCGGTGTGGCCGACGATGACGCGCTGGACCTCCTGGTGAATGCGACGGTAGGTCTTGGAGAAATGCTCCAGGCGCTGCTGGACGTCGGATGGTTCCATGATGCCTCCCGCGCCGACCACCGTGCTGACGATGTTACCGTCGCCCGGAGCACAACTCAAGGAAGTAAAGGGAGCGCGACAGGCCGCGAAGCCTGCCGCGCTCACAATCCCGAACCCATCGCCGCCGACTCATCGTGGCGATCGTCGGTGGCGTGCCAACGCCAGGGAGGATAAGTCGGCCCCGCGCCTTACTCGCGCCACTCGAACGGCCGCGGGGCGATCAGGTAGAGGCGGCGCACGGCCACGTTGCACAGGAGGCCCAGCGCCAGGAAGGAACTGACGAGGCTCGACCCGCCGTACGACATCAGCGGCAGCGGAATGCCCGTGATCGGCATCATGCCGATGCTCATGGCGATGTTGAGGAAACTCTGGGCGGCCAGGAGGGCCACCACGCCGACCACCAGGAGCCTGCCGTACGGCTCGGTCGTCGAGAAACTGACGTCGATCCCCAGCACGCACAGCAGCGCATAGAGAATCACGATGCCGGCGGCGCCGATGAAACCGAACTGCTCGGCCAGCGTCGGGAACAGGAAGTCGGTGTGGGCCTCGGGCAGGAGGCCGTAGCGCGTCTGTGTTCCCTGGAGCCACCCGCGCCCCGCGAAGCCGCCCGAGCCGACGGCAATCTTGGCCTGAAACTCCTGGTGGCCCGGATCGTCGAGGAGCGACCCGAAAAAGAACCGCAAGGCGTCGAAACTGGCCGGGCCCGGCCCGCCGTCGAGCGCCTCGAAGAGCCGCTGCCGCGCTTCCGCGAACTCCGGCTTGTCCTTCCCCCACGAGATGGCCGTGGCGACCCGCCAGGCGCGGAACCGCCACATGCCCGTGATCTCGCGGACCAGTTCCGCCTTGCGTTCGTCGGAGAGGTGCGCCCGCCGCGGGGCGATGGGCCGGGAGGTGTCATCCTTGTCCCTGGCCGCCTCGGCGTCGTCGGCAGGCTGCGCGAGGGCAAAGTGCAGCCGCTCCGCGCAGCCGTGAAGCAGCCACGAGTCGATGCGCATCCGCTGGTAACCGCGCATCGAGGAGTAGAAGACCGGCACCATCGCCAGCCCCATCAGCATGATGGCCAGCAGGTGCTTGGTCCGCGCCCCGGCCGCAAAGAGCATGAGAAAAAGGACCGGCAGGAACATCATCGCGGTCCCGAGGTCCGGCTGATATAGCACGAGGGCCGTCGGCGCCAGGGCCATCAGGAAGGGGGCCAAGAGGCCTTTGAAGGTCCGGTAGTTCTTGCGGTATCGCAGGTAATAGGCCAGCGACATGATGAAGCCGATCTTCATCAGTTCCGATGGCTGAAGGTTGATGCCGGTGCCGGGAATCCGGATCCACGAGTACGCGTTGTTGATCGGGTAGATGAACCCCGGGATCTGGAGGTGCTGGTTCCGCATGAAGGCCAGCGCGGCCAGCGCGAGCAGGCTGATGCCGTACAGGACGTAACTCCATTGGGCCAGCCGCGTGTAACTGGGAACGATCGCCAGCACGAACACCACGAGCGACGCCGCCAGCCACGTCAACTGCCTGACGGCCAGCGTTTCCCAGAACGCGGCGGGGTCCGCGCCGCCGCACGTGGCGGCGTAGATACCGGCAACGCCCAGGCCCGCCAGGGCCAGGGCCGTCGCCAGGAGCAGCCAAGGAAACCGGTACCAGTAATCGCTTCGGAGCACAGCGCCTCGCCGGGCGTCCCAAGGACAGCCGCCTTGTGGACGGGCGGGGGGCCAGTATAATGGGTTTCGTGCCCTTGGGCCAGCCTTCATGCAACATACGGTCGACAAGACGGTGCGGCGCACCACGCCGAAGAGACGGGCGGCATGGCTACGCGCTGTGGCGCGGCCGTGTTCCTCGTCCCACCGAAAGCACGGCCGTGCCGGGCCGGCCGTGGCACACGGTGTTGCAATAGGTCTGCTGATCGCAACGCTCGCCGCCGGGGGGTGTTCGCGCCTCAGCATCGTTGATGGCCGCCTTGGCGCCATCGCCGACGAGCAGGCGCGGACGGTCCTGCTCGATGCCCTCTGGGCCCACGGCTCCACGTACCGGTGGGTGGAACACTCGAACCTGCGTGCCGAGGTGGCTTGGATAGAGCATTCGCCCCTCGGCGACCGGACCACCGAGATGGTCTGGCTGTTCGACCCGTGGGGCGACCGGGTCCGCGTCGAGCGTCTGCCCGAACGCACGGTGGCCCTGGCGACCGGGCGCGGCCTCGAAGTCTTCGCCGACGGCAAAGAGACTGCGGACCCAGTGCTGCGGGCGCGGGCGGCCGGCGACGTCCGGATCGTCAGGCAACTGGCGCCGATGCCGTTCAGCCTGACCGAAGACGGGGTTAGCGTGGCGTGGGCCGGCACGCGCACCGGGCCGGGCGAGGCCCGCGTCTGGCAGCGCCTGCGGGTAACGTGGCGTGGCGCCGGCGACTTCGGCCAGGAAGACCGGACCGTGGTGGAGATCCGCAAGGACATGCGCCGCGTGGCGGGCGTCGACATTCAGTGGCCCGAGTTTCCGCTCGCGGACCGGCCGATGCGGGTCGAGATGGTCGAGTGGTGGGAGGCGAGCGGCCTGGCCCTGAGCCGCTTGTGGCGATTCGTGCCCCTCGACGAATCGGGCAAGGTCGCCGGCCCGCCGATGTACACCGTCCGCGTGAAGCGCCTGGAGTTCGACGC
>Ga0315295_10003171_pt1 | contig 13980 bp, 12 predicted proteins | sample YL17G14_0_MG_FD_204453 | JGI IMG/M metagenome (GOLD analysis project Ga0315295, IMG submission 204453) | Sediment microbial communities from Yellowstone Lake, YNP, Wyoming, USA - YL17G14_0 | ecosystem: Environmental > Aquatic > Freshwater > Lake > Sediment | place: USA: Wyoming | collected...
GAATATGCCGGGGAAGGCAATCCGCATATTCTGCATAAGGAAGATCTGAAGTTTGAGGAGGTGGAGATGAAAGTACGTAGCTATAAATAAAGATATTATGAACCTAACGTTAAAGATCTGGCGACAGAAGGATGCTAAAGCAAAGGGAACATTTGTTACATATAAGATGGATAATGTAGCGCCTGAAATGTCATTCCTTGAGATGCTCGATGCCCTTAACAAAAAGCTTGTTGAAGGAGACCAGGATCCTGTCGCCTTTGATCACGACTGCCGGGAAGGGATATGCGGGTCATGTGGGATGTATATAAACGGGCATCCACATGGACCGGTTCCTGCTGTAACAACCTGCCTGCTGTCGATGAGATACTTTAAGGACGGAGAAACAATCTGGATTGAACCATGGAGAGCAAAACCATTCCCTGTTATCAGGGATCTGATTGTTGACAGAAGCGCTTTTGACAAGATCCAGACAGAGGGAGGCTTTATTTCAGTAAACACAGGTGCCGCTCCGGAAGCAAATTCAATCCTGGTGCCTAAAACGAATTCCGACAACGCTTTTGATTCATCAATCTGCATTGGCTGCGGAGCATGTGTTGCGGCCTGCAAGAATGCCTCTGCAATGTTGTTTGTATCTGCAAAGATATCTCAGTATGCACTTATTCCGCAGGGACGCATTGAGGCAAAAGAACGGGTGAGGGCTATGGTTGAAAAAATGGATGAGCTTGGATTTGGCAATTGCTCAAATACTGGAGCATGCGAAGCTGAATGCCCAAAACAGATCAAAATTACCAATATAGCAAGACTTAACAGGGAGTATTACAAAGCCTATTAAGAGCAGGTTGATTCAATTTCTGCTATCGTTTTCGGAATTGGTTTACCGAGGAGTTTATGCCCTTTTTCAGTAATCAGAACATTATCTTCGATCCTGACGCCGCCAAAATCTTTCCACTCCTCAACCTTATTATAATTGATAAACTCCCTGAATTTCCCCTCTGATTTCCACTGGTCTATCAGCTGAGGGATGAAATAGATCCCCGGCTCAACGGTAAAAACATGTCCGGGTTTATAGGGTAGTGCAAACCTCAGGAACGACAGCCCGAACTGATCGCTTCTCTTAACCTGGTCATTATATCCGATATAATTTTCTCCAAGCGCCTCCATGTCGTGGACATCCAGACCCATCATGTGCCCAAGGCCATGAGGCATGAACAGGGCATGTGCCCCTTCTGCTACTGCCTCATCAACATCTCCTTTCATCAGTCCCAGATCTTTAAGGGATGAGGCTATTATCCTGCATGCGTTCAAATGAAGGTCGCGGTTTGACATGCCAGGACCTGCAGATTTGATGGACTCAGTATTTGCTTTCAGAACGATTTCATAAATATCTTTCTGTTTACGGCTGAATTTTCCACCTACAGGTGTTGTGCGTGTTATGTCTGAAGAATAATGAAGGTTTGTTTCAGCTCCTGCATCAGTGACCATCATTCTTCCCTTCGTAAGTATATTTCCATGGAAATGATTATGAAGGGTTTGTCCGTTTATGCTGAGAATAATCGGGAAAGAAGTGCCACCTCCTTTTGCCAGGGCTATTCCCTCGATGACGCCAAATATCTCCTGTTCCTTAACTCCCGGCTTGCACATTTTCATTGCAGTGGTATGCATTTCATAAGCGATCCCCAAAGCTTTCACTATCTCATCAATTTCAATCTGTTCCTTTACTGAGCGCATTGAAACCACAGCTTTAATAAGGCTGGCGGATGACAGGGTTTTCATCTGGCAGGGATTCTCTTTTAGGAGCGATCCAAGAGTCATTTTCGTCTCGGCCCTGTAAGGAGGCAGAAAATGGATGGTTCTCTTTTTTGAAACAGCTTCCCTGATAACACTTTCAAGCTTTGACTCAGGGGCGGTATTTTTCACTCCGCATTTTGCGGCAAGCTCTTTGACTGTAGGTTGTGGACCCATCCAGATAATATCATCCATGTCGACTTCATTTCCGAATATCCAGTCTTTTCCCGAATCAAGATCCATCAGCCCCGTGAATCCCTGAAAATCCAGTCCGAAATAATAGAGGAAATCACTGTCCTGCCTGAAATGGTAAGTATTAGCAGGATAATTCATTGGTGCATCAATATTCCCTATAAACAATGCAAGCCCCGATTTCATAAGTTTATGAAGCTTGGCTCTTCTGCTGTTATATACCTCACTTTTAAACATATCTTAAGATATTAATTTACGAAATGACACATCTAAGTTAGCATCCTGAACGTAACAATATTAAATTCTGACCGTATAATATGAAAGAAAAAATTTATTAACAATAATAAAAGATATTACGAAAACAGAACATTTTAATAATAAATAAATTAGCATGCGAATACTATTGTTTATTAACAAAACGTTATTATATTCGCATTTTAGTTATCAACACTTTGTTAACATTAACCTGACGGTATGCCCTACAGAAGATTGCCTAATACTGATGCTGCACGCATCAGAGCGATGAGAATTGCTCTTGAGAAAGTGAGGGATGTCCCTCCAAATCAGATGGCCTTTTCGCCGAAAATCATGGTCAGATTACAGAGATTTCTGCCACAGTTTGAAAACATGATCATGCTGCAGCGTCAGTCCTATGATTCCCAGAACAATAAGAGCAAGGATTACGCTGAGATCATCAGGAAGGCAAGACTCTACCTGACACATTTCATAAGGGTAATGAACATGGCAATCTTCAGAGGCGACCTTCCTGTTGAAACAAGGGCATATTATGGGCTTGCAACAAACGAATCAACAGTTCCTTCGCTGAATACGGAGAATGAACTTATCAGCTGGGGCAAAAGGATAATTGAAGGCGAGGAATTCCGAATCAGGAAAGGTGGCTGCCCGATCACTTATCCTACGATCGCAGTTGTTAAAGTAAGGTACCAGAATTTCCTTGAGGCCTGGAATTATCAGAAGACCATGGCAAAAAGGACCCTCGACTATACTGAAAAGAACTTTGAGCTCAGGAAAGAGGCAGATGAGATAATTGTACAGATCTGGAATGAGGTCGAAAACTCTCACAGCACTCTTCCTGAAGATAAAAGAATGGCCGAGAGCGAAAACTACGGAATAGTCTTTTTCTACAGAAAGAATGAGCTGAATAAAGCTGGTGCACCTTCAGAGGCGCAAAGCACCATCTGGCCTTAACAAAAATCAGTTTGAACATAGGAAATATACTTCTGGGGAAATATCCTTTGTTCCTTGCACCCATGGAGGATATTACTGATCCCTCCTTCCGGTACATGTGCAAAATAAACGGCGCCGATTTCATGTATACCGAATTTATTTCATCTGATGGTCTTATACGTGAAGGGCAGAAGAGCATAAAAAAGCTTGACATCTACGATTTTGAAAGGCCGATAGGCATCCAGCTCTATGGTCACATGATTGATGCCATGGTTTCGGCAGCTCTGATCGCTGAAGCTTCAAAACCCGAACTGATTGATATCAATTTCGGGTGTCCAATGAAGAAGATAGCTAACAGAGGCGCCGGAGCCGGAATGCTTCGCAACGTTCCCCTGATGATTGAAATGACAGGGGCCATCGTAAAGGCAGTTAAACTGCCGGTTACTGTGAAAACCCGTATCGGTTGGGATGACGAAAGCAGGAATATAATTGAAGTTGCGGAGAGATTGCAGGATGCTGGAATAAGTGCACTGACGATTCATGGAAGGACCCGGGTACAGCTCTATAAAGGGTCGGCTGACTGGACTCTGATAGGCGAAGTAAAGAATAACCCGAGGATTAAGATCCCTGTCATCGGAAACGGGGATATTGACGGACCGCTTAAAGCAAAGGAGATGTTCGGCAGGTACGGAGTTGACGGGATAATGATCGGACGGGCTTCAGTAGGAAGACCCTGGATCTTCCGTGATATAAAACATTTCCTGGATACCGGTGGTTTGTTCCCAGAGCCAACGGTTGCTGAAAAAGCTGATCTGGCTCTTCTTCATCTTGAAAAATCACTTGAGTTCAAGGAGGGAATCAGGGCAATATATGAGATGCGCAGGCATCTTTCAAACTATTTCAAGGGATTGCCGCATTTTAAGGAGACCCGGCTCAAATTGCTGACATCTGCCGAACCCGGCACTATAAAGGAGCTTATTATCGGGATACGCGATAAATGGGGCGATTATCGTACTGAGGAGAGGACATCCGTGTACGGACTCTGACCAGGACCAGGGTCATGTTTTGGCTCAACACTGCTCAGAACAAAAGAATAGGAACCCCACTTGAAGATCATTTTCAGAATTACCAGGAAAATTATACCTGTGACAAGCAAGGTAGCAAATTCAGTAAACGGATATACATTCTGCTGTTCAAATACTGCGGGAGTCTGCAGTGCAGAAGATTCATGAGTCACCATTATACAGGCGAAAATATTGTTGGCAGCATGGGCGCCAATTGCTGCTTCGATTCCGTCATCAAGGATAGTAATTATCCCGAAGATCAATCCGAACAGGATATACTGAGGCATCATTTCAAAGAACCCGAATTCCTCAACTTCAGGATTGAAGGCATGCATAAGACCAAAGAGGACAGAGGTGATCACCAGGGGGAACCATCTGTTCCTGAACATTACTGCAAATCCCTGCATCAGGTAACCCCTGAAGAGAACCTCCTCGAATGCAGCCTGAAAAGGAATGAAGATCAATGAGATTATCATAAGCGGAATAAGTGTTTCAGAAGTATTTTTCATACTGAAGTTTGAAGGATCCAGCTTAAGGTATATGAAAAAATAGACTGCTGAAAGGATCGCCCATAACAAAGCAGAAACAAGGAATCTGTTCCACCTGAACATGCCGGTACCATTGACGGTCACTTTGAATGTCCTGTAATTCAAAGGTTTTATAAATATGATGAACGCAAGAAGTCCGATAAGAAAAGGGAAGAGCATCATGAAGAGGCCCATATTTGGATCGAGTCCTAATACTCCCAGATCATTGGGATTTTCTGCAATTTCTGAAATTACAGCAGGATCGGAAGCAGCTTTTGTAACATATCCTATCAGTAACGGTATAGCGCCCACTGTATTTGTAGCTATCAATATAGCTGCAATCATTACGATATACCTCCACAGGCTGTTCTTCCCTGTAAACGATGATTCGAGATGGTTCATAAATTTGAAGTTTATTTCAGTTGAGAGCTTACCTTTTTAGGATAATCGATGGAATAATGGAGTCCTATGCTCTCTTTCCTGTTCATAGCCATTTTAATTATCAGATAGCCCACATTAATCAGATTACGCAATTCACATATTTTTTTTGATATCAAAGATCTCTTGTAGAGGCTTTCCGTCTCGTTGTACAGAATTTCAAGCCTTACCATTGCTCTTTCAAGGCGGAGATCGGACCTGACTATGCCTACATAATTACTCATTATCATCTGAACCTCCTTAAGGCTTTGCGTAATGAGCACCATTTCCTCCAGATGTGTTGTTCCCTTATAGTCCCAGTCTGGTACCTTTTCTTCAAAATCAAGTTCCTTAAGCCGTTTTTCGGCATGCATCACAGCCCTGTGCGAGTAAACGACTGCCTCCACAAGCGAATTTGAAGCCAGCCGGTTTGCACCATGAAGCCCTGTGGATGATACTTCACCTAGTGCATACAACCGCTCAATATTGCTCTGGCCGTTTGTATCCACTTTAATTCCGCCGCATGAATAATGAGCGCAAGGGACGACAGGTATCATATCCTTTGTGATATCAATCCCTCGCTGAAGACAATGTTCATAAACATTGGGGAAATGATCCTTTAATCCGTCAGAATTCAGATGTGAACAGTCGAGCCATACATGATCCTCACCCCATATCTTTAGTTCATTATCGATTGCCCGGGCAACAATATCCCTCGGAGCCAGGGATCCCCGGCTGTCATATCTGTTCATGAATTTTTCCCCGGAAATATTTTTAAGGATCGCCCCATAGCCTCGCAGTGCTTCAGTGATCAGGAATGATGGTTTATTTTCGGGATCATACAATGAAGTAGGATGAAACTGGATGAATTCCATGTTCTCGATCGTCCCCTTAGCCCTGTAGACCATTGCAACGCCATCACCCGTCGCTACCTCCGGATTTGTTGTTGTAAGATATACGTTCCCCAATCCTCCTGTTGCCATCAGAGTGACCTTCGAAAGGAAAGTATATACTTTCTTATTCATTAGGTCAGCTACATATGCCCCATAGCATTTTATGCCCTGATAGTTCTTCTTAACCTCGATCCCGAGATGATGCTGGGTAAGGATCTCTATAGCGAAATAGTTTTCAAATATCTCAATATTCGGATCGTTCTTAACCTTTTCAATCAGAGTCTCCTCAATTGCTTCACCTGTTTTGTCTTTTGCATGCAGGATCCGGTATTCCGTATGTCCTCCCTCCTTTGCCAGATCATATGTCCCATCCTTTTTTTTGTCAAACGGAACTCCCAGATCAATAAGGTCCTGAATTCTGGCAGGAGCCTCCTGTACCACCAGTCTTACAACTTCTTCATTGCATATTCCGTCACCTGCGATCAGTGTGTCCCTTATATGTTTTTCAAAATTGTCGGGCTCGCTGAAAACAGCTGCTATACCTCCCTGCGCATATTTTGTGTTTGAATCATATATTGCTGATTTGGTCACGATAGTTACTTTGCCATACCTGGCAGCCTTAAGCGCAAAAGTAAGACCTGCTATTCCTGATCCGATAACAAGAAAATCGGTTCTTTTTTTCATTGTCATAGCCAAAGTTTTGATGGCTAAAGATACAAATTAATGTTTTTAACTATTTTTGCTCTCCTCAAAACAATTTAACCTATGGCTCAGGATGATCTTTTCAAGAAACTGGTTGCTCATTGCAAGGAATATGGGTATGTTTTTCCATCAAGCGAAATCTACGACGGGTTAAGCGCTGTTTATGACTATGGACAGTACGGTGTTGAACTGAAAAATAACATTAAAAAATACTGGTGGGACAGCATGGTCCTCTTAAATGATAACATCGTGGGCATCGACTCAGCAATCTTTATGCATCCCACTATCTGGAAAGCCTCGGGTCATGTTGATGCGTTCAATGATCCGCTTATTGACAACAAGGATTCCAAAAAAAGATACAGGGCCGATGTCCTTATCGAAGAGCATCTGGGAAAGATCGAGGAGAAGATCACTAAGGAGATTGAAAAGGCAAAAGAGCGATTCGGATCAGCTTTTGATGAAAAAAAATTCAGAGAGACAAATCCCCGCGTTCTTTCAAACCAGGTTAAACTTGATGAATTGAATGCCAGGTATTCGAAAGCGCTTAATGCCACCGACCTTACTGAGCTAAGACAAATAATCATCGACAATGAAATAGTTTGTCCGATCTCCGGAAGCCGCAACTGGACGGACGTGAGACAATTCAACCTGATGTTCTCGACAGAGATGGGGTCAACCCTTGAAGGATCGAACAAGATCTATCTGCGACCCGAGACAGCCCAGGGGATATTTGTCAATTTTCTGAATGTCCAGAAGACAGGCAGAATGAAGATTCCTTTTGGAATCGCCCAGATCGGAAAAGCTTTTCGCAACGAAATAGTGGCAAGGCAATTCATATTCAGGATGAGGGAATTTGAACAGATGGAGATGCAGTACTTTGTTCAGCCGGGCACAGAGCTTGAATGGTTCGCGAAATGGAAAGAGGCCAGAATGAAGTGGCACAAGGCCCTTGGATTTGGTGAAGATGATTACCGGTTCCATGATCATACAAAGCTTGCCCATTATGCCAACGCCGCCACTGATATTGAATACAGGTTCCCTTTTGGCTTCAAGGAGGTTGAGGGCATTCATTCCAGAACTGATTATGATCTGCGCCAGCATCAACAGTACAGCGGCAAGAAGATGCAGTATTTCGATCCGGAGAAAGGAGAATCATACATACCTTATGTTATTGAAACATCGATAGGCGTCGACAGGATGTTCCTTCAGGTTATTTCTGCTGCATATGCTGAGGAAGAGCTTAAGAAGGAAGACGGGACCTTGGATACCAGGATTGTTTTGAGACTTCCCTCATTTCTTGCCCCTGTCAAGCTGGCTGTAATGCCACTTGTAAAAAAAGACGGCTTGCCGGAAATTGCAGAGAAGATCGTTCATGACCTGAAGTTTGATTTCAACTGCCAGTACGATGATAAGGATTCTATCGGAAGGCGTTACCGCCGGCAGGATGCAATCGGGACACCTTACTGTATTACAATAGACCATCAGACTCTTGAAGACCAGACAGTTACCATAAGGTATCGCGATTCGATGAAACAAGAACGCGTGAAAATCTCCGGTCTAAAAGAGATTATTTTTGAAAAAGTATGCATAGGCACACTCCTGAAAAGGCTTTAGAATGCAAAAGGTACTGATAGTAACTTATTACTGGCCCCCAGGCTCAGGTGCCGGCGTCCAGAGATGGCTTAAGTTCTCAAAGTATCTCACGAAACAGGGCTGGGAACCCATTGTATTAACTGTCGATCCGGATTTTGCCGTATATTCTGCGATTGACCACTCCCTGAACAATGAAATACCTTCAAACCTGACCGTTTATAAAATCAGGGCGAGAGATTATTTCAGACTCTATAAAAAGGACAAATCAAAAATCCCCTCAGCAGGCTTTGCAGTTGATGAAGAAAAAGGTTTCGTAAGCCATATCACAAGGTTCATCCGGGGTAATTTTTTTATTCCTGATCCAAGAAGGGGCTGGAATAAATTTGCTTTCAAAAAAGCATGCGAAATTATTGAAATCCGGAAAATAGAATGCGTCATTACGACAAGTCCCCCCCATTCAACCCAGCTTATTGGGTTGAAGCTGAAAAAGAGGTATCCCGGAATCAGATGGATCGCCGATCTACGCGACCCCTGGACCGATATTTACTATTACAAAAAGTTTTATCCGACTTTCTTATCTAAAAGGATTGATTCAGCTTATGAAAAAAGCGTCCTGAAATCAGCTGACAAAATAATCGCAGTCGGAAAATCGCTGAAGGAATTATTCAGTTTAAAGGTCCCCGGAATTGAGGATAAAATTGAAGTGATCTCCAATGGCTATGATGAAGAGGATTTCTCCGGATTAACGGCATCAAATCCTGATATATTAACAATTTCATATGTAGGAACACTATCCGGATCATATCCGATAGAAGGATTTCTTGAAGCACTTAAACCAATAAGTGAAAAAGGGATCAGATTCAGGCTGAGGTTTACAGGAGTTGTTTCTCAGGAACATAAAGAGCAGATAAGTTCAGTGGCAGGCAGATCAGATATTGAATTTATTCCTTATTCTGATCATTCAACAGCTATAAGAAATATGCTTGATACAACTGCGTTGCTTCTTATAATACCCGATCACCTTAGTTCCGGGAGCATTATTACCGGGAAGCTGTTTGAATATCTTGCCTCTGGTAAACCGGTAATTTGTCTAGGGCCGGTTGATGGCGATGCGGCAAAGATCCTGAAAGAAACAGGTCATGGGAAAACCTTCATTTATAACGATTCAAAGGGAATTTCAGAATATATTAGTTTTCTTGCTTCTAATCCGGGGATAACTGAAAAAGTCTCTCATACAATCTACTCAAGGGAAAACCTGGTTAAAAGAGTAATAGCATTGTTAAAATGAATATCGGCGTTGTTGTTGATAACGAACTGAATGACGATAAACGGGTTTTAAGGGAGACAGAGATCCTGAAGGAAGCCGGACACAGGATTTATGTTTTGTGCTTCGGCTTTAATAAAAAGAAATATAAAACCATCGTAGGTATAAATGTAATAAGGATCCGGATCAGTAAAAATCTTAAGAATATCCTGTTCTTTTTCCTGAACACAATTCCTGTTTATGAATGGTTGTGGAGTGGCAGGATCAAAAAATTCATAACCAACAACGGTATAGATATACTGCATATACACGATCTCTATATGTCCAAAGCAGGACAGACGGGAATCAGAAAGTCAGGAAGAAAAATCCCTATGATCCTTGATCTCCACGAAAACTACCCTTATTCCGTAACCACCTACAACTGGACAAAAGGCCTATTGAGGAATATGTTCTCGAGGCCACTTGCCTGGCAGAAAAAGGAGAATGAATATCTAAGATATGCTGACAAAATAATTGTCCTGAGTGATGATTTCAGGGATGCACTCACCAGGCGTTATCCTGAATTATCAAAAGAAAAATTTACAGTTCTGCCAAATGTTCCTGATCTTTCTCAGATGGCACCCAAAGGGGTTGTAACAATAAAGGTCAATTTTAAAAAGGAGACTTCCGTTATATTTTATTTTGGGGTGGTTGCCGAAAGAAGGGGAGTATTCGATGTCCTTGATGTTTTTGAACAGCTGGCCAGAGAAAATCATCCTTACGGTTTTCTTGTCATTGGTCCTGTGGACAAAAAAGACAGGGAGAGGTTTTTCAGCAAAATAGAATCAGAAACCCTCATTGACCGTGTAATATACATCCCATGGATAGACCTTTCCGAACTTCAGGCATACCTTGATATTTCTGATATCTGCATTGCACCATTCCATAAGAATCCGCAGCATGAATCAGGCGTGGCAAACAAGATATTTGATTACATGCTTGGCAAAAAGCCTGTGATAGCGTCAGATTGCGGGCCTCAGAAAAGAGTTATTGAAAAATACAATTGCGGAATGATCTATTCAAATTCCAATGAGATGAAAGAGGCTATAATTAAACTATCAGCAGATGCTCATCTCAGAGGTGAAATGGGGGAAAACGGGTACAGGGCGATACTGAACGAGTTTAATGTATCCGCAGTTAAAGAGAATTTCTTAAAAATATACAGCGCCTGAAATGACTATTTTACTGCTGACACATTCATATCCTGATTCCAGAATCAAATGGAGGGGTCTTTTTATACAGGATCAGGCCTTAGCCTTATGCGAAAAGCATGAGATAATAGTTGTTTACTTCAATGTTGACTATACACGCTTTGCTCCTTTTTCAAAATACTCTTTTGTGAAAAGGCAAAATGGGAAGATTACCGAGTATGAACTGACTACAGGCAGATCTTTTCCTGTATTAAATCAATTGAAATATTTTATAGATACCTCCAGGTTTATCAGTAAAGAAATTCTTAGCAAAAAGATAATAGATATCATACACAGCCACCTGTCATATCCGGCAGGTTTTCTTGGGACATTAATACAGAAGCGGGAAAAGATTCCCTGTGTTCTTACAGAGCACTCGTGGATAAAGAAATATTTCAGAAGCAGGGTCCATAAATTATGTGTACTTTATACACTTAAACATTGTGCACGTATTGTGGCTGTCAGCCATGCCCTGAAAGATGATATAAACTTGTACTGCAAACGTCAGGTTCAGGTCATTCCCAATGTCATAAAGATGAGTAAGTTCTCATTACAAGACTCCATAAAAAATGATAATAAGTTGAATATCGGCATCCTCGGAGGCATGGGAAATTACAGGAAAGGTCTGGATATTTTAATTAAAGCTGTTTCACTTCTGAAAGATATTGAGATGACAGTTCACATTGGGGGAGACGGTAAATTTCTCAGCACATTTAAGGATATGGCCAAAGAGCTTGATGTGTCGGGGAAATGTGTCTTTTACGGTGAAATAAAGCCGGAAAGCATCCAGGACTTTTACTCGAAGCTGGATTTTTATGTCCTTCCAAGCAGGGATGAAACTTTCGGTGTGGTGGCGGTTGAAGCAATGGCTTGTGGATTACCTGTAATAGCAACAAAATGCGGTGGTCCGGAGGAGATAATTACAAAAGAGACCGGCGTTTTGATTGAAAAGGAAAATCCTCAGGAGCTTGCAAAGGCGATCAGGTCTGTCGCCGGGAATCTTGGTTCCTACAACAGAAAAACTATCAGGAATTATGTCCTTGAGAAGTATAGCCCGGATGCTTTCGTTGCATCCATTTCGAAGGTTTATCAGGAACTCCTGAGGAATACAAAATAATTGGTCCCGTAAATTCTTGCGGAAATACTTTTACTGATCAGCTTGAATTTGTCCTCAACCGCATAAAACAATAACCAGAAGATCCTCCGCAGAAATGGCTTGGGCATTATCCTCAGGTTTCGGTTCTTTATATAGATCTCTAAGAATTGTGAATCCGAAGTGGCAATTGAGGTCTTGTCCCTGATCATCAAAAATCCTGCATCATTAAATAGTCTTTTAGCAATCTTTTTATCATAGCTGTGCAGATGACCTGAGGGATCATCATTGCCATATTTGCGGTTCCGGTTTTTATAGGATTTTTCAAGTGGCAGGTTTACAACGACATACTCCGAAACTTCCCTAACAAGCTTCAGGAAATCAAGATCATCCGGAATATGCTCAATAATATCAGAAAGAACTATAAGATCGTGTTTATGGTTTGTCAGGATATAGGACTTCTCTGTTACATAATCCTCAAGTGTCCCTTTGTAGAATCCGCATTGCGGGTAAAGGATCCTGGCAGTTTTTATGTTTTCCCCTGAAATGTCAATTCCGGTACGTGCATCAATGTGCAGACGGTCGGCAATATTATTCAGCAGGACACCGAAAGCGCATCCGATCTCAAGAATATTACTGAATTTAAGATGATCAGGGATAACTCCCGTAAGCTTCCTGACTTTCCAGTCGACAAGGGTTTTATACTCCTTCTGTTTTTCCTTATCATTTCTGAAAGCAACATAATCAGGCTGGTTATCATAAAAAACCGCGAAATCGGTATCATTCATTTTTTCTCAGAATATAGATTAAAGCACGCCCTTTTTTAGGTCCTGACATAAAAGGGTATAACAATGGAAGAATTGTATTTCTCAATAATGAAAAACGGGAAAGCTCGTAAATATGAATCAATGGAATGGGCCCCGCATGCCCCTTTTCTAATATTTCAAGCTTAAATTGGTCACACATGTTTTCAATCTGAACAAAGGACAACGGAGTAATGTGACCGTGTTTCAGATCTGTTTTCTCAAAAGCCAGCAATGAACCTCTCATAAAAAACCTGAGGCGGGAAATAAAATTTGAGATATTGGGAGTGGTCAGCACAATTATTCCTCCCTTTTTCAGGAGTTTAAGGCAATCATCAAGATATTTCCAGGGATTATGCAGATGCTCAATAATTTCGAAAGCCAGAATAATATCATATTTATAAGGAAATTTTTCGGCTGGGATCTCATTGTTAAGATCCAGTTCTATTTTTCTGTTAACATTTGCCTTAAGCTGACCGGTATCAATATCACAGGCATCAACCACCATTCCCAGATCAACAAGGCGCTGTGAGAATGCACCCTGACCGCAACCTGAATCGAGTATATACAGTTTCCCCTTCAGATATGGCTTCAGCAACTCAAAAATATCTGAATGCAGCCTGTAGGCGGCCATTTCCGGAATTCCTTTATAATCGGACTGTTTCAGGTTCCCTGTTTTAATGAACATGGAATTTCATTTTAGAGGATGACTGACAAAAATAAGAAAAAGCATTAATCATATAACAAGTCGATTTATTAGTGTATTTGATATCTTAGCAGGAAATTGTACAGAAACTCTTTAACCGGAAAGTCTGATTCATTCAGAACTGATTTTGAGATAAGAAGCAATGTTAAAATCCATAAAAGTATCCTTTAAAGATAGTCTTGTTTATGGACTTGGGAATATAGCTGTCAAGGTAATCGGTTTCCTTTTAATCCCTCTGTATACCGATCCCAAATATTTTTCCATAGATGATTTCGGAACAATAGCCGTTCTTGACATTTCAGGTCTAATCCTGATCTCGTTGATGGCATCAGGGCTGCCTCAGAGCATGATGAGATGGTACTGGGACAAGGATTATGGCGGCAACCAGAAAGGAATCTTTTTCATGTCCCTTTCATTCCAGGTTCTGATCAGCATTTTGTTTTGCCTGTTCCTGTTACCATTGAGTAACCAACTTTCGACAGTAATTTTCAGCACTGTCGACTGGAGCAAAGCAATAAGGTTAT